>Ga0136641_1000009_pt1 | contig 83092 bp, 72 predicted proteins | sample EliLak1302023Y_FD_115312 | JGI IMG/M metagenome (GOLD analysis project Ga0136641, IMG submission 115312) | Freshwater microbial communities from Elizabeth Lake, Yosemite National Park, California, USA - 13020-23Y | ecosystem: Environmental > Aquatic > Freshwater > Lake ...
AAAGGTTGCATGGAATACTATCATCATAAAAAGATGAAGGGCCGTCCTGAAAAATCATTTACCGAAGAGTTGCGTAAAGAACTATGCGAGAAGTTGTTCAATCATTTCCGCGAAGATATTGTCAAAGACAAATATAAGTTAGGACAATGATATGAGAATTAGAGAACTACTATCAGAAGGTGGAAATGTATTTGCAGGTAAAACAACTGGCATTAGGCTAGAATATATTGAACCTACTCTTGCAGCATACTTTACAGAATTAAAACATATTTTTCCAAACAAAGCTGGTATTTTTAGTAAACAAAATTTTGTACCACTAGGGTCGGTTGGTAAGAAAGCAGTTAGCGGAGATATCGATCTAGGCGTTAGCGCAACTGATTTACTAGACAAAGCAATGAGCGACGAGAGTATTGCAGCATGGGGAGTTGATCCCAAAGCAGTACAGGCAGAATTTGAAGCCCTGCAAAAGCGTGCCAGAACCAGTACACCAGAACAGCTACGCATGAAAGCGTTCCTAAAACAATTAACATTGTATATCAACAGTCATGCACCTAGCCTGTACTGTGATGAAAAGAAAGTTACTGATGGCAACATCTTTGGCTTATTTCCACAGTTAACTGACAAAGGTGAACATGTAGGTAGCGGTGTTCAAATTGATTGGATGATCGGTGATCTAAATTGGTTAAAGTTTAGCTATCACTCTGCGGCATACCCAGAACAATCTAATGTTAAAGGGCTGCATCGTACACAGTTAATGTTGAGTGCATTCCAAGTAGCCAATTTAAGTTTCAATCATGTGGCTGGCGTTAAGGATAAGGCAACAGGAGAAGTAATTGCCCGTGATCCAGACGATGCATTAAAAGTATTAGGTCAACGTTTGGGATTTAAGATTACACAAGCCGATGCCGAAGACTATTACAAACTACACGCATTGTTAAAAGCTAGATTAAAACCTGAAGATTACAACACATTGTTGAATGTATACTTTAAAATTTTAGATAGCACTCGTGCAGATATTCCGGACGACATGCAGGACGAATGGCGTAAGCGCAAGGATGCACTAGGCCTAACTGGCAAGTTCCTCCCGGACAATTCAGCATTAAAGGTGAGACAATAATGAGCGGCGTAGCAGGTGCAGATCGAGTTAAAAGCAGATTAGACTTTCAACAGTTTCTCGCTTCTTATCAACATTTACTGGGACAGTTCCCGGGCTTTGTCAGCATGAAGCCAAGTGGTAGTTATAATAGCAATCCAGACAAACAAGACTTTGGTGACATTGACTTAATCGTACATATCCAAAGCGAAAAGGATAAGGCAACACTAAAGAAAGAACTTCAAGCGTTCTTTATGAAACAACCCGAGACTGTTATTGTTCCGTTCAGTAGTGCCAAACATGCTGGTAAGCGTACATACAATGCAGGTGAATTAGTCAGTGTTCGCTTCCATGATGATGCACTGGGCTACAGCGCACAAATCGATAACATTGTAGCATTGGATCATTTGGAAGCAGGATTCAAACAGCAATTCTTAGACATGCCCGCAGAAATACAAGGACTGGTCTTGGGATTAGTTAAGATCTCTACTATCGAAACCGAGCCTGCTATCTTATTCCAAAAGTTAGGTATCAAAGCACAACCACAATTAGAACCTGATCAAGAATACGAGTTTAATTTAAGCGGAGTTGAATTGCAACTGCGCAAGGTCACTTACGAACCAGGTACATTCAAACAAGTTGGCAGAGACATAATCTGGAGTAGTAGGAATTACGACGACCTACAGAAGTTATTATATCAATACGATTTGAATACCAACTTTGACAGTTTATTACAACAGGCTAAACAAAACATACGCAACCCACGTAGTAATCAACGTATGCAAGGTGTATTCAGCAGTATGATCAGCGTTAAGAGCGGCGAAGTCGGAACTCAAAAAGGTGCAGACAAAGAGGCAGCGTTGGCTAGAGTACAACAGGCATTTGGTGAATCTCGTAGATCAATATTTAGATCGTTGATGGAAAGTAATAATAAAACTGTTGCATTTGCATTTGGACGATTTCAACCTCCGACAATCGGACACGAACTATTGATTGTTGCTGTTAAAGAGGCCGCTGCTCAAGCAGGTGCCGATCATGTCATTTATGTTTCTAAAACACAGGATGCTAAAACTAACCCATTAGACATCGGAACTAAAATGGCATACTTACAAAAGATGTTCCCGGGAACAAACTTTGTAGCAGCCGATGCAACTGTAAGAACACCAGTTGAAGCAATCAAACATTTAAATCAAAAGTATAATGGGTTAATTTGGGTTGCAGGTTCGGATCGTTTGCCTGTATTCACAAAGTTGGCAAATGACTATAACGGTAAAGAATATCAGTATCAAAATATACAGGTCATTTCTTCCGGGGCACGAGATCCCGATTCAGAAGGAACTGAAGGCATGAGTGGTACAAAGATGCGTGCTGCGGCTTTGGAAGATAACTTGCAGGAATTTATGCAAGGACTACCAGGAAATATAAGTGAGCAAGATGCTATGAAATTAATGAACTTAATAAAACAAGGTATGCAAAAACCTGTCAAAGCAGCACCTGGCCCTAAATTGCCTAACACAACTGAAGCGACATTTAAGAAAAGTCCTTATGGTCGTACTGCCGCTAGCCAACAGCGTGCTAAAGATTTATTAAATCCTCCAAAGCCGCCAGAGCCAAAGAAAGATGAACCAGTTGCAGAAAAGATGATGCCAGCAAGTAATTTTGCAGGAACTCCTAAAAACAAATTAGGTTCAGCAGGACAATTAAAAGGCAATATGAAGCGTCCAGCAAGAGCAGGTGACCTGGTAGGTAGTGCTGAAGAAAGCCGAATTGTTAAAGGCGTTCCAATCAGTGAAGATGTTCAAAACATCATGGACGCATTGATCAATAAGATTATATTCAATGAAGCAGTATCGAATAAGCGTAAATGATGTTCCGCAAGACAGCGGCGATGATGCATATCTAGCACCCGAAGATCCTATTCATGCTCTAAAAGCAGTTAGTATTATGGGCGGATTAGGTGGGCAACAGCGTCTTGCAGAATACAATGCTACATTAAGACCAGTAGTTGCGGGCAACAATAAAGGGCAAATACAACGCGAACAGAACATACGTCCTGGCACCGATGCGTGGTTTAAACTTTGGTTTGGACAAAATAATAAATAATATATCATGGATAAATTAATTCAACTTACTCGCATTGGTTTTGGCACAACTTTTAGTTTTTATGTAAAAGTTCATTCTTTTCACTGGAACGTAGAGGGCAGTGATTTCTACGAATATCATAAACTGTTTGAAGAAATCTACACAGAAGTCTACGGTGCAATAGACCCCTACGCAGAAAATGTGCGTAAATTAGGGGGATACATTCCTACTAGTTATCATAACCTCAGCATGTTAACCAAGATCGAAGACGAAGATCGTGTGCCCAACAAAGACGAAATGATACAAGAATTGTTACAAGACAGTGAGCGTATACAGATTGTTCTCAAGAAAAACTACGATGCTGCTGAAGCTGCGGGTGAACACGGGCTTTCAAACTTCCTTGCCGAAAGGCTTGACAACCATAAAAAACATGCATGGTTCCTGCGTGCTAGTTTAAAAGGATCAATGTAATGCGAGCTAAAGATTTTGTTAACGAAGTTAGAGGTGATGGTAAGATGCATCCTCATATGGACAACGCTAACCAAGGCGCTGTTCGTATGCGTGATATCGGTGGATACGATCGTACCTATCACCTAAACCGTATTTGGATGGCCGCTGCAATGGCTGATGGTAAGAGTGCAAAAGCTGTTGATATGGATAGTGCCAGTTTTGTCGAAAAGTATAATGTGGCATTTCCTTACACTGATGCAGAACACTTGATGATATTGGCTGCTATGGCCACTATTCCAACTGATAGCCAAGAATTAACCAAACGTGGTAAAAGTAAAGAACCGGATGATACTTATACAGTAAGTCCCGTAGCAAATTGGATGAAGAAATGAACAACGAATTTAAAAAAGTAAAATCAAATGGCGAAACACGATTCGTGTTAGAATTCTCCGACGGTGGATCAACAAGTGCAGGCAGTATAGCTAGCGTAGAAAAACCACTAGGTGAACTACAGCGTAGAGCTGAACCGCCAAAACCTCGCAACTTCGTTGCCAAGAATGCCAAGATGGGCGGGGCTGGTCAGCACAAGGATAAGAAGAAGGCTGATAAGCAGGGTGATGTTAAACATCGTAAACCATTTGCTGAAGGCGATGTTGTTCCACTAGGTAAAAAGCATCGTGGAGATTTAGAGGATACACGCTCATGCCCCAAGTGCGGTGGCGACTTACAAGGTGGAACATACATGGGACACCGAGTAAAAGTGTGCCATCCTTGTTCACAAGTTTATCTACCACCTAACAGCGGTATTGACCAAAAGGGTAATAAAATAGGCGAGCAAGGTGTGGCGGAAGGCTCTGAACAATATGATGAAATTAGTGACAAAGCATTCGATGAAGGATATGCTGGGTATTCTTATCGCAACATTTATCCCAAAGGCACTAGAGAATATGAGGAATATCACGAAGGGTGGTACGACGGTCGCTTGGCTTTTGAAAAAGCAAACGACTACGAAAGCGACTTTTATATTTCAAGACCGGAGCAAGGTGTGGCGGAAGGTGAAAAGACTATGAGTCGCGCTGCCAAAGGTAATGAGAAATATGGCAAGGACGGCATGAAGGCACTAGCCAAGGCAGGTCGTGAAGGTGCTAGCGATGAGAAGCTAGATAAGATTCGAGACAAGTATGACAACTATAATGAAGAAGCCAAACACGGTCTCTACTACAATGTAAACAAACGCAAGGCTGCTGGAACCAGTAGACCCGCATCAAGTCCCAAAGCACCCACAGCACAGGCGTGGAAGGATGCAGCCAAAACTGCTAAAAAAGAAAGTATAGCAGAGAGTGAAGGACGTTGTATGCAGTGCGGTATGAAAGACTGCAAGTGTCCAGGTACCAGTTGCAAATGCAAACCTATTGCAGGTTGGGTACCGGGCAAAGGTTTCAAGAAAGCCACGGACGAAGCTGCCAATGCCGCACAACAAGCTGCCATTGCAATTGCCAAAAAGAAAAAGCAAGGTGTAGAAGAAGAGTGGAGCAAGAAATACAAATCTAGTATCAACTGTAGTCATCCAAAAGGATTCAGTCAAAAGGCTCACTGTGCCGGTAAGAAGAAGCACAATGAAAGTATGATGACAATGGAAGCGGTGTGCCCAGATTGCGGCATGTGCCAAACACACGGCAATATTAGCGAGATTAAAAAAGGTGCTAAAGATTCAAATGGAGTTAGCAGTTGCTGGTCAGGCTATCATGCGGCTGGTACTAAAAAAGGCCGTAATGGTGGACAGGTTCGCAACTGTGTGCCCAACGAAGGTATAGCAGAAAATCCAGACTGGTACAATGACGAGGCAAATAGTATGTCTAGTAGTCAACTAAAAAGTCTATATAAACATGCAATGAAATTACGCCAAGCAGTTAAACGAATGCAGGCACAGGGTGATACATTAGAACCATGGCAACAGAGCAAAGTTACCAAAGCTGCTGATTATTTAGATGCTGTGTTCAATGCGGTGGACGACGAGCATGATATGGGCGAGCAGACTGAATTAGAAAGTGTAGGTATTCCATCATACGGCGTGGGCGGTTATCGCAATCGTGGCGATGATGAAAGACACGATCTAGATGATCCAGAACTACAACGTAATCGTCAAGAAGTCACATATTACAACATCACAATCGACGGCAAACCTATTAATCCTGAACCAATCTTTGGTCGTAGTGCTACAATTGCATGGGGTAAGAAACATGCTGCCACTGGCGTGGATCTTTCCAACGCTATGATATCTCCAGTTAAGTATACCGAAGATGCCTATATGGAATCACTGCAAAATATGTTAGAGCGTTCTGTGAGTCAAGCACAACATAACCTAATGGTAGGTGTTGCACACAATCCAGCATTTGCCCAAAAGGTAAAAGTTAAACGAGCTGTTGGACAAGAGTTTGCCAATGCAGATCAAGGTCACGACATTAGCAAACTACCAATCCGTGTTCCAAAAAAGAAATGAAAATAAACGATTTATTAGAGTCAGACGACTACGAAATACATAACCAAGAAAAACTAGATCGAATATTGGTCAAGTTATGTGAGATGGTCATTGAAGCACAACAAGAAGATAGTGAATACTATGGTATGGTTGCTGCCGGTGTCCTCGATCCTGATAATAATTTAGCAGCTGGAGTAAATTATCCTCATGAAGAAGGCGGTCGTGTCCATGCAGAAAGAGCCGCAATGGAATTATATGAAAGCCAATATGGATCACCGGTTCCCAAAGGCAGCATCATTATTACAACATTAAGTCCGTGTAATGAACACGCAGATCGAACAGCAGATAAGCGCCATGGCGAAAGTTGCACTGAACTAGTCAACAATTCTACTGTGCATAAAGTATACTGCGGATACATGGATCCTAGTCAAGGTGACGACGAGCACGATGAGAGAACATTCACTTTAGAAGAAACTCGCAACCCTGCTATACGCGAGCTTTGCAAAAAGTTTGCAGATACATTCCTAGATGGTCATGTGTCTGAATCAGCAGCTTGGCATCGCAAGGCAGGCAAAAGTAAAACAGGTGGACTAAACGATAAAGGCATTGCCAGCTATCGTAGAGAGCATCCCGGAAGTCACTTACAAAAAGCTGTAACTACTAAACCTAGTAAATTAAAACCCGGAAGTAAAGCTGCCAAACGCCGTAAATCATTCTGTGCTAGAATGGGCGGCAGTAAAGGTCCAATGAAAAAACCCAACGGTGAACCAACCCGTAAAGCCCTAGCATTGCGTAAGTGGAACTGTTAATGCGTATCTTTGAACTTGTAGAAAACTTTGCAGATGGTCGAAATCCCCAAGACAAGGGCGACAGCAAGAGACATGGCATCAATACCAAAGCCAGTGTAAGTAGTCTGCGTAAAACTGCCAAACAAGGTGGTCGCAAAGGACAATTAGCTCATTGGCTAGCCAATATGAAAGCTGGACGAGCAAAGAAGAAATAAAATCAAGTGCCGATTTACCTTTAAGCCACATTGGCTGTACTACGAAAAAACAGGGAAAGCTCATAGTTAGGGGTCCTCGGATGCCCGGTTAACCACTTGACATGATATTTACCGATAAATATATCCATGTATAACTTTATAAAACAACTACAAGAAGGTAGAGTAATTAAAAAATTAGAGCAGGTAACATTGCCCTATGCTCGTGACGGTCTTGGTCGTAGTCTAAGTAAAAAAGCAATAGATTATCATTATGGCAAATTATACGGCGGATATGTAACACGATTCAACGCCGGGGAGGGTGATCCAGATTTTAACGAAGCCGGTGCTTTCTTACACAGCATTTATTTCCCACAAATGCAGCCACCAAAAAATTCAAATCAACCTGCTGGTAAATCTCTAGAATTTATCAACCAGCATTTTAAAAGTTTTGACAAGTTTAAAGAAACGTTTGAAAAAATTGCTATGGGCATACAGGGCAGCGGATGGGTCTATCTTGCCAAGAATGGAGAAATCAAAACTATCGTTAATCACCAAATCAAGAATGATATCATACTGCTAATAGACTGGTGGGAACACTCTTGGGTTCTGGATTACCAAGCGGACAAGAAAGGTTATTTAAATAACCAATGGAAAATTATTAATTGGAATTTAATTAACGAAAGATTGTAATTAAACATAAATACTCGTGGGAGCACGAGAATGGCAAAATACGAAACAAAACAGCATAGAAAAATCTACGAACAATATCATGGCATAAAAATTCCAAAAGGAATGGAGATACATCATATAGATGGAACCCATGCTAATAATGATATTAATAATCTTAAATTAGTTACATGGCAAGAACATTACGATATTCATTATTCGCAAGGTGATTGGGCCGCTTGTTTATTAATTTCTGGAAGACATTCTATACCTCCGGAAGAAAGAAGCAGATTAGCATCATTAGCCGCTACTAAAGCAAATAAAGAAGGTAAGTGTGGATTTAAATTAGGACACGCATCTGCTGCCGGAAAAATAGGCGGAAAAAAGGGAGGTAACTATGCTAAAGAAAATCGCACAGGTATTTTTGCTTTAAGTCCTGAAAAAAATAAAGAAAGGCATCTCAATTCTGTTATATCAAAATTAATAAAAAATGGTAAGATGTGTGCTTGGCCACAACAATAAAAATTTGACACTTCTCCTTGTGTAGTATATACTAGCTAACAAGGAGATTTTTTATGAGTAAAGCGTTTGGAGCCCCAGAGCAGGCCAAAATTAAACAAATCGTTGCAGAGGGAATGACGGTAATGCAGGAAATTCAAGACCTAACTGAAGGTCTCAACGAAACCATCAAAGCTGTAGCAGAAGAACTAGAAGTCAAGCCCAGTGTTATCAAGAAGGCAATTAAGATTGCACAGAAAGATACATGGGATCAAGTGTTCCGCGAATTCGACGACTTGGAAACTATTGTGGATATCAGTGGTCACAGCTTCCGTCGTGAGGATCAATGATCAAAATATTCAAGCCAACATTAGAATGGATCAAAAATGACTACCGTACTAATCCTTTTCGCTTCTGCATTGAGCTGCTTGCTTGGGGCATTAGTATCGGGTGTTCGATTACCATGGCTATTACAGTCCCGAATCCGCCCCTACTATCTCTCTATCCTATTTGGATCCTCGGCTGCGGTCTCTACGCTTGGGCTGCTTTTAGCCGGAAATCTTTTGGCATGCTGGCTAACTATATCCTGCTGGTTAGTATAGATTCTATTGGCCTAGTTAGAATGATGGCTAAATATTTTTAAGAATGGTACGATCAACCATAAGTGATCAACAAGGTATGTGTATGCCGCAAATTACACAAGGGAGAAAAATATGAGTTATGTCGATGCTCGGTGGGACCGAGAAAAGGACATCGTTCAGGTTATTGAACGTGATCCAAAGAAAGGCAGGTTGTATCAAGAATACCCTGCAAAGTATATGTTCTATTACCCAGACCAACGGGGTAAGTATAAATCCATTCACGGAGAGAATCTTTCAAAAGTTACAGCCCGTAATTGGAAAGAGTTCATTAAAGAACAGAAAATTCACAGCGCACACAAGCTATACGAAAGTGATATTAATCCAGTATTCCGTTGTCTAGAAGAAAATTATCTAGGTAAAGATGCCCCAAAACTAAATGTTGCGTTCTTCGACATTGAGGTGGACTTCGATCCAGAACGTGGCTACAGCACTCCTGAAGATGCTTTCATGCCAATTACTGCTATCGCTGTTCACCTACAATGGTTAGATACGCTTGTTTGTCTTGCTGTGCCGCCAAAGACACTGACTATGGAACAGGCACAAGACCAAATCAAAGACTTTCCTAATACTATGTTGTTTGAAACAGAACACGAGATGTTAGATACTTTCCTAGATCTTATACAAGACAGTGATGTATTAAGTGGATGGAACAGCGAAGGCTTTGATATTCCATATACAGTAAATAGAGTAACAAAGGTCTTGAGTAAAGAGGATACACGTAGATTCTGTTTATGGGACCAAATGCCAAAGAAACGGGAGTACGAAAAGTATGGAAAAGCGGCTGTTACTTATGACCTTATTGGTCGTGTTCATCTGGACAGTCTCGAGTTGTACCGCAAGTACACCTATGAAGAACGCCACACCTACCGATTGGATGCAATCGGAGAGATGGAGGTAGGAGAATCTAAAACTGTCTATGAAGGCACATTAGATCAACTATACAACAACGACTTCCGTAAGTTTATCGAATACAACAGGCAGGATACTGCACTGTTAGATAAACTAGATAAGAAACTAAAGTTCCTAGACCTTGCCTGCACCATCGCACACGAGAACACAGTGTTGCTACAGACTACAATGGGTGCTGTTGCAGTGACTGAACAGGCTATTGTAAACGAAGCTCACCATCGTGGACTGATTGTTCCAAGTCGCCCCAAACGAGATGAGGATGCTAACAATCAGGCAGCAGGTGCATATGTTGCATATCCTAAAAAAGGATTACATGATTACATCGGTTCGATGGACATTAACAGTCTGTATCCTTCAGTGATTCGTGCCCTTAACATGGGTCCAGAAACAATTATTGGTCAGTTGCGTCAGGATTACACCAAGGCAGAAATTGATGCCAAGATTGCCAAAGGATCTAGCTTTGCGGCTGCATGGGAAGGTAAGTTCGGCAGTAACGAATATGAATTTGTTATGGCAAAAGATCGAACTAACGATGTTATCATCGATTGGGAGAATGGCGAAACAGATGTAATGAGTGGCGCACAGATCTATGAACTGATCTTTGAAAGTAATAAACCTTGGATGTTAAGTGCTAATGGAACAATCTTTACACACGAACGCGAAGGTATTATTCCCGGTTTGTTAAAGCGTTGGTATGCTGAACGAAAAGAGATGCAGGCTAAACTAAAAGAATGTATCAAAGCGGAGAATAAAATTGAAGAAGAATATTGGGACAAACGTCAATTGGTTAAGAAAATTAACCTCAATAGTTTATACGGTGCTATTCTTAATGCTGGTTGTCGTTTCTTTGATAACCGTATTGGTCAATCAACCACCCTTACAGGGCGTGGAATTGCCCGACATATGGCTGCTAAAATCAATGAGGTTATCACCGGAGAATACGACCACGTTGGAAAATCAATCATCTACGGTGATACAGACTCTGCATATTTCAGTGCCTACAATTCACTAAAGGTTGAAATTGCCAAAGGACAGATACCTTGGGATAAGAACACAGTGGTGCAACTGTATGACACTATTGCCGATGAAGTTAACAGTACATTCCCACAGTTCATGTCGGATGCACATCACTGTCCAAAGAGTCGTGGTGAAGTTATTAAAGCAGGACGTGAGATTGTTGCTATCAAAGGTCTGTTCATTACCAAGAAGCGTTATGCAGTTCTTTATTACGATAAAGAAGGCAAGCGTAGTGACGTAGATGGCAAGCCAGGTAAGATTAAAGCCATGGGTTTGGATTTGAAGCGCAGTGATACTCCGGAATTTATGCAGAAGTTCTTGGAAGAAGTACTGACAAAAGTTCTAAATAATGCTCAAGAGTCAGAAATTCTAGAGATGATTACAGAGTTTAGAACTGAATTTAAAGCCCGGCCAGGTTGGGAGAAAGGCAGTCCTAAACGAGCTAACAACATTGCCGAGTATCAAAAGAAAGAAGAAAAACAAGGCAAGGCCAATATGCCCGGACACGTTCGTGCTGCCATTAACTGGAATACATTAAAACGTATGAACGGCGACAAATATAGTCAACAAATTGTTGACGGTATGAAAGTTATTGTCTGCAAGGTCAAGGCAAATCCATTGGGTTATACAAGTATTGCATATCCAGTTGATGAATTGCGTTTGCCAAAGTGGTTCCAAGAACTGCCATTTGATCATGCAGAAATGGAAGCTACCATTATCAATAACAAGCTAGATAACCTCATCGGTGTTCTAGACTGGGATCTTAATTCCACAACTGAAACAAATACATTTCACAGCTTATTCAGCTTTGACTAAAATATTTGTTGACATTTACTCTAAATCTAAATAAACTTATACAAAGGAAACATTATGACATCAAACCCCATGCAAAGCATATTACAAGACATCGTTGCTCACACCAACAAACTAGGCTTTTTGAACATTGTAAAAATTACAGGTACAGAAGCTAAAACATTGATCGACTCTATGGCAGATGACCGTAGCGTTATCATGTATGCAGAAACTACCAATCCACATCCCAACATGATTGGAACATTTGGTATGCCACAGCTTGAGAAACTTCGCTATCTAGTAGATGGTAAAGAATATCAAGAAGATGCTAAAATTGAAGTTGTCACAGGTCAACGCAACGGTGAAGAAATCCCAGTCGGTCTCCACTTTGAAAACAAAGACGGTGACTTCAAGAACGATTACCGTTTCATGAATCAAGATATTATCAACGAGAAATTGAAGACTGTCAAGTTCCGTGGCGTTAACTGGCACGTTGAAGTTGCTCCTACAGTCAGTGCTGTACAGCGTTTCCAATTCCAAGCAGGTGCTAACACAGAGCACACAACATTCTTGGCTAAAACAGATGGCGACAAATTGATCTTTACATTTGGTGATCAAGCTAGTCATGGTGGCGAGTTTGTATTTGCCACAGGCGTTACTGGTAAGATTACCAAAGCGTGGACATGGCCTGTTATGCCAGTGTTGAGCATTTTGAAGATTGCAGATGCTAACAATGCTAAAATTGGTTTTAGTAATGATGGCGCTATGCAGATTGAATTAGACAGCGGTCTTGCTACTTACAAATACATTATTCCAGCACAGGCATGATAAAAGGGATATCCCAAGGCGGGCGTTATATTACGGTAACTGGAGGTAGTCCTTCCAACCCCTATATTTCGCCTGGCAGTCAATCAGCAGGCATGATGCGCTATAATACCAACATGAATACTGTAGAAGTGTATGATGGGCAATCTTGGAAAGATATTAGTTCAAATTATGCCAACATATCATTAACTATGGAAGCAGAATCGTTGCTCGATTGGGCTCGTAAAAAGCGTGATGAAGAATTACAATACAAATCATTAGCCGAGAGTCATCCTGCTGTTAAAATTGCCATGGACAATTTAGAGAAGGCTAAACTACAATTAGATGCTACAATAATATTAAGTAAAGAACATGATACATCAACAAGTTAATTTAACACCATTACAGCAGGATTATGCTGTATATCTTCCGGCCATCAGCTCGTTTTACAGCACCTATATTGCTAAACAACGTTTAGAAAAGTTTATCTCCGACGATCGTATTCCCGCTGGATTTGATCGCGGCGTTGAAGGTATGAACTTCCTTAATCCAGAACAAGGATACTTTACTTACAAGTACGGTTTGTATTCAGCAGGTCACGCACAGTTAGATCTACAAAAGAGTCTTACACAAGAGTCAATGATCCAACAACGTGATCGTAATAACACCATGATTCTAGGCGACTCCGGTGGATACCAGATTGGTAAGGGTGTTCTTAAGTTTGATTGGTTAGATTTTGAAGGTAAAGAAGCCACAAAGACTCGTCAGAAGATTCTTGAGTGGTTAGAAGTAACTGCTGACTGGTCAATGATGCTAGACGTTCCTACTTGGGCATGTGACCATATTCACAGTCCAAAGACTGGATTGAAAACATTTGAAGACTGTCTAGACAAAACACGTTATAACAACGATTACTTCTTAATGAATCGGTTGGGTCAAACTAAATGGCTTAACGTGCTACAAGGTGGCGATTGGGAAACTGCCGAGAAATGGTACGACGGTGTTAAAGAATTCAGCGATCCAGCAGGTAAGTATGCGGGTCGCGAAGCAGAAGGTTGGGCCTTTGGTGGCGCTAACATGTGCAAAATGGATATCACGTTAAAGCGTCTCATGACCTTGCGTGAAGACGGTTTGCTGAAGGGCAAAAACTGGATCCACTTCTTGGGTACAGCGCAACTTGACTGGAGTTGTTACTTAACTTTAATCCAAAGACAAATCAGGAAACATATCAATGAAGAAATTACCATATCTTTTGACTGCGCCTCACCTTTCATCGCAACAGCGCACGGACTTGTCTACACGAACGCCCAGCACACGCCAAAAAGGTGGAGTGTTATTATGGACAAAGCCCCAGACAACAAATCACTGTCAGGAAGCGACATCCCGTTCCCATTCGAGTCAAGTATCGGTCGCAGACTAACAATGGCAGACATTGCCTATTATAATCTAGGCGAGCGTAAAACTGATAAAGAACTAAATGGTGTCAAGTTTGATCACTTAAATCCAGATCACTATCATGTTGTTCCGCGCCGTAACAAGCTAGATAAGATTCCTAACAAAACATCGTGGGACAGTTTTGCCTATGCATTAATGATGGGTCATAACGTAGAATGTCATATTGTTGCTGTACAACGTGCTCAACAATTAATGGACATTGAGATTGCCAAAGTTAAAGATCGGCTAACATGGAAACAATGGAAGAAGGTCAAAGGCTCTGATATGAGCGACGAGCACAGCGATTGGGTTCCGCGTAATATCTTGTATTTCTCTAGTCTAATTAAAGACTTGTTTAATACCAAGACCAAGGCAGAAGCATTTGATATGATTGATAAAGCTGGTCCCTTCCTGCGTAGTTTAGAAGGTGCTCGCTTGCAAGGTGGTCCTGCTCAAAACACCTTTGGAAATTTGTTCGAAATTGAACAAGTAACATCAGTTGAAGAAATTGATTTAGCTAATCCAGATGACGACGAATTGAGAGCACTTGAAGAAGCTATAGGAGAATAATATGGCAACACGTAAAAAGAAAACAGATGTTATTATATCTGCTGATATTGCAGAAATGACAGGACCTAAAGTAGTCAAAGGTAATCACTTAACAGTGACCACACACCCAGATGGTAGAACAGATTTAGCATGGGATGATGATGCATTGTTAGCAGAAGTCCAAGCAGCATTGGCTAGTGTAGGAATTAAACCAAAACGTAAAACAAAGTTAAAACAAGACGGCAACTTGGACAATTAAGCTATTGACTCATACTATAAAACCTGCTACAATTAATTTATGAAACGTGATTACACAACTGGCGAAGCTGATAACATTCAATTCTTTATTGGTAAAGAAGTTGAGCATACACCTGCATTTGGAAAACTAACCTTGTTTGTTACAGGTATTCATTCCGCAGAGGAGATTGCCCTAAACTTAAATGGCGCAGAACATATCTTCTTTGGTGCTAATCACAGCTTTAATCCGCAAAATAATTTGGAATGGCAACGTTGGGAAACTATGATTGAATTCTTTTTACGTAAAGAATATTTGTGTAGTTTAGATATTCCAATGAGTGCTGTAGAAGAATTTAATGAAAACGGTCTTAACGATTACAATAACTTTATTCCGCAAATTCGTGTCCCAATTCCCTACATTAAATTGTGGAACTACAATACAATGATTAAAATTGATGATAAAGATTTTAATGCAACTAACCCAGGTGTATGGTCACACAGTCTACATGCACTTAAAGACCGTAGTAAGTTTACGGACTGGGCACAATATAAAAATGACAAGGTAATTAAATGATTAATCCTAAACTAACAAAAACAACTCCACAAACAAGCGAAGAGCGACTGTTTAAGTTACTAGAAGGTATTGACTGGAAGCTATGGGAAATATATAATATGATGAAAGACAATCTCCCAGAAAAGGCAAATACTAAAAAATCTGTAAAGAAAGTAAACGAATGAATAAAACATATATTCGAGTACGCACAGAATTTGAAGGCTTTCATTTCTACCCAGGTGCAGGATCAATTAATCCTAAAATTGCATTCCTAGAAAAAGAACATCGTCACATGTTTAAAGTAGAAGTAAAGATTTCAGTTGATCATCTTGACAGAGAATTAGAGTTTTTTCTAGTCAAATGGGCACTACAAGATTTCATCAAATCGGGCAATCAAAATCATAAGAGCTGCGAAATGATGGCAACAGATATTCTGCAACAACATTTAATTCCCAACTACGGATATCAAAGATACTATGAGATCACAGTTTCCGAAGATGGCGAATCGGATGGCATTGTAGAATATATTCCCTAAACTTTTTATCAACTTCCAATTAAGGAAAAACAAAATGGCAAATCTTTCTGCCCATGTTCAAAAAACTCTCCGCATGAAACCCGAAGTTACTCGGATCTTTGATGATCTTGATAACTGGTTGGACTATTGCCGGTTCAATATGATTGCATTTAATCCCAGTGATTTGTATCGCAGTCAAGAGTATCGCAACTTCCAGCGTGGACAAGAATATCTTGAACGTAAGGCTCGTCGCGAAAATCGAGCACCACGTCAGGAATATTAAAATGGCGAACGTTTTCCTAGTTGATCTGGAAAGCGTAGAAACTAGGTACACGGGACAATGGAAGTCTCATGTACCTAATCTACTTAAAAAGGCAGGACATAATGTTCAAGTTATCTGTGGCCCTGAGGATATTCCTTCTGCTACCACTCCAGGCGCTTTTCTTAATTTTGGTGGCACCAATATATATAAGTCTCGTCAAGTTGAAACCATGGGTAGGCTATTTTGTGACGGAGCCGTTCGCCCCGGCGATCACTTTGTTTTTACTGATGCTTGGCACCCTGGCATTATCAACCTAAAGTACATGAGTGAATTACTGGGTATTCCTGTAGTTACACATGGGCTTTGGCATGCTGGCAGTTATGATCCTCAAGACTTCCTAGGTCGGCTAGTTGGCAATAAGCCTTGGGTTAGACATGCAGAACAGAGTTTCTTCTATGCGTTTGATCATAACTACTTTGCTACAGAATTTCATATTGAATTATTCCATAGAGAATTACTCAACGGTGGATTTCAAACTGAAAATCCTTGGTACGAAGAAGAACTTGCAGAAATACTAAACGGCGAGTACACAAAGATTGTACGCACAGGTTGGCCCATGGAATATATGAACAGTACATTGACCATGTACAAGAATATGCCCAAGCGTGACTTAATTCTTTTTCCACATCGCATTGCACCAGAGAAGCAAGTTGAAATATTCAGAGACTTGGCTACACACTTACCGCAGTATGAATTTGTAGTGTGTCAGGATCAACAACTAACAAAGAATGAATACCATAATTTACTAGGTGAAGCTAATATTGTGTTTAGTGCAAACTTGCAAGAAACACTGGGCATTAGTTGTTACGAAGGTGCATTGGTTGATGCCATTCCTATGGTACCAGATCGGTTGTCATACAGTGAAATGTATTACGATGGATTCAAGTATCCCAGTGAATGGACACAGGACTGGGACAGTTATTTGCAACATAGACAAGAGTTATGTCATCACATCGTTGTAACAATGACACACTATGAAAAGAGTCTTCCGCAATTACGCAAGCAGGCAACTGATTTAACAGAAAAGTTTTTTAGTGCAAATAAACTGTTGGAGATGATCAAATGAAATGGTTATTAAACTTTTTAGAACGTGTCGGTCGTAAACGTGTTGTAATGGATAGACAAGCAAATGAACCGTATCTCGAACGCTACTATATTTTTCTTAAGGATCGAAAGCATTTCCCCTTTAATGTGTTCATTCACAAGTTTCTTAAGTCAGACCCCGACGATGTGCATGATCATCCATGGCCTTACGCTACGCTTATCTTGAAAGGCGGTTATTACGAATGGACTCCGTTGTTTGATGGAAAAGGAAAGAAGATTGCAGAAACCTGCACATGGCGCGGACCTGGACATTTCCGTATTTCAAGTGCCAGTAGCTATCATCGAATTGAGCTCGATCCTGCTGTAGAGTGTTGGACTATGTTTATGCCCGGACCACAAAAACGTGAATGGGGTTTCCTTGTCAATAACAAGTGGATTCACAACGATGTTTATCTAACACAGCGAGCGACTCATGAATGATAAAATCAAAGAAGCGATGGGCATTTTACAAGAAGAATGTGCTGAAGTTATTGTAGAGGTTAGTAAGTGTAATAGATTTGGTATCAATTCTCTACACTACAAAGCAGGCCTAGCACATAACAAGATGCTAGAAATTGAAGTCGGCGATGTTCTTGCAATGGTTGATATTTTAATCGAGCAAGGTGTATTAGATACACAAGCATTAGATAGTGCCAAAGCTGCAAAAAGAGAAAAATTAAAAGTTTGGTCAACTATCTTTACAGATTAAACTTTGTAATTTGTTGATCGCTTATTGATATACAAGAAATCATTCCGCACTTTTGAGGTTGAGAAGGTGGCGTCCATCCAGAATTCCAGATATTTCCTAGAGAAATATTGTTACAATTACTACCCGATACCCAACCTAAATGCCCAATAACCAATGATTCAATTCCTGCATTACACATCTGTCCTGTAAAACTAGGATTAGAATTATATGTGTCTTGATATCGATCATTCCAGCTTTTGTGTGTAACTTCATGCTCGATAACAAGTTCAGGATCTCTACCTTGCATAATTGCTAGTTGTTTCGGAGTATAGTTAAATGATCCTGCCATAGGATCTGCATCAATGTTTAATGTAGCTTTACTCACAACAATGCCTTTAGTTTTTTCTATCTCAAGTGCCCGATTCAAATCTTTGTCAAAGTGGTCGGGTCTCATAGGAACAATAACTCCAAGTCCCTTATTATTCTTCTGGAATGTATCTATAATATAATTGATTAATGCAGGTTGTTGCCAATAATGATATGTAAGACATAAGTGATCTACATAAGGTTCAATTGCCCACCAATCCATCCATAGCTTTCCGCCATTAGTATGAAGCGTTAACCAATTACCATTCTCTCTACAAAGTTTTAACAATGAGGGGAAGTAATCGTTATCTAAAGGTTCTCCACCATTGAAAGTCCATTCGATTGTTCTGCCCATTTTACCGTAGCCATCAATTAGGAGTTGAGCTATCCGTTTATATTCTTCAATGTCCCTAGGTTCTTCACCACCACGCAATGATACTGGACAGTAACTACATTCCGATTTACAATAGTTGTTTAAACTCCAAGACACTTTGGTTTTTAAATTGTTCATATGTATTGACAAGCCTAAATAAACTCTATATACTATACTTATCTCAAGGATTAACATGAAAATAAAAGTATCCGAATTATTCTATTCCATTCAAGGTGAAGGTCGCTTTATGGGCGTCCCTAGTGTGTTCTTAAGAACATATGGCTGCAACTTCACCTGTCAAGGTTTTGGTATGCCACGCGGCACATTGAGCACAGAAGCAGACAAGGTTGCAGTAATGCATGCCATGCATCCATTTAAAGATTATAAAGAACTACCACTTGTCGGCACAGGGTGTGACAGTTATGCAAGTTGGCATCCAGACTTTAAAGAATTAAGTCCAATGGTAGAAGTCGACGGACTTGCAAAGAACATAGTAGGTACATTGCCTTTTAAAGAATGGCGTGATGAACATCTTGTCATTACAGGTGGCGAGCCATTGTTAGGGTGGCAACGGGCATATCCAGAATTATTAGATCAGCCTTGCATGACGAACTTAAAAGAAATTACTTTTGAGACAAACGGAACAATGCGTCTGACCAAAGACTTTAGACAATATCTACTTAACTGGACATTGGGCAATAAGTCAAGAGGTCGAGATGCACTTACATTTTCCATCAGTACTAAACTGCCGTCGAGTGGTGAAGCATGGGAAGATGCTATCAAGCCGGAAGTGGTATTAACATACGAAGATGTCGGACACGCATATCTCAAGTTTGTTGTAGCAACAGAACAAGATATCGAAGATGCATTAAAGGCAACACAACAATATCGTGATGCTGGATTCAAAGGTAATGTCTACTTAATGCCGGTCGGCGGCGTTGAAAGTGTATACAGCGTTAATAACAAAACTGTTGCATTAGCTGCAATGAAACATGGTCTCCGTTATAGTGATCGTTTGCAGGTGCCGTTGTTTAAAAATGAGTGGGGAACTTAATGAAAAACTTTTTTAAAAAGATAACCGGACTAGCTGCTATAGAAGAAGCCAAAGTTAAGGCAATTGCAGAAGCAGAAAAGATTAAATCAGATGCCAAAGAAGCAGCAGTTAAAGCAGTAAAAGTAGCCGAACAAGCAAAAGAAGAAGCTCGCATTGCCGCCCTATCTCCAAAAGAAGCAGCAACTGAAAAGAAAGAGCCATACATTATGGTTCTTAACACACATGTTAATATGGACAATGTGCGTAATGGATTCTTTGAGCTTGACTGGAACGAGTACTTTGTGTTACAGTTAAAGAGTGCTGGATACACAGGCGAATCAGACGAGGCTGTTGTAGATCAATGGTTCAGCGAGCTTTGCCGAAATGTCGGCGCCGAAGAAGGCGTCAACATGGACCGTAGAGGCAGTGGATTTATCAGCGTAAATAATTTAGGTAACGGAAAGTCAGAGGTTTCTTAATGTCAAAGACATATATTCTCGTAGATACTGCAAATACTTTCTTTCGGGCACGTCATGTTATTCGTGGTAGCTTGGAAGACAAAGTTGGTATGAGCTTACAAACAGTGTTTATGAGTGTGCGTAAGGCATGGCGTGAATTTAAAGGCGATCATGTTATCTTCTTTTTGGAGGGGCGTAGCTGGCGCAAAGATTACTATGCTCCTTACAAGCGCCAACGCACAGAAGCTCGTGCGGCACAGAGTCCTCGAGAAGCGGAAGAAGATCGTGTATTTTGGGAAACGTTTGATCAGTTTAAAGAGTTTATCACTGCAAAGACCAATGCCACAGTATTGCAACATCCACAATTAGAAGCTGATGATTTGATTGCAGGTTGGATACAAAGTCATCCAGAAGACAGCCATGTTATTATCTCAACAGATGGCGACTTCGCACAATTGATTGCACCTAATGTGAAACAATACAATGGTGTAATGCAGATTACAACAACACATCTAGGATACTTTGATGAAAAAGGTAAGTATGTCGTTGATAAGAAAACTGGATTGCCAAAAGGGCCGCCGGAGCCTGAATGGCTACTATTCGAAAAGTGTATGCGTGGCGACACCTCCGACAACATCTTTAGTGCATATCCGGGAGTACGTGAGAAAGGGACAAAGAATAAAGTTGGTCTCCGTGATGCGTTTGCCGATAGAGCGTCCAAAGGATATTCTTGGAACAACATGATGTTGCAACGTTGGACCGACCACGAAGGTGTCGAACATCGTGTGCTGGATGATTACTTCCGCAATGTAAAACTCTGTGATCTAACTGCTCAACCAGCCGATATTCGTACACTTATCAACGAAACAATCGAAAGTGCAACTACAGCCGATAAGAATATTTCACAAGTTGGTATCCGTTTGTTAAAACTTTGTTCAGAATTTGACCTAGTAAAGATTAGCGAACAGATACAGAGCTACGCAGAACCGCTTAACGCAAGGTATATTAAATGATCTCAACAGCCAAGGTATTGATTCCAAATAAAGAATGGTTGGTCCGCGACGAAAGTCGTAAAATTGGTAGCATTGCCAAAGGTAAACAAGGCTATAGTTTCTTACATAAAGGAAATCAAATAGATTTTAAAAATCTAGCAGATATCAAAGCTCAATTTGGTATTGCGATATTTGAAGAAGGTATTAAGAAGGTTAAAAAAGATACCGCAGAAGGTAAGAACTACTATATCTATGACTTTCCTTGCAGTAGCAAACCCTACGAATCTGTTTATAGCGTTAAAAAGAAACTGCCGTTGTATGCCAAAAGTGCCAAAAGTAAAAGTCAATATTGTGCAGGACATTACATTATACAATTCCGTAAAGGTTGGGTAAAAAGTTTCTGTCCAAAATTGATTACATTAGAACGATATCCTTATCAAGGACCGTTTAAAACAGAAACAGAAATGAAAACTGCATTAAATAATGTGAATAAATTATGAAACAACTTAACACATTACCAATTGAAGACTTTCTAGACAAGACCCGTATTGCAATTAAGTCAAATCAAAAGAATCTTACACTAACTATCAAAGAAGCTACCGATCTTCAAAATAGTTTGAGTGTGGTTATGACTAGATTAGCAGGGGAGCTGGATCAAATGGCTGCAACTGCACAACCTAGCACTGTAGAAATTAAGATGGATGGTGGCACATTCTAATTAAACCTGCTAAATATATACGCACTTTTCGGAGAGATGTATATATGAGTAGGCCAAAACCCAAAGTCTTATTAGAGGTAACTAGTAAAAAGACTTATAAAACAGAACAAGTTCTAGAAGCTGATGCTATCTGGGCAGTATTCTATCAGGATAAACCTATCAATCTGAAAACAAGTAGTCTTGTAGCACAGCAATTAGGTCCAAAATATAAGAAAGTTAGTTTCTCAAATAGCGGACATGCAATTAATCTTGCCGAAAAGCTCAATAAGCAATTCAATACTACAGAATTTGCTGTTTTTAAATTGGTAACTGGAGATAAGTTAACCAATGAATCAAAAGACTGACATAACCAAATACGTAGCAGAGCAATCTAATCTTTCTACGGACGACAAATCCATTAGAAAACTTATTTCCCAATGGTGGATCAATCCTCGCCAAAAGGTCAAGGGCGGGTTGAGACTATCCGACGATGGGTTTGCCAGACTAACTACTCAATTCAAATCCTATAAAGTTAAGTTTGATGAGCCCGTAGACTACACGAATCAACTGATTATCCGTTTGGATAACTTCATAGACTGTCCTTGGTATCTTACCAAAAAGGAAATTTATGTTTTTAACGACAAAATGGCTGTGCAATTAGTGTTGTTTTCTGGTAACATTGCAAAATTTAGCACTGCAAAGGCAAAAAGTCTAAAATCTGCTTGACATAGACACTGTTTCCGTGTATAATTAATACATACTGAAGCACAAGGCAGTCAGTATTTAAATTAACCCAAACACTGAAAGTTTAAAATGGCAGAACAAATTAGTTCAAACCGCACAGTTACACCCAACGAAGCTAAACGCTCAATTCGTAAGTGTGTTAAAATCCAGCGTCCTATCTTTATGTGGGGCCCTCCCGGTATCGGTAAGTCCGATATCGTTAAACAAATCGGCGATGAACAAGGTCGTGAAGTTATCGACGTTCGCCTGTCACTGTGGGAACCCACTGACATTAAAGGTATTCCATATTACAATAGTACCGAAAACACAATGACATGGGCTCCTCCTGCTGAATTGCCCACAGATCCAGAGTCTACTGCTATCTTGTTCTTGGATGAGTTGAACTCTGCGGCTCCTGCTACACAGGCAGCGGCTTTTCAATTGGTGTTAAACCGTAAAGTTGGCACATATTCATTGCCAAAGGGTGTTTCAATTGTTGCCGCAGGTAACCGTGAAACTGACAAGGGTGTTACTTATCGTATGCCTGCTCCGCTGGCTAACCGTTTTGTTCACTTGGAACTGAAAACTGACTACGAAGATTGGTTGCAGTGGGCTACTAATAACCATGTGCATGAGCAGGTTGTAGGTTATGTTGGCTTTGCCAAACAAGACTTGTACGATTTTGATCCAAAGTCTAGCTCACGTGCATTTGCTACTCCGCGTAGCTGGTCTTTCGTTAGCGAATTGTTGTCAGACGACGACTTGGATGAAGGCACATTGACTGACTTGGTGTCAGGTGCAGTTGGCGAAGGCTTGGCATGTAAGTTTATGGCACACCGTAAAGTGGCAAAACAAATGCCTAAACCCGAAGACATCCTGTCTGGCAAGGTTAAGAAGTCCGATATCAAAGAGATCTCTGCAATGTATTCTTTGACTGTGTCACTATGCTACGAACTTCAAGGCGCTGACCAGAAGAAAGTTAAAGGTTGGGATGCTATGGCAGACAACTTCTTTGGCTTTATGATGGATAATTTCCCAACTGAATTGGTTGTTATGGGTGCAAAGGTTGCGTTGACTAACTATCAACTGCCATTTGATGCTAGTAAGATGCAGAACTTTGATCGGTTCCATGCAAAATACGGCAAGTACATTATCCAAGCAATGGAATAAAACTGGCCCGCAAGGGCCTTTTTTACTCGCATTTTTTCTAATTTGAATGTATAATTGTATATATACACTAGTAAAGGACCGATATGTCAAGCGTAATGAAAACTGAAAAAGTTAAAAAGCCCGTAGCTACCAAAGAGTATACGCAGGCAGAAAAGAATAAAATTGTTGAGAAGCTGGTCACAGCCCGTATTGGCCTGTTGTTGCGCCATCCGTTTTTTGGCAATTTGGCAACACGCATGAAGTTAATTGATGCATCAGACTGGTGTGCTACACTGGCTACAGATGGTCGTAACTTCTATTACAATAACGACTTTGTCAACAAACTCAAACCCAAAGAGGCAGAGTTTGGATTTGCACACGAAGTTCTCCATAATGTGTTTGACCATATGGGCCGTCGTGATCACCGTGATCCCACATTGTCAAACATTGCCGCTGACTATGCCGCCAATCAAATTCTTAAAGATGAGCGCATTGGTGAAGTGCCTACATTCATTAAGATTTTCCAAGATAACAAATATCGTGGCATGAGCTATGAACAGATCTATGATGACCTGTATGAAAAGGCTGACAAGATTGACATCGGTTCTTTAGGCGAGCTGTTAGACGAGCACTTGGATGGTGATGACGAAAGTGACGGCGGCGGTGAGGACGGTGATCAAGAAGGTAAGGGCAAACGTCCAAAACTCACTGCTGAAGAAAAGAAAGCTATCCGCGATGAGATCAAGGAAGCTATGGTAGCGGCTGCACAGGCAGCAGGTGCTGGGAAAGTGCCTGCAGGTATCCAGCGCATGATTAGTTCATTCACTGAACCTAAAATGGACTGGCGTCAAATGTTGCGTATGAATATCCAAAGTATTCTTAAGAGCAACTTCAGCTTCAGCCGCCCTAACCGCAAGTCACAACACTGTGGCGCTATCTTGCCAGGCATGATGAACGAAGAAACTATCGATGTGTCCGTAGCAATTGACATGTCTGGTTCTATTAGTGACTCAATGGCAATGGACTTCTTGAGTGAAGTCAAGGGCATTATGGATGAATATCAAGACTTTAAATTAGATCTGTGGACATTCGATACCCGTGTGTATGGCTATCAACGTTTTACTGGTGATACTGCTGATGAGATCTTGTCCTACAAGTGCCAAGGGGGTGGTGGAACTGACTTCGATGTTAACTACGATTTTATGAAAGAGGAAGGCATCGAGCCCAAGCGTTTCATTATGTTTACAGATGGCTACCCTTGCGGCAGTTGGGGTGATGAGAACTATTGTGAAAGTCTGTTTATTATCCACGGTAATGACAGCATCGTTTCTCCATTCGGTCAGACTGCGCATTATAAATAAGTAGGTAGTTAATGCCATTAAGCAGAGGTGAGATTAACCCATTAGGTGTTCTGAAGTTAAGGAAACTTTCCTTTATTCCAGAACACTTTGGTAAAATATCAGTAGATCAATACGTTGATATCAAACTTATTGACCACTGGATTAGCTACAACTTAAATAGTAGGTATGCAATAAAGAAGAAGATAACATTAGACCCTAATAAAAAAATGGTTGACGTTATTGAAATAGGCATGGAGGATCCTCGGGAGATTACTATGTTGACTTTAGGATGTCCCTACTTACATAAAACATTAAAGGATAAATTTTAAAATGGAAAATCAAGAACAAACTCAAATGCCAACTGAAGAAGGCGTAGCACCCCAGGCTCCTCAACCAGAGTTGAGCATCAATGATCTTCAAAATCTACGCGGCATTATCAATGTAGCAGTTAAGCGTGGCGCATTTGAAGCCGCAGAATTAACTCCAGTCGGTGCTGTATATGATCGATTGAACGCATTTTTAAATGCAGTAACACCAGCACAACCTGCACCAGACCAGGCTCCAGCAGCCTAATAGGAGAATCACATGAAACATGTGGGAAAAATGAAAAACAATGGAGCCAAGGTAGTTGTTGCATATCGCACACTGCCCGGAGATCCACATAGTGCCCTAGTCGTAGGCACTAATAATCTAGGCGATACTTATCATGATTCATTGATGAGCACCGTTCAAGACAATAGTGCCCAACAGGCAAACGAACTTGCAGACATTTTAGCTGTTCGTCGTTTCCCCGATGGTAGCAATATGCTGGAATGGTTGCACAGGCGTGGCAATCTTAAGAAAGTTCCCACTGACGGCGTGTTGATGACTCCTACTCCGCAAACAAGCATTTCGTTAGATGAATTGAATGTATTGATTGCAGAACAAAAGGGTATTACTCTAGATGAGTTAGCTGTCACTGATGGCAACACTCCTAATCCAAAGAGTAAAAAATCCGATCCAACTAAAACTACCAGCGCCAGCGTAAATGGTGAGGATGAGATTGTCGTAGTCGAAACTGCTGAAGAAGATATGACTCCTGCTCAACTACGTAGCAAGGCCGATGCATTGTTCAAGCAGGCCCAAGTCTTGCGTAAGCAGGCAGACGCTATTGATCCTCCAAAGAGCAAGAAAAAAGCCTCTGTAGAAGTTGAATGAGCCAATCTGAAGTAGCATACCTAAACGCACTGCGAGACATTTTGGATCACGGTGAGGATCGTCCTGATCGTACAGGAACTGGTACTCGCAGTATCTTTGGTCTCCAGATGCGTTTTGAGTTGACCGAAGGCTTTCCTGCTATCACTACAAAGAAGTTGGCATGGAAGGCGTGTGTTAGTGAACTAATTTGGTTTATTGAAGGCAGCGGTGACGAATATCGTTTGAGAGAAATCCTACACGGTGATCGTTATAGCGACAAGAAAACTATTTGGACTGACAATGCACAATCTGACTATTGGGTCAAGCAACGTCTCCAACGTCATCCAGGTGACCTAGGTCGTGTCTATGGTGTTCAATGGCGCAGATGGCGCAAGCCTTTGATCCGTGTTAACAAGGTTGTGCTACAAAATCACGATCAGTTAATTGAATTGATCAACGGCATTAAAGATGATCCATACAGTCGCAGGCACATTATCAGTGCATGGAATCCTGGAGAATTGGACCTAATGGCACTTCCGCCTTGTCATATGATGGCACAGTTCTATGTCAGCAATGGTAAGTTGAGCTGCCAAATGTATCAACGTAGTGCTGACATGTTCTTGGGAATGCCCTTTAACATTGCATCATATGCATTGTTCACTCATATGATTGCACAAGTATGTAATTTAGAAGTAGGCGATTTGATTATCAGTGTAGGTGATGCTCATATCTATGACAATCACTTTGATCAGGTCAAAGAACAATTGGCTCGTAAGCCGTTTCCATTACCAACATTAAAATTGAATCCAGATATTTCTGTTATTACAGAATTTGATATGAATGATATTAATCTAGACGGTTATGAAAGCCACGAAGCTATTAAGGCTCCAATGGCTGTTTAAACTACTAATACTTCAATAACTCCGACAGGCCCTTGGAAATCTTCAAGGGCCTTTCCTATTACAGCGTTAGAACTATCTGTAGGTAGTTTAGCACAAGCATGTCCTAGACGGGCACTAGTTACTAGAAGATCACCCTTTTTAATACTGCCTATAATTTTGCACGGAACACGGCCTTTTAAGGCAATATAGGGGTGAGTTTCGTCGGTTCCGGCGTCGGAATTCATCATATAGGCTGGATTTTTAGATACTATGCCTGCGACTGCGGTACTGGCACGTTCTTCACATGCTGTTACTTCTTTATCTCCACCTATTACAACTACAGTTCCGGATTCGTATAGCATATCGGCAGCATAGCGCTCTGCCAAATCAGCATAACGAGCTGCACTAGCAACAGTTGATAATACGTTTGTAGATGGATTATATGTTATGCCTGCATCAGTTTTTAAAGGTTGATCGCCAGTTGCTCCGGGTGCAAATGGTACATAAAATGTAGCATCAGACGACGAAGCGGAAAGTGTAACATTAGTTGCAGTAGTTGCCCTTTGAGCATTGGCAGCACTAACTGTAGTCAACGATTCGGCTGCTGTTCCCCAAAAATAGTAACCAGCATCTTTAGTAGATCCAGATGCATTAGCTCCTGGTAAGGTTATACCGCGTTTAACATTTATAAAATTTTCAGAAAGATCAGATGTTGCTACTGGAACAAAATCAGTATCTCCATAATTAGAAATTACAGCAACAGGTGCTGATCCAATTTTAGCTTTAAGTAATGTACTAAAAGAATCGAGACCACCCTGACGTGTTTCATCAACTGCGGTCCATGCCGCTTTAGATGCTGCCGGTGATACAGGTCCAATTAATACAAAGTTGTTGCCGTCAAATCCTTTTAATTGTTTGTTAGAAGAATCCCACCACAGGTCCCCTGCCCTGACTCCAGATGTAGGTTGCAATGCCTGTATTTGTAAATTAGCAATGCCTTTGAAAGACTTTCCATTGTAAGATACATTAAGTTGTTGTGTAGTGTTATTAAACCAAAGTTGACCTTGTATAGGTTTAGATGGTGCTGTTGTATTTGAAAAATTTTCTAAAAGTTTTAGAAGGTTTTCGTTAACTATCTCTCCGTATCCGGAATAGTTTCTTCCAACAAATGTTAAGTTAGTAGTAATGTCCGTTGCAGCATCGTTTACTGTAGTAAGAACACTTCCGTTGGTTTTGTTTAAAATATATGGCATAGTTTATTTTCAATTTAAGATACAAATGTCCATGCTCCGCCGGATATTGTAAATGTTTTTACAACCCTAGCAACGGATACAGTAGGAATACTTGCACTAGCAGTTGCTCCAGTTAATGCTGGTCCAGTAGTTGACGGGGTTATCATGAATGTGCTGGTTGTGGTACTTAAAGTTACTGTAGAAGAACTAACGGTGACTGTTGAGCATAAAATTCTAGCATTTGTACCATTCTTATATTCAGCTACAGGAGCAATTTGAGCAAGGTAATTAATAATACCAGAATTATTTAAACCGTCTGATATGTCTATGCTTAGTACAATACTTCTACCATATAGATATTGTCTAGTCACTGCATCTGTGTCAGCGATCGGATCTGCCATATTAGTAATTTTATTACTACCCATACTCAACTTTGAAGTTACTACAACATTAGTAAGAGTTGCATTAGTAGCGGTAAAATTTGTAATAGTTGCACTGGTTGATACTAAATTTGTAGAAGTAACAGTTCCTGTTGAAACAATATTTTTTGCAGTAAAATTAATAGTAACAATGCCAGCAGATGTTACAGTATTGTATACCTTCAGTGAATTAAACAATGTTAAACCACTTTCAACAATAACCGTTGATGTGTTTACTGTAGCTGTAAACTCTGAATATGTAGTTACAAATGAATTTGTAGAAAGGACACCCAATGTAGTATGGTGATTCTTTAACAATGCTACAAACTGTTTAACGTTGCCAAGATCGTTTACTGGATTTTGATAAGGGGGTAATACCCATCCACTATCTTGCCCATAATATGCAGGGAATGTTGGACCAACGGTAGTCCACACACTACCGTCCCAAACATTTAATTGAAAATTATCTTTATCCCACCACAAGTCGCCCGCTGATGGATTAGTTAACGATACAGGAGTAGGAGGATTAGCAACCGACGGAGAAGATACTACTGCACCCGACACAGGTCTAAATGTACCATCATACACTTTTAATCTTCTAGATGTAGTATCAAACCATAGTTGACCAGTTAGTGGACTGCGTGGAGGACTGCTAGAAGAACTAGCTGAATTAGCTAATAATCTTACAAAGTTATTGTTAATGTACTGACCATAAGCGTTAATGTTTTTGCCAACAAGAGCTAGACTAGTAGCAGATTGATTAACTGTATTATCTGCCAATAACAACAGAGTAGTGCCATCAGTGTTTAAAATTTTATATGCCATATTTTTATGTCTTTATAATATAGTAGGAGGTTGCAGTTCCGCCTGTAGTTGTAGATGTTTCAAATAAGTTTGGGATATAAAACTCACTTCCCGATATAGGTGTACCATATTTATTTTTAATTAATGCAAATAGATCAGGATAAGTAGCTCGAACTTTTGACGAACCATCACACTTTAACCATCCAGTAGGAGGTACATCCGATACTGACAATTGAAGTGTTCCTACAGGCCATATAACATTTGAGGAATATACATTAGATGCATATATAGTAGAAACATACAAGGACCTAAAATAGTTAGTAGCAGTTCCAATATCATAACTATTATGATGGTTGGATACGAGTGCAACCCCCGAACCTGCATTTGCACCAACTGTTATTTTTCCAGTTGATGTTGTCACACCACCGATAATTATACCACTAGTAACAGCTAGACTTTCACCAACTGATGCACTTCCTAAAATATTCGTTGACGAAGAAACTGTCAATGTACTTGCAACTAACAAGGTTCCTGTAATCGTAGTAGCAGCATTAATAGATACCAAATTACTGTTAACACTTAACGAAGCAGTTGTAATTCCGCTAGGGTTTTTAGTTCTAATAACGACAGACCCGCCTGCTTTATTATTATAAAGTACGCCATCATTAATATTTTTATATAATTGTATAAATTCTGTAGATATGCCAGCATCAATAACAATACCATTGTTATAGTTAGCACCGTCAGTAGCGGCTGCATTACTTTGAGAAAAAACAATGTGACCTTTTACTACCTGACCTCGATTAGAATAATCGTTCTTTTGTAAAAATTCTTTGCCTGGTGTAGAGAATCCGTCAACTAAAACGTTAGTAGCATTATCAGCAGTACCATGCAATGCGATTCCCACTCTATTATAATCCACATCTGCTGATAAATTAATACCACGCTTAATAGTTGTAAATCCATTTATGACAGGATTAGGAATAAATTCTTCATTAGATACAATCGATATAAGAACATCATTTGCATAATTTTTTATTACATTATATGTTTCAGTAGATGTTTCAATTGTACTTGCTTCAGATCCAGTTCCGTTACTGATTGAAGGACCAACGGTAATCCAATTATCGTTAGCATAGATGCTTAATTTTTTAGCTGACGTATTGACCCATATGTCTCCATCCCTTAATCCTGGATTGATTGAGTTTTTAGGATCAATGTCTTGTTGATATATACCTGTAGCAGCCGGCCATCTAGCAGCAGTTGCAGTACCATCCATTATTCGAAGAACTTTTTTAGATGGTACACTTGTATCATACCACAATTGCCCTTCCATTGGATTCTCTGGAGGAACAGGGCTTGCAAAGTTTTCTAATAATCGAATTAAATTTGCTGCAAATGTTTCGCCATAGTTAGGATATCCACGACCGACTAAACTTAAACTTGTATCAACAGTATTAACTCCCGGAGGCATGTCCGGAACGTAAATTGGATCTTTAGTAGGATCTGAATGTTTTATGTAATATGGCATAATTATACTCCGCTGGTAAGACTTTGAATTCTAACGGTATAATCAATTTGAATCATTCTGTTCAACGACTTCTGCACGGGATGAAAAATAACGTGTGTTAATAAATCTCCTAAACCTGCTCCGTCAGGTGTATATGCCTTTAATCCCAATTCGTCAAATACAAATGGCCCGTCTGATTGTGTTGTATTATCAAATGCTGATTGACTCAATGGTTCTCCAAAATCTAACAAACAACTTACTAAAATATCAGTATATGCTGTTCCAGCAACGTGACGAGTTTCCATAAAATTTCTTACAGGATCTAAATCACTGGATTGTTTAGCATCCACTGTTTTGTAATAAGTTTGATTATAGAGACTAGCGTTAGTTCCAATAACATTTGGAGTAAGATATGTAATGATACCAGTCTGATCAACTCGTGTTCCACCATTACCAAATGCCATTTCTGCAATAGTACCGTATCCCTGATTACTTAATCCGCGGGCCAATGCAATACTAAAATTTTCATAATGGATAGCATTACGTTTATCTATAAAGACTTCTTTAGTTTCAGGGTCAAATATTTTAATGTGGCCCTGAACGCCAACCGTTCCCTGCTCGTTAGGCCTAGCTACAGGAGGTGTATTCTGTTGATTTTTCATAGTTTCAGTCTGTTCCATATGGTATTTATGCTGTATTAAAATGTGCTTGCAGGAACTCTACGCCAGGTATTTTCTGCTACACAGATATATACATACTCATTGTCAAACGCTATATTTCCAACATGTCCAGTAGATGTACTACTTAACGGTTTAGATTTTGCATTTTGACGACTAGCGGTTGCAAAATTACTATAAGCTATAGCATTTATAAGACCTTCAACCGCTAGAGTAGAAACACGAGTTGCTACTCTGTCTTGTATTGATAAAAAGTAATTTGTGTTACCAATAATGCCGTCAGCGGTAGTTATTGCAGGTAATTCGTTAATATTTGGCATTTAAAATCCTTCAGTTAATGGTTTATTGTTATCATCTAACAAGGGAGATCCGTCATTATCAGTTAATGTAATATCTCCTCCGTAGTAGTACTTATCAGGTAATTCAGCTGTTTTCTCTTGTAAGAATTTAGCAGGCAATGTTGTGCTATCTATAATTGATAAAGTTCTTCTAGAATTATTAGGATCAACGTCATTCCATTCTGCAGATTTATCAAATTCTTTTTTAACAACTGCTAACTTAATCCGATCACCGACACCGCCTGTAATATTTAATATTAATTGTTGTGTATTCGATATAGTAAATTCGGGAGGTAAGTATTGTAGTCCTCGGTATACATATCCTTTAAACGAATCAGGTTCGATAGAATCTGTGTAGACCCAGACTTGATTTGTTGATGTTACTGTATATGCCTTGCCAATTTCTGTGGTATACGGCAATCCCGCAACAGTAGATGTTGTTCCAATTTTAATACCTTTGGTGTCCGGACTGTCATATGTGATAGTAGTATCGTGTATATAGGTTCCAGATTTTCTTAATAATCTACCACCATAAAATACCTGTACCTGATCTTCAGGATTGACGATACTATTCAATATTATACCGTCGCTAATTAATACCTCATTGGTGCCAGTAACTGTTAATTTTTGTGTAACAGTATTGATACTATATGTCGATACTCCATTACTTGTATAATGAACTTGTGTTTTAATTGTTTCTGTAAAAGGAATAGTTTGATTAACACTTTGGTCTATTACTTTAGTACCTGGAGCAGAATAACGACTAGGAGCTGTACCTAATGTACCTCTTCTTAATTGACTCAATACAGTCTTACTTGCCTTCATAAATTCAATACGTTCACCGTCAATAATAACAACGCCGGGTATTTTTTTACTTAACATAGGTTGTGTAAGAACAGTAGCATCAGCCACATGAATTTCAGTATCTTTATAAGACAATGGGCTGGTTAGATAAGTTGTATTTTCTTTAGATAAACGTTTAAATGAAGTTCTATTAAACATATCATTGAAAATTCTATAACCTAGCAGAGTAGTAGCCAACCGTTGATCAACCATACTCCTAATAACAATGGAGTCAGTTGATAGAATTGAATATGCATCACTAATTTGAATTGTTAATTGATCGTCCAATACATCAAAATCTAATCCGCTAGTTAGAGGTGTTCCGTTCAATTGTACCCATACATAATTTATATTAGTTACAGGGCGAGTAACTTTAAATCTTCTATTTGGATTACCATCAAATCTTTCTGTTCTTATCATCATATCGTCATTATCGTTATATGTGAGAACTTTGATTTCTCCTGTAGAAGTACTAACACTTAATTGTAATTTAGGAATTCCTGCGTTGTCATAATATATATCATAGTCATAATCTTTATCTCCACCAGTTGGTAGATCTACTATTGCAATTGCATCTCCGCTAACTAGTGCCACACGTGATATATCAATTGTCAATAAATTATCAGACACTGTATAATCAAATCCAGGAGTTAGTTTATTTCCATTTCTATATGCCCTAACTGTTCCGTCGTATGTGTTAAATGTTCCTTGATTGTTGATTAAGAATACATTATTTGTAGACGATGTTACCTGATAGTAATCAATATGAGGAGGTGTCAATTGCTTACGAATCTTTGTATTAGGATTATAATACTCAACAATAGGAGCAGCAACAATTGGATCTATCTCATTTGATTTTATGTTTATACAGGTAGCAGTAAATGCAGAAGTATTCAATGCAATAGTCTGTTCACTGATCTCGTTAAAATAATCGTATTGTGTACCAAAGAACCAAGCCTGTATAGTGCTTGTGGTCCCCGGAGTTAATCCGTAAACATTAACAGCAGCACGATCGTTTTCTATATTAGAAAATGTTAATTCAAAATAAGGTAATGCAGTTGTAATTGTAGTTATTGCAGATCCGTTAACAGTTACATATGCGCTCTTGACAGAACTAGTTGATGCTAAACTAGAAACTTGAGCAATAGTTTCAAATCCAAAAATAGTAGAACTACCGGGCAAGTGTGTTGCAGAAGCAGAATCAATTATTCCATTCTCACGTCCAATATGACCGCCACCTATACTTATGATGGTATAACCTAGATACCCACTAACTGATTGAGGTCCAACTACAATTTCATTGTGTTCCCAATCTATATAAAAGAATGGGCTATCAAGTTCAGTAGGAATAAAATCACTTACACTAAACATTTTACCATTAAAGGAAACTGTGATATTGTTATTGCTTGGAGGTACTATACCTAATTTTCTGCGAGTAGTAACATTAGATATTATGTCTATTGAATGTGAAAATACAACAGGAGCTCCATAAAATGTTTTAGTATAGACATTTATTCCTACACTGTCAGATGCTTGTCCAGGTAAAAATTCTTCCGGAGCATGGCTAGTATCCGCTGTATAAAAGGCGTCGCCGTTAATAATAACTTCAGGAGAACTGCTATTTCCGTCTATTGCACTATCAAGTAAGTTAGAATTCTCTTCATATTTCCAGAATTCTATAACATAACCTTTTGGTATTTCTGTGGTAGAAAAGTCACTAACTTCTATAGAACTCGAAAGTGCATAGACTGCACTAACTAATACATTTGTTATCTTAAATACCGTAGACGTGGTACTGATAATATTAACATTTTGACCCGCTTCAATACCGGTAACTGAATCTAAAATAAATGTATTAGAACCAATAGTAGCCGTAGTGGTTACTACAGCCGTTGTATAAAATCCAACATCGTCAGCATACGGGACAGTATCAAATGTATTTGTAGAGCCAGAACCGTATAAAAAATCCCATGCAGAATTTGTAAATGGCAATCCTTCAATTATTGTTTTAGGATAATTAATACCTGAAATTAATTGATCAAATTCTGGATTCTCTGGATCAAAACCGGGCATACCAGAAGCCGCTTTATAATAATTTTGAATCCTCTCCGAAGCATTGAAAAGATTTATACTCTTTGTGTATATTACTTTTAATACTTGAGAGACTAATGGTACATAATTTAAAAATACCACTTTACTAAACTTTTTTGTATATCCGTTGTACTGCGCTGTAAAATACTTAATTGTATAATCCGAACGTAGCACAACATTGCCATCTAGTGTAATAGTAATTTTAGATTTGTCTGCATCTGCTAACCAGTTTAAAGTAAACTCTTCAACCGATCCGTTACATACAAATTGATCAACTACAATATTATTTCCTATTTGATCAGTTGACCCCACTCTATCAAATTTCATACCTATTTGATTAGTACGAACTTGTTTATTTGTTAAATGCGTGTAGGCAATTGCTACTACTCCAGTTGTTCCGCCTTGCAACTTAACAGTCGGTTGTCGATAAAAAGTGCTAGTAGTGTTATTAGTAATCTCAATTGAAATTACTTTTCCAGACTCTATATGAGCAATTGCTCTAAAATCTTCAATTACTTGATAGTATTCGTTGAACACCAAAACCGTTGGAGCAGATGTATAATTAGTCCCAGGATGTGATACCGAAATATGATCAAGAGCAAAACCTCTATTAAGCAAAAATGACTCTTGAGGTTTAGGAAGATTTAAACTTTTGATGTAATCAGTAGTAGCATCTACATCACCGACAGCAAAATTGTCTGTTTGATAGTAATCAACCAAGTTGCCGTTTACCCAACGATACGGATTATCAAAATCAGTTGAAAAAGTATTTGTAGGTTCTACCAATGTATGGTTAGATGTAAAGCTACGAACAATTGTATGATAGGGTTTTACTTCATCTAGATATTGTTCGTAGTAATCGCTACTAGAGATTTTGTAAACAGGTCGTTGATCTAATGCACCTGCATAATTTACTACGTTAATGAATGAAGTTTTAAATGCCCAGTCCAATAATTTCTGTTCAGACAATGCATACTTAACTGCCTTGAAGAAGAATAAATTCCAATTAACTTTTAATTCATTAACAAAAATATCATCTCTCAATGCAATCAACATATATTGCAATTCAATATCTGGAGTTTGATCATACAATGTTTGATCATAACTATTATTTTGATCAAACCCATAGCTGCTTAATGGCAGGTCCCAGATAGTATCTAATATTTGTATTGTGCCATTCTCATTGTAGACAATATTGTAATCAGTACTAAACGATCCAACAATACCCAAAGCAGTTTTTTCTAATATTATGTAATGACCCGATCCGCCATTTTTAATTTTAACATACTGGCCTGCTGACAATGTTAATTCGTTTATTTCATAAACATCATTGACTGTAGCTGTAAAATCCAAGAAAGGATTATAATCAGTACTGACCCAGTCTACATATTTCCAATATAGAGGAGTATTATATTGTTGAGTTGCTACTCGTGCCCAAGTTAATGTATCAAGGTCGTAAATAAATTTAGACCATCTGTTTTTAAATTGGGTATCAGCTAATACAATAACAGTATAGGGTCTAACTTCTAATGTAGGCGCTTCTGTAAATCCGTTGCCAGCATTGACAACTTTGACAGATATAACCCTACCTTGATTGTCAATTTCTGTAGAAATTTCTGCATCAGATTTAACATCACTAATAATTTTAACTGTCGGAGATATCTTATATCCAAATCCCGGATTATCAATTATAACAGTTTGAATCTTACCGTTATCAATTACACATCTTAATTTAGGAATGGCAAATAATCTAGTGTCAATTATTAATAAACCTTCATTATCTTCAACTGTTTGATCGTACTCGTGGCTATTAATGTCAGAAACTAACTGCTGTTTATTTAGATTTGCAAAACTATAATTTCCAGTTATTCTATTTTTAAGTAGAACAGAATTTGTAAATTCCACTAAATTTCTCAACGCTTCCAATCTATCTTTGAACAAAGTTTGTTGAGGTCTAATGCCAATTCCATATCGCGTTCTAGATGTTAGTGTTGGATTAGGAACAGGATTTCCTAACTTGTCATGTCCTAATAAACTATCAATTAATTTTTTCTCAAGCAATGCATTAGGTCTGCTGGTCGCAGAACCTTCTTGCAATAGCAACCATTCAGTATGGCGGTTTGTACTTGATTCAGCAATATTTTTATTAGTAGAATCGATTGCGACATTTAAATGTATTCTATTACCGACTAATAAAGATCCAATATTAGCTAATGCAATTGCATTAGTATCAATAATTGCCGCATATTGAACTCCGTATGCAGTAGGATTATAGATCATAGATGCAACTTGATAGCTACTGGCTCTTCTATTTTTAACATCAGGAACTGTAGATTTATTCTTAACCCAGTAGTAATAACGAGTGCTGAATGAATTCGTTACAGAATTATAAACTTGTTTAGAAGATATTACACTATCATCGGCAACTTTAGGTTGTCCGCTGATTCCTTCTGTTAGGCCCAAGGCAGTATCTGCCAGTTGACTCCACTCACTAGGAAGATAACTAGATCCAACCCACTCATATACATCGATACTAGCACCTGGGAATAATTTGCCCCAGTTATTCTTTCTATAAGTTAGGTCGCTTTGTTCATACCAAACATATTTTGCAGTGCTCAAATCCCACCATAGCTCACCTACGTGGTCTTCTAACCAGTTTGTTTCGGAGTCAATAACGGTTGAAGTAGTTCCTGCAGAATAAACTGCTGGATCAAATGTTGTTCTATAGGTCAATTCTTGATCAGCAATGCCAACGATCTTTCCTTTTAGAGGATCAACAACATCAAGATAGTTGATAATTTCTTCAGTAAAAGAGTTAATCAAAGTCACACGTTGTATTGCATCAACCATGGTCAAGCTATCTTGTTCTCTTAAAATTTTAAAACCATTAGTAGATTTATCAATCTTATTAAACTGATAGAAGGCATTAACTGTATTTGAATTTTTTAAAGAAGGTGCACCTACTAGTATGCAATCATCAATTGTTACGCTAGTTCCGTAGAATGTGTCGTCATCAATAACAGTTGATTCTAAATCGTCTGCTAATACGAATCTTGTGTCTTTTCGGTTGTAAACATAGACTGTACCAGAATTTTTAATGGTACCATAGAACATAGTCGAGTCAACATCAAATATTGATTCTGTGTTTGTAATATCAAACGTACTATATAGGTTCTTATTATTGCCAATTGCTGAAATAACTAATGAATCATTAGATACAGTAATATCAATGTCCTTACCAAAATACATACCCGGACCAGGTGCAGGGTTTGTTAAAACAGACTGTAAAACAAATAGGCCGTTAGTAGCAGTATAGATTGCAACTTTACCATATGACAAATTGTCATTTTTAGAGTAAGGCGCCGATACAAACAAATATGCACCGTTCGGTGATACTAATAATTTTTCTCCAAACTGTCCATATTTTCCAAAAGGTGAAACTAAAGTCTGTGAGAATACTGCAGAAGTTCCTGTAAATATAGAAACTAATCCAGTGTTGGTAAAATGTCCGGGTGCTCCGATAGCAAGTATGTTAGCATTATCAGATCCACTGATACTATATCCCCATTTACTTCCGATAGTAGTAACTGACGAAGTAGTAAGTTGTTTAACATATGCTACATTAATTGAATTAGTAGCAGTAGTGATCTGATAAGCATATACAGTTCCGGTGCCGGTGTTGTTTGTGCCCGGAGCTCCGACTAACATTAATTTTGTATTGATGTTACGTTGAACGTAAATTGAATGTCCAAAGTGTTGATAACTAGAAGTAGATACCGGTACTGTTAAAACTGCCTGTGTATTTTCCTCAAGTATTTGGGGATTGATACTACTAATTTTTATTAGACCCTGTTCTACATAATTAGAATAATTTGATCCTGTAGTGGATACATAGCTAGCCAACGGGGCACTAGCAAAGATTAAACCATAGGTTGTTGTACTAAAAGCAGTATCATCATAAACCACACAATGACCAAAATCTGTAATAGGTGCCCGCTCAACATCGTAATAATGCAGTGTTCCATCATTTAATGTATAATTTAATTGCCCGCGGAAATCATCTCCTGTCTTTTTATAAACAGAAACTTTACCTCGAATTGCAATGCTGGTTGCAGTATATGCAGGTGATCCAACAACAAATATATCGCTGCCTTTTCTCTTGCTGATGCTGCGTCCAAGTTGTTCGTTTTTATTTGTACCTGTAGAAATTACAGGAGTAAAGTTATTAATTTTCTGATAAACTTTCCATTTGTAGTTGTCATCATTGTCTACCCAGAATATAGTATTGTCTGAGAATTTTAATAGTTCGTCATCTGTAGGTAAATTATCATAAGACGATGTTCTTGCACTCTTAAATTTATACAACGGTATTGGGTCAACTCCTAACGAGGTTAACGAAATAGAAGGAGAAGCAACAGTGAATTCAGATACAGAAGGAGTTTTGATAACAGTGTATATTCCGTCAGCATCACTACTAAATTTAGATACTGATACAATATCTCCAACTGACAAACCGTGGAATAAATTTGTTTTAAATGTAATTTCTCCAGAGTAAGTAACTACATCTACTCCAATAATATCTGCATCTACCCTAGAGTAACGATATACATCCCAGTCGCTATTTTTTTTAAATCCCATCCATACAGTGTCACCTTCTTTAATAGTGCCATTGTTTGCAAGATTTAACAAACTAGATTCGTTGTATGCGGTTGCAGTTACATCATCAATTCTTACATAACCTGCTGTAATTAATTCAAATTCAAAATCAGTATCTGTTTCTACAGGAAACGTTGTCAACGGATTATAGTCCGTAGGAACTATAATTTGATCAGTTACTGCACTGTAGTAGATTAAATCATTAGGTGCAGAAGGTGCAGAATTGACAAAGTTAACAACTTGCGGATTTTCAATGAACTTACCTTCTGTTAACGGAACTTCTAATTCTTGATAAGTTTCATATGCTCCATAATATCCAATACGGAACGCCCACTCTTCTGAATATCCCAACTGCCCTTGCAAGTTATGAATACTAGCCTTAGCAAGTTTTGTAATAGCATTACGGGTTCCTTTTTCTTTGATAAATCCTTGATAGAATTTATATTGAGCAATAGGATTAGTGAAGATATTGTTTAGATAAACACGAGGTGTATATCCAATTAAGTGCTGTGCCATTTTTTGTTGGCCACTATCAAAGTTATCAATATCTAAACTATAGAAATCTTCAAATTGATTAATCTTGTAATCAAAGTTTGGTAACAATCCAGCAACAGGTTTGTTACCTAGTAAGGTCCACAAATTAAAATCAAATTTTGCAGAACCAGTAATATTTTTATTAGCAGAATAATATTGACTATTGAATCGAACTACATCACCTGATTGATAATCAGTATATTGCAACCAATCGTTTATTTGAGCACTGTCATAAACAAACCCAGGACTAAAATAATCACCATTCCAATTTGCAGTACGGAATCCCGTTAACTTCATTCTGCGTTGACGGTATCCAGTTTCGATATCATAGATAGTATCGTTGAAAATTGTAGTGTTATTAAACACCATTGCATGTTCTTTTTGTACAGAATATATTGTAGCAAAATAGATACCGTCTGTAGAGTTTGATGTTTTAATTGTGCAAACTCCGTTGTCTCTAGTTACAGAAAGATTTTGTCTAGGAAACGATGTGCCGTTTGCCGACAACAAACTGTAATCGTAAAAACTATCAAACACACTATCAACAACTGTATTAGCTAATGAATATTTTATTTGATTTGCAAAAGGACTTACGGTGATTATACTGTTGTTAGACCAATTCTGACTAGTCCAATATAAAAATTCTTTAGAGGAGAAGTTCCAATCGATAGTTGTTGCAAAATCTGAATTATATTCATCAAATATAAAACCTTGGGCTTCTAACCATTTTCCGTAACCAACGATTATATCATATACTTCTTGTATAGTAGAAAATTCTGTCTTATAAGGAATCTGTTTAACTTCTGTTTCAAAACTACTCGCTAGCTGAACCGTCGTTCCACCTATGATAGGCAAAGTAGGAATTGATTGAAAGTATACTAGATTAAATGTTGTTCCGCTTTGATGACTAGTTTTTACTCTGTAATAATTATTATTATAAGAAACTAGTTGACCTGCTTGATAAAATGTTCCTGTAGGTGCAGAATTAGCAGATGTTGTATCTGCCGACGAAAGTCCAGTTGCTCCAGAAGACGAACCGCTAGTCCATGTTACATATGATTCAGAAACTCCACCAACTGTTATTGTAGGCGTATTAGAATTTCTAACTGGCATGTATATATCAAAATAAGGATTACTAGAATCGTAACCTTGGATAGAATATTTGTCATTTATCTTCTGTACAACTAGACCAGAAATGCTTACTTTCTTTACAGGATTACTAGTGTTTAAAATTAAATTATAATTTTCTTGAGGCAGTAACGCACCTGGACTAGTGCTATTTGGTTCGTATGCATCAATGACAATTTGTAGTTTATCTTTGCTAACAAACCCGCCAACTTTATAGAATAAATTAAAATCAATATAAGATAAATCTTGTTTTAATTGATCAATATAATTTGTAGATCGTTGTTGACCCACTTCGGAAACATAAACACTATACCCACTAGTTTGTGTTTTATCAACATCATCGTGAATTTTAACTGCGGTAATATTTAAAAATTCTCCAGCAGTTCCATATGTCCATTGTCCGGCGGCATTTTTAATTACTCTGCTAGTATCGTACATCGATGATGCATAGACAGCAGGTTTAGTTAATGCTAATAATTTTTGTACAACAAACGGCCAATAGCTACTACGTCGCCACGATGTTTCAGCAGGACCCTGATCACCAAATTTCCAAGGCTGACGCGTGTTATAATCAGTAACGTCAGTTACTAAATGTGCAGGGGGCGGTAATAAATGACCAAAGCGGTCAACTGGAATTATTCCTAATAAACCAGGACGAGCATAAACGCTATTGGTAGTGTTATTGTGACGATTGTATCCGTTTGATAAATCAGTCCATAGTTTAGTATTTGTAGATAAGTAAGGAGCATTACCATATTCTGCAACCCACCATGATGGCCTTTCAGCAAATCCTAACATTTCCCAAGGATGAGTATGAGGTTTGTCAGTATCATAAAAATATTTAGATACGCCTCTCCAATATCCCGGAACATACGTTGAGTGAGCTGCATTATAGCTACCTGTATAATTCCAAGTAAATTCAGCAGTGTTAATACCATCATATAAAATGCCGCTGTCTTCAAACACAGTATTAGTAGTATAATCTATGCCGTAGAATCCAGCCCATTTAATGAAGTCACTTTGTAGAATAGAATTAATTTCGTCTACAGAGTAATCAGTAGTTCTAAATGCTCCGGGCATTACACTGTTAACATCTAATAATTCTGATCTGTATTCTGTTTTGATGTTATTGTAAACACGTTTTTCAAATTCAAGAATAATAGCATCTCTATAATCATTGTAGGCTACCATTAAGCTACCATCATGACCTTGAATAACATTTACAGGAGTAAGATATGTGTTATCTTCAAATATGCTAGGAGCAAATCTTGGGAATAATCCCAACTTAGTAGGAGTAGAAGGTACAAAAGATCCTTCAGTACTAAAGTAATCATCAACAACTAATACATCACCCTTTGTTAAAGATTTTAAAATTCTAACAGATGAATCATTAGTTACAAACTCGTAGTCGTGATCACGTAGTAATTGTCCTCCATTTAAGTAAACAATAATAGAACGTAGGCTTAACGTAGAAAGACTAAAGTCACTAGTAATAGGATATACAGTATTACGAGAATCTGTTACTGTCCATGTTCTAGTAGTTTTATCAGTTCCGTAGGCAATCATGTCTGATAGATAGTACGGAGACAATAAATCTTTATCTACATTTAATTCTTTTAATGCTCTGTCAAGGCTTCCTATTGGATTAGTTTGTGTATCAATTTCAGAAATCTTCTTTAAAAATAACAACTTGAATTGATTATATTGATCAGCAGATTTTGTTAGTGCATCGATAACACTGTGTTCTTTCTTACCAATAAAAAAGTTTGCAAATGCTAACGGATTAGCATTAGAAATTAATCTAGTGCCATAACTAGCAACACCAAAAACATCTCTTAAATTTAAAACGCCAGAATAGTCTCCGTGAAGATGACGATACCTGGTTAACGCTGTTTGTAAATGATCACTCAATTCACTTAAGGTTAAAGATGCGATTGGACCATTTAATGGATTGTTAGTTAACGACAATGGCAATTCATAATAGCTAGAAGTAGCTCCATGAATAATAGGAATCGGATATGGTTTAGAAGTTGCCCAAACATTGCCATATGTACTATTGTTTATAAATTTGAAATAAGTGTCAGCAGTCGGTACCGTTGTAATATTCTGATTTGTTTCAGAAATATCAAATGTACCGTCCATGAAATAGTTTTTAAACAGATAACTGCCTAGCCCTGCACTATTTTTATATTTTAGCGGGAATCCCAATACTGAATCATTTGCACCTGTGCCTATGTCATAACTGAATAATTTGTTCCCTGTAAAATTAGTCAAATAATGTGCAGTATCACTATAACTATTTCCGTTACTGTCAAACAAATCAAATAATGGTGCCTGATTTAATGTGGGATGTTGTTGTGCATATTGCCACTTACTGCTATCAAACCACCAATTTGTTCCAGCATACTGGTTGCCTGTGTTTATGCTAACATTAACTTTGTCCGATACATTGATAATATTAACTAGCTCTATTCTCGGATACCCACCAACGGTTACAAAGTTAACTTGAAAAATTTTGTTACGTACTGTTGCATCAGTGTCGGCATTAAAGATAATAGTATTTCCTTGCTCCAGTAAAGTTCCATCAACATAATATCCTGCAGAACCTTCTACTTTATTAAATGCGTCTAAAGTAACTGTATCAATAAAATCGATGTTAGAAATTCCAATTTCTCCAAAATTAAATAATTTTAGATTTGCATTAAATTCAACAATAGGACGCTGTGCTCTTTTATTTGCAGGATATAATGGAATTTGATTATTAACTTCCGAACTTATTTTAATTACATCACCGTGTATCCATCTATTGTATTTTGACCAAGGGTTAACATCTTGACTAGCACGGTTGATAGTTATATATTCAGGAGTAATAGGCAATGTTTTAAAATTATCAAACGGATAATCATCAAATGCATTAGCATCAAAGTTATCATTAAAGACAGTTTTTATACTCTGAGAGCCCGACAATAAATCATAACTGACTAATTTAATACTACCTCCTACACCTTCTACAAAATATTCTTTTTCATAATACGACGAAGGAGTAACATTTCCCCTAAAACGTAACTTCATTCCATTTGATAAAGGCAATTCAGACGCATATGAGACAACTGTACCTATGGTCAGTGTATAATTTGTTTGACCTACTATGGCTTTTTCTAAATTGCCAATAGAAGTTGCATCAACTACAATAGTTTCTGGACCAGTTACTAACCAATAATATTCTTGATAATTTATAAGTTTGTCCCAATCAACTTGGGGATCAAAAGAATACACCTCTGATCTAAACATCCTATCAAAGTTATCATTTTTTCCGCCTTTTGTAGAGATTTCATTTGTTAAATCATCAATACCTATTACATCGTTAACTGTACTAGAATTATCTTTAACTACCAATGCGGGCTCTAACTGATAATCTCTACGCAAAGGCAACGATTCAGTAATATAAACATCTGTTAAAGAATTGTATGTTGCAGTTTGTGTGGATCCAATGTATCCGTCAATTCGTTCTAACTGGGGAGGCTGTATTAATTGGTCAATAGTACTGGATAAGAATTTTGCGTTCTTATCCGTTCTAAATATTTCAGGTAGTAGATTGATAGACTTGATAACTTTATTTGCCATATTAACTGCTGGTTACTATTGATGTTGTGTTTAATTGTGATGCTGTAATTGCATCAATAATCTCTATGTCGAATACTGTTGCACCGCTGATAAAAATCTCGTTGCTCAAACAGGCTACCTCATATAGACTTCCAAAATTATTTGATTTGGGAACTATTACAAAGTTTGTAATATCAGGTGTTAGTAAATTCATTACATAAGTTGATAACTCGCTGAAGTAAAATGTTTGACCAAAATCCCAATTAGATAAAGCAAAAAAATTATTAATTGCAGATAATATTCTAGTCTTTAATTCATTATCACTGATTGGTCTAGCAGGATTTTTTACAGCTTTAAAAGTTGCTTGTAGATTAATGGTTGCTTTTTTACCAAATAATACTTTGTATTTTACAGGTTGGAAAATAATTTCATCGCTAATTGTTTTAATATTTTCTAACGATGCTGCAAAATTTTCTTCTAGACTCTGACTAGTAGGAGCCAACGGCTCTGTGCCAACACCCGTAGATAACCAATTACGATAACTGGTATCATATGACGAAGTTAACAAATACACATCCATGATGTTACTCTTACTAGGATCAATTCTTCTGTCTTCTCCACTATTATGTACATAATGGAAATTTAATCCAGACTTACCAGGATATGCAAAGTACGATGGTTCATACACCAATTGGTTATATGTACCAGATGCTGTAGAAACGCTTTTTACAACATTTATTTTAGGATTGTAAAAATAATAAAGCGTACCAGTAGATAATTCAGCTGGAAGATCGGCTTCTGTAGGATATGTTTCAAACTGATTACTATTCATTAATGTGTATCTTAAACCGTCTGCTGATTTTTTAAAATAAACAAATTTATCTTTAAAATTAGTATCAGAAGTATCAGGTTCTACGATATTATTAAATGTATCAAGATCAAGAATTTGACCTGAATTATTATAATCATAGAAACTTACTTTGACTTTTTTAGGTTCTACATATCCATCAGCTTCAACAACTGCTCCGTCAATTTGCCATTGATAATCTTTTCCTAGACTTCCTGGATTAATTGTATTTGCAATAGCGTTAGTGGCTGTATTGATTGATAATACATTAATTTGATCTTTGACTACCTTGTCGTTGACAAAGTCATAGTTAACTGTATTAGGATCGATAAAGAACGAAGTTTCTTTTTCACTTTCAAATATAAAATCAGTAGTTCTATATCTAACTTTGTAACCTTTACCTGTCCATACAAATGCAACAAACCAACTAGCATCTAAACTAGAGTTAGACGTATCGCCTTGTGTATCTAAATTAAAAGGATTAGTTAAATCTAAATTTACAGCTGAAATTATGTTCCATGCCCTATCATCTTTTAAAAAACTTAATCCAAAATTTATTTGGTTAATGCAAAAATTTGCAAGTTCAGTTTCAAAAGAAGTTGAAAATACATTAACAAATTTAGGAATAATTTTTGTAGGTATTGCAGAACTAGGAATAACATTATTTAATATGATAGGTCCAGTGCCGTTATCCAATGTACCTAATCCCGAATTAGATCCATCGCCTACCACTTGAGAAACTTTGACCCAAATATATTTTAATGTTGTTCTAGTTTGTTTATCAACTAGTTTACCGTTAGGAGAAAAATATTTCCCTGTAGGTGGAACAAATTTTATCATTGCTCCGGGTGCAGTGTATTTTAAATTATTTGAAGAAAAATACCCAACATTAACCGGACCGTCAGTGTTACTAAAATATCCTCTAGATTGTGTGGAAGATTTATTAACCTGGTTCCATGTCAATTCTAAATTACTGATATCAGTTTGTTGATATTGATCAAAGTAAAATGAACGCATTGCCGCAGATGCAATAACTGGTTCTAATTGCTGTTTGATAACAGCCAATATTTCATTACGGCTAGTGAAATTAAATTCAAAACTATCTTCTCTATTATCTTTGTACAAGATACCGTCTGTCGCAAAGATGTTGGTCTTACTATATTTTCCACTAACATCGCTTAATTCAAAATACTTACTTAACCCACTAGATACTCTGTTGACACTTTTAACTTTAATAATATCACTGCCCAATGTTAGTGGAGCAATATTATAATCTTCAGCAGTAACCATTCTATTCTGTACATAGAAAGCCTGCGGAGCTTTGCTTTGTATACTAGCATTAGATTCTGCGCCAGAACTATTGCTAACAGTATATTGTAGTCCCATGGTCAATGTTAATGTGTGACCTTGCCCATTTTTATTATGATAAGGAATCTCAATAACAATGCCACTCATCTGTCCTGGTTTAATAGAATATGTTAGTCCATTACTTTGTCTGTAAAATAACTTAAATTGACCTCTTGGTAAATTACCAAAACTTCCATCAGCAAAATTTAAATCAATCTGATCACGGTCTCTACTAGTAACACTATAGATGTTTCTTACATCGTTGTTCAAACTATTGTATATAATGTTATTACCAACTACATCAGATACTTTAGTCCATAGATTTGAATAAGCACCGTTACTATCAAGTTGCCATAACCATACATCAGTATTATTGATATCGTTAGTATTAACTCCAACGATTTCATTAGGTACAGGATTATCTATCGAAAAACTAGATAGATTTAATGCACCTTGGCGGAAATATGTAAAGAATCCTGTATTTGCACTACCCGATCCTTGATTATCATTTTTATAAATTAAACTAAACGAGTTTGCAGGCAACGGAGCATCTTCATATATAGATGTCTTTCCAGAAAATGTTGCTGGAACAATTTCAAAATTCATTGCTGTACCGTTTATGTTCTTTAAAAAACTGTAAACAGGAATATCGTTATTTGTGCTGTTTATTTTATATTGTTCAGTTAGCATACCGTCAATAGTTTTTCTATCGTAAGGTTTTCCAAAAGCAAAACTGCCCGCCATAGTAGAATTGATAATAGTAATAAATTGTTGATACCAATTTGAATTAGCAGGATCGTTCCATCCAATTGTAGTGTTGGCTAAATTAATTCCATTGCCATCAATGACATTATCTGTTGTAGAAATGCCGGTAACTTTTAAGAATCCGCTAGCAGGGGTGTTACGTTTAGGAACATAACTGATTAACTGAGCAAGGCGCAGGATACTATCACGACGTTGGGCTGTTTCTAAAAAGTTTTCGCGGGCATTTAAGTCAATACGGAAACTTAAATTCTGTCCTAGGTATGCAATAAGGTCAATAAGAGCAACATATTCACTACTGTCAATAAAATCGTTAAAGTCTTCAGGAAAGTTTTCCTGAAGATATTGAATCATTGTTCGGCGTAGAGTTTCAAAATCATAACTTTGAAAGTCAGCATTGCGGAAGCTCTGATAGATCTTTTTCCAATCTTCAGCCACTAGCAGTTTGTTATTTGTAGATGGAATCATAATTTTATTGTTCTATACCGTATTTATTGTATTAATAAACTTGGTATATTATTGTGTCCTTAAGCCAATTGACTGGTCAAATGTCAACTTCATGTTAGCAGTTTGATCAGTTCCATTCATTTGCAATGTTAATTCTAATTGATAACCGTTGGCATATTCAGTTAGATCAATTTGTGTAGGTGTTACTCTAGGATCAAATGTACAAATACGATTAATATCTTCTGTTAACGTATCGCGAACTTGGTCTGTTAATGGCTCCATTAATAGGTCCCAAATGATACTACCAAAATTAGGTTTCATTAATCTTTCACCTCTTTTGGTATTGAAGTGATTTATAATGTCTTGTTTAATTAACTCAAAATCATATAAACTTGTATTGGCGGTTGTATTTGCAGAATTAAAACCTTTATAAAAATGATCTAATTTTGTCAAAGGCTGGACTGTTGTACCAGGATTATTAAGTTCAATTGTTTTGTAGGCCATGATGTATTTATTTTTTAATTTTTATGCAACTGCTGTGCCGCCCGCTTGCTTATAAAGTGCAAGGGCAACAGGCAATGTTTTAGGATGTTGGTTGTAAGGACTGCCTGGCAGACTAGCCCATATTTTATTTGTCCTAGAAATTGCTTTAGTAAAGTTACCTGCTTTGATATCGTTAACTGCACCTTGCATCTGTAATAGATATATGGCTGCAAGATCTTGATTATGTGGGCTAAAATCAGACAAGTTAAGAGCCTTCTTACACATATCCCAAGTCTTTGATAAGAATTGATATGCGCCTGCTGCCGTAGAAGTTAGACCGCCACCTTTGTTAGCAATACGAGGATGGTCGGCAAAGCTAGTAAACAGTTTACCTGTAAACATAGTCTTATATCCATCAGGACCACTAGTTCCTTCACACACTCTGATCATCCATAAAAATGCTGCTAGGTTATCATCAGCAGTATTACCAGTTGGTGTAGGAGGTGTTCCTTGAACGTTCGGTGCTTTATTAAATGCCACATTTGGCGAACCGCCTACTGAAGAATCTATTGTTGCATCTGTATTATTAGAATTAAATTTTGCAGGGTCTGTGCTTTCATGATCCGGCCATGGCTCATGTGTAGGAACACGTTTCATGATACTTATTAGATCATCAGTTTTGTATGCATTGCCATTTTCCCAGCCTGCACTAACACTCCTGTTAGGCAAACTAAATGTCTTTAATGAATTGGCAGATGCAGCAGATGTAGGAGTTGTAGCGACTGCGGCTGCTGGACCATTCATATGTATCTTTGGAGCAGTTTCTTTATAGGTACCACCTGCTTTAACATTAAACTCACCTCCAGATGTTTGATACATTATACCGCTAGATATAACATGAACATCTGCCGACGATCCTTGATATAAAGAGCCAATAGCTGTTACATGCAGATCAGCTGCCGATGTTATTTTAGTTGTATCATCTGCATTAATATCTAGTGTTGATCCAAAATCTAACTTTCCTGCTTGAGAAGAGTTTACGGTATAGTTGCCAGTGACATCTATATGATGATCTCCGCCTACTGATATATTAAAACTACCACCAGCTTCCATGTTGATATTTCTATCGGCTCGAAAATTGAAATCTGCTTCTGTATGAATACTAACACTGTCCGCAGCATAGATATCTAACTTGCCTTCGCTGGTCATTTCTATCCAAGATGTTCCGCCAGCATTGGCAATGTAAATCAAATCTTTTGTATTGTGCATTAAGATTTGATGTCCGGTCCTAGTTCGTATTCTAACTAATTCATTATCTCCATTGATGTCACCGTCATCCATTACAAATGTGCTGCCACCTAATCTACTTACAGGTGCCTGTGTATTGCCCGTATATCCTATCTTACCTCGTTTGGCGCCGGCACTAGTGTCTAAAGGTCCAGGTGTACTGATACCAAATACGCTACTAGGAACTTCACGACGGGCACTACTTGAAGTAACACCCCTAACATCATCAAGCAATAACCCTTGAGAAAGCAATCTATCCGCAAACGGATGAACTGGTTTCTTAATTGTTTTAATATTAGGTGTATCTAATTTTTGACTTTTCTTATGTAACTCTGCACTAGGCAAATAAGATGTGCCGTATTTCTTTTTTTGTTCTTGAGTAGCCTCAATACTGTCTGTAGCAGCGATACCTGGAACCATTTGATTTTGAAAAATGTCAGGGACACATCCAATCCAATAACATTGATTAGGATCACCGTCAACAAATATAACCAGTACTGTTGTTCCTACATCTGGCGGTACCATCCACATGCCATATGATTTCTGTACGTCATTAAACTCGCCTGGATTATTTCCCTCGTATCTAACAGAGGTTGCTCCGTAGAATGGGCTTAAATATCTAGCAACATAGGTGTTACCTTGTAACACCACTGAACTAGGAACACCTTTAGACAATACTACTTCCACTCCGCCCATGTAAGTAGGATCTAAATGATTAGTTATTTCAGCAAGGTACGGACCCGGAGCAGGCAGCTTACCTTTTCGACGCTGTTCAAATCCTGATGACATATTATCCTTGTAACGTTAATTTAGCAAGTGGACTAAACTTACTGGCAACTGAAGATGCATCTGTAACAACCGCAGGCAGATTAAAAGACGGCACAGCAGGCAAAGATGCACTAACTGCTTGATCGTTTTTATCTGGTGAAGTTTTCACTGCATCGGCAGGTTTATCTTCAACTACATTACCACCACCTGCATCAATTTGTCCAGGTATCCTTGCTATGCTCAATGTCTGCTTAAACTGTCCGTCTTTAAACGAACTTCGTGCAGATAGAACATGATAAACTCCACCAAACGGTACTTTACCATCTTGGAAATACATTAATCCGCCCGATTCAAAAGTTCCTATATCTATAGGATTTCTAAAAGTAATGGTGATGAATACACTTCCATAATGTTGAGTCGCTTCGCCGTTTACAGTTATTCCTCTGCTCTTGGGTTTAGGATTAGTATTACCAATTCCACCCGTAGCTATATAAAAAGGATCGCCTAGTATGGTTATTTCTCCAGTGATCAATGAGGCATTTGAATTAATAATTGCTTCGTGCATACTTTTGGCAAGAATGCTATACGGATCATCTAATGGTTGCCCCGCAGACCCTCCGGATTTTTCTGACATCTCGCCTGCATTTGATGCCGGTAATGTTAATCCTCCAGAAGTTTCACTAATTGCTGTACGAGTTATCCTTTGATCCGATGTTTCTAATTTTGGATCAACGGTATTACTATTACCAAGTGCTGTTTTTGATCCGGGAATATCATTATTACCCATGGCTCTTGGGATAGCTTCAAAATATAATGTATTAAAATTTAAATTAAAATCTATTATATCTAAATTTTTTCCTGTATAGATATAATTATAATCTCGCAAACTTAACAATTTTAATTTTGCAGCGTCTATGGTATCTGTTGCAAATGCCGGAATTGTAGTATGATAGACTTTATATTTTGTAACAACATAGGTAAACTTTTGATAAGGTCTGCGAGAAATCTTATCAATCACTTCTGAATTTTCAACATTCAGTGTTATTAGAAAATAATCCACCATTCCATATGCATCAGGATTTGTTCCCTTACCCATACTACTGTAAATATCTCTAATGTACTTGCTGTCTCTTATCAATGAAGAAATACAATCATGAATATTTGCTCCGTTGGCAAATTGTACTGTAGAGGTCCTCGGAGTATATGCTACACCCGAAGGTGCTGTTCCTTCAGTAGGAGGTTTTGTTGCGGCATCGGCATGTAATGCATTTTCTTTTGTAGTAGTAGCCGGATCATCAAACTTATAAAGTTGATTATCTTTAAGTAATTCAACTACATCTGATTTTGCAATTTCATTATCGGGATTATTCAAATCAAACCCTGTAGTTTCAGACCAACTGGGGAATTTTATTTCATATGTGTCATGTTCATTTGATGAAAGATCGGTTCTAGATGCCTTATCTGCTTCAGCAACTTGTTCAGTAATTTTCTTCATCAAATCTGTTAAAATTTCTTTAACTGTTTTACCTGACATATTTGCAGGTTGTTTTAATATATTAGATTGACCGTAACCCTTTTGAGCAAATGGTAGACCAGAACATCTATATCTAGTTCCTTTTTCGGTCACTGACACTTCTAAACCAGAGAATCCAAATACAAAATATCTAGTACCGCCTTCAACAATTTCTGGATCAGTGAATGTATCACTATCAGAATATCCAACAAATTCCATTTTTAAAATAAAACTTGCCGACGAGTATGTAATATATCCTGCAGCCACCGCAGACACGTGCAATGCTTCAATAAATCCATTAATACTGTAGGGTTCTATTACTTCAAATTTTATACTGGTAGGAAGAGTTGTGCCGCTAGTTTTAGAAAATGCCATTGTTGCATCAATGTCGACATTGTCAATAAACAAATCAAATCTGCCAGGGCTCTTTTCGTTAAAATCACTTACTAACTTTTTAACAGATGGAGAAGCTTGAACAATATCTGTAGTGACTCCAGAGACTTCACCATTGTTTTCGTATTGAGTAGTAGTTTTAGTTGCACTAACTGTTGTTATACCAGAAGTACCTTTACCACCTGTTTTAGCAATGACAAAATTTAATGCACTGTTTTCATATTTTTTAGGATTATTAACATCAGCTTTATTCAATGCTGCTAATGTAAAATTATATGTATAAGACCTATAGTTGTTTAATACATTCTGCACGCCAGATGATACAACTTTAGGCGGAACTTTAGGTAATACAGTCTTACGAGTAGTATCCTCGTATACTCCGGCTTGTACGTCAATTCTTCCGCCCATTTTATAATCCTAATGCAGTATTGATAGTAGTAATTTTAGGGAGATAAATTTTAACTCCTGCAATTAGATCAAATGTAGGATCTTTAATTATAGATTTATTCCTAATGGCAAATACCCACCATAGATTAACATCCCCATACAAATCGTATGCTAATAGGTCTGGTCTATTTTCATATGTACTTGTAACTTCAAACAAGATATCATCAGTTTCTGCAGGGATATCTCTAAAACTCATAACATCCAGATACCCATTTTCGAGACTGGTAGAATAATAGGGACTTTTTTTACTGTAAGTTGCGACCATTATAATATTCCTGATTTTCTAACTTTTGAATCACTTAACCAACCATTGACTGTAAACTGTTGCATCTCTGCTCTGCTGTACATAGGTACACATGTTATTGCAATAGTTGATAATACAGGAACAGAAGCTTCTCCAAATGAAGGAGTTTTAGTGGTAAAATAATCTACACCGTCCGGAAGTTCTAATCTAAAACTGCCGATTGCTACTGGCACATTAGATAACATGTAATCTCCATATGCATCTAAACGACAAACTGGCGGAGGAGCTCCGCTATTTGGTTCGCCGCCTGATAACATTTTTGTTAATGATCTTAATAAATGAACTGTAGCAAGATAAACTGCTGCATCTTTATCATTTTGTACTGTAAATTTTCCCGAAATGCTAATATTGCTAATGCCGCTACGTTGATAAAAATTTTGAGTAAAGTTGCTATGGATAGGAGTAGCAGTTGCATAGTCGGCTTTTTGTTCATAACTGATACTAGGAGTATAGGGGAAAATAATGCCACCTAAATTGTATAACTCTCCTGCGGAACCTCTAGTGGTCATTCTGATATAGTTATCGGGCACTCGAATCTTAACACGAAGATCAGAAGGAGGAGTATTTCCAGATATTGATTTAGTGTTGACTTTTGCGGCAGTAGCATAGTCAGGCATAGCACCTTTTAACAATGATCCAAGCCTGGAACTTTGAACAAAGTTTGAAACCGATGCTCCAAGATTACTGATAGGGTTAGTGAATGCCATGTTTATTCCTTTATATGCTATTTACCAATAAATAAAATGCTAACTTAATATATAAATGGTTGACACTATCCAATTATATGTTATACTAAAATAAGGAATAACAATAATAAGATGAACCTTATACCAACAATACGAAAAGTAAAATACTTAAACAATAGAGACCTGTTAGCAGAAATACATTATAGTAAATGCAGTTTTTCAAGTTTTACACAACCTGATTACAGTCAACACGACATTATTTTATCAAGTCTCGACAAAGTTAACATTCGCACACTAGCAGACGCTAAACGTGCCAGAGCCAAAAGAATAGGTCTTATTGCATTTGCAATAGCTCGCAACGGTGGCGATAAGAAAACCAAACTAGCAGAAGTTACTCCAGATTATACCACTGTTGCAAAAACTGATGTTATTATCCGTATAATGACATTTGATCATATTCCGCTAGCACCAGGTCGCAAGAAGACAGTCAAGAGCACAGCAGATAGCCACGAAAAAGTAAATTTTCCTCCTTTCCAGCATTGGAAGTTTGACGAAGTTACAGGTGAATTAGTATGCGTGGGTAAGAGCCATTGGAAAGGGCTACTAGATACAGGGTACTTTAGCAAGGACCACGGACGTATTACTGAAAACTTAGGTAAGATGTTTATCAAACTAAGCGAGAGATACGCACAGCGTAGCAACTGGCGTGGTTATACCTATATTGAAGAGATGCGCGGACAAGCTATCCTACAGTTAAGTCAGATCGGACTACAGTTTGACGAATCAAAATCTGAAAATCCATTTGCCTACTACACCGCAGCAGTAACAAACTCATTTACTCGTATCTTAAACATTGAGAAGAAAAGCCAAAACATCCGTGATGACTTGTTGGAAGAAGCTGGATTAACTCCTAGTTCAACAAGACAAAACGCTCACGAGTACGCAGATGAGATTGCCCGACAGGCAGTACTGTATAAAAATATGCGTATGCCCAAGAGTGAAGAAGACGTCTTCGAAGATGGAGAAGGCGATGGCGAAACTGACGAAACTAATCCTTGACATTTAAAATACGTCCTGCTAAACTCGTAGCTAGGAGAATAATAAATGCCCTTGTTTAAAAAGGTAGCGTGTTTCACAGATATACACTTTGGTTTAAAATCAAATAGTGGAACACATTTACGAGATTGCGAAGAATTTGTAGACTGGTTTATCCAAGAAGCGCAGAAAGAGGGTTGCGAGACCTGTATCTTTCTAGGTGACTGGAGCCATAATCGAAATAGTCTAAACTTGTTTACGCTAGATAGCAGTCTACGCTGTTTAGAAAAACTAGGTGCAGCATTTGATCAGTTCTACTGGTTCCCAGGTAATCATGATCTCTTTTATAAAGACAAACGTGATATCCATAGTAGTGCGTTTGGACGACATATCCCCGGTGTAACCGTAGTCGAAAGTATAACAACAATTGGTGATGTCACGCTTGTTCCGTGGCTTGTGGGCGACGAGTGGAAGACTTTAGGTAAGATCAAAAGCAAATATATGTTTGGGCATTTTGAATTGCCCCTGTTCTATATGAATGCCATGGTGCAAATGCCCGATCATGGTGAGTTATCCCCTGGACATTTTGTACATCAGGACTATGTGTTCAGCGGACATTTCCACAAACGCCAGAATAAAGAACGAGTATGGTATATTGGTAATGCATTTCCGCATAACTTTGCAGATACCGGCGACGATGCTCGAGGCATGATGGTCATGGAATGGGGCGGTACTCCAGAGTTTATTGATTGGCTGGACTGCCCGAAGTATAGAACTGTTAAGCTAAGTGATCTTATCGACAAGAAAGATGAGATCATGAAATCAAAGATGCATATCAAAGTCAATTTAGATATTGATATCAGCTTTGAAGAAGCCAACTTTATCAAAGAAACATTTATTGCAGACTATGATATCCGTGAGATCAGTCTAATTCAGGATAAAACTAACTTAGACGGAACTATCGATGACAATCCAGATGCTACATTTGAAAGTGTTGATCAGATTGTGGCTGAACAATTGATCAATATTGAGAACGGACAGTTTGATAAGAACACACTACTTGAAATCTATAATAATCTCTAATGTTTAAACTAAAGAATATAACCGTAAAAAACTTTATGAGTGTGGGCAACCAGACTCAAGCAGTTGATTTTGACAAACAAGCTCTAACATTAGTGCTAGGTAGTAACCACGATCTAGGTGGAGATGACACAGGTTCCCGCAACGGTACTGGTAAAACTACCATTGTCAATGCGTTAAGCTACGCGATGTACGGGCAAGCCCTAACCAACATCAAGAAAGAAAATTTGATCAATAAGACCAACGGTAAGAACATGTTGGTCACTGTTGAGTTTGAAAAGAATAGTACCAAATATCGCATCGAGCGGGGTCGTAAACCTAATGTCCTACAGTTATTTGTCAATGACAATCAATTAAAAACAGATGAACATGAAGATGATAGTCAGGGCGATAGCCGTGAGACACAGAAGGTAATTGAGCAGATGCTGGAAATGTCGCACACAATGTTCAAACATTTGGTTGCACTAAACACTTATACCGAACCGTTCCTGTCTATGAAAGCAGCGGATCAACGTGAGGTTATTGAACAGCTATTAGGTATTACATTACTATCGGAAAAAGCCGAAGCCCTTAAAGTATTAGTCAAAGAAAGCAAGGATCTTATTCAAAAAGAAGAATTTAAGATTGAAGGTATTAAGGCTGCTAATGAAAATGTGCAAAAAAGTATCAACAGTTTAGAGATCAAGAGTTCTGCCTGGGAAACTAAAAAAGAAAATGATATCGAAGGGTTAGGTCGTGCTATGATGCGATTAGAAAATGTCGACATCGAAACTGAACTAGCTGCACATCTGCAACTTAAACAATGGTCCGAGAACAATGTTAAGATTAATAACCTTAACAAACAGAAGGCTACACTAGAATCTGCGGCCATACAAGCTGAAAAAACTTTAGCCAAATATAAAAAAGAATTAGAAAGTCTAGCAAATAAAACATGTCATGCGTGTGAACAGGAGTTACACGATCATAAACATGAAGAAATGACTACTACGGCTACACAGCACTATGACGAAGCATACGAATATTGGCAACGGATTCGTGCTCAACTTAAACAAGTAATCGAGGAAGTCACTGCAATCGGAGAACAGCCACATCGCCCGCAGACATTCTATGATACAGAAGCAGAAGCACTGGGTCACAAGAACAATTTAGACGGTCTTGAAAAGAGTTTGACTGCAAAGATTGATGAATCAAATCCTTACCAAGAACAGATAGCCGAACTTAAGAAGACTGCGATCCAAGAGATCACTTGGGATCATATCAACGAATTGACCAAATTAAAAGATCATCAAGAGTTCTTACACAAGCTATTGACCAACAAAGATAGCTTTATCCGTAAGAAGATCATTGATCAGAATTTAAGTTACTTAAACAAACGGTTAGGTTACTATATTGACAAGCTAGGGTTGCCGCATCGTGTTGTATTCCAAAACGATCTATCAGTTGAAATTACTCAACTAGGACAAGATCTAGACTTTGATAATCTATCTCGTGGCGAGCGCAATCGTTTGATTCTATCAATGAGCTTTGCGTTCCGAGATGTTTGGGAAGGCTTATATCAAAGCATCAATTTATTGTTTATTGACGAACTTGTGGATGCAGGTATGGATGCCGCAGGAGTAGAAAGTGCCCTAGCGGTCCTAAAAAAGATGGCACGAGAACGCAATAAGAATATATACTTAATATCACACAAGGACGAATTAATAGGTCGTGTAAACAACGTTCTAAGAGTAGTCAAAGAAAACGGTTTTACCTCCTATAGTAATGATGTAGATTATGTTGACTGAAAATTTAGAACGTTATAAACAGTTATATTCAGAATATATAGAGCTGTCTATAGAACTGCATAACTATCAACAAGCGTTCCTTGCTACTCTAGGGCAAGTTCCTAGAGAGAAAGTAGGGAGCGCCTGGTATAGGATGGGCAAGTTATGTAAAGAAATGAAAAAACTTGCCCGATTAGTACACAGAGACCATTTAGCAAATAGAATAGAGCTGAAAGCAATTGCAGAAGCAGAAGCCGCTCATAGAAGAGCAAACCCAAAAAAACCGGGCCCAAAAGGTCCATGGAAACATAAAAAATGAACGATACAAATACACAACTACAACAACAATTTGCAGAATTCCTAGCCGAAGATGCAAAATTTACAGCAGGTAATGCTGCCGCAGGCACACGCTCACGCAAGGCTCTAGGAGAGTTAGGCAAGTTAGTCAAAGCTCGCCGTAATGAAATCACTGCCGAGAAGAACGCTCGCAAGGAAGCTAAGGCCGTAAAGTAATTAATGATTTGGACTTATCAAGGTCAAGTTGTAAATGAATTACCCGAGGATTGTGTGGGATATGTTTATTGCATAACCAATTTAATCACCGGGCGCCAATATATTGGCAAAAAATTAGCAAAATTCTCTAAAACGACCTACAAGACAATCACGTTAAAGAACGGCACAAAAAAGAAAAAGAAAATCAGATCTAAAATAGATTCAGATTGGAAAGAATATTGGGGTAGTAGCCCCAATCTTCAGGCAGATATAGACACCCTAGGCAAAGAAAAATTCTCTCGCGAAATATTATATTATTGTAAAAGTAAAAGTGAATGTACCTATATAGAAGCAAGAACCCAGTTCGAAAGAAAAGTATTAGAATCAGACGATTATTATAATGGGCAGATAAGTTGCAGGATACACCAGTCACATATCAAAGGCAAGATATGACAAAACTTGATTATAGCAAAACTAATAAAAGTGACACAGCTTTCTTAAATGATCCGTTTTGGACCAATCCAAAGGCGGGTTTTGATAAAGCATGGCATGAACAAAGAAATAAACTCAGGCAACATTTAGGCATACACAAAGAACATGATTGGGAAATCATTAACGAACCCACTGGTCCACATGCAGGCAAAGTAGTCTGTAACACTTGCAAGAGCAAAAAAGGCAAAAGTATGTTCGTATCATGGCTTCCCAAAGGTTATATATCATCTAACACCTAAGGCTGGCGGGCCGGTTTGTAATACCGCTGTGGAAAAACCGGGGAATAACCGGACACGTGACATATTGAGACACTCCCCTAGGTAGATCCTAGTATCCTGAAAAATTGGAAGTGAGTATGAGAGCGCGAACCCTAATGCTCGACGTATTGATATAGTATGAATGTTAGCATACGAAAAACCGTGCTATAAACACTTAGACATTAGGAACGAGGTCTAAGACGCATTATGCGAGTCGATGTAGGTTGGGAAAGATCAGAGCCCATTAGCAACACGGTAAAACACCTATTTCCAATGTCTCGGCTGTGACAACTCACATGAAGACAAAAAGATGGAACCGTGCAAAACGGTTCCGTCTGACTAAAACAATCTACATGAATTTAAAAACACTTCGTGTATATCATAATAAGTAAAAACAAACAACTGCTATGAGCGATTAGCGAAAGAGCAAGTGAACGTAGTTCACTTTAATAGATTGACTATAAATAAAAGATCGTAATCCCCAAAGGAATAATATATGAAGATTGAACAGTTAATTAAAGCAGTAAATGAATCCGCAAGTAATGAGGATTTTAATGCAATGTCTCAAAAAGCTAATGCTATCAAACAGCAACAGGGTGTTACAAAACCAACAGGTACGGTTCTTCCTTTTCCTAAAACTACCACAGCTACTCCTGGTCCTGCGGGAACTACAGGTCCAAGTGCTTTAGATAAATTTAAGCAGGGAGCTAGCGCAGTTGGTTCTGCTATTAAAACAGGTGCCCAAGCTGTAGCTAAAAACGCTCCAGCAGTTGGTCAAGGGGTTAGCAATGTTGCCCAAGGGTTAGGCACAGCAGGTACAGGTATTGTTAAAGGTGCTGGAGATATTGCCAGTCAAGCAGTTGGTGGCGCAACACAAGCAGTCGGTGCCGGTCTAGGTGGTATTGTTCATGGATACAAAGCTGCTCGTGGTGGACAACAATTTGGCGGAGGTGGTACTGCTGGAACTCCTAGTTCGGCAGGTGCTCCAAGTACACCTAGTTCTGCAGGTGCCGCAGCAGGCGGTAATGACGAGATGGATCAGTTAAGATCTACACTACAGACAATGGATCAAAGACTACGCAGGGCAGGTATTTAAAAGAAAGGAAGCTGACTTTCTTTTGTAGTTTCGAGATTTTCTTTAACAATCTCACTTATTATTTCTCTCTCACCTACATCTAGCATATATGCTTGCTCAAAGTTTAATGAGCCACGCATGAACCACGCTAGTTTATAAAGTTCTTTCTTTAAGGCTTTTGACTCTTTATCTAATTTTTCGACTTCTCTATGGATTTCTTCCATAGACATAGTCAAAAGCCTCATGCGAAAAAATCAGAATCGTTAAAGTTAATGGGAACTGTGTAAGTAGCAGGTGCACCTAGAGCCTGCTGTTCTTCGGTAGTGGCAAACTCGAGTGGCTTCAATTCGTTATTTTTCTTTAGCTCATTAAGATGATTCTGTACTGTTTCAAAAATACTCTTATCAGCATTAGAAACGAACTCTGAAATATAACGCTTTTCAGTTACTTCACCGTCTGCCGTAATGATCTTATATACACTTTCAGATAATAAATCAACTGTAACTTTGGTCAAGTTATTGAAGCTGTTATTGAACATTTCTAATTTCTTTTCATCGGAAATGCTTTCGTCGTTAACCATATTGAGAATTCTGGTTGTTTCAAAACTCTTAATGTTGGTCTGCGTCATATGACGATAGGTCAACGGCTTAACACATATAATAAAATCTGGACTGATTGCAACTTGATCAATCCAATAGTTACTTTGTTGCTGATCTAACAACATTCTTAAATCAATTTCGTATTCAACATCTTCTGTTGTGTTGGGAATTTTATGCGTAAACGGCATCTTTGCACCGTAGGTTGCTAGACGGATAGCAATCAATATAGTATCTAAATCTAGTGTAGGAGTTAACCAAGCATCTTTAATATTGGGCATACAACTTTGAATAACATCCACAACTGCCTGACCGTTCATTAATGCATCGGGTGTTTTAAACAACAGCTCATCTCGAGCCGTCATGGAGAAAACAGGAAACTCACAGTTCTCGGGGATAACAATACTGCCTTTGGGCCAAAACTCTCCTCCGCTAGGCAGTTTGATATAGATCTTTGGCTGGCGCATATAATTGGCCAGTGGATTGATTCTTGGTTGGAACGTTGGGGTTTGCATTTTTTATCTCCGATAAATAAACTATATATGGATATTCTCTTTTATTTATCTATACACTTAATGATGGTTTTTAATCTATGAACGGCGCAACCGAAGCAACACAAGCAGAACTATTAGCTACTGCCCAAGCCATGAATGTCAATCTAATTAAACTTCAAGGTTTGTTGGGTGGTGCAAGAGGCGCTGGCGGATCCGGGGGTGGTGTTGCAGGATTAGCGGCCGCAGCAGGGCCCGCTGGGTTAGCAATGAAAGCATTAAGTGGTGCTAGCAGTGTAGTATCTGGATTATTTTCAGCTATGGGCAATATCATAGGAAAAGTTATTGGCGGGTTGGCCAACACTGCAAGTAATCTTTTTAACTTTGCCAAAGCTGCTGCAAACGGCACAGCTAAATTAAGCGATTTTTATGATGCCTTTAAAGACTTACCATTCTTTGTAGGCGAAGTTGCAAGTATATTTGCTAGTATTGTTCGATACTCTGAAGGGTTATTAGCGTCATACAGAGACATGACCAAAGCAGGTGCAAGTTTCAGTGGCGACTTATTTGTTATGGCGCAAATGGCAACTAGGGGTTATTTGTCTCTACAAGAATTTAGCAAAATAGTTCGTGCAAATTCTGAAATATTCAGCACCCTAGGCGGCAATGTTGAATCGGGCATGGGTAAGTTTGTAGATGTGCAAAACAAGCTAATGGGTCCGGGTAGTGCATATTCTAAAAGTATTTTAGGATTAGGTTTTACTGCTGAAGAAACTGCCGATGTATTAGCATCTGTAATGAATTTACAAGGCAACTTGAACAAGAAAGAACTTGCAAACAATGATAAAGTTGCTGCCAGTGTCAATAATGTTATTAACGAAATGGACCTGTATGCAAAACTAACAGGCAAGACTAGAGAAGATCAAGAAAAAGCATTAAAGAAAGCATCGTTTGATAATGCATGGAAAACATTTACACAAGGATTAAATCCAGATCAAGCTGCATCAGCAACATTGGCTGTAGACAGAGCACTGCAAGAAGGTGGAGAAGGTGCCTCTGATAATTTAAGACAAATGTTTATGACTGGTGGAGCAATTTCTACACCTATAACTGATGCAGCAAAAGCATTTTATGTGCAGACTCAAGGTGCAGGTGATGAGTATACTCGTGCATTGTTTGATTCTGTAATGAATATGAAAGCAGGTAGTAAAGAGCAGGCAGTTGCACAGGCAAAGGCAAGAACTCTCATTGCTGATCAATACAACGATTACATATCTAAATTTGGACCAATGGGTGGTTTGTTAAGTGTAATGGGCAACAAATTTGTTAACAATGCAAACTTAATGGGCAACGCATTAAAGAACGGCGGACTTTCCGCTGATCAGAATGCAAAAAGAGTTGACGATGCATCGAAACAACAGGCTAAACAAGCAACAGGGACTGCGGCAGCATTAGGAGAAGCTGGATTGAATATTAAAAACTTTGGTATCATGATAATGGGTTTAGTTAACACTATTATTGGACCTATTGCTGGAGAATTAATTAACGTTGGACAAGAGATAACAACTGCACTATTGCCAGTGATGAAATCAGTTGCAGCGTGGTTCAAGACAGCAGTTACTGATTTAAGAGGGGCGTTTGACACAGGCGGATTCTCTGGTCTAATGAAGAAGTTTGGTGAAAAAATTACTGAAGGAGCAGGAAATGTGTGGACATTTATAAAACCAATTTGGTTAGAGCACATACAACCTGCATTGGAAAGTGCGTTTAAATCAATAATGGATTTCTTACAACCATATTTTAAATCTGCAATGGATCAAGTATCCGATATGCTTAATGCTTGGGTATATACCTTGCCAGGCGGTAACAAAGTGTTCAATGCAGAGGATCCTGAACAACGGGCTAAACGACGACAATATGAACAGGCGCTTGCCGAAGATGATGCAAAAATTAAATCTTTAAAAGATCAAATAGAAGCTAATAGATCTGCTATGGGGGCCGACCGTCGATTAGATGTCAATCCTGAATATAAAAGAACAATCTCTAGATTACAAGAGTTACTGGAAGGTGCAGAATTTAAAAGAAGAGCAGATGCAGAAATGGCTAGACCTGGAAAACGACATTCCGGAACAATTGGAATGACTGGAAATTGGTGGGAGAAAGCTGATACAACGGTTAATATACAGCAAGGTGAATCAGTAGTTACACAGTCCCAAATGGATCAAATTGTTAATACAGCAAGTCAGAACGGTGTTGCACAGGCGCTACAACAGTTAAATAGCTTAACTGCACAATTGTTAAGGCAAGCAAAGGATACTGCCGAAAATACTAGATTGACTCACGAAGCAACTAGAAGATTAGATGGTAATTTATTTGCATAAGATAAGAGATAATATATGGCAACTTGGAAAAAATACTTCACCCCCGTTAATACATCAGGTAAACTGAGCCCAGTTAGCGGCAGCATGGGAGGCGGTGGTAGCAATCCTAGCAGAACAAACTATTCTAGCTATTTGCCCGATGTATATGCTGGTCATCCAAACCGGTTAGAGCGTTACGGTCAATATGATACAATGGATACAGACAGTGAAGTTAACGCCGCCCTTGATATCCTAGCAGAGTTCTGTAGTCAAACCAATGACGAAAACAAAACACCATTTAGTGTTTATTTTAAAGAAAAAGCCACTGCTACTGAAATTAAGATTATTAAAAAGTATCTACAACAGTGGACTAAACTAAACAAATTTGACACACGCATCTTTAAAATTGTTCGCAATGCGTTCAAATACGGTGATGTATTCTTTGTCCGTGACCCAGAAACACAGAGCTGGATGTATATTGATCCTGCTAAAGTAGATAAGATCATTGTTAACGAATCGGAAGGTAAGAAGCCCGAACAATATATGATTCGTGACTTTAATCCTAACTTAGAAACACTGGCAACTACAGCTATTAACCCAAGTAACTTACACGGTGGTGGCAGTAGTTTTGGCGGCAGTTATGGTACGGGTCAAGGCGGTGCTGGGGGATCACGCGGCATGGTTGGTTCATTTCCGACCAGCACTAACAGCAGTAGATTTGCAGAGAATCAAAATCAATACGCAATTGATGCACGACATGTAATCCATATTTCAATGAGCGAAGGGTTAGACAACAACTTTCCTTTTGGCAACAGTTTGATGGAAAGTATCTTTAAAGTATTCAAACAAAAAGAATTATTAGAAGACGCTATCATTATCTATCGTGTACAACGTGCTCCTGAACGCAGAGTATTCTATATTGACGTTGGTAATATGCCAAGTCACTTGGCAATGAGCTTTGTAGAACGTGTTAAAAACGAAGTAAATCAACGCCGTATTCCAAGTACAACAGGTGGAAGTCAGAGTGTTGTGGATGCTGGATATAACCCGTTAAGCATTAACGAAGATTACTTCTTCCCGCAAACAGCAGAAGGTCGCGGCAGTAAAGTTGAGATCCTACCAGGAGGAACTAACCTAGGAGAGATTGATGATCTTAAGTATTTTACTAATAAGCTGTTCCGTGCTCTACGCATACCTAGTTCTTATCTACCTACCGGCAGTGACGATGGAGGATCTAACTTCAATGATGGTCGTGTTGGAACAGCCTACATCCAAGAATTGCGATTCAACAAGTACTGCGAGCGTCTCCAAAGTCTGTTAAATGGTCCTTTTGACACAGAATTTAAAGTATATTTGCACACCAAAGGCATTAATATTGACAGTAATATCTTTGATGTTCAGTTCAATCCTCCACAAAACTTTGCATCATATCGTCAAAGTGAGATGGATACTGCCCGTGTTGCAACCTATTCTACCATGGCTGCTGTGCCGCATATCAGCAAACGCTTTGCACTAAAACGCTTCTTAGGCCTAAGTGCAGAAGAGATTGCAGAAAACGAAAGCCTATGGAAAGAAGAGAATATTGATGAAGATACTGCATTAAGTGCTAATGCTGAACTACGTAATGCAGGTATTACTGCTAACGGTATGGCTGGTGATTTGAGTGATTTAAGCAGTGCAGCACCACCTCCGCCTGCTCCGGGTGAAGAAGGAATGGAAGAACCAGGCATGGATCAAGCTGCGGCAACACCGTCTGCTCCTCCGGCTTAATGAATAAATAAGTCTATGCTATTAAGAGAATTCATTTACTTTGACAAGGATCATGCAGATCCGCAAGACGATAACCGGTATTTAAGTCAAAATGATACCAGCGTTCTGCGTAAGTCTGACCTACGCAAGACTCGTTTAACATTGAAAATGTTGAATGATCTACGCAAAGCAGGTGATGCTAGAGAGAAAGAACAAAAAGAAGAACGCGGTTTAATTAGAAAGATGTATGAGATGCCTCCGCCGGAAGCAGCGGCTGCATAAACTGATAGTTTAACTTTTTGTATCAGCAACTAAATATTTTTAACAAAATTATGTCAATTCAGAGTCAAACTCTGCCTCCTTTAGTCTAAAACGGCTCGTTTTAGGCCTATTTCGTATAAGTATATCAGAACGGCCGTAAATACGTTACAGCCTTGCCGCTACCTATTAAGGAGAATTTATTAATGTCTACAAAATTTGAACAACTGTTAGACCTTCTAGTCAATGAAGAACATGAACAAGCCAATGAACTTTTTCATGATATCGTCGTTGAAATGTCTAGAGGTATCTACGAAAACCTAATCGCTGAAGAAGCAGATGAGGAAGAAGAAATGGATGAGTCCGCAGAGGACGACGAAGAAGAAATGGATGAGTCATCTGAAGAAGAAGACGAGTCTGTTGAAGAAAACATGGATCTAGAAGATTCGTACAGCATGGAAGCAGATCCAGATGATGGCTTCGGTGGTGGCGAAGAAGGTGATGCCACTGATGATCTAGGCGCTGAAATTGGTGCCGATGGTGATGATATGGGTGGAGAAGAAGGTGGCGAAGACGCTGCTATCTTTGATATCAAGAACGCTATTGCTGAACTAGAAGCTGCATTTGCACAACTAGAAAAAGCCCAAGGCAGCGAAGAAGCTGGTATGGGAATGGACGGTGATGACAACATGGGCATGGACGGCGAAGATGAGCCAGAAGACGAAATGATGGGCATGGGAATGCAAGAAGGTCGTCGCGTTACACGTGAATACGTTGAAAAAGTTGGAAACGACTGGGATAAGTCTGGAAGCCAAAAAGCACAAGGTCAATACCTAGGTGCTGGTACTGGTGAGAAAGATGGTGCTCCGGTTGAAGGCCGTAGCCCAATCAGCTCTGGTAAAGGTAAGCCTAATACAGGCGCTAATGCTAGTAACATTCTAAAGCCAGCTACAGAGCCAGGCACAAACACAGGAACAAGCCCAGCTGGTAAAGCAGGCGGTTTCTTGAGCGCAGCTAAAGATATGAACACAGGTAACGGTAATGTTCCTGGCGGCAAGATGGGTGTTAAAAACCTAGCTAAAGTTGCTGGCGGACACGGTGCCGAGAAGAAGGGCAGTGGTCCTGGTCCAGTAGGTTCTGGTAAAGGCGATAAAGCCGGCCAGACTGATGTTCCAAAAATTCCGCAGTTCTTAAAGAAGCTATAATTAGAGAATTAGGATGAAAGTATCTTACTTAAGAGAACACCTGAGTTTTGATCAGTCCGGCATCGTAATGGAGTCGGACGACAAGGATGGTAAAAGCCTTTACCTAAAAGGTATTGCTATCCAAGGTGGAATTCGCAACGCGAATCAACGAGTCTACCCAGTAGATGAAATTGAACGTGCTGTAAAGACACTTAATGATCAATTACAAAACGGGTATTCTGTACTTGGTGAAGTTGATCATCCTGATGATTTAAAAGTGAATTTGGACCGCGTATCCCATATGATTACTCAAATGTGGATGGAAGGTCCTAATGGATATGGAAAGATGAAAATCCTTCCTACGCCAATGGGCAATTTAGTACGCACGATGCTTGAAAGCGGTGTAAAACTTGGTGTTAGTTCTCGTGGTAGCGGCAACGTAAACGACGGAAACGGCCATGTATCAGATTTTGAGATTATTACGGTGGACGTAGTTGCACAACCAAGTGCTCCTGGCGCTTATCCTACTCCTGTTTATGAGCATCTCATGAACACAAGAGGTGGAATGAGAGCATATACAGTAGCAACAGAAGTAAAAGAAGATCCAAAGGCCCAGAAATATTTGCAAGAATCCCTTTTGCAAATTATTAAAGGTCTAAAATAAGCCCGAGGAGAAATAAATGTTGGACGCATTCAAACAATTAGTTGAGTCAGGTGTAATGACAGAAGAGACAACACAAGTTGTCGAAGCTGCCTTTGCTGCCAAGATTCAAGAGAATCGCGACCAAGTCACCGCAGAACTTCGTGAAGAATTCGCACAAAAGTATACACATGACAAACAAGTTATGGTAGAAGCGATCGACAAGATGTTAAGCGACAGATTGGCCGTAGAGATGGCTGAATTGCACAATGACAAGAAGGCTCTAGCTGAAGCAAAAGTAGCATACCAAACACGTATTGCTGAAGATGCTACCAAGTTAGAAGGTTTCATGATCACGCAATTAGGCAAAGAATTAGTTGAATTTCAAAATGACCGTAAAAAAGTTAGCGAGAATTTCAACAAGTTAGAGCAGTTCGTTGTACATGCCCTAGCTAAAGAAATTGGAGAGTTTGCTGTTGATAAGAAGGACCTAGCTGAAACAAAAGTTAAGTTAGTTCGTGAAGCAAAGAGCAAGTTTGAAGAAATCAAACAAAGTTTCATTAAGCATAGTTCTAAAGTTGTAGAAGGTGTAGTCACTAAAAAGTTGACATCTGAAATCAAGCAATTGAAAGAAGATATTGACAGTGCTCGCACAAACGATTTTGGTCGTAAGATTTATGAAGCGTTTGCACAAGAATATTCTGGTTCTTATCTAAATGAGAAGTCTGAAACAAGTAAATTGTTGAAGATCATCGCAAAGAAAGATCAAGAATTATCTGAAGCTAAACAAGTTGTAGCAGAAAAAACTACCATTGTAGAATCCAAGGAACGTGAAATTCGTATCCAGAAAGACTTAATGGAACGTAAGGCTGTTATGGCTGAATTATTGGCTCCTTTGGATGCCAGTAAGAGAGAGATTATGAAAGAGCTTCTAGAGTCCACAGCGACAAAGAAACTTAACGAGTCTTTCGACAAGTACCTACCAGCAGTGATGGACGGACAGAAAAAATCTGCCCCTAAAAAGGCGTTAACTGAAAGTTCTGAAGTTACTGGAAATCGTGAAACCAAGCCTGAGGTAGGCTTAGATAACATTTTAGATATCCGCAAATTAGCGGGCCTAAAATAATTTATATTCAAGGAGACAATTAAAATGTCACAACTATTAAATGAAAGATGGTCAGAGACCAAAGAAGCTCTGCTTGAAGGCCTAACCGGTAACCGTAAAGCTTCGATGAACGTATGTTTAGAGAATACACGCCGCCATTTGGCTGAAAGCGCAACTGCTGGTGCAACATCTGCTGGTAACGTAGCTACACTTAACCGTGTTATTCTACCGGTTATCCGTCGTGTTATGCCTACAGTTATTGCTAACGAAATCATCGGCGTTCAGCCAATGACAGGACCTGTTGCACAGATCCACACTCTACGTGTTCGTTATGCAGATGACGGTCAGAACGTATCAGCAGGTGAAGAAGCATTAAGCCCATTCAAGATTGCTGCTGCTTATTCTGGTAACAACGTTGATGCTTCTCCAAAAGCACAAACAACTGCTAACCTAGAAGGTACTCCAGGTAAGCGTATGAGCATTCAGATCTTGAAGAGCCCAGTTGAAGCAAAGAGCCGCAAGCTATCTGCTCGTTGGACTTTTGAAGCTGCTCAAGATGCACAAGCCCAACAAGGTATTGACATCGAAGCAGAAATTATGGCTGCTCTAGCACAAGAAATTACTGCTGAAATTGACCAAGAAATCCTAGCTAGCCTACGTGGCTTGGCATCTGTTGAAGAAACTTATGACCAATCTCTAGTTAGTGGTACTGCTACTTTTGTTGGTGATGAGCACGCTGCTCTTGCTATCCAGATCAATCGCGTAAGCAACTTGATCGCTCAACGTACACGTCGTGGTTCTGGTAACTGGGCTGTTGTTTCTAACCAGGCTCTAACGATCCTTCAGTCTGCAACAACTAGTGCTTTTGCACGTACTACAGAAGGTACATTCGAAGCTCCTACAAACACAAAGTTTGTTGGTACATTGAACGGCGCAATGCGCATTTATGTTGACGCATATTTGAGCGATGCAACTGCTCAAAACGACAACCAAGTTCTAATCGGTTACAAAGGTGCTAGCGAAGCTGATGCGGCTGCATTCTATTGCCCTTACATTCCGTTGATGTCTTCTGGTGTTGTTCTTGATCCAGCAACATTCGAGCCAGTAGTTGGTTTCTTAACTCGTTACGGTTACGTCGAGTTGACAAACACAGCTTCCAGCTTGGGTAACGCTGCTGACTATCTAGGCAAAGTGTCTATCACTGCTGCTAAAGTTAGCTTCAAGTAATCAACTGCTAAAAGCAAAACAATTAACCTGCTTCGGCGGGTTTTTTGTTGACTATACTATAAATAAACAGTCTAGATTATTATGCTGTACCATCAGCGTAGGGCCTAGAACGCCATTAAACTCAAGGAGAAACAAAATGGGACGTCCAATTAAAAAAACATTTTTCGGAAATTTAAACACAGGTGGCGCAGGAGCTGAAGCTGTTGCATCTGTTACATTATCTACAACATCGTTTGCTGTATCAACATTAACTGTTACAATGACTTTTTCAGCACCGCAGATTGCTGGTGGAGTAACAGCCGCAGGTACACCTGTAAAAACAGGAAATACTGTTACTAGCGTTACAATTACAGAAGCAGGTTCTGGTTACACCTCTGCACCAACTGTCGCTTTTACAGGCACTAATATGACAACACAAGGTGCTGGTACTGCTGTGCTAACAAGTGATCGCACCGATGCTATTTCTATTATCTCTTACTTGCCAACTGCTAGTCAGTCACAAACAGGTGGCGACATTATTAAACAAGAATCTAGTCGTCGTTATCTAGTTCGTAACAGTGACGGTTATGGTCAGTGTACTCTAACTACTGGCACATTGACTGCTGGTTTTATGCATATTATTGCTGCTGACTTCTACGGCGGCACATACTATGTAACTAAACTAACTGCTCACAGAGCAGTTTTACAAGTTAGATCTAACACTAGCTCTTGCATCTACTCTAGTGGCAATGTTGCTCCATGGAACATCACTGCTGCTACAGGCACATACGTAACATTGAATCACACAATTTAATTGTTGCCTACTTGATAAAAGGACTCTTCGGAGTCCTTTTTCATTTACTACGCATAGTATCAAATTAGGTAAATACTGGTATGACCACTGAATGGACGCTTCCCTCAATAATTTCTCAATTTGCCGAAGACGGTGGAGAAACAGCACATATATCCTGGACCGATCAATTTCCGATTAGTACAACGGGATTTCTAATGCATATTGCCCGCGCCCCTAGACATGATATACAAATGAAAACGTATTATCTAAAGTTAACAGGATTTAATTTTCGCAATCTTCCAACAACATTGTCTGGAGTTGAGATGAGAATAACTGCTAGACGCAGAGGTAGAATTATGAACGAGACAATACAATTATGTATTGGTAATCGTGTAAGTGATAACCGTGCAACATTACATATTGAACCTGTAGAAGTGTTTGGCGGAGCAACGGACCTATGGTCTATGAAAGATTTATCGTTAGTTGATGTAGCAGATAGTAATTTTGGGGTTGTAGTTAGACTCCAATCGCACACACATTGGCCCCACAAAGACGCAGCGATAGTAGATGCTGTTGAATTGCGAATTCATTAAACTAATAAATACTCTAAAGGAATATAAAATGGCTAGAACGATCAGAGTATCAGGAACACTATCGACAAACCCGACGCCTGGTGCATCGTATAAAATTACCGCGCCCGACGGCAGCGTTACTATTAGTTCTTCTAACACAAACATCATCAGTACCAGCCCTACTGGAAAATTTACAATTCAGACTCCGTCTGTTCAGCTAACAAGTCCTACACAATCTTATAGTTCGCAGACTGGTGCATTAACCGTTGCCGGCGGTGTTGGTATTGAAAAAGATTTATGGGTTGGTGGTATAATTCACGGCATTGTTGAAAATGCAGTTACATCTACCCTATTAATTGTTACTGCTACTAACATTGATTCTGTCTTCTATCCAGTCTTTGTAGACCAATTAGGTACTGGTCGTCAATTAAGAGGCGACAATATAGGCCAAGGTACTGATACATTCCGTGGCTTAACATATAATCCAGCACGTGGTTTGTTGAGAGCAGATAAAATGTTTGTTTCAGCAAGCACCGCATCTACTTCTCCTATCACAGGAGCATTCACTGTCACAGGTGGCGCTGGTATTTTAGGTAATGTTAATCTTGGTTCAAATTTAACTGTAGCAGGCAATGCCAATCCCGAACAAAATTTAAATTCTAATTTAGGTAACACTGCAACACAGTGGGCAGAGTCTTACTTAAATAAAATCTATACACAATTTATTTCTTCAACTGCTAGTAACGTTCAGATTGCACCCGAAGGTGGCGTTACTGAAATCATTGGAGACATTCGTGTTCGTGGTACAAAACCAATTGGTACTGCACCTGTTGTTACTAATGTATTGTATGTTACAATGGACGGTGATGATACTAACGACGGTCGTGCTCAAGATGCTAGCCGTGCTTGCCGTACAATTACTGGAGCTGTTAATAGTCCTTATTATCAACCGGGCACACAGATCCGTGTTAGTCCTGGACATTATTTAGAAGACAACCCAATTCAACTGAAACCATATACAAGTATTATGGGTTCAGACATTCGTACTACAGGTGTTGAACCGATTAACAAGACACAAGACTTGTTCCATATGAATTCAGGATGCTACCTAGCGTTCATGCAATTCTTAAATGGACGTAGTGGTTTGTTAGAAGGAGCATATGAAGATAGATTTAATCGTGGAGCATATTGCACAGCATTCCCTCCATTGATCGGTGATGATAGAATTGATCTATATCATTCTCCATACATTCAAAACTGTACCAACCTTTCTGGCCCATGGTTAAAAGATGGTACATTGTTCACCCCGAACCAAACAGTTCAAGTGCCTACTGCTGTTGGTACAGGAACTTGGGTAATTAATACAACTAGCATCGTAGTAAACGTAGCGTCTGGCACGATTAAGCAAGGCGACTATGTCAATGCTGGACAACAAAATCCAGGATTCTTCAATGCTCGAACATTGTTGTTGGCCAGCAAACCATTCTTACAAGAACAAGTTGTTGCACATGTTAACAGTAGCTATCCTGGATTTGTTTATAATCAAGAAAAATGTTTTAGAGATGTTGGTATCCTTATAGAGAATGCTGCATACGATGCAGCATTTGGCGGTAATGAAAAATCTGTTGAAAGTGGTTTAGCATATTTTAACGGAGTAGTAAGTGTTATTGCTGGTCAAGAAATACAAACCACTAATGCTATCAATTACCTTCGTGATCGTTGTTTAGAAGTTATTACTAATACTCCTTGCACTAATACGATTTCTGGAAAATATTCTCAAGTTAGAAATACAGTATTAATAGGTGGCGGTGTTGCATCCGATTCAATAACAAATCTATTTGGTATTGTTACAACAATTATTAATAACGGTCCATCAGCTGCTCCAAAAATTTATAAGAGCACTGGGCCAGATGCAGCATTTGTTAGTGCTGAAATTTTAATGCAAGCCAACAGAGCTTTCATGCAAGAAGATACTATCAATTATATCAATTATAATTTATGTGTACCTCCTAAAACATTGCCATACAACAAAATTAAATGCAAACGAGATGTTGGATTAATTGTAGATTCTGTTGCATTTGATTTGTTATATACAACTTCAAGTCAAACAACATTTGCCGGTTTACAATATTGGAACCAAAACGGTTATGTAGGTACAATTGCAGGTGAACTTACAACTACAACCGCCGCAGTTAGCTATCTAAAAGAGTTAGCAGTTAAAGTTATACAAAATATTACACCTGCTGACGATTTAGTAACTCGTTATCAGACCAGTACTCCGCAGAATACTAGTTTAGAAGCAGCTACAGCAGAAGAAGCAACAATTATTATAAAAGAATTTAATATTATTCTTGACATTCTTGGCGGAAATAGTTTAGGATGGTCTGATAAAATTATTCCTAATGGTCGCTCTAGTGAATTTTTAAGTGTACGAAATGCTGTCGCAATTTTAGAAGCCAACAAAAATTACATGAAGGCAGAAGTTATTGCATATATCGATGCATTGAATGTAGGATTTTTAGATGCTCACAATGCAAGGACAAAATATATCCGAGACATTGGTTATATGATTGATTCTGTTGCATTTGATTTGTTGCATGGTGGCAATAGACAAGCTGTTCAATCTGGTCTAGCATATTATGCCCCTGATCTAGGAACTATTACTATTCAGGCACAAGAAGTAGCAACAACTAATGCATTTACTTATTTGGCTACTATTGCAGGTAATATTGTACAAAATATTAAAATTAGTCCGTTACAAACACGAGTAAAACAAAATACTTTGTTGACTACTGCTACATCTGCCGAAGCTACATTGATTGCTAACGCGGTTTCTACAGTAACAAATATCATAAACAACGGTCCAGTTGGCTACAAATACAGCCCTATGTCATTAACTGAATCTGGTTCTGCAAATGTTGCTAACGCATTTAATATATTATTGGCCAACAGAGCATTCATACAGGCAGAAGTTGTTGCTTATATTGATAAGACATACAATCCTAATTCGTTTAGTTATGACGAAGAACTATGCTACAGAGATACTGGCTTGTTAATTGACGCAGTTAGTCAAGATATCTTATTAGGCGGTAACAGCAAATCTATCGAAGCCGGTCTTGCATATTGGAATCAAGGTTATAATTCTATAGCAGGACAAGAGACTACCACTACAATGGCAATTAATCACATCCGAGATATTGCTCTACAGATTATTGCAAATGAAGCTGTTACTGCACAGACTGGAACATTGTCTACACAGGTAATTAATCACTTCTTTGATTACGGCGGCGATTACATGCCACAACAAGCTGTAAGTCGTAATTTCAATATTATTACGATTATTATTCAAGAAGGTCCTGAATATGCGCCGCCTGTATATCAAGGTGGTGGTATCTTTGCATTAACCGGTATCAACGGACTAGATGTTAAGACTGCTCCTCAGGTTACTTCTGTTAGTACAATTACAGTTGGCAAATATCTAGTAGGGTTGAATACTGCTACTATTGGTTTTGGAACTAACTCAACATTATACTTTGGTGAAACATTAGTATTCCCTAAACAAGATTTTGAAGTTGCAGCAATGAGTTTAGAATTGACAGGTGATGCAACTACATGGAACAGCAGAAAAGTTGATCCTATTGGCGGCATGGGTGGTAGTCTAGTAGACGGCGCTGTTATTAGTGCTCGTAGTCCTATCCAATCTTTTGTTTATGATGCGTTTACACAACTAACACAAGGCGGTCACGGTGTTAAGATCACTAATGATGGTTATGCGCAGTTAGTTTCTGTGTTTACAATCTTCTCAAGTGTTGGAGTTCAAGTTACCAATGGTGGTATTGCTTCTATTGTTAACAGTAACGCTAACTTTGGTGATGTTTGCTTATTGGCAAAAGGTTACGGAGAAAGAAAGTTTAGCGGTACAATTTATAATCCAGTATTTAAGGCTTATCCAAAAGGTACTGATTTAGATCAATATTACCCTGCAGGCTATTGGCCAAACAATGCTCGCGTTGAAGTGTTCTTACCAGATACAGGTGATAGACCACACATTTCTCTAGTAATGGAAGTACTTCCTCCAGACGGTCATACTAACGAGCAAGGATTCCCCGGATTCCTAAACGCTGTCCCTAACCTAGCAACGCTGAATACTGGTACAATTACTATCACTGGTATTAATACTGACGGTATTGCAATTGGCAATACATTGTACATTAGAGATCAAAATGCTAGTACTGTAGATTCAAGCGGAACACCATATGTAGCTACTGGAACAGTTGTTACTGATCTAGGTTATCAGAGTGTTACACTAAATCTTGCATTAACAGGTGGCGGCGGCGAAATTGGCAATCCTAATTTCTTTAACTTATATTTTTGTGGAAATGCTTACTATACAGTATTAAGCAGTGAAGTGGCTGAAAATCCAAAGACTGCTGGATTGAATTTATTGTCAGCAGCCAGTACCGGCGGCACTGATCAAATCGCGCAACACACTCTTGCATTACAACGTTTAAATATTATTGTTGATCAAGTTATTAGTAACACCACTGTGACAAGAATGTCCACATCCACACAAACTAAACTTCCATTAGTAACTGGTGGTGGGGCAGCACAAACATTTATTGATCTACGATTTGGAGAAATAATCAGTATATTTGGTGCTGCTAATCTAGCGGCAGCTGAAGCAGTTATTCCTGTTAAGTTAAGAACAAAAACTGGCCCTGCTGTACAAGGCGCAGGTTCTGCAATTACACTAATTAAAGCCAATATAGATTTTATGGCTGACGAAATACTTGCCTATATTACAGGTGACATTGGATCAGGCGGTTTAGATTTTACAAATTTTAACCAAGATAAATGTAAGAGAGACATTAAGATTATTTTACAAAGATTGATCTACGATATTGAAACTGGCGGTAGATATAATAGTGTTATGAACGGATTGAGCTACTGGTCAAGAGACGCCACGCATCATTTAATATCTTTAGGAGAAAATGTAAGACGTACTGATCTATTCCCAGACGGTTCTACTGTTAACTTCTACCAACGTAGTTACATCAGCGCATCTGGATATGTATTTGAATATGTAGGTGCCGGAACTAACTATGGTGCATTACCACAAGTAGGTCGCGCAGATCCTGTACAAGGAAAAGAAACAGTTCAGTTAGGCAGCGGTAAAGTATTCTTTACAAGTACTGATCAGAACGGTGACTTCCGTATTGGTCCAGGATTAGTTATTAGTCAAGCAACAGGTGTTCTGAGTGGTAGAACATTTACTAAATCGTTATTCGCTAACATGACACCGTTCATCCTAGCAATTGAAGGTGGAAACCTATAAGGAAATATCATGGCATTAATTCCATTAAACACATTTAAAACAAAGACCGCAGTGTTAGGTAGTAATTCTACTAGCACAGTATATACAGCACCAGTTGGTGTTACAAGTATTATATTGATGGCACAGGTAGCAAACTTAACTACTCAAACTCAAACATTAAATTTTGTTCATCATAGAAACAGACCAATATTAGCAGATGCACAAGGTAATGGCAGACAAGATGCTAACATAGACAGTCCATTGGTTAGAAACTTTTTAGTGCCTGCGGGCGATGCTGCTAGTGTATTAAGTGGCAAACTAATTATCGAAAGTTTAGACAGCATTAGAGCATATAGCGGAAACACTGGAACATTACAATTAGTATTGAGTATTCTAGAAACAGCAAACGAATAATAGAGACGTATAATGGCTAAACTATTAAGTGGATCATCATTACGAGTAGGGGGTAGTAATACTTTTATTAACCTAATCAATGCTCAACCTCAACTGACTACATCATCAAGTACTACCACAGGTTTTACAATTAACACTGACCAATTCTTGATAACAACTTATCGTTCAAGTCTAGGTAACCTAGAAATGAATTCTGGGACTATCTTTAATAACATTCCTAACGGTAATATTACACTTGCAGGAACTGGCACAGGATTTGTATTTGTATCAAGCAGCACGGCATCGACTAGTACAACATCCGGTGCATTGGTTGTTGCAGGCGGTATTGGAGTTGGCGGAACAATATGGACTGCACAAGATATTCATGTTAACGGATTAACAATAGGACAAGGATTCAAAGGAATCAATAATATTGTTATTCAGGGAACTGCTATTACTCAAGTAAATGAATTTAGTAATGGTCAAGAAAGTATTGTAATTGGGAATGATGCACTACAAGGGTTATCTACAGCATATAAAAGTGTCGCTATCGGCAACTATGCATTAAGTAGCGGTACTGAAATTAGAAATAGTATTGCAATAGGTGACAGTGCTCTTAAAGCAACTGGGTCTGTTCAGTACGTATTAGCAGCCGCAATTACCAATATCACTAAAGCCAATCCAGCAAGAGTAACAGCCGCAGGACATGGTCTAGCAACCGGTACACATATTACTATTGTTGGTGTTGCTGGTATGACTGAAATCAATGGATTAAAATGTTATGCTAAAGTTATAGATAGTTCCACACTGGATTTATATTCTAATGTTATTGTAACAACACCAATTAATAGTACAGGTTATTCTACATATACCGGTAGCGGCACAGTAAACAGATTGCTAACTCGCGATAACAATATTGGTATTGGTAACAATGCAGGTGCAAAACTTATTGACGGAGAACAAAACTTTTTCTTTGGAGAAAGTGTTGCAAAGAATTTAACTACTGGATCTTTTAACTTTTTAATTGGTCACAATGTAGGACAGAATTTAATTACTGGTAGCGGTATTATTGGTATCGGTGGCGACAATCTAGTTGACGGTGTTGACAATCAAATTAATATTGGCAGCGCATTTTACTATAACGGATCTGGTCATTTAGAATTAATTACCGATGTTACACTTGGCTTGGGCACCCCTTGCGGTACAGACACTGCGGCATTATGGGTAATAGGCGGAACCAACATTGATTCACCCGACACAGCAATAAGCACTACAACCGGTGCGTTAGTTGTCGCAGGCGGTGCAGGCTTTGGAAAAGATGTGTGGATTGGAAAAGATCTAACAGTATTAGGCACAATCAACGGTGCTATTAATACTACTACAAATATTCGTGGCGGCGCCAGAGGCAGTGTACCATTTCAAACTAGCACAGGTATAACATCATTGTTACCGATTGGTGCAACTGGTACAGTGTTGGTATCTGACGGTCATGTTCCTTATTGGAGCAATGCCGGTGGAAATGGCGGACTTGGAGTAATTTCGACTGCAACTGAAGCAGTGTTTATACATGCAACTACTGCTAATAATGTATACTATGTTGGGTTGAGTGAATCAATTGGGACTTATTCAAAATTTGACGGCGACTCTAGATTAAAATACGTAACTACTAGCTCTAATGTTAATACCAGTACATATTATTCATCAGGCACAAATGTATTAAATGTTCCTGGAACTGTTTACAGTGCTACTGGCAACCCCGATGAGTATAATTTATTATATACTCCTAGAGTTACATTGAGTGATATTGCACCTGTTAATCCTAGGGTAGGAGATTTTTGGATTGATACGGTAAATGGTGTTGAACTACAATGGATCAAAGATGGTCTTAATGCTTTTTGGATACAATTTGCAGGACTGTAAAATTAACAAAAGAATTATAATATGGCAACTTTAAATTTTCCCTCAAATCCAGTAATTGGTGATACCTATACCGTAGGCACTACTACATGGAAATGGACCGGGTATGCTTGGATTAAAGCACCCGGAGCTAATACATTTGGTTTAATAACAGCTACAAGTATTATTGTTTCAACAACAACTAATTCTGTATCTACATTAACTGGATCTCTTGTAGTATTTGGCGGAGTCGGTATCGGTGGCGACTTATGGTTAGGTGGCGATTTGTATGCACAAGGACATTATGTATTAACTACTGCAACATTTGCTAATGGCGTATTGGATGGATCAGACATTAATATTAATACTAATCCAGGCGGCTCTGTTACAATTTCTAATACGTCAACATTACAATCAGTAACTGGGCGCGGAGCAACAACTACTAATGTGGTAACATTTGCTAGCACTGCTAGATCAACTTCAACTACTACAGGTGCTGTGATAATTAAAGGTGGATTAGGAATCGCAGGCAATTTGACATTAGGCAGCAGAATTTATGCAAATGGTTCTACTGGAACAGTAGGTCAAGTATTGAGTGTTACTCCTACTGGATTAACATGGGCATTACCGGTTAGTACGTTTAATGGCGGCAATGTAAATTCTCCTATGCGTATTTTATCTACAGTATCTTCAGTTAGCACTACTACTGGCGCATTGATAGTAACCGGTGGTGTCGGCGCTGGTGGTGATGTATGGGTAGGTGGTCGAGTAAATTCTGAAAGTGTTAAAATTGCAGATGCAATTTTTGATTCAAGTTCTGTCAACATAACTAACACTGCACCTACAGCAATTGATTCATTCTCGTTTAGCCAGTATAGATCAGCAAAGTATCTAGTTCAAATTGATGAAGGTTCTACCTCAACAGCACGCTGTCAAGTAACTGAACTTATGATGATCGTAACCAACACAGGTACAGTAAGTATTTTAGAATACGGTAATATAATGCCAAACGGAGACCTGGGTAATTTTGATGCTAACTACATAAGTGGGACAGTTACTCTAGTATTCATAGCAGTAGACAATATTCCAAAGACAGTCAAGGTATTAAGAACAGCAATGGCTGTATAACGGAGAAGTAAATGGCGGCAATTAGTAAAGATTTCGTAGTTAAGAACGGCATAGTCATAGAGGGTGACAGTGAAGTAACTAGTTCTACGAATCAAATAGACGCCTTACAGGTAGACGGCGGAGCCGCCATTGCAAAGAATTTAATTGTAGGAACAACTGCAACTATTCTTGGAAACGTATTTCTTAATCAACCATTACTACCCTTATCGAGAAATGCAACCCTTGGATCTCCAGACAATCCATTTTCAGAATTATATCTACGAGGAAATTCATTATATATAGATCATGTTGTTATAACATCTACTGGGACAGACTTAACAGTTTCTAGCACAATTGGTTCTTCAGTAGTACATGCTGGTTCGTTAATATTAAGTAACATTGCATCTTCTAATAGTCCTAGCACTGGTGCATTGCAAGTTGCTGGTGGCGCAGGCATTGGCGGAAATTTATATGTTGGATTGGATGCCGAGCTTCAACAAACGTTGTCAGTAACTGGCACATCGGTATTTTATTCAACGATATCAGTTGCGGGTATAGCATCATTTAACAATACTGCTCCTGCAACATCAATGGGTGCTGGCGCAGTTCAAGTTACTGGCGGCGCAAGACTAAACAACAATTTAGTTGTCATGAGCACTGCATCTAATACTGGCACATTAGAAACCAATGCCGTATATGTTGAAGGCGGCGTCGGAATTAAAGGAGGATTGGCAGTTAGTGGAAGTGCTGTATTTAAAAACGATGTATACTTCCAAGGTTCTACTACCTATGTTTACAGTACAAATACCGTCTACACAGACAATTTAATTGAGCTACATGTACCTCCAACGGGTGCATGGACATTTGACGATGGAAAAGATATTGGATTTAGATTCCGCTATTATAATAATGCTGATTGGAATGCCGCATTAATAGTTGCTAACGATTCTAAAAAATTAGAATTTTATAAAAATGGATCAGAAGTTAATGGCTCATTTGTTGGAGTCTACGGTGATTTTAAAACGGGCACACTTCAGTTAGTTGGTAATGCCACTTCTGTATCAACTACTACTGGAGCATTAACTGTTGCCGGCGGAGTTGGTATTGCAGGTAATTTATTTGTTGCTGGCGGAATAACAGGTACAATTACACAAGCTGATAATTTAACTGGTGGTGTAAAAGGTTCTATACCTGTACAAAGTAGTACTGGTACAACTATATTTGTTGATCCAGGCACTAGAGGTAACCAAGTATTAACTTGGGATTCTGCTACATTTTTACCCAAGTGGGGTGATTCAGGTGTTTATGCCACTACTGCATCAAACATTGCAGGAGGATATCCCGGATCTATTGTATATCAATTAACTACTGGATCAACAGCATTTTTAATTGGCAGTAGTTCGAAATACATGTTGACCTATAACACAGGCACACATGCTCCACAATGGACTAATCCTATTGAATATACAGTAGGGTATGCTAATACTGCTACTACTTCTACATGGGCAAGTACTGCAAGTTACTCAGTATATGCAAGTAGTGCAACTTATGCAACAACTTCTAGTCAAGCAAATTATGCACTATTTGCAGATTCAGCTACTACTGCTACTACTTCAACATATGCATTTACAGCAACGTATGCAAATATAGCATTTACCTCAACATATGCAAATATAGCATTTACCTCAACATATGCAAATATAGCATTTACAGCAACGTATGCAAATATAGCATTTACAGCAACATATGCAAATATAGCATTTACCTCAACTTATGCAAATATAGCATTTACCTCAACTTATGCAGATATTGCGTCTACAGCAACCTATGCAAATACATCTAACTATGCTGTCGTAGCTGGAACAAGTACATATGCTAATACATCTAATTATGCATTAGTTGCAAGTACTAGCACTTATGCAGATATAGCATTTACTTCAACATATGCTAATACATCTAATTATGCATTAGTTGCAGGTACTAGCACTTATGCAGATATAGCGGTTACTTCAACATATGCAAATACATCTAATTATGCTATCGTAGCTGGAACAAGTACATATGCATCAATTGCAGGATATGTAGTTACATCTACATACGCAAGTACATCTACTAACATTGCAGGTGGTACACCTGGATCAATATTATATCAATCAACTACAGGAACAACAACTTCTTTACCATTAGGTAACGCAGGAGAATTATTGTCTGTTGGTACAGGCTCTAATATTAAATGGATGTCAATCACTGGATTATCAGTCGGATATGCTACAACAGCAACAACAGCAAATTTTTCTGATAACATTAAAACAATTTCTCAATACTCCGATTTAACTTATTATCCTACGTTTGTTACTGACAATAATACTACAGCTACATATGAGGCAGTATATACAACTAGTAGTTTCCGTGTTAATCCTAGAACTGGCGCTGTTAATATTGGTGGTAAAGTAACAGTTGGTGGGAAAATTTGGGCTAATACTGGATCATCTTTTCAAGCACTATCTACTAACAATTTTAGTATAGATAGAAATATGGATCCGTCAGCTGGAGCAGAAATATTCACATCTCTGCCAACAGGTACGGTATGGCGTCAACGAGTATATACCGCCGATGATAAAATTTGGTTACACAATGATAGAAAAGCGCAATCGTCTCGATATATAAATTTTGATTCGTTTGGATCAATAAATTTTGGAGATGCTTTTATACTTGATCGAGAATATGTTTCATTACATGCTGATCTAGAAGCAAGAGCATTTCAGATTAATGTAACTAATTTTGCAAACTTTCCAACTTTAACAACAAGTACCTGGATATTCGATGCCGACGGTGGTTTAACTGCTCCTGGTAAAATATTTGTTAGTTCAACTGCAAGTTCAACATCAACTACAACCGGTGCGTTAGCAGTAGTGGGCGGAGTTGGCATCCGGGGCGATGTATATGTTGGTGGTGATATATACACTAACAATCAAAAGGTTATTACCACTGCTACTATTAACTCTTATGCTAATCAAACAGCTATATTTGCAGGAACTGATACTGCTATCAATACCAGTACCGGCAATGTTACAATTTGGAATACCAGTACATTACAAAGTGTAACTAATCGTGGTAATAGCACTACTAACGCA
>Ga0136641_1000010_pt1 | contig 82107 bp, 72 predicted proteins | sample EliLak1302023Y_FD_115312 | JGI IMG/M metagenome (GOLD analysis project Ga0136641, IMG submission 115312) | Freshwater microbial communities from Elizabeth Lake, Yosemite National Park, California, USA - 13020-23Y | ecosystem: Environmental > Aquatic > Freshwater > Lake ...
CAACATCAAGCAGGACAACCGCAACATGCTGCTGGGGCGCGACCCGACGGTGGACGGCATGAAGACCGGCTACACCGACGCCGCCGGCTATTGCCTGGTGGCCAGCGCGGTGCGCGACACGCCGGCCGGCAAGCGCCGCCTGCTCAGCGTGGTGCTGGGCACGGCCTCCAAGGAAGCCCGCGCCGCGGAAGCGCAGAAGTTGCTGAACTGGGGCTGGCAGGCCTGGGACGGCGTGCGCCTGTTCGAGGCCGGCAAGGCCGTGGCCACGGTTCGCGTCTGGAAAGGCGACAAGCCCGAGGTGCGCCTGGGCGCAGCCGGCGCCTTGATGGTCAGCGTGCCCAAGGGTGAGGGCGACAAGCTCAAGACCACGGTGGAACGCACCGACCCGCTGCTGGCGCCGCTGACCCAGGGCCAGCGCGTGGGCAGCATCAAGATCACGACCACGGCCGGCACACCGGTGGCCACCGTCCCGCTGGTGGCCCTGGACGCGGTGCCGCTGGCCGGCATCCTGGGCCGCGGCTGGGATGCGATCCGCTTGTGGATCAAGTAAGGCGCGCAGCCCGCTCCAGGCTGGCCGCGTGACACACTGCAGACTGTCTTGCTCGAAGGACATGCCATGAACGACGCGCTGGTCTATCTCAACGGCGAGATCCTGCCGATCTCGCAGGCCAAGGTCAGTGTGCTCGACCGCGGCTTTGTCTTCGGCGACGGCATCTACGAGGTGGTGCCGGTGTACGACCAGCGCCTGTTCCGCTTCGACGAGCACATGGCGCGCTTGAACCGCTCGCTGGCCAAACTGCGCATCCCCAACCCGGCCACGCGCGACGAATGGCTGGCGCGTTGCCGGCAGCTGGTGGCGTCCACGGCCGAGGCCAGCGGTGCGCAGGACCAGCTCGTCTACATCCAGGTCACGCGCGGCGTGGCGCCGCGCGACCACGTCATGCCGGTGGGCCTGACGCCCACCGTCTTCATGATGGCCAACCCGATGAAGCCGGCCACCGCCGAGCAGCGCCACAAGGGCGTGGCCTGCACCACGGCGCGCGATTTCCGCTGGGAACGCGGCGACATCAAGAGCATCAGCCTGCTGGGCAATGTGCTGGCGCGGCAGATGTCGGCCGACCACGGCGCGGTCGAGACCATCCTGTTCCGCGACGGCTTCCTGACCGAGGCCGCGGCCAGCAATGTGTGGATCGCCCACGAGGGCGCGCTGCTCGGCCCGCCGAAGAGCGACCATGTGCTGGAAGGCATCCGCTTCGACTTGCTGCGCGAGTTGTGCGAAGACTGCGGCATCGCCTACAACCTGCGGCCCATCCCCGAGGCCGACGTGCGCGCCGCCGACGAGGTGATGCTGAGTTCGGCGACCAAGGAAATCATCGCCGTCACCCAGATCGACGGCGAAGCGGTGGGCCACGGCGCCCTGCGCGGCAAGCCCGGGCCGGTCTACGCGCGCCTCTTCGAAGCCTACCAGCGCGCCAAGGCGTCGATGGCGCCTTGAGGTCGTGACGATGGCCACCCTCCCGCCCGACCAGACCAGCCTGATCGAATACCCCAGCGCCTTTCCGATCAAGGTCATGGGCGCTGCGGCCGAAGGCTTCGAAGCCGCCATGGTGGCGATTGCGCTGCAGTTCGACCCGGCTTTCGATGTCGCATCGATCGAACGCCGGCCCAGCAAGGCCGGCAACTACCTGGGTCTGACGCTGACGGTGCTGGCCACCAGCCGCGAGCAGCTCGACGCGCTGTACCGCACCTTGTCCACGCACCCGATGGTCAAGGTCGTCCTTTAAGCCGGTCACCGCGCCGCGCATGGTCCAATCCGCCATGGCCGACCGTCCCAAACTCAGCGTCAAACCCCTCGCCCCCGGGCGTGACCCCTCCCGCGCCCGTGTCCGCAGCGCGACCGCCCCGCGGCCGGCGCCCCAGACGCGTGAGGTCCCGCGCGAAGCGGCATCGGGCGCTCCGGACACCCGGCCACGCGGTCCGCGCGCCGACCCGCGCGGCCCCCAACGGGCGCAGCCACCGCAACGCCCCCAACAGCCACCCCGCCCGGCCGCCGCGCCGCCGCCGGTCGAGCCCCGCCCCGCGCCGCGCAAGAACACCGGCCGCGACGAGCCCCACCCCGACGGCCTGCGCGTGGCCAAGTTGATGACCGACCGCGGACTGTCGTCGCGCCGCGAAGCCGACGAGTGGATCGAGGCCGGCTGGGTGCGTGTCAACGGCCGCCTGGCCATCCTGGGCCAGCGCGCGGCGGCTGACGCGCTGATCGAGATCGACCCCAAGGCCGCCACCGAACAGGCCCAGCGCGTGACGGTGCTGCTGCACAAGCCCATCGGCTACGTCAGCGGCCAGGCCGAAGACGGCTACGAGCCGGCTGGCGTGCTGGTGACGCGGGCGAACCACTGGAACGGCGACGAATCCGGCATCGACCTGCACGCCGGCCACCTGCGCCACCTGGCACCGGCCGGACGTCTGGACATCGACTCCACCGGCCTGCTGGTGCTGACCCAGGACGGTCGCGTGGCCAAGCGCCTGATCGGCGACGAGACGCGGGTCGAGAAAGAGTACCTGGTGCGGGTCAGCTACGACAGCGAAGGCCCCTTCCCCGAGGCCGGGATGGAGCGCCTGCGCCATGGCCTGTCGCTCGACGGCGTCGAGTTGCGCCCGGCGCGCGTCAGCTGGCAGAACGAGGACCAGCTGCGCTTCGTGCTGCGCGAAGGCCGCAAGCGGCAGATCCGCCGCATGTGCGAACAGGTCGGCCTGGCGGTGCTGGGCCTGAAGCGCGTGCGCATCGGCAGCGTGTCGCTGGGGCCCTTGCCGGCCGGGCAGTGGCGCTTCCTGCGCGAAGACGAGCGCTTCTAGCCCCCGGCCGTCGGGCCCCGGTTCAGCCGCCCAGTTCGTCCAGGCGCTTCCTGGCGTCGGACAGCAGCGTGGCCGAACCTTTGCCCAGCGCCACGAATTTCTTGTACGAAGCCCTGGCCTCGTCCGTAGGGCCGAGTTGCGGCTGGCTCATGCCGATGCGGCAGGCCAGCGGCCATGGCGCAGCCCCCTTCAACTTTTGCGCCTGTTCGTAGAGCTTCAGCGCGTCGTCGTGGGCGAGGCGCCTGATAACCTCGGCCAGCATGTCCCCAGCCCCAGCCACCGCGCCCAGCCTGGCCAGCCCCTCAGGGGCTGCGCCGCGCCCACCCGTCACGCTCGGCCTGGCCGCGGGCAGCCTGGCGCTGCTGCTCGGCCTGCAGCCCGTCAGCACCGACGTCTACCTGCCGGCCCTGCCCATGCTGACCCAGGCGCTGGGCGCCACGATGCGCAGCGCCCAGCACACCATGTCGGCGCTGATCCTGGCCTTCGGCATCGCCCAGATGGTGTGGGGGCCGGTGGCCGACCGCTACGGGCGGCGGCCGGTGCTGCTGCTGGGGCTGAGCCTGTACTGCGCGGCCAGCGCCGGCGCGGCCTGGGCCGGCAACATCGAAGCGCTGGTGGTCTGGCGCGCCCTGCAAGGGGCGGCGTTGGCGGCCGCTATTGTCTGCGCCCGCGCCATCGTGCGCGATCTCTACGAACCCGAGCCAGGGGCACAGGTGATGGCCCTGGCGATGTCGGGCCTGGGTGTCATCGCCCTGAGCGGCCCGCTGGCCGGCGGGCTGGTGGCGGCCAGCTGGGGCTGGCGGGGGCCACTGGTGCTGGTGGCGGTGGTGGGTGCCGCCACCCTGGCCTTCGTGGCCTGGCGCCTGCCCGAGACCCTGCGCGTGGCAAACCCGCAGGCCACCCGGCTGGCACCCCTGCTGCGCCTGTGGACCGAGATCGGGCGCCACCCGGCTTTCCGGGCCTGGACCCTGCTCGTGGCCTGCACCTACGGCGGGCTGTTCACCATCCTGGCGGCCTCGTCGTTCATCTACATGGACGTGCTGGGCCTGTCAGCGGCCCGCTACGGCGCGGCGATGGCGCTGGGCTCCTTGAGCTACATCGCCGGCACCTTGGTGTGCCGGCGCTGGATTGCGCGCCACGGCATGGCCGGCGCGGTGCGCCGCGGCGCCTGGCCGACGCTGGTCGGCGGTGCCTCGATGGCCGTGCTGGCGGCCACTGGCGTGCACAGCGTCTGGGCGGTGCTGCTGCCGCAATGCCTGTTCGTGTTCGGCCACGGCATCCACCAGCCTTGCGGCCAGAGCGCCGTAACCGGGCCATTCCCCCAAGCGGCCGGCGCCGCGTCGGCGCTGGCCGGGCTGGTCCTGGCGCTGGTGGCCTACGCCGTCGGCCGCTGGCTGGGGGTGGCACTGGACGGCAGCGTGCGGCCGCTGGCCTACGGCCTGGCCTTCTGGGCCACGCTGACCGGCGCGCTGGCCTGGACCCTGGTGCGGCGGGCAGCCCCCTGAGCGCGGCCCCCACCCCGCGGGCTGTCGAGGCGGTTTGCCTGGCCGGTCCCACGGCGGCCGGAAAGTCGGCCGTCGCGATGGCGCTCGCCGAGCGCCTGCCGATCGAGATCATCAGCATCGACTCGGCCCTGGTCTACCGGGGCATGGACATCGGCACGGCCAAACCCAGCGCCGCCGACCGCGTTGCCGTGCCGCATCACCTGATCGACATCCTGGACCCCACGCAGACCTACTCGGCCGTGCGCTGCGCCGCCGATGCCCTGCGCCTGGTCGCCGAGGTCCGCAGCCGCGGCCGCCTGCCCGTGCTGGTCGGCGGCACCCTGCTTTATTTCAAGGCCCTGCGCGAAGGCCTGGACCCGATGCCCGAGGCCGACGCCAGCGTACGCGCGGCGCTGGCGAGCGAGGCGGCGGCGCAGGGCTGGCCCGCTCTGCACGCCGAACTGGCCCGCATCGACCCCATCACCGCCGCGCGGCTGGCACCGACCGACGCGCAACGCATCCAGCGGGCGCTGGAGGTCTTCCGGGTCAGCGGCCTAGCCTTGTCGGCGTGGCACCAACAGGGCCCGCGTTCGCCCACCGACGGTGCCCGCCGTGGTGCTGCTGGTGCCTGGCCCCTGCTGTCGCTCGAACCCGCAGCACGGCCCTGGCTGCACGCCCGCATCGCCGACCGCTTCGACGCGATGCTGCAAGCCGGGCTGCTCGACGAGGTGCGCGCCCTGCGTGCCCGACCGGAACTGCACGCCGAACTGCCGGCCCTGCGTTGTGTCGGCTACCGCCAAGCCTGGGCCGCGCTGGAGTCCGGCGACGACAGCGGTCTGCGCGCATCGGCCATCACCGCCACCCGCCAACTGGCCAAACGGCAGTTGACCTGGTTGCGGTCGGTGACGGATCGCCACGTGGTGGCCTGCGACGACGCCGACGCGCTGACGCAGGCGGTGAGCACGCTGCAGCGCTGGCTGCAACCATGAAGCCACCGACCATGCCGCCAGCCCCGAGGCGGACCATCGGCCCGAAACGGCGCTGGTCCCGATCTTGCAACGTCCTTGTCGTGACCTGGATGCGTCAGCTTTTGCCCCGCGTCTAGGGTGAGGTCCGGAGCTCAGGCGCAAGGCTTCGGGATATAGTCGCGCCGCTTGGCCGCATCAGTTTGGGGCGGTTTTCGAGAACGCGAGAAGAAAAGTCAGGGCGCTGTGCAACAGGGTTGTGCAGCCCCGTCCGGAGGATCGATTGGATTACGCCCAACAACAACGTCAACCCGGCAAGCACGTCGTCGGCATCAGCATCGTCCTCGGCCTGCATCTGGTGCTGGGGTGGGCCCTGGTCAACGGCCTGGCTCAACGCCTGGTCGAGGTCATCAAGTCGCCCCTCGAGACCAAGATCATCGAAGAGGTGAAGCCGCCGCCGCCGCCACCACCCGAGAACCTGCCGCCGCCGCCCAAATTCGCGCCGCCGCCGCCGTCTTTCGTGCCGCCGCCTGAAGTCAACGTGAACCCGCCGCCCACGCCGGCGCCGTCCATCACGACGACCCAGGTGGCGCCGCCGCCGGCGCCCGTCCACGTTACCCCGGCGCCGACGGCGATCGCGCCGGCGCCCCCCGCGCCACCCCGTGTGGCGGCCCGGCCGGCGATCGCCAACGCCGGTGCGTGTGCGCCCAAGAACGAAGACTATCCCGCCGCTGCGGTGCGCGCCGAAGCCACGGGCACGACCAAGATCCGCTTCACCATCGGCGCCGACGGCCGGGTCGCCGCGTCGGAAATCGCGCGTTCTGCTGGCGCATCGCGCGAACACAAGATGCTGGACCGGCTCGCGCTGAGCAAGCTCAGCGAATGCCAGTTCAAGCCCGGCACCGACGAAAATGGCAAGCCCGTGGGCGCGTCTTTTGATGTCGAGTACGTCTGGAAGCTGGACTGATCCCCTTCACCCCCTGTTCCCTTGATGGCACGTTCCTCGCAACGTGTCTGCCTGTCCCTTTGGAGTCAACATGTCACTGAATAACACCTTGCAAGCCCGCTCGTGGGCCTCCCGCTCACTGGCCTCGCTGCTGGCCGGCATGGTCCTGGCCCTCGGCGCGCCCACGATGGCGCTGGCCCAGGCGGCTTCGGCACCTGCAACCGCCGAAGCGCCCAAGGCCGCTGAAGCCCCGAAGACCGACGCGGCCAAGGCCGCCATCACCGAAGAAGCCGTTGACAACCCTTACGGCCTGAAGGCCCTGTGGGGCCAGGGCGACTTCGTGGCGCGCGGCACGCTGATCATCATGACCATCATGTCCATGGGCAGCTGGTACGTGATCTTCACCAAGCTGTTCGAACAGCGCGCGATGATGAAGAGCGCGCAGTCGGGCGCCGACACCTTCTGGAAAGCCAGTTCCATCAAGTCGGGCGTCGGTGCCCTGGAAGAGGGCTCGGCCTTCCGCTTCATTGCCGAGCAAGGCATCAAGGCCAGCGAGCACCACGAAGGGACGATGGTCGAAGCCATCGACAAGCACACCTGGATCAGCATGTCGGTCGACCGCGCTGTCGGCAGCATCCAGGCCCGCACCCAGGACGGTCTGGCCGTGCTTGCCACCGTGGGTTCGACGGCACCGTTCGTGGGCCTGTTCGGCACCGTCTGGGGCATCTACAACGCCCTGGTCAAGATCGGCATCAGCGGTCAGGCCTCGATCGACAAGGTGGCCGGCCCGGTCGGTGAATCGCTGATCATGACCGCCATCGGTCTGGCCGTCGCGGTGCCCGCAGTGATGGGCTACAACTGGCTGGTCCGCCGCAACAAGGCCGTGATGGACCAGACCCGCGCCTTCGCGGGTGACCTGCACAACGTGCTGCTGGCCGGCAAGCGCTGAACCCATCATGGGCATGAACGTAGGGGCCGCTGACGACAGCGGCGAAGACCAGCTGAACAACAGCATCAACACCACGCCCCTGGTCGACGTGATGCTGGTGCTCTTGATCATCTTCCTGATCACCATCCCGGTGGTGACGCAGTCGATCAAGCTCGAGTTGCCCAAGGAACGCAACCTGCCCACCCAGACCAAGCCCGAGAACATCGTGCTGGCGGTCAATCGCGACGGCGAGGTCTATTGGGGCCTGGAACGGATGCCGGACAACGAAGCCCTTGTGGCCCGGCTGAAGATCGAGGCGGTGAAAGAGCCGCAACCGGAAGTGCACATCCGGGGCGATTCCGAAGTGCGCTACGAATCGGTCGGCCGCATCGTGGTCGATTGCCAGCGCGCCGGCATCTTCAAGGTCGGTTTCATCACCGAACCGCCGCCTGGCGGCGGCACGCGGTTGAAGTAGGGAGAACCAGATGGGTATGAATGTAGGCGGGGGCAGCGAAGACGGTGAAGTGATGGTCGACATCAACACCACGCCGCTGATCGACGTGATGTTGGTGTTGCTGATCATGTTCATCATCACCATCCCGATCCAGACGCACGCGGTGAAGATGAACATGCCGGTGCCCAACAATGCCGCACCACCGCCCAAGCCACCGACCATCGTGCGCATCGATGTCGACTTCGACGGCACCATCGGCTGGTCCACCGGCGAGGGCAGCGAAGTCATCCAGTCGGGCGACCGCGCGGCCATCGAATCCCACCTGGCCGGCATCGCAGCCATGGCTGACCAACCCGAGGTGCACCTGCGCCCGAACAAGCTCGTGACCTACAAGCACGTCGCCCTGATCATGGCCACGGCGCAACGCCTGGGCGTGACCAAGATCGGCATCGTCGGCAACGAGCAGTTCCTTTGATCCCCTCCAGCCCCTTGAACGCCGTGCGAAACATGAAGACATTGCGCGCCCTGGTCCTTGCCGTGCTGACCGCAGGCGCCTTGGGCTCGGCCGCAGCCCAGGGCGTGCGTGCCGAAGTGGGCAAGCCGCTGCAGCAGGCTGGCGAGTTGCTCAAGGCCGGCAAGGCCAAGGAAGCGCTGGCCAAGGTGCGTGAGGCCGATGCCGTGGCTGGCAAGACGGCCGCCGAGCAGTTGACCATCGACCGCATGAAGGCCGCCGCGGCCCAGCGTGCGGGCGACCTGCCGACGGCCACCGCGGCGCTGGAGAGCATCCACGGCAAGGCCAGCGGCGCCGAAGCCGGCCAGGTGGCTGAGCAACTGGCTTCGGCCTATGCGCAGCAGAAAAACAATGCCAAGGCCGCCGAGTGGCTGAACAAGGCCATCGCCGCGGGCAACAACGGTCCGTCGATCAAGCAGTTGCAGAGCTACCTGCAGTCGACCAGTGGCGACTTCGCCGCCATCGCGCGCGACGCCGGCGCTGCGGTTGCAGCCGCCGAGCAGGCAGGTCGGCGTCCCGAAGAAGGCGACCTGTTGCGCCTGGCGGATGCCCAACAACGCACCGGGAACATGAACGGCTACGTGGCCAGCCTCGAAAAGCTGCTGCTGAATTACCCCAAGAAGGACTACTGGAGCGCCTACCTCAGCCGGCTGCCCCGCAAGGCCGGTTTCGCCGACCGTTACACGCTGGACGTGCTGCGCCTGCGGCTGGCCAGCGGCACGCTGTCCAAGACCGAGGACTTCATGGAAATGGCGCAGCTGTCCATGCAGGCCGGCCTGCCTGCGGAAGCCTTGCGCGTGGCCGACCAAGGCTACAAGGCGGGTGCGATGGGCACTGGCCCGGAAGCCGGCCGCCACCAGCGTTTGCGCGACCTGGCAACCAAGGAACAAGGCGAGGCCAAGACCAAGCTGGCCGGCCAGCTCAGCGAGGCCGAGGGCTTCAAGGAAGGCGACGGCCTGGTCAAGGTGGGCGCAGCCTACGCCGCGCTGGGTGAGGTGGACAAAGGCATCGACTTGATCCAGAAGGGCATCGCCAAGGGCAACCTGAAGCGCCCCGAGGACGCCAAGCTGCGGCTGGGTCTGGCGCAGTTCCAATCGGCCAAGACCAAGGCCGCGGGGGTGCAGACCCTGCGCGGCGTGAAGGGCAGCGACGGCTCGGCCGAGATCGCCCGGCTGTGGCTGATCCTGGGCGCAGGCTGAAGCCGCAGCGCCAGCCGCCGCCCCACTCGACAGCGCCCTGCGGGGCGCTGTTTCGTTGGCGCGAGGCGGCACCCCTGCCCCGCTACACTGCCGCCCGTCGACAGCCCAGGGCGCAGGGGACAGCAGATGAAGGACGACAGCAGGCAGGTTGACTTCGCCTTGCAGGGCCGCGTGGTGGTGATCACCGGCGCAGCGCAAGGCATCGGCGCAGCCTGCGCACGGCGCCTGGCCCGCGACGGCGCCGCGGTGGCCCTGTGGGACGTGGCGGACGCGCCCGGCCTGGCCCTCGCGGCCGAATTGCAGGGGCAAGGCGCACCAGCGCTGTACTGCCATTGCGATGTCGCCGATAAGGCTCAGGTCGATGCGGCGCTGGCGGCCACACTGGACCATTTTCACCACGTCGACGGCCTGGTCAACAACGCCGGCATCTTCCGCGCTGCGGCCTTCCTGGACATCACGGAGGCCGACTGGGACGCGGTGCTCGACGTCAACCTCAAGGGCTCCTTCCTGGTCGGCCAGGCGGTGGCCCGCGCGATGGTCCAGGGCGCAGGCCCCATCAAGGGCGCCATCGTGAACATGAGTTCGGTCAACGGCACGCTGGCCATCGCCAGCATCGCCAGCTACAACGCCAGCAAGGGTGCGATCAACCAGCTGACCAGGGTGATGGCGCTGGCGCTGGCCGACCAGGGCGTGCGCGTCAATGCGGTCGCGCCCGGCACCATCGCCACCGATCTGGCCTTACAGGCCGTGCTGACCAGTGACGAGGCCAAGGCGCGCATCCTCAGCCGAACACCGATGAAGCGCCTGGGCGAGCCCAGCGAGATCGCCGACGTGGTGGCCTACCTGCTGAGTGATGCGGCCAGCTACGTGACCGGCGAAATCGTGGTGGTCGATGGCGGCCGGATGGCGCTGAACTACACCGTCCCCGCCTGAACACTGCGGCCGGGCAGCGCGGCTCGAAGCCCAGCATGGCCAGGCCCAGGCCGGTCTGCGTGTTGACGCTGCTGACAAACAGGTACCGACTGCCGCGCGCCCATCGGCAAGGCACAGGTGCCATCGACGGCGATCAAGACCCACGTCAAGGGGCGCAGCGCGCTTGCCTTGTCATTCGTGGCGGGATGCCTCGTTTTATACTTGCATATGCAAGTTTGACCCGAATCAAGAGTTCATGACCTCCCACACGCCACCGCACCCCGAGACCCCACTCGCCACCTGGCTGGCCGAGGAAGCTGCCCAGCGCGCCATCAACGCCAGCGGTGTCGGGCCCGGCTTGTCGCGCATCGACCAGATCATCGGCTTGAGCGGCGCCCAGCAGTTCGAGGCCATGCTGGCCGGCCGGCTGCCCTACCCGCACATCGCGCAGACCTTGGACTTCCTGCTCATCTCGGCCGATACCGGCAGCGCCGTCTTCCAGGGCACGCCCGGCGTCGCGCACCTGAACCCGCTGGGCAGCGTGCACGGCGGCTGGTTCGCCACGCTGCTGGACTCGGCGCTGGGCTGCTGCATCCACGCCAGGCTGCCGGCCGGCCGGAGCTACACCACGCTGGAGTTGAAGGTGAACATGATCCGCGCCCTCACGCCCCAGGTGCCGCGCGTGCGTGCCATCGGCCAGGTCATCCACCTGGGCGGGCAGACGGCCACCGCCGAAGCCCGCCTGGTCGGGCCTGACGGCAAGCTCTACGCCCACGCCAGCACGACCTGCCTGGTGTTCGACATCCGCTGGCCCAAGGCCGCCTGACCACAGCCGCCACCCGCGCAAGGCCGGCCAGTCGCGCCACAATCGCTGCCATGAAATACCTGCACACCATGGTCCGCGTGACCGACATCGAAGCGTCGCTGGCTTTTTACCGCGACGCCCTGGGGCTTGAAGTGCTCTCGCGCCGCGACAACGCGGGCGGCCAGTTCACGCTGGTCTTTCTGGCGGCGCCGGGCGACACCACGGCCCAGGTCGAGCTGACCTACAACTGGCCCCAGCCCGGCGGCAGCGCCGAGACCTACACCGGCGGGCGCAATTTCGGTCACCTGGCCTATGCGGTGGACGACATCTACGCCACCTGCCAGCGCCTGCTGGACCACGGCGTGACCATCAGCCGCCCGCCGCGCGACGGCAGGATGGCCTTCGTGCGCTCGCCCGACCAGATCTCCATCGAACTGCTGCAGGCCGGTCCGGCCCTGCCACCGGCCGAACCCTGGACCACCATGCCCAACGTGGGCGCCTGGTAGACCTCGCGCAGGCGCACACCCCGATGTACCGGCCCAGCCACTTCGAGCAGCACGACGCGGCTGCGCTGCACGCGCTGATGCGCGAACACCCGCTGGCCACTTTGGTGACGCAGCAGGCGGGCGGCATCACCGCCGATGCCATACCGCTGGAATACGACGCCGCCAGCCACACGCTGCGCGGCCACGTCGCGCGCGCCAACCCGCTGTGGCGCGAGGCCGCCGGCCAGCCTGTGCTGGCGGTGTTCAACGGCCCGCAGGCCTACATCACGCCCAGCTGGTACCCCAGCAAGGCCAGCACGCACAAGGTGGTGCCGACCTGGAACTACACCCTGGTGCACGCCCACGGCGTGCTGCGGGCGGTGGAAGATGCGCCCTGGCTGCACGCGCTGGTCAGCGGCCTGACGGCTCACCACGAGGCGACGCGCGCCACCCCCTGGGCGGTGGCCGATGCGCCCGACGACTACGTGCAGCAGATGCTGCGCGCCATCGTCGGCATCGAGATCCCGGTAGATCAGATCATCGGCAAGTGGAAGATCAGCCAGAACCGCAGCGATGCGGACAGGCTGGGCGTGGCCGCCGGCCTGGCCGAAGGCGCGGCACCGGCCCAGGCCTTGGCGAAGCTGGTGGCCGGCACAGGCTGACGGCGGCCGACCGATCGAGGCAGCACAGCCGGGTCAAGCCGGCCGGCTGATCGCTGCAGCCTCACGCGCAAGCTGCGTGATGCGCGCCCAGTCACCCGCGTCCACGGCGTCTTGCGGGGTCAGCCAGGACCCGCCGCAGACCTTCACGTTGGGCAGCGCCAGGAACTGCGCTGCGGTCTGCAGCGTGATGCCGCCGGTGGGGCAGAAGACCACGTCGGGGAAAGGTCCCGCCAGGGCCTTGAGCAGGGGGATGCCACCGGCTGCTGTCGCCGGGAAGAACTTCAGGAAGTCGATGCCGTCGGCCTGGGCGGCCATCACCTCACCCGCGGTGGCGACCCCGGGCAGCAGCGGCAGGCCGACCTCGCGGCAGGCTGCGCCCAGGGCGGCGGTGTAACCCGGGCTGACACCGAACACGCTGCCCGCCGACTTGGCGGCGCGGGCATCGGCAGCGCTGCGCAGGGTGCCGGCGCCGACGATGGCCCCCGGCACGCTGCGCGCGATGGCCTCGATGCAGGCCAGGCCCACCGGCGTGCGCAGCGTGACTTCCAGCACGCGCACGCCGCCGTCCACCAGCGCCTGCGCCAGCGGCACGGCATCGGCCAGGCGGTGGATGACGATGACCGGGATCACCGGGCCGTGGGCGACGAGTTCGAGGGTGTTGTTCATAGTCAGTTTTCGGTGGTTCAACCCAGTTTTCCGCCGCGGAACCGGCTACGCCGGGCCGCTGGCGGACGGTCCCCTTGGGGGGTAGCGAGCGCTAGCGAGCTTGGTGGCTCCATCACAGCCAGGTGATGGCACCTTCCTCGGCGCTGCGGACGTTGCGGCGCAGACCGGCAAACAGTTCGCGTCCGAGGTCGTGGCCGTTGATTTCGGCCTGCTCGGGCGTGATCAGGGCCTGCTCGCGGGCGGCCCAGACGGCCGCCGGCACCAGGGCCTGCAGCGTGCCGGCCTCGGCATCCAGCCGGATGAGGTCGCCATCACGCACCTTGCCCAGCGGTCCGCCGGCCAGCGCCTCGGGGCTGACGTGGATGGCCGCCGGCACCTTGCCGCTGGCGCCGCTCATGCGGCCGTCGGTCACCAGCGCCACCTGGTAGCCCTTGCCCTGCAGCACGGCCAGCGGCGGCGTCAGCTTGTGCAGTTCGGGCATGCCGCAGGCCTGCGGACCCTGGAAGCGCACCACGGCCACGAAGTCGCGTTCCAGAAGGCCGGCCTTGAAGGCGGCCAGCAGTTCTTCCTGGGTCGTGAAGACTACGGCCGGTGCTTCGATGACGTGACGGTCGTCGGGCACCGACGAGGTCTTGATGACCGCGCGACCCAGGTTGCCGGTCAGCAGCGTCAGGCCGCCCTGCTCACTGAACGGCGCGGCGGCGCTGCGCACGATGCTGTCGTCGCGGCTGACGGCGGGCAGGTCGGTCCACTCGATGCCGCTGGGGCGGCCGGCGGCAGCCGCTGCCGGCACCTGGGCATAGCGGCGCAAGCCGCCTTCGGCGACGGTGGCCACGTCGGGGTGCATCAGACCGCCATCGATGAGCTCGCGGATCACCCAGCCCGGCCCGCCGGCCGCCTGGAACTGGTTCACATCGGCGCTGCCGTTGGGGTAGACGCGGCACAGCAGCGGCGTGGCCTGCGACAGGTCGGAAAAATCGCTCCAGTCGATCAGGATGCCCGCGGCGCGCGCCACCGCCACCCAGTGGATCAGGTGGTTGGTGCTGCCCCCGGTGGCCAGCAAGGCGACCATCGCGTTGACGATGACCCGCTCATCGACCAGGCGGCCGATGGGCCGGTGGCGCAGCGGCTGCGCGATGTCGAGCACGGTGTCCACCGCAGCGCGGGTCAGGGCCTCACGCAGGCCGTCGTGGGGGTGGACGAAGGCCGCGCCCGGCACGTGCAGGCCCATGGCTTCCAGCAGCATCTGGTTGCTGTTGGCGGTGCCGTAAAAAGTGCAGGTGCCGGGGCCATGGTAAGCCGCCGCTTCGGCCTGCAGCAGTTCATCGCGGCCCACCAGGCCCTGCGCGTACTGCTCGCGGACCTGGCTCTTGGCGTTGTTCGACAGGCCGCTGCCCATGGGCCCGGCCGGCACGAAAACACAAGGCAGGTGGCCGAAGTGCAGCGCGCCGATCAGCAGCCCCGGCACGATCTTGTCGCACACGCCCAGCAAGAGGGCGGCGTCGAACACATCGTGGCTGAGGGCCACGGCCGTGGCCATGGCGATGGTGTCGCGCGAGAACAGGCTGAGTTCCATGCCCGGCAGGCCCTGCGTGACGCCGTCGCACATGGCCGGCACGCCACCGGCCACCTGCACCGTGGCGCCCCGCTGGCGCGCTTGTTCACGGATCAGCGCCGGGTAGCCCTCATAGGGCTGGTGCGCCGACAGCATGTCGTTGTAGGCCGTGACGATGCCCACGTTGGGCGCCTTCTGCGCCACCACGCGCAGCTTGTCGTTGGCCTGCAGGGCGGCGAAGGCGTGGGCCACGTTGGCGCAGCCCATGCGGTCAGGCCCGCGCGGGCGCTGCAGCAGCCGCGTGACGCGGCCGAGGTAGGCGGCGCGGGTGGCGGCGCTGCGCTCGGTGATGCGCTGGGTGATCTCGAGGACGGCGGATTTCATGGTGCGGCCTTGTAACCTGACCATTGATTGTCATGTAATCAAGTTACATCGTCAAATCGAGCGGGGCGCGTATCGCCGATGCCGTGGCATGCTCCGGCGCCATGACGAGCCCTCCTCAGCCCAGCGACAGCCGCATCGCGCCCGAACTCATGGTGCGCGACCCGCAGGCCGCGCTGCAGCGCTTGCGCGAAGAGTGGCCCGGCAGCGGCGAACGCTGGGTCTTCGGCTATGCCTCGCTGATCTGGCGACCCGAGTTCGACGCCGCCGAACACCGCAGCGCACGGGTGCATGGCTGGCACCGCAGCCTGCGCATGCGCTCGCGCGTCAACCGCGGCACACCGGAGCAGCCCGGGCTGGTGTTCGCGATGCTGCCCGGTGGCGCCTGCCGCGGCGTGGTCTACCGGCTGCGGGCTGAAACGGCCGAAGCGGAACTGGACCGCCTGTGGGCCCGCGAGCAACCCACCGGCGTCTACGACGCGCGCCTGCTGCCTTGCCACACGCCACAAGGCCCGGTGGTGGCGCTGGCCTTCACGCTGAGCCGGCGCAGCGAGTCCTGCCTGCCGCGCCTGGGCGACGCCGAAGTGCTGCACATCCTGCGGCACGCCCAAGGCCGCTATGGCAGCACGATGGCCTACCTGGCCGAAACGGCGGCGGCCTTGCGCGAGCGCGGCGTGCACGACCGCGAGATCGAACGCCTGATGGCGCTGGCGCGCCGGCATGGTTTGACCTGAAATGGCCGGGGCGAAAGCTGCACCTCAGCCACCGTCGCCCTTGATGAGTTGCACTTCAGCCTGGACCTTGCGCAGGATGTCCAGGTCGGCTGGCGTGTCGATGTCGAGCAGCACGCCGGGGTCCTCGACCTCCTGACCGTGGGCCGGGTAACGCAGCATCACCCGGCGCACGCCGTCGTCACCGCTGAGTTGTACCAGTTCGGAATACAACTCGGCCGCAAAAGCCACCGGGTGACCGCGCCGGCCGCGGTACTGCGCATAGGCCACCGGATGCTGTTCCAGCGCGCCGGCCACCGCCAGGAGGGTGGCGGGCTGCACCAGCGGCATGTCGCCCGGCAGCACCAGCCAGCCCCGGGAACCCGAGCGTTCGACCACCCCGGTGGCGATGGAAGCGCCCATGCCGCGTGCCGCTTGGGCCTCGGTCAGCACGACGATGTCGCGCTCGGCGAGGACACCGGCCAGCGCCGCGGCACGGCCGGCGGTGGTGACCACGAGCACGGGCAAAGTCGACCGGATGGCGTGGCGCACCGTGGACACCAGCACGGTGGTGCCATCGAAGACCTGGTCCAGCTTGTGCACGGCGCCACCGAAGCGGCTGCCCAGCCCGGCGGCAGTGACGATGATGGCGGGGCGGGAACGCATGGTCGGACGGATGACAAAAAGAGAGGCCTGCAACTGGCTCCTTAGCCCGGGGCTGCCCCGTGCGCACGCTTCAAGAATGAGGGCGCATCGTGCCCATCGAAACTGGGATGTTCACTTACGGCCTTCCCCGTAAGGGATGGCCCCTGTGACGGTGTCGCTGCGAGCGTTCCCGCTCCGGATGGGCGCTCTGCCGGGCGGGCCTACACTGGCGCCATGGACACCATCGCCCACCTGCGCAAGAGCTACGAGCGCGACGAACTCGACGAGTCGGCGTCGGCGGCCGACCCGCTGCAGCAGTTCCAGCACTGGCTCGACCAGGCGCTGAAAGCGCAACTGCCGGAACCGAATGCCATGACCCTGGCCACCGTCGGCGCCAACGGCCGGCCGAGCACGCGCATCGTGCTGATCAAGGGTGTCGATGCACGCGGCCTGGTCTGGTACACCAACTACAACAGCCGCAAGGGCCAGGAACTGGCGCTGCACCCGTGGGCCGCGCTGCAGTTCCATTGGGTGGAACTGGAACGCGTGGTGCGCATCGAAGGCCGGGTGGAAAAAGTCAGCGCCGAGGAGTCCGACACCTACTACGCCAGCCGCCCGCTCGATTCGCGGCTGGGCGCCTGGGCTTCACCGCAAAGCCAGGTCATACCCGGCAGGGGCATGCTGGTGGCCGCCGCAGCCCAGGCCGCCGCGCAGCACCTGCTGAACCCGCCGCGCCCGCCGCACTGGGGCGGCTACCGCCTGGTGCCCGACAACTACGAGTTCTGGCAAGGCCGCAAGAGCCGGCTGCACGACCGGCTGCGCTACCGCCTGGCCGGCGGCGCCTGGCTGCGCGAGCGGCTCGCGCCCTGAGCACCCCCGCCCGAATCAGGGCCGTGGCGCCGCGGCGTCAGCCGCGACCGCCGCAGCCGTCAGCGCCAGGCCCGCGACGGGCCGCTCATGGATCACCCGCTGCGGGAATGGAATTTCCACATCCGCCGCATTCAGGGTGCGCAGGATGGTGAGGTTGACCTCGGACCGCACATTGCCCTGGCCGTTCTGCGGATCGGCAATCCAGAAGGCGACGGTCAATTCCAGGCCGTCGGCGGCAAAAGCGGTCAGGCTCACCGAGGGCGCGGTGTCGGTCACCACGCGCGGCACGGCCGCCACGGCGGCGCTCAGCCGGGGCATCAGCGTGTCCAGATCGGTGCCGTAGGCCACCTGCAGGGTGGTCGTCAACAGCACGCGCGGATCGGCCAGTGACATGTTCTCGACCCGCTGCGTGATCATCATCTCGTTGGGCACGATGGCCTCGCGGCCGTTCAAGGCGCGGATGATGGTGTAGCGGGTGCTGATGTCGGTGATGCGGCCTTCGAAGCCGTCGACCTTGACCAGGTCGCCGATGCGCATGCTGCGCTCGGCCAGGATGACGAAACCGCTGACGTAGTTGGCAGCCAGCTTTTGCAAGCCGAAGCCGATGCCCACCCCGAGCGCACCACCCAGCACACCCAGCGCCGTCAGGTCGATGCCCGCGGCTTCCAGTGCGAACAGCAGGCCGATGAAGAGCAGCAGCCCGCGCACCGAGTTGGCCGCCATCTTGCGGAGGCTGAGGTTGTCGGTGGCACCCCGCGTCAGCCGGGCCTCCAGCGCCGACGAGATCCACAGCGCCACCATCAGCACCACGGCGGCCGTGACCGCGCCTTCGATGATGTTGCGCACGCTGACCTGGCTGGCACCTATCTTCCAGCTGATGGTGTCCAACTCCTGCAGGACCAGCGGCAGGATGCCGGTGATCCACAAGGCCACGCCAGCCCAGGCAAACCACGACAGGCTGCGCTCGAAGATGCGCAACAGGCGCGACTCGGGGAAGACGCTGCGCAGCACGCGGCCTGTCAGGCGGATGACGACCAGCGACACCAGCACAGGAATCACCAGCTTGAACACGGCGATGGAGCCATGACCGCGCCACAACGCAGCCAGGCCCCAGCGGGCCAGCAGCGCAAAGAGCAGCGCCAGCAGCGGGAAGAGCACGCCGTCGACCACGCCGCGGCCGAACCAGATCGAACCGGGCAGCGCTTCGGGTCCGCGCACCAGACGCAGCAGGGCCCAGGCCGCCAGCAGGCAGGCGGCGATGACCGCCACCTCGATCAGCGCGGTGGGCCTGAGCAGGGCCTGCCACAGTTCGATCAGGTCGTCGAGATTCATTGCCTGGGCCATGACAGCAGCCTTTTTGTTGCAGTTCGCAGCGGTTTCAAGACAAGCCAGCCAGCACCTTCAGGTGGGCGGCCACACTGCGGGCCAGGGCGCCGAGGTTGTAGCCGCCTTCCAGGCAGGACACGATGCGGCCCTGGCTGTGCTGCGCGGCCAGCGCGACCAGCTTGCGGGTGATCCACTCGTAGTCGGCCTCGACCAGGCCGAGTTGCCCCAGCTCGTCTTCGCGGTGGGCGTCGAAGCCGGCGCTGATGAAGACCATCTGCGGCTTGTAGGCCTGCAGCGCAGGCAGCCACATGGCTTCGATGGACTCGCGGACGGCCGGACCGCGCGTGTAGGGCGCCAGCGGCACGTTGACCATGTTGGTGCCCTTGGGCACGGCGCCGCTGTAGGGGTAGAGCGGGTGCTGGAAGAAGCTGCACATCAGCACGCGATCGTCGCCGGCAATGATGTCTTCGGTGCCGTTGCCGTGGTGCACATCGAAGTCAATGATGGCCACCCGGCTCAGGCCGTGGACGTCCAGTGCATGGCGCGCGGCGATGGCCACGTTGTTGAAAAAGCAAAAACCCATCGCCTCGTCACGCGTGGCGTGATGGCCAGGCGGGCGCACGCAGCAAAACGCGGTCTGGGCGCGGCCGGCCAGCACATCATCGGTGGCAGCGATGGCCGCACCAGCGGCCCGCAGCACGGCAGCCAGCGTCCCGGGGCAGGCGATGGTGTCGGGGTCCAGCGCCCGGGTCAGGCCCTCGTCGTGCACGTGCTGCAGCACGTCGGCCATCTCGGTGGCGTAGCCCGTGCTGTGGGCCCGTCCGATTTGCGCCAGGGTGGCCTGCGGCGCGTCGCGGTAGTCCAGCGCGATGTCCAGCCCGGTGGCCAGCAGGTGGTCGGTGATGGCGTCCATGCGCTGCGGGCATTCAGGATGGCCAGGGCCCATGTCATGCAGGCGGCAATCCGGGTGGCTGTAGAACACGGTGCTCATCGGGGGATTGCGTCTCGGTCGGTTGGGTTATGGTGCCGCGCATGGAAGCCATCCTTGCACGCCAGCTGTCGCGGCTTGTCGATCAGATTAGCACGATCGTGGTCGGCAAACGCCCGCAGATCGAGGACTGCATCGCCTGCCTGCTGGCCGGCGGCCACCTGCTGATCGAGGACGTACCCGGCGTCGGCAAGACCACGCTGGCGCACGCGCTGGCGGTCAGCCTGGGGCTGGAATTCCGCCGCGTGCAATTCACGGCCGACCTGATGCCCAGCGACCTCATCGGCGTGAGCGTGTTCGAACGCGCCAAGGACGCCTTTGTCTTTCACCAGGGCCCGGTCTTCGCGCAGGTCCTGTTGGCCGACGAGATCAACCGCGCCGGGCCCAAGACGCAGAGCGCACTGCTGGAGGCGATGGAGGAACAGCAGGTCTCGGTCGAGAACGAAACCCGGCCGCTGCCCAAACCCTTCTTCGTCATCGGCACGCAGAACCCCAGCGACCAGCTGGGCACCTACCCCCTGCCGGAGAGCCAGCTCGACCGCTTCTTGCTGCGCATCACGCTGGGCTATCCCGACCGCGCCGCCGAACGCGAACTGCTGACCGGTGGCGACCGCCGCGCCGCGGCGATGCAGTTGCAGCCGCTGCTGCCACCCGCCGAACTCGCCGCTGCGCAGCAGGCCGTGCTGGCGGTGCGCGCTGCGGAGCCGCTGCTGGACTATCTGCAGGCGGTGATTGCGGCCACCCGGTCCGGTGCCTGGTTCAGCCAGGGCCTGTCGCCGCGCGCCGGCATCGCCGTGCTGCGCGTCGCGAAAGCCCGCGCCCTGATGGCCGGCCGCGACTATGTGGCGCCCGACGACATCCAGGCCATCCTGCCGCAGGCCATCGCACACCGGCTGACGCCGGTGGCGGGCGCCGGACGCGGACCGGTCGAACAGGTGCGGGCGATGGTCGAGGCCACGCCGATACCCTGAACGGGATGCTGTCTCCCCAAGCCTGGTTCAGGGCCTGGTGGCAAAGCCGCCTGCCGCTGACCGACACCTGGGTGCTGGGCCAGCGCAATGTCTACATCCTGCCGACCAAGGCGGGCTATACCTTCGCCGCCACGCTGGTGGTGATGCTGCTGGCGTCGATCAACTACCAGTTGAACCTGGGCTTTGCGCTGACCTTTCTGCTGGTCGGCGCGGCGCTGGTGTCGATGCACATGACGCACGGCAACCTGCGCGGGCTGACCCTGCATCTGCGGCCCGCCGGTCCGGGCTACGCGGGCGACGCGGCGCTGCTGGAAGTGCTCATCACCAACCCCGGCCGCGAGCGCACGGCACTGGCTTTGCACTTCGAAGACCGCGGCCTGCACGGCCGCGCTTTCGACTGGAGCGACGCCCCCGCGCAGGGCCAGACCAGCGCCCACGTCAGCATCGTGCCGCCGCGTCGCGGCTGGCATGCGGTGCCGGCCCTGATCGTCGAGACGGCTTTCCCCTTCGGCCTGTTCCGCGCCTGGACGGTGTGGCGGCCGGCGGGCCGGGTGCTGGCCTGGCCGCGGCCCGAAGCGGCACCGCCGGCCCTGCCCAGCGGCGGCACGTCGGCGTCGGACGAACGCGCCACGCGGCGCAGCAGCGGCAGCGAACTCGATGGCGTGCGACCGTGGCGGCGTGGCGACAGCATGCGCCAGGTGGCCTGGAAGAAGGTGGCACGCAGCGGCGAGCTGGTCAGCCGCGAAACCGCCGGTACGGTGCAGCGGGAGCTGTGGCTGGACTGGGCTGAAACCCACGGCAGCGACACCGAATTGCGCCTGTCGCGCCTGTCCGCCTGGGTGCTGCAGGCCGAGCACGAGGGCCGCGTCTGGGGCCTGCGTCTGCCCGGCGGCCAGCTCCCGCCCGGTCAGGGTGACGCGCAGCGCCGCGCCGCGCTGGATCGGCTGGCGCTGTGGGCATGACGACCGCGCAGACCTGGCGCGAACGTGCGCAGCACCTGCCGCGCGACACCCGCGACACCCTCTTCCACCTGGCCGTGCTGGCCTGGGCCAGCGCACCCCATCTGCTGCACCTGCCGCCATGGTGCGGGGTGATGTCGGTGGCGCTGCTGCTGTGGCGTGCACGGCTGGCCCTGTTGGGCGGCGCCCTGCCCGGCCGCTGGCTGATCGCCGCCGTGCTGGTGCTGGCCGCCGGGCTGACGCTGTGGGGCGAACGCACCCTGCTGGGCAAGGAAGCCGGCATCACCATGCTGGTGGTGCTGATGGCGCTGAAGACGCTGGAATTGCGGGCCCGGCGCGACGCCCTGGTGGTCTTCTTCATGGGCTTCTTCCTGGTGCTGACCAACTTCCTGTACTCGCAGTCGCTGCTGACCGGCCTGTGGCTGCTGGCCGCGGTGTGGGGCTTGCTGACCGCGCTGGCGCTGGCCCACATGCCGGTCGGTCGGCCGCCGCTGTGGCGCGCCGGCACGGTGGCGGCGCGCGCCGCGCTGTGGGGGCTGCCGCTGATGCTGCTGCTCTTCATGCTGTTCCCGCGCATCGGCCCGCTGTGGGGCCTGCCACAGGACGCCGCCGGCCGCACCGGGCTGTCCGGCACCCTGCGCCTGGGCGGCGTGGCCAGCCTGGCCGAAGACGATGCCATCGCGCTGCGGGTGCGCTTCTTCGGGCGCGTGCCGCCACCCGAGCAGCTCTACTTTCGCGGCCCGGTGCTCAGCACCTTCGACGGCCGCGAATGGACCCGCCTGGTGCCCAACTTTCCTGCCGCCCAGCGCCCGCGACTGGAGCTGGACGTGCGCGGCGAGCCGCTGGCCTACGAGGTGACGGCCGAGGCCAGCCGTCTGCCCTTGCTGCCGTTGCTGGAGATGACGCCCGACACACCGGCCGATGCGCCGCAGGCCGAAGGCTGGCTGCTGACGCTGCGCCCGGATGCGCAGTGGCAGCTGGACCGCCCGGTCATCGAACGCCTGCGCGTCACGGCCCGCGCCTGGCTGGACCACCGCCACGGCCCGCGCCAGGAAGTGCCCGGCCTGCGCGACCTGCTGGACCTGCCGCCGCGGGCCAACCCGCGCACCCTGCAATGGGCCGCTCAGCTGCACGCCCAGCCGGCGCTGCAACAGGCCGACGCGCGCACGCTGGCCGACGCGGTGCTGCGCCACATCCGCGGCGGCGATTACACCTACACGCTGGAGCCCGGGCCCTATGGCATCACCGGCAACGACGCCATCGACGAGTTCTGGCTGGACCGCCGGCTGGGCTTCTGCGAGCACTACGCCAGCGCCTTCGTCGTCATCATGCGGGCGCTGGGCGTGCCGGCGCGCATCGTCACCGGCTACCAGGGCACCGACCCCGAGCCGCAGGACGGCTACTGGGTCGTGCGCCAGCGCAACGCCCACGCCTGGGCCGAGATCTGGCAGGCCGGCACGGGCTGGATCCGCATCGACCCCACCGCCGCCGTGGCCCCCGACCGCGTTCAGCGCGGCCGCAGCCTGCGCCCACCGCAGGGCCTGGTGGCCGGCGCGATCAGCAGCATGAACCCGGCGCTGGCCGACCTGCTGCGCAAGCAGTGGGAAGGCGTGAACAACCGCTGGAACCAGTGGGTGCTGAACTATGCCCGCGGACAGCAGTTCGACCTGATGAAGGCGCTGGGCTTCGAGGCGCCGAGCTGGCAGGACCTGGCGGTGCTGCTGACCCTGCTGCTGTGCGGCGGCGCCCTGGCCGGCGCGGCCTGGGCCTGGTGGGACCGCCGCCGGCAAGACCCCTGGCAGCGCCTGCAGCAGCGGGTGCAGGCGACGTTGCTGAAGCTGGGCGTGCCGGTGCAGGCCCACCATGCACCACGCGCCCGGGCGGCGCTGGTGCGGGCCACGCTGGGCGCGCGCGGCGCGGCGCTGGCCGACACACTGGACGCGCTGGACGCCGCGCGCTATGCCCAGCCCGGCCCGGCGCAGGCGCCGCAGCGCGCCTGGTGGCGGCGCTTCCAGGCCGCGGTCCGCGCGTCAGGCTGAGGTCGGGCAACGCCGGCCCGGTTGCGCCTGGGGCCCCCCAGCACCAGCGCTACCGATAATCGGGCATGTCCTCTTCCTCACGATGCCCCGGCCTGGGCCTGCTGGCCAGCCTGGGTCTGACCCTGCTGACGATCTGCGTGGCGCCGGTGCAGGCCGCTGCGCGCCCGCACCCCACGGCGGCCGCCAAGGCCAAGGCCAAGTCCCCGACCCCGAGCGGACCCGCCTACGGGCGCAGTGCCCCCGTGCTGGCCTTTGCCGCCGAAGTGGCCGAACGCCGAGCGTTGCCCCGCGAGTGGCTGACCGGGCAACTGGCCCAGGCCCGGCGCGTCGAGGCCGTGCGCAAGCTGGTGATGCCAGCGCCGGCCGGCACGGGCAAGAACTGGTCAGCCTACCGCGCCCGCTTCGTCGAGCCGCAGCGCATCCAGGCCGGGCTGGCTTTCTGGCGCCTCAATGAACAGTGGCTGCAGCAGGCGCAGGCGCGCTGGGGCGTACCGCCGGAAATCATCGTGGCCATCGTGGGCGTGGAAACCTACTACGGCCGCATCACCGGCAACTTCCGCACGCTGGACGCGCTGGCCACGCTGGCCTTCGATTTCCCGCCCGGGCGCAAGGACCGCAGCAGCTACTTCCGCAGCGAACTCGAAGAGCTCTTCGTCCTGAGCGCCCGGGAAGGCATCGATCCGCAGACCTTGAAAGGCTCCTTCGCCGGCGCCCTGGGCCTGCCGCAGTTCATGCCCGGCAGCCTGAACCGTTACGCCGTCGATGGCGATGGCGACGGCCACATCGACCTCCTGAACAGCGCCGACGTGGTCGCCAGCGTCGCGAATTTCCTGGCCACCTTCGGTTGGCAACAAGGGCTGGCCACGCACTTCGAGGTCAGCGCGCCCGCAGACGACCAAGCACGCGCCGTGCTGCTCGGGCCGGACATCCTGCCCAGTTTCACCGCGGCCCAGTTCGCCGACCGCGGTGCCTTGCTGGACGAAGCCGGCCGCGCCCACCCGGGGCCCCTGGCCCTGGTGGCATTGTTCAACGGCGACCGCACGCCCCGCTATGTGGCCGGTACGCAGAACTTCTACACCCTGACCCGCTACAACCAGAGCAGCTACTACGCCTTGGCGGTCATCGAACTGGCACAGGCGCTGGCCCAGTCACGGTGACGGGGCCGGCTGGCGCGAACAATACTTTGCCGGCGTCGTCAACCGCCGTCGGCGGGGCGGCGTTTGAAGCACAAGCCCGGCGGATGTCGGGATCGCTCGGCGGGTTCGGAGCTTCTCGAATCCGGTTGTATGGTGAGACAAGATGACCAAGAACCTCCTGATCGCTGCCCTGCTGGCCACCTCTGCGGCTTTCAGCTACGCCCAAGCCCCGGCCAAGGCGCCCGCGCCGGCCGGTGCCGCCCCGACCGCAGCTGCAGCGCCCGCTGCCGAGTCGGCCAAGCCGGCTGCCAAGAAGAGCAGCAAGAAGCACAGCAAGAAGAATGCCACCAAGGCCGCTGCCCCCAAGTAAGCCGCAAGGCTGCATAAAAGGGCCGGTTTGCACCGGCCCTTTTTTCATGGGCTTTCGACTCTCGGCACGGCCCGCAGTGCTCAAGCCGCCATGGGCACCAGGAAGTCGCGGCTGATGCCGTATCCCAGATCGTTGACACGGTCCAGGAAGGCCGTCAGGTAGGCGTGCAAGCCGGTGGCCAGGATTTCGTCGATGCGGCCGTACTGCAGGTCGGAGCGCAAGCGCCCGGCGCGGCGCAGGGTTTCGCTGCTCTGCTCATTGGCCACCCGCTGCAGGTTGTCGACCACCTCGTTCATGCAGGCGGCCAGCGAGCGCGGCATGTCGGGGCGCAGGATGAGCAACTCGGCCACCTTGGCCGGGTGGATCACGTTGCGGTAGACCTTGCGGTAGATCTCGAAGCCCGAGACCGAACGCAGGATGGCGCTCCAGTGGTAGAAGTCCACCTCGATGGATTCCAGCGCCGAACCCGGGCCGAAATCGTCGCCACCAGCCAAAGCCTGGAACTTCACGTCGAGCAGCCGGGCTGTGTTGTCGGCGCGCTCCAGGAAGGTGCCGATACGCAGGAAGTGCAGCGCCTCGTCCTGCAGCATGGTGCCGACCGTGACGCCGCGGCTGAGGTGGCTGCGGAACTTCACCCATTCGAAGAGCGTGCCGGGGTCGCGCTGGAATTCGCCCCGGTCGGCATCGATCATGCGGTTGAATTCCAGCCAGGTCTGGTTCTGCGTTTCCCAGACTTCGGTGGTCAGCGCGCCGCGCACGGCCCGGGCGTTCTCGCGGGCTGCGTGCAGGCAGGCCACGATGCTGCTGGGGTTGCTGGCCTCGCTGACCATGAAATCCATGACGCTGTGCGGTGTGACCTCGCTGTACTTCTTCGAATAAGGCCCGGTCAGTTCGCTGATCGACAGCAGGCCGCGCCAGCCGCCTTCGGCCATGTCGGCGCTTTGCGGCAGCAGCGAGGTCTGGTAGTTGACGTCCAGCATGCGCGCGGTGTTCTCGGCGCGCTCCATGTAGCGCGCCATCCAGAACAGGTGGTCGGCAGTTCTTGAAAGCATGGTCCGTCCTCCGTTTCAGTCTTCAAGGACCCAGGTGTCCTTGGTGCCGCCGCCCTGCGACGAATTCACCACCAGCGAGCCTTCCTTCAGCGCCACGCGGGTCAGGCCACCCGGCACCGTCTGCACGATCTTGCCCGAGCTGAGCACATAGGGCCGCAGGTCGATGTGGCGCGGCGCGATGCCGCTGTCGACGAAGGTCGGGCAGGTGCTCAGGCTCAGCGTCGGCTGGGCGATGTAGTTGCTCGGGTTGGACTGGACCACGACCTTGAACGCCTCGATCTCGGACCGGGTGGCGGCCGGACCCACCAGCATGCCGTAGCCGCCCGCACCGTGAACTTCCTTGACCACCAGTTCGTGCATGTGGTCCAGCACGAAGTGCAGGTCGTCCTTTTCACGGCAGAGGTAGGTCGGCACGTTGTTCAGGATCGGCTTTTCGCCGAGGTAGAACTCGATCATCTTGGGCACGTAGGGATAGATGCTCTTGTCGTCGGCGATGCCGGTGCCCACGGCATTGCTCAGGCTGATGTTGCCGGCGCGGTAGACGTCGAGCAGGCCGGCGCAGCCCAGCGTGCTGTCGGGGCGGAAGGCCATGGGATCGAGGAAGTCGTCGTCGACACGGCGGTAGATCACGTCCACCCGCTTGGGGCCTTGCGTGGTGCGCATGTAGACAAAGCCGTCCTTGACGAACAGGTCCTGCCCCTCGACCAGCTCCACCCCCATCTGCTGGGCCAGGAAGGCGTGTTCGAAGTAGGCGCTGTTGTACATGCCGGGGGTCAGCACGACGACGTTGGGTTCGTTGACGCCGGCCGGCGCCACGGCGCGCAGCGTTTCCAGCAGCAGGTCGGGGTAGTGCGCCACCGGTGCCACGCGGTGCATGGCGAACAGGTCGGGAAAGAGCCGCATCATCATCTTGCGGTTTTCCAGCATGTAGCTGACGCCGCTGGGCACGCGCAGGTTGTCTTCCAGCACGTAGTAGTCGCCGCTGCCATCGGCGTTGCCGGCGCGCACGATGTCGATGCCGCTGATGTGTGAATACACATTCCCCGGCAGGTTCACGCCCAGCATCTCGGGCCTGAATTGCGCGTTCTTCAGCACCTGTTCGGTCGGCACGATGCCGGCCTTCAGGATCTCCTGGTCGTGATAGACATCGTGCAGGAAGCGGTTCAACGCGGTGACGCGCTGCGCCAGCCCCGCTTCCATGGCCGTCCATTCCTGCTGCGGGATGACGCGCGGGATCAGGTCGAAGGGGATCAGACGCTCGGTGCCCGAGCCGTCTTCATCCTTGGCGCCGTAGACGGCGAAGGTGATGCCGACCCGGCGGAAGATCATTTCGGCTTCTTCGCGGCGGGCCTGCATGCTGGCGCCGGGCTGGCGCTCCAGCCAGCGCTCGTAGACGCGGTACTGCTCGCGGACCTCCGCGCTGACGGTGTGCATTTCGTCGTAGGGCGACCTCATGGTGGTGCTCTCTCCTCTTCTCTGTCGTGTCAGGCTAGCAACTCGCGTTCCGGGGCTGCGGCCTGGGGCGGAAAGGCACGGGTGGTGACACCCACGGTCAGCGTGTGGTGGCCACCGCCGCGGATCACGCCACGCAGGGGGGTGATGTCGCCGAAGTCGCGGCCGACCGCCACCCGCACGTGGCCGCTGCCGGGGACGACCGCATTGGTCGGATCCAGGTCCAGCCAACCGTCGGCCGGCACGCCGGGCGTGCCCGGGCACCACACCTGCACCCAGGCGTGCGAAGCATCAGCGCCCTGCATCACCGCGCCGTCTTCAGGAGCCCGGGTCAACAGATAGCCGCTGACATAGCGCGCCGGCAGACCACGCAGGCGCAGCACGCCGGCCATCAGGTGGGCGAAATCCTGGCAGACGCCGCGCTTGTCGCGCCAGACCGTGGCCAGCGGCGTGTCGATCTCGGTGCTCAGGCTTTCGTAGCGGAAGTCGGCGTGGATGCGGTGCATCAATTCGATGGCGGCGACGGCCACCGGACGGCCTGGCCGGAAGCTGGCGTCGCCGTAGGCGCGCAAGGCCGCCAGGCGCGGCACATAGGGTGACGGCAGGGTGAATTCCACCGCCGGCTCGAAGGAGGCCCGTGCCACGTAGCGCAGCCCGGCGGCCAGCTTGTCCCAGGCCGGCGAGGCATCGGCCTGCAGGTGGACAAAGCGCGCTGCCACCCGCAGGCGGCTGCTCGCCAGCACGCTCAAACGCTGGTGGGGCTGCGCCAGGCTGAAGTGGCGCGCGGCATTGCCCATGGCGTCGATGCTGTCGCGCGACTGCGCCGGCGCCGGCTCGATGGCCAGATCGAAAGCCAGCAGGCGCTGGTGCTCGTCCTGTACCGGCTGCAGGTGCGCCAAATGGTGGGCCAGCGAAACCGGCGCGGTGTAGTCGTAGCGCGTCTCGTGGATGACCTCCAGGAGCACGCTCATTTCGGCGCCACCACCAAGGCCCGGCGCGGAACCGGCTTCGCCGGGCCGCTGCCGGAGCCCCCTCGGGGGGTAGCGACCGCAGGGAGCTTGGGGGCCCACGTCATACGCGCTGGTCCACGCCCTGCGCCAGGGTGAAGTAGCGTTCGCTGACGCGATCGGCCAGTGCCCAGGCGCGCCCGGCCAGCGAGGCCGCCAGGCCGCGCAAGGCCTGCGCGATGGCCGCGTCATCGGCGCCGCGCAGGGATTCCAGCGTCATCCCCGTGCCGTCTTCCGGCAACAGCGCCAGCAGGCTGTCGGCATCGCCCGGCAGCTTGCGCAGTTCGGTACGCAGGCGGCGCAAAACGCCGGCAAAAGCGCGCGGGTTGGCGCTGTCCAGCACCAGCAGGTCGACCAGGGCCAGCAGGTCTTCGTGGCGCTGGTAGCGGGCGCGGAAGGTGATCACGCTGTCGAACAGTTCCAGCAGCAGTTCGATGCCGGCCACGCTGCCCAGGGCCTGCGCCTCGACAAACAGCTGCAGCCGCAGGGCCACGCCGATCAGCCGCTCCGACAGCCGACCCACCGTCAGCAGCCGCCAGCCGTGGTCGCGCGTCATGCGGTCGCTCTGTGCGCCAGTGACGGCCGCCAGCTGCATCGCCAGCGTGTCCAGCGCCGGCACCACCTGCGCCAGCGTGGGCAGCTCATTGCCGGGCACCTCGAGAGCCCGCTTGAAGCCCTCGCGCATGCTGCGGATCAGCCCCCAGTGTTCCGACGACAGCCGTTCGCGCAGTGCCGTCGACGCGCGTTCCAGCGCGGCCAGGTTGTAGGCGATGCTGGTGGCGCCCTTGGCGCCCTCCAGGTTCGCCAGACCGGCCAGCAGGGCGCGCTCGAACAGCGTCGCCGACTGCACCAGGGTCGGCACACCGACAGGCGTCAGCCCGGTCTTGACGGCCAGCGTCGACAGCGCCTGCAGCACCGGCGGCGGCGCGTCGGTGTCGGCGTCGATGTGCATCAGCGTGGCCCGCGCCAGGCGCACCAGCTGCTCCAGACGCTCGGTGTAGCGACCCAGCCAGAACAGGTTTTCGCCAGTCCGGCTGCTGACCGGGCGGCGGCGCTGCGCGATGTCGTCCACCTGCAGGCGCTGCGGCAGCATGGAGAAGGCGTCGACCGGGCCGGTCGTCAGCACCCAGGTGTCCAGGCTGGTCCCGCCGCGCTGCATGCTGACGCTGCCGTCTTCGCGACGCGCCACGCGGGTCATGCCGCCGGGCAGCACGTGCCAGCGCCCGCCGCCGTCGGCGATGGCGTAGACCCGCACCATCGCCGGGCGCGCTTCGGCCACGCCCGAGCCCCAGATCGGTGCGCGCGAAAAGCGCAGGCGGCCTTGCAAGGTCCAGGCATCAGGATCACCGGCTATGGCGCTGTCGGCCGATTCGCGCACCTGCGAGGTCCGCCCGCCGCCAGGGTAGGTGCTGCGCACGATCTTGTCGGTGTGCTGGTCGCGGGCATGGCGCCAGGCCGCGCCTTCGCCGCACCACCAGGTCGGCAGCGCGGGCAGCAACAGGTCCTGACCCAGCAGGCGGCGGGCGATGCCGGGCATGAAGCCCTGGATGGCCGGGGACTCGAGGAAGGCACTGCCCAGCGCATTGGCCATCACCACGGTGCCGGCCCGCGCCGCCTGCAACAGGCCGGGCACGCCCAGCGCGCTGTCGGGGCGCAACTCCAGCGGGTCGCACCAGTCGTCGTCCAGGCGGCGCAGCACGCCGTGCACCGGTTCCAGGCCTTCCACGGTCTTCAGGTATGGGCGCTCGCCGCGCACCGTGAGATCGCCGCCCTCCACCAGCGGCACACCCAGGTAGCGGGCCAGGTAGGCGTGCTCGAAATAGGTTTCGCTGTAGGGCCCGGGCGTCAGCAAGACCACGCGCGGCGTGGCGTGGCCCATGCCGCGGGCGACCTCGCGGGCACTGGCTTCCAGCGTGTCGAGCAGCCGGCGGTAACTGCTGGCGATGCGCTGTACGCGCAGCTCGCGGAAGGCGTCGGGGAACTGCCGGGAGATGACCAGCCGGTTGTGCAGCACATAGCCCAGGCCCGACGGACCCTGCGTGCGCTGCGCCACCTGCCACCAGCGACCGTCGGGGCCGCGCGCCAGGTCGAAGGCCACGATGAACAGGCGCAGGCCCTCGCTGCCGCCCGGGCCGGGGGGCGGCTGCACGCCCACCATCGGGCGCAGCCAGCCCGGGTGGCGCAGCAGCAGGGCCGGTGGCAGCAGGCCTTCGTGCAGCAGGCGCTGGCTTTTCGGCCCCGGCCCGTAGAGGTCGGCCAGCATCAGCTGCAGCAATTCGGCGCGCTGGACGACGCCGGCTTCGATGCCCGCCCAGTCGGCTGGCTCGATCAGCAGCGGCAGCAGTTCCAGCGACCAGGCGCGCGACGCAGCGGCCAGGTCGGGGTTGTCGCTGAAGACGTTGTGGGTGACGCCGTCCTGCCGGATGTGCTGCGCCACCTGGGTGACGCGGCGATCCAGGTCTTGCGCCACGTCCAAGGCGCCGGGCGGCGGCGGCAGGCTGCGCGCAAAACCGCGCCACGCGGGGCGCAGCAGGCCGTCGTCGCCGCGCAGTTCGTCCCAGACACCGGCCTCGGGCGGCGTCGCCCGGCTGGCCAGCGTGTGCTCAGCCGCGCTGGCGGCGGCTGACGCCGCCTCGAACGGCAGCTGGCTCTGGGACTGTGACTGAGACATGCGACCCGTGGATCAAACGCGCAGATCGAGGGTGAAGGGGTGTTCCAGGCTGGGCCTGGCGGGTTGCACGTCCATCACGCCCGGCGTGTGGCCGAAGCGGAAGAAACGCGACAGGCGACGGCTTTCGGCTTCGTAGGAATTGACCGGGAAGGCGTCGCTGCTGCGCCCGCCCGGGTGGGCCACGTGGTAGCGGCAACCGCCCAGGCTGCGGCGGTTCCAGGTGTCGACCACGTCGAAGGTCAGCGGCACGTGGACCTTGATCGTCGGGTGCAGCGCCGACGGCGGTTGCCAGGCGCGGTAGCGCACGCCGCAGACGAATTCACCGACCCGGCCGGTGGGCTGCAGCGGCAGCGCACGGCCGTTCACGGTGATGACATGGCGGTTGCCGTTCAGGCCCGTGACCTTGACTTCCAGGCGTTCCAGCGAGGAATCGACATAGCGCGCGGTGCCGCCCGGCGAACCCTCTTCGCCCAGCACATGCCAGGGTTCCAGGGCGCTGTGCAGCGTGAGTTCGATGCCCGCGGTGGCCAGTTCGCCGATGAGCGGGAAGCGGAAGGCGAAGTGCGGCGCGAACCAGGTCGGGTCGAAGGCGAATCCGGCTTCCTTCAGGTCGCCCATCACGTCGTCGAAGTCCATCTGCACGAAGCTGGGCAGCAGGAAGCGGTCGTGCAGCCCGGTGCCCCAGCGCGTCAGGCGCGTGGCGCCGCAGCCGCGGTAGGGCGCTTTCCAGAACCAGGCCACCAGGGCACGCAGCAGCAGTTGTTGCGCCAGGCTCATGCGGGCGTGCGGCGGCATTTCGAAGGCGCGCAACTCCAGCAGGCCCAGGCGGCCGGTCGGCCCGTCGGGCGAATACAGCTTGTCGATGCAGAACTCGCTGCGGTGGGTGTTGCCGGTGACGTCGACCAGCAGGTTGCGCAGCGTGCGGTCGACCAGCCAGGGCGCCACGGCGCCGTCGAGCTTGAGCTTGCGCTCCAGTTCGTTGAGGCCGATCTCCACCTCGTAGACCTGGTCGCTGCGGGCCTCGTCGAAACGCGGCGCCTGGCTGGTCGGGCCGATGAACATGCCGCTGAACAGATAGCTCAGGCTGGGGTGGTTGTGCCAGTAGGTGATCAGGCTGGCCAGCAGATCGGGCCGGCGCAGAAAGGGGCTGTCGCCCGTGGTCGCGCCGCCCAGCACGAAGTGGTTGCCACCGCCAGTGCCGGTGTGGCGGCCGTCGAGCATGAACTTCTCGGTCGACAGGCGGGTGCGGTGGGCCGCGTCGTAGAGAAATTCCGTGTGGTCGACCAGCTCAGTCCAGTTGCTGGCGGGGTGGATGTTGACCTCGATGACGCCGGGGTCGGGGGTCACGGACAGCTGCTTCAGGCGCGGGTCGCGCGGCGGGCCGTAGCCCTCGATGACGATCTTGACCTTCAGCTCGGCGGCCGTGGCCTCGATGGCGGCCAGCAGTTCGAGGTAGTCCTCCAGGAACTTCAGCGGCGGCATGAAGACATAGAGCACGCCGCTCTGGCCACCGTGTTTCGCCTCGGCCTTCGGGCCGTTGCCGCGCTGCGGGTCGCGCACTTCCACGCACAGCGCGGTGCGCGTCAGTTCGCCGGCCGACTCGAAGCGCGCCGGCACGGCCAGCGGGTCGCGCTGGAAGGCGTATTCGGGCTCGTGGGCGGTGGCGGCCATGCGGCCGACGCCGGGGGCATTGACGGCAGGGGCCATGACGGAGCCATGGGCGGCATGGGCTCCCTCTCCCCCCCGGGGAGAGGGCTGGGGTGAGGGGCTGCCACGCGCCGCTTGCTGCATGCGCAGCGCGGCCGGCGAAGGCAGCGGCGACAGCGGGGCAAACGGGTCCTGCGTCAGCAATTGCGGCCGGTCGCCCTGGGCCGCCCAGGCCTGCGCGTCCAGCGGCAGACGCAGGCCCATCGGCGAATCGCCGGGCATCAGGTACAGGCGCTCTTCGCGCAGAAACCAGGGGCCGGTCATCCACGCGGGACCGGGAGACCCGAGGACCGGGGCCCCTTCCCCGTTCTTGCCGACCTGCCACTCGCGCTTCAGCGGCAGCAGGTAGCCCACCGGAGCGTCCAGGCCTTGCGTGAAGACGCGGCGCAGGCGGGCGCGTTCCAGTTCGTCGTCCAGCCGCGCGTCGAAGGGGTCGACGTTGACCGGCAGCCGGCGTTCGCGCCACAGGTAGTACCAGGTGTCCTCGAAGCCGGGCAGCACGAACTGGGTGTCCAGGCCCAGGCGGCGGGTCAGGGTGTGGGTGAAGTTCTGCGCGTCGGCGGCGGTGTAGTGGTGCGCGTCGCGCTCGTCGGCGAACAAGGTCGGGTCGCTCCAGATCGCCTGGCCGTCGGCCAGCCAGGCGATGGTCAGCGCCCAGCGCGGCAGTTGCTCGCCGGGGTACCACTTGCCCTGGCCGAAATGCAGGAAGCCGCCGCGGCCGTATTCGGCCATCAGGCGGTGCACCAGTTCGGTGGCCAGGCCACGCTTGGTCGGACCCAGCGCGTCGGTGTTCCATTCGGGTTCGTCGCGGTCGGCCACGGCCACGAAGGTGGGCTCGCCGCCCATCGTCAGGCGCACGTCCTGCGCCGCCAGCCTGTCGTCCACGGCGTGGCCCAGGTCGACGATGGCCTGCCATTGCGCGTCGGTGTAGGGCAGCGTGACGCGCGGCGATTCGTAGATCCGCGTGACCGCCATGTGGTGGGCGAACTCGACCTCGCACTCGTCCACCGCGCCGCTGATCGGCGCTGCAGTGCTGGGCTCGGGCGTGCAGGCCACCGGTATATGCCCTTCGCCGGCCAGCAGGCCGGAGGTCGGGTCGAAGCCGATCCAGCCGGCGCCGGGCAGGTAGACCTCGCACCAGGCGTGCAGGTCGGTGAAATCGGTCTCGGCGCCGCTGGGGCCGTCGAGCGACTTGACGTCGGGCTTGAGCTGGATCAGGTAGCCCGACACGAAGCGGGCCGCCAGACCCAGGTGGCGCAGGGTCTGCACCATCAGCCAGCCGGTGTCGCGGCAGGAACCGCTGCCATTGGTCAGCGTGACCTCGGGCGTCTGCACGCCGGGCTCCATGCGGATCAGGTAGCTGATTTCACGCTGCAGGCGCTGGTTGATGCCGACCAGGAAGTCGATGGTGCGCATCTCCTGCATCGAGATGCTGTCGACGAAGGCCTTGAAACGCGGTGTCAGTTCGCCCTTGGCCAGGTAGGGCCCCAGGTCGTGCAGTGCCTCGGGTGGATATTGCGTGTCCTGGCCATAGCTGAAGGGGAAGTTCTCGGCCTCCGGTTCGAGGAAAAAGTCGAAGGGGTTGAGCACCGACATCTCGGCGACCAGATCGACCGTGATCTTGAATTCCCGCGTCTCCCCGTTGAAGACCAACCGCGCCGCGTAGTTGGCGAAGGGATCCTGCTGCCAGTTGATGAAGTGGTCGACCGGATCGATGCGCAGCGTATAGCTGAGGATGCGCGTGCGGCAATGCGGCGCGGGGCGCAGACGGACGACCTGCGGGCCGAGGGCGACGCGGCGGTCGTACTGGTAGTGGGTGACGTGGTTCAGCGCGACATGGATGGACACGGGCTCTAGCTCCTGGGCCGACTGGGGCCGGCGATGCAGATGACTTGCAAGCGGCGGGCCACCTTGCGAAAAAGACGGCCACCGGCGGGGTGTCCGCTGGCGGTTGGGGGCAGGCGCCGGCGCGGCCCGGGTCAGGGCGCGGTGGCGGGGGCCCCATCCAGCCGATGATGCCAGTAACGACGGGCCGTTTGCCGCTGGCACCCGGCGGTGCCGTCGGCCTGCATCGTCCAGGCGCCGCAGCGGTCGCTGCGCACCACAGCGATGCCGCGGTCGGCGTAGCGCTGCATGACGTCGGGCGCCGGGTGGCCGTAGCGGCTGCGGTAGGCGGCCTGCACCACCGCCGTGTCGGGCGCCACGGCATCCAGGAAGGCCGCCGTCGATGAAGTCCGGCTGCCGTGGTGCGGCACCAGCAACAGCTGCGTGCGCAGCGCGGGGCCCAGCCGCTGCAGCAGGGCGGCCTCCTGCGGGGCTTCGATGTCGCCCGTCAGCAGCGCGCTGCGGCCCTGGGCGGCCTGCACCCGCAGCACGCAACTCAGTGCGTTGGGTTTCAAGCCGCGGTCGTGGTCTTCGGCCAGCGGCTGCAGCACGGCGAAATGCACGCCGTCCCAGTCCCAGGTTTGCCCGGCCACGCACAGGCGGTGCGGCACGCCGCGGCCTTGTGCAGCGGCCCGCAGCGGGTGGTCGGCCGTCAACGAAGAAGACATGGCCGCCACCGGCAGGGCAGCCAGCACCGCTGCTGCACCGCCCACGTGGTCGGTGTCGCGGTGGCTCAGCATCAACAGGGCTATGCGCGACTCACCGCGTGCCCGCAACAGCGGCACCAGCACGCGGCTGCCGGCGTCCACATCGGGCGAGGTCTGCGGGCCGGTGTCGAACAGCAGCAGGTGGCCGCGGGTGCGCACCAGCACGGCCGTGCCCTGGCCGATGTCGGCAGCCAGCAGTTCGAACTGGCCCTGCGGCGGTCGATCGACAGCCGGGAACAGCAGCGGCAGCACCAGCGGCAAGGCCAGGGCCCGCAAGCGCCACGGCAGAGGCAGCACCGCCAGCAGCGCGGCCAGCAGGCCCGCCGCGACGGCCCAGGGCGGCGCCGCGGCGGCCGACCACACCACCGCCGGCGCGCTGGCCAGCCACTGCAGATAGGCCGACAGCCCCTGCACCAGCCAGGCCGCCACCGCCCACAGCGGGGGCAGCAACACGCCGAGCAGCGCCAGCGGCGTGATCAGCAGCGTGACCAGCGGAATGGCCAGCAGGTTGGCGGCATAGCCGACCAGCGAGATCTGCTGGAAGAAGGCCAGGCTGAGCGGCGCCAGGCCGATGGTGGCGACGGTCTGCGAACGCAGGCCGTCACGCACGATGTGCCAGCCGCGTGCGCGCCAGCCGCTGGCCAGGGGCGGGGGTGCGACCTGCACCGGCGCACTGGCCACCAGCAGCGCCACCGCGCCGAATGACAGCCAGTAGCCCGGTTGCAAGATCGCCCAGGGGTCGAAAACCGTGACGGCAACGGCCGCCGCCAGCAGCACCGCGTGCAGCGGCCAGCGCAAGCCGGCCGAGCGCAGCAGCACGACCACGCCGATCATCCACACCGTGCGCTGCGCCGGCACGCCCCAGCCGGCGAGCAAGGCATAGCCGGCCGCAGCCGCCCAACCCAGCCACAGCGCCGCTGTCGGCGCCGGGCAGGCCAGCATCCAGCGCGGCTGCCAGCGCCACCCGCGCCGCACCGCACCGCCCACCAGCCAGGCAAACAGCGTGATGTGCAAGCCGGAAATGCTCATCAAATGGGCCACGCCGGTGATGCGGAACAGGTCCCAGCCCGGCCGGTCGATGGCCGCCTGGTCGCCGATGGCCAGCGCCGCCAGCACGCCGGCCGCGGCCGGGTCGGGCACGCGCGCCAGGATGGCATCGCGCACCTTTTGGCGCAGCCGCTCGACGGGATGGCCGGCCGCTTCAGTCAGCTTGACAGCCGGCGTCTCGGGCCGGGCGCGCACGCTGCCGGTGCCGGCGATGCCCTGCTCGAAGAGCCACAGTTCGACGTCGAAACCGTTCGGGTTCAGCGTGCCGTGCGGTGCGCGCAGCCTGACCGTGAAGCGCCAGCGCTGGCCGGCACGCAGGTCTTCGCCGGGCGCGGCGAGCACGCTCTCGTCGTCGGCACCGCGGTACCAGCCCAGCGCCAGGCGCCCGGGCACGCGCACGGCGCGGCCGGCCTGCCCCGGCGCGCCCGGCAGGCGGGCGGTTTCGGTGTCCAGCACGAAGCGCGGGCCCTGCGCGCCCAGACGCGGCATCTCGGCAATCACACCGGTGACCTCGATGTCGGGCCCTTCCAGCGCTGGCTGCAGCGCGTCTTCCAGCCGCCACGCCGCGCGTTGGCCGGTGCTGGCGAAACCCAGGGCGGCGGCGGCCAGCGCCAGCGCCAGCACGGCCAGCCCGCGCCGACGGCCGCGCCAGCCGGCCGCCACCCAGCCCAGCGCGACGACAGCCAGGGCCGCATGCCGACCCGGCGACCACAAGCCGGGCTGCTGCAGCTGCAGCGCCACGCCCACCAGCCAGCCCAGCGCCCAGGCCGCCAGCCAGCGGGCTTGTACCGCCTGCACCCGGCCTGCCGGCCCGGCGTTCGCCTGCCCGAGGTTTGCCTGCATCGGGGCCAGTGTAGGATCGCGCCGCCGCGCTGCCGCGCCCTGCGGCACCCCCTGAGGAAGGCCCCCTGAATGAGCATCGCAGACCGCCTGTCGGCCCTCGGCATCACGCTGCCGCCCCTGTCCACGCCGGCTGCGGCCTACCTGCCCTGCACGCGCAGCGGCAACCTGGTCTTCCTGTCCGGCCACATCGCCAAGCAGGACGGCAAGGCCTGGGTCGGGCAGTTGGGCACCGACATGGCCACCGACGTCGGCAAGACGGCGGCGCGGGCCGTCGCCATCGACCTGCTGGGTACGCTGCAGGCTGCGGTCGGCGGTGACCTGAACCGGGTCCGGCGCATCGTCAAGGTGCTGAGCCTGGTCAACAGCGCGCCCCACTACACCGAACACCACCTGGTCACCAACGGCTGCAGCGAACTGCTGGTGGCCGTGCTGGGCAGCGCAGTCGGCGCCCATGCCCGCAGTGCTTTCGGCGTGGCCCAGCTGCCGATGGGCGCCTGCGTCGAGATCGAACTCATCGCCGAGGTCGAGTGACACGGCCGGCTGCCTGGCCTTTCGCGGTGGCTGTGCTGCTGCCGCTGGGCGCCGTGGGCGCGGCGCTCTTCACGCAGTACCGCCTGGACATGCAGCCCTGCCCCTGGTGCGTGCTGCAGCGGGCCCTGTTCATGGCCCTCTCGCTGGCCGCGCTGCCGGGCTTGCTGATCCGCCTGCCGCTGCTGCGCAAGACCTCAGCAGGACTGGCGCTGCTGCTGGCGAGCTTGGGCATGGCTGCGGCGCTGTGGCAGCACTTCGTGGCCGCGGCCAGCGTCTCGTGCAAGCAGACACTGGCCGACCAGATCGTGCAGGGCAGCGGCCTGGCCGAGCGCTGGCCCGAGGTCTTTGCGGCCTATGCCAGTTGCGCCGAGGCGGCCGCCCAGTTGTTCGGCATCTCTTACGAGTTCTACAGCCTCAGCCTGTTCGCGCTGCTGGCCGGCCTGATGCTCACGCAACTGCTGGCGCGCCGGCGCCGCCGCTGAACCGGCTGCGGCGTTGATCCCTGGTCGGCCCGGCTGCGCCGCTCAGGCTGCCACGACGCGCAAGACCTTCAGCAGGCCTTCCACCTTGCGCCCCTTGCGAGCCCGCTTGCCGAGGTGTTCGGCCAGACCAGCACCTTTCAGCAGCTCGTCCTTGGGCTTGCCGCCGCGCCCGCTGCCCTGCACCGTCAGGCTCCCGGCCAGCGTGGTCACCGAGAGCAGCGGCGCCGCCGCGTCCACGTCCATCAGCGTCAGGCCCTTGCCGCCACCGGGCTGCAGTTTCAATTCGTCCAGGCCGTAGACCAGCAGTCGGCCGTCACCGGCCAGGCAAGCCACCTGGGTGTGGCTGGGCGCCACCGGCACCGGCGGCAGCAGGCGGTCGCTGGCGTCCAGCGTCAGGAAGGCCTTGCCACCGCGGTTGCGGCCGACCATGTCGCCGACCTGGGCCAGCAGGCCGTAGCCGCCGCTGTTGGCCAGCAGCAGGCGCGTTGTGCCGGCGCCGGCAAAGTAGTGGGCGATCTGGCTGCCGCTTTCCAGGTCGATCAGGCTGGTGATGGGCACGCCGTCGCCCCGCCCACCCGGCAGCAGCGAGGCGGCCACGCTGTAGACGCGGCCCTTGTCCTTGCAGGCCGTGCCGAAGACCAGCAGCGTGTCGACGCTGCGGCAGGCATAGGTGCCATAGAGCGCGTCGCCCGGCTTGAAGGCCAGCGCCGCCGGGTCCACCTCGTGGCCCTTCAGCGCCCGCACCCAGCCCTTGGCGCTGACGACGACGGTGACGGCCTCATCGACCACGCGGATCTCGGCGACGGCCTTCTTCTCTTCCTGGATCAGCGTGCGCCGGGCGTCGCCGTGGGTCTTGGCATCGGCCTCGATCTCGCGCACCAGCACGCGCTTGAGCGCCGCCGGGCTGCCCAAAATCTCTTCGAGCTTGCCCTGCTGTTCGCGCAGTTCCTTCAGCTCCTGTTCGATCTTGATGGCTTCCAGCCGCGCCAGCTGGCGCAGGCGGATTTCCAGGATGTCCTCGGCCTGGCGGTCGCTCAGGCTGAAGCGTTCGATCAGCGCCGGCTTGGGCTCGTCGGCGTTGCGGATGATGCGGATCACCTCGTCGATGTTCAGCAGCACGATCTGCCGGCCTTCCAGCACATGGATGCGTTCCAGCACCTTGGCCAGGCGGTGGCGCGTTCGCCGGTCCACCGTGGTCTGCCGGAAGGCCAGCCACTCGGTCAGCATGCGGCGCAGGCCTTTCTGCACCGGGCGGCCGTCCAGGCCGACCATGGTGAGGTTCATCGGCACGCTGCCTTCCAGGCTGGTGTGGGCCAGCAGCGTGGCGATCAGGTCCTGCTGCTCGACCGTGCGGCTCTTGGGCTCGAAGACCAGGCGCACGGCGGCGTCCTTGTTGCTCTCGTCACGCACCGCGTCCAGCACGGCCAGCACGGACGCTTTCAACTGGACTTGCTCCGGCGCCAGCGCCTTCTTGCCGGTCTTGACCTTGGGGTTGGTCAGCTCGTCGATCTCTTCCAGCACCTTCTGCGAACTGGTGCCGGGCGGCAGCTCGGTGACGACCAGCTGCCACTGCCCGCGCGCCAGGTCTTCGATGACCCAGCGCGCCCGCACCTTGATGCTGCCGCGGCCGTCGGCGTAGGCGGCGCGGATGTCGGCGGCCGGGCTGATGATCTGGCCGCCGCCGGGGAAGTCGGGCGCGGGCAGCAGCGCGTAGAGCGCGTCGTCGCTGAGTGTTTCGTCCTTCAGCAGCGCGATGGCCGCGGCGGCCACCTCGCGCAGGTTGTGGCTGGGGATTTCCGTGGCCAGGCCGACGGCGATGCCGCTGGCGCCGTTCAAGAGCACGAAGGGCAGCCGCGCCGGCAACTGCCGGGGTTCTTCGGTGCTGCCGTCGTAGTTGGGCTGGAAATCGACCGTACCTTCGTCGATCTCGTCGAGCATCAGCCGCGCGATCGGGCTCAAGCGCGCTTCGGTGTAACGCATGGCCGCCGCGCCGTCGCCGTCGCGGCTGCCGAAATTGCCCTGGCCGTCGATCAGCGGGTAGCGCTGCGAGAAGCCCTGCGCCATGCGCACCAGCGCGTCGTAGGCGGCGGTGTCGCCGTGCGGGTGGTAGCGGCCCAGCACGTCGCCGACCACGCGGGCGCTCTTGACCGGCTTGGGGCCACCGGCGGTGGTGAAGGCCAGCCCCATGCGGTGCATGGCGTAGAGGATGCGCCGCTGCACCGGCTTGTTGCCGTCGCAGACATCGGGCAGGGCGCGGCCCTTGACCACGGACAGCGCGTACTCGAGGTAGGCGCGCTCGGCGTAATCGGCCAGGGGCAGGGAGTCGGCCGGTTCGGCCGGCGCGGCGGGCGGGATGTCGAAGAGATCGGGCATGAAGGCGTGGAAATGGAAATCAGGAAATCAGACCACCGTCACCAGCGGCGTGTAGGCGGCCAGTGCAGCGTCGTGGGTCAGCAAGGTCAAGGGTTCGCTGATCGCCTGCGCCACCAGCATGCGGTCAAACGGGTCTTGGTGCAGCAGCGGCAGTCGGCGCGTGGCCTGCGCGTGCGCCCAGGTCACGGGCAAAGGCACAAAGGGCAGTTCATTCAGGGCTGCTTCAAGACGGTTCAAGTCCAAGGTCAGCTTGCCCACACCGACCTTGATCGACAGTTCCCACAGCGAGACGCTGCTGACGTAAATCGCGTCTGCGGCGTCCAGCCGCTGCCGCGCGGCCAGCGGCAACTGCGGCGCGCCCTGCAAAATCCACAGCAGGATGTGGGTGTCCAGCAGCAGCCTCAAGGTTCGATCTTGCCTGCCCACAAGGCCAGTTCTTCGTCGCTCATCGGGGCGTCGAAATCGGGCGGTATCTCGAACTGCCCTTTGAGCAAGCCGTACTGGATCTGCCGCTTGACGGGCGCGTCCAGCGGCACCAGCTTGGCCATGGGCCGGCCGGCCTTGGCGATGATCACGGTCTCACCGCCATGCGCCTGATCGACCAGTTCGGACAGGCGGGTCTTGGCTTCGTAGAGGTTGACTTGCATGCGGCACTCCCGGCGGGTCAACTTGACCAGACTTGGTCAAGCGCCATTCTAGGCGTCCGTAGCGCCCCTGGGCATGGCGCCGGTGCACGCCGTCCCTTGCCACTTCAGACGTCCACCTCCACCTCGTCGCCATGCAGCTCCATCAGGTCGCGCCGCGCCTGGGCCTCGCCCTTGCCCATCAGCTTGCTCAAGGCGACGCCGGTGGCGTCGAAGCCGCGGCCGTCCCAGTTCACCGGCAGCAGGCGGCGCGTTTCGGGGTTGAGCGTGGTTTCCCACAGCTGGTCGGCGTTCATCTCGCCCAGGCCCTTGAAGCGGCTGATGGCCCAGCTGCCTTCGCGCGCACCTTCCTTGCGCAGCTTGTCCAGGGTGGCTTCGCGTTCGCCCTCGTCCAGCGCATAGAGTTTGGCCGCCGGGCGCTTGCCGCGCGCCGGGGCGTCGATGCGGTACAGCGGCGGCCGCGCGATGTGGACGTGGCCGCGCTGCACCAGTTGCGGGAAGTGGCGGAAGAACAGGGTCAGCAGCAGCACCTGGATGTGCGAACCGTCGACGTCGGCGTCGCTCAGGATGCAGACCTTGCCGTAGCGCAGGCCGGTGAAGTCGACCGTGTCGTTGGGCCCATGCGGGTCGACCCCCACGGCCACCGCGATGTCGTGGATCTCGGTGTTGCCGAACAGCCGGTCGCGGTCGACCTCCCAGGTGTTCAGCACCTTGCCGCGCAGCGGCAGCACGGCCTGGGTTTCCTTGTTGCGACCCATCTTGGCGCTGCCGCCGGCGCTGTCGCCTTCGACCAGGAAGACCTCGTTGAGGTTCAGGTCGCGGCTTTCGCAGTCGGTCAGCTTGCCGGGCAGCACGGCCACGCCGCCGCCCTTGCGCTTCTCGACTTTCTGCGAAGCCCGCTGCCGCGTCTGCGCCTGGCGGATGACCAGGTCGGCCAGCTTCTTGCCCAGGTCGACATGCTGGTTCAGCCACAGCTCCAGTGCCGGCCGCACATAGCCCGACACCAGGCGCAGCGCGTCGCGGCTGTTCAGCCTTTCCTTGATCTGGCCCTGGAACTGCGGGTCCAGCACCTTGGCCGACAGCACGAAGCTGGCGCGGCTGAACACGTCGTCGGGCATCAGCTTCACGCCCTTGGGCAGCAGCGCATGCAAGTCGATGAAACCCTTGATGGCGCCGAACAGGCCGTCCTTCAGGCCCGATTCGTGGGTGCCGCCGGCCACCGTCGGAATCAGGTTGACATAGCTTTCGCGCAGCAGGCCGCCTTCGTCGGTGAAGGCCACGCACCAGCTGGCGCCCTCGCCTTCCGCGAAGTTCTCGGTTTCCCCGGCGGTGGCGAACTGCTCGCCCTCGAACAGCGGTATCAGCGGGTCGGCCGGCAGGCTCTGCATCAGGTAGTCGCGCAGGCCTTTCTCGTACTGCCAGGTGACCGTTTCAGGCGGCTTGTCGCCGGGCTTTTCCTGGGTGTAGGTGACGACCACGCCGGGCATCAGCACCGCCTTGCTGCGCAGCAGGTGCATCAGTTCGGCGCGCGGCAGCTCGGCGCTTTCGAAGTACTTCGCATCAGGCCAGACGCGCACGCTGGTGCCGTGCCTGCGCTCGCCGCTGCCCGCCTTGCGCACTTGCAAAGGCTCGGTCACCTCGCCACCGCTGAAGGCCAGCGTGGCCACCTGCCCTTCGCGCCACACCGTGACGTGCAGGCGCTTGGCCAGTGCATTCGTCACGCTGACGCCCACGCCGTGCAGGCCGCCGCTGAAGCTGTAGGCGCCGCCGGCGCCCTTGTCGAACTTGCCGCCGGCGTGCAGCCGGGTGAAGACGATCTCGAGCACCGCCACCTGCTCTTCCGGATGCAGGCCGAAGGGAATGCCGCGGCCGTCGTCGTCGACGCTGACCGAGCCGTCGCCATGCAGCGTGACCGCCACCTTCCTGCCATAGCCCGCCAGGGCTTCGTCGGCGGCGTTGTCGATGACTTCCTGCACGATGTGCAGCGGGTTGTCGGTGCGGGTGTACATGCCCGGCCGCTGCTTGACGGGCTCCAGGCCCTTGAGAACGCGGATCGAGGCTTCGCCGTAAGTGCTGTTTTGCTTGATGGAGGGCATCGGGAGATTCTAGGAGTCGCCCCCTGCCGCCCCGGGCCGACACCCGCGCCCTCGCCCCGCCGACGCCAGATTCAGCCGTAGCGCGCCATGTTCAGCCCGGCGATGTCGATGTCGGGCTGGCGGCCCGACACCAGGTCGGCGATGACACGGCCGGTGCCGGCCGCCATGGTCCAGCCCAGTGTGCCGTGGCCGGTGGCCAGCAGCAGGTTCTGCACGGGCGTGGTGCCGATGAGCGGGGTGCCGTCGGGCGTCATCGGGCGCAGGCCGCACCAGAAGCTCGCCTTGCTGACATCGCCGCCGTTCGGAAACAGATCGCTGACGACGTGGTTCAAGGTGGCCCGGCGGGCCTCGCGCAGGTTCAGGCTGTAGCCGGCCAGTTCGGCTGTGCCGCCGACGCGGATGCGGTCGCCCAGGCGCGTGACCGCGACCTTGTGCGTCTCGTCCATCACCGTGCTTTCCGGCGCGCCGCTGGCGTCGGTGATGGGCACCGTGATGCTGTAGCCCTTCACCGGGTAGACCGGGATGCGGATGCCCACAGGCGCCAGCAAGCCCGGCGAGTGGCTGCCCAGGGCCACCACCACCTTGTCGGCGGTCAGCAAGCCGGCGTCGGTGTGCACGCCGGTGACGGCGCCACCACCGACCTGCAGGCTGGCGATGCGCGTGTTCCACTTGAACTGCACGCCCAGCGCAGCCGCCATCTCGGCCAGGCGCTGGCTGAACAGGTGGCAGTCGCCGGTCTCGTCGTTCGGCAGGCGCAGCGCGCCGACGAACTTCTCCTGCGTCAGCTTCAGCGCCGGCTCGACAGCCGTGAAGCCGGCGCGGTCCAGCACCTCGAAAGGCACGCCGTACTGCTGCAGGATGGCCACGTCGCCGCCGATGCTGTCGAGCTGCTTCTGGGTGCGGAAAAGCTGCAGCGTGCCCTGCGCGCGGTCGTCGTAGGCGATACCCGTTTCGGCACGCAGCGCCTTCAGGCAGTCGCGGCTGTACTCGGCGATCGGCACCATGCGGCTCTTGTTCAGCGCATAGGCCTTGGCGGTGCAATTGGCCAGCATCATCGCGCCCCAGCGCCACATGGCCGGGTCGAGCAGGGGCCAGATGACCAGCGGGCTGTGCTGCATCAGCATCCACTGGATGGCCTTGAGCGGCACGCCCGGCCCGGCCCAGGGCGCGCTGTAGCCGGGGCTGACCTCGCCGGCGTTGCCGAAGCTGGTCTCCAGCGCCGGGCCGCTCTGGCGGTCGACCAACGCCACTTCGTGGCCGGCCTTGGCCAGATAGTGGGCGCAAGCCACGCCGATCACTCCACCGCCCAGCACCAGCACCTTCATCGCAACCTCCTGAGTCGATGGTCACTCTACCCACTTCGCTGCCGTGAACCTGGGGCGTTTTCCGGGACAATCCTGGCATGAATCAAGCTGCCATGCCGCCTGAACCTGCCAGCGAGCAGCCCCGCCTGTCGATGAAACAGGTGCTGATCTGCGGCGCCTTCATCGTCACCCTCAGCATGGGCATCCGCCATGGCTTCGGGCTGTGGCTGCAGCCGGTGACGATGGACCGCGGCTGGACGCGCGAGACCTTCGCCTTCGCGCTGGCCATCCAGAACCTGGCCTGGGGCTTGTCCGGCCCTTTCGCCGGCATGCTGGCCGACCGCTACGGCGCCTACCGCGTGCTCATCGTCGGCAGCCTGCTCTATGCCAGCGGCCTGGTGCTGATGGGCCTGTCCAGCACCGGCCTGGCCTTCATGGGCAGCGCGGGCATCCTGCTGGGGCTGGCGCAATCGGGCACCACCTACGCCGTGGTCTACGGGGTCATCGCGCGGCAGGTCGACCCGGCGAAGCGGTCCTGGGCCATGGGCGTGGCAGCCGCCGCCGGCTCCTTCGGCCAGTTCCTGATGGTGCCGGTGGAAAACGGCCTGATCGGCCGCTGGGGCTGGCAGAACGCGCTCTTCGTGCTGGGCTGCCTGGCGCTGGCCATCGTGCCGCTGGCGCGGGGTTTGAAAGAGCCCGTTGCGGCCGCCACCACCGGCGTCAGGCAAAGCATCCCTGCCGCACTGCGCGAGGCCTTCGGCTACCCCAGCTTTCGCCTGTTGATGGCCGGCTACTTCGTCTGCGGTTTCCAGGTCGTGTTCATCGGCGTGCACATGCCCAGCTACCTGAAGGACAAGGGCTTCGGGCCGGAAGTGGCGACCGGGGCGCTGATGCTGATCGGCCTGTTCAACGTCTTCGGCACCTACATCGCCGGCAGCCTGGGCCAGCGCATGGCCAAACGCCACATCCTGGCCACCATCTACGCGCTGCGCGGCGTGGCCATCTTCGCCTTCATCAACCTGCCGCTGACGCCGCTGAGCGTCTACATCTTCGCCGCCACGATGGGCTTGCTGTGGCTGAGCACGGTGCCGCCCACCAACGCCATCGTGGCGCAGATCTTCGGCGTGCAGTACATGTCCATGCTGGGCGGCTTCGTCTTCCTCAGCCACCAGGTCGGCTCCTTCCTGGGCGTCTGGCTGGGCGGCAAGCTCTACGACAGCACCGGCAGCTACGACATCGTCTGGTGGATCAGCATCGGCCTGAGCGTCTTCGCCGTGCTGATGAACCTGCCGGTGCGCGAAACGGCCATTGCGCGAGCGCTGACGCCGAGTGCCCGGCCGGCATGACGACACGCCGCCGCCTGCTGGTTTGGGCCACCGCGGCTGCGGCGCTGGCGGCCGTGGGCGCGGCCTATCTCGACCCGCATGTGGTGGTCGATCTGGCCAACAAGGTGTGGTCGTGCTTCTGAACGCCGCAGGCCCCACCCGCCATGGGCCGGGCGGCAGTCCGTCGGCCTGGGTGCGGCGCTTCGCGGGGCTGATCCCGCCGGGTGGCCGGGTGCTGGACGTCGCCTGCGGCAGCGGGCGCCACGCCGTGTGGCTGGCGGAACAGGGCTATTCGGTCACCGGCGTGGACCGCGACGCGGACGCGCTGCAGCGCTTGCCGGCCGGCATCGCCGCCCTGCACGCCGACCTGGAAGGCGCAGCCTGGCCGCTGCCGGGCCGCGCCTTCGACGGCATCATCGTCACGAACTACCTCTGGCGCCCCTTGTGGCCCGACCTGCTGACCGCGCTGGCGCCCGGTGGCGTGCTGATTTACGAAACCTTCGCGCTGGGTCAGCAGCGTTTGGGCAAGCCATCGCGGCCCGACTTCCTGCTGCAAGCCGGCGAGTTGCTGCAGGTCTGCGCGGCCTTGCGCGTGGTCGCCTTCGAAGACGGTCTGGAAGCCGAGCCTGCGCGCTGCGTGCAGCGCATCGCGGCGGTGCGCCCGTCATACGGCGACACCGACGCCTCGGCCTACCCCCTGAGCCTTGCAGCCGGCGCCGCGGTGCCGGCCCGCTAAAATGCCGGTTTCGCCTCGACGTCATCGATCCCGCGCACCCCGCGCTTGTCGGCAAGCCCCACCCCTATGAAACCCATCGTTGGCAGCATCGTTGCGCTCGTGACCCCGATGCAGGACGACGGCAGCGTCGACTACGGCGCACTGCGCCGCCTGATCGACTGGCACATCGCCGAGGGCACCGATTGCATCGGCGTGGTCGGCACCACCGGCGAATCGCCCACGGTGACGACCGAAGAGAACTGCGAAATCATCCGCGTGGCCGTCGAACACACCGCCCGGCGCGTACCCGTGATGGCCGGCACCGGGTCCAATTCCACGGCCGAAGCCATCGAACTGACGCGCTTTGCGCAGCGGGTCGGCGCCGACTGCCATCTGTCGGTGGTGCCTTACTACAACCGGCCCTCGCAGGAAGGCATCTACCAGCACTTCAAAGCCATCGCCGAAGCGGTGGACCTGCCGATGGTGCTGTACAACGTGCCCGGCCGCACCGTGGCCGACATGCAGCCCGAAACCGCACTGCGACTGGCCTCGGTGCCCGGCGTCATCGGTGTCAAGGAAGCCAGCGGCAACATCGAACGCGCCTGCCAGCTGATCAAGCACGCACCGCCCGGCTTCGCGATCTACTCCGGCGACGACGGCACCGCCGCGGCGCTGATGCTGCTGGGCGGCCACGGCAACGTCAGCGTCACCGCCAACATCGCACCGCGCCTGATGGCCGAGCTGTGCAAGGCGGCCATCGCCGGCGACGCCCGCACGGCGGCCGCGCTGCACCTGCGGCTGTTGCCGCTGCACAAGCAACTGTTCTGCGAGCCCAGCCCGGCACCGGCCAAGTGGGCGATGGCGCAGCTGGGCCTGTGCGGTGCAGCGCTGCGCCTGCCCATCACGCCGCTGAGCGCAGCCGGCCAGGCGCTGGTGGCACTGGCCCTGCGCGAAGCCGGCCTGGCCGCTTGACACGATTGCCCCCTCCGGCCGTTTCCCCGACCCCGGCCTTCCCCACACCAGCCTGCACCAGTCGCGGCCGCCACCGGCACCCGACGCGGAGACCCCGAACGTGAATCTTCTTCCTGCCGCCCCCCCCGCCCGACTCACGGCGACTGTGCTCACGACGGCGCTGGTCGCCGCGCTGAGTGGCTGCTCCTCCATCGAAGGTCTGTTCGGCAGCGACAAGGTCGACTACCGGACCACGGCCTCCAAAGCCCAGCCGCTGGACGTGCCCCCCGACCTGACGCAGTTGGCGCGTGACGCCCGCTACCAGCCACAAGGCGGTGTCATCAGCGCATCGGGCGTTCGCCAGCCCACGGCTGCCGGTGGCGCTGCCGTGACCAGCGCAGCCGCCGGTGGCGTGGCCGTCGCCAACCTGGAAGGCATGCGCATCGCGCGCGACGGTCAGCAGCGCTGGCTGGTCACGCCTCTGCCTCCGGAGCAGGCCTGGCCGCAGGTCAAGGCCTTCTGGGAGCAACGCGGCCTGAAGCTGGCCAGTGAAAACGCACAGACCGGTGTGATGGAAACCGATTGGGCCGAGAACCGCGCCAAGATGCCCCAGGGCGGCATCCGCAATGCGCTCGGTCGCGTCTTCGACAGCCTGTACGACAGCGGCGAGCGTGACCGCTACCGCACCCGCATCGAGCGCACCGCCAGCGGCAGCGAGATCTACATCGCCCACCGCGGCATGGAAGAGGTCTACACCTCGGGGCTCAAGGAATCCACCGTCTGGCAACCGCGCTCCAACGACCCGCAGCTCGAGGCCGAGTTGCTGACCAGCCTGATGCTGGCTCTGGGGAACAAGGGCCAGCCTGTCGTTGCAGCCAACGCCGCGGCGGCAGCCGCCTCGGCGCCAGAAGCCGTGGCCAAGGCGCGGGTTTCGGAAGCTCCGCAGGCCACATCGCTGGTGATCGAAGAACCCTTTGACCGCGCCTGGCGCCGGGTCGGCCTGGCACTGGACCGCGGCGGCTTCACCGTGGAAGACCGCGACCGTGCTTCCGGCATCTACTACGTGCGTTACATCGACCCCAAGTACGCCGACAAGGAAGAGCCCAGCTGGTGGTCCAAGCTGTTCAACGGCGGCACCAACCCGGCAGCCGCCGTGCGCTACCGTGTGGTCGTGAAGAGCGCAGGCGAAAAAACCAATCTGTCGGTGCAGACCGCCACCGGCGCGGTGGACACCGGCGACAACGCCAAGCGCATCGTCGGCCTGCTGGCCCAAGGCCTGAAGTAGGCCGCCGCTGCGCCGCAAGGGCTGCGGCGCACGCCGCTAAAAGGCCACCTCCCGGTGGCCTTTTTGCTGGTCTGCCGGCGGTTCAGCGGCTGGCGATGGGCTGCACGTCGCGCCGCGGCGAACCGACGAAGAGCTGGCGCGGGCGGCCGATCTTGTACTCGGGGTCGCCGATCATCTCGTTGAGCTGCGCGATCCAGCCCACGGTGCGGGCCAGCGCGAAGATGGCAGTGAACAGGCTGACCGGGATGCCCAGCGCGCTTTGCACGATGCCCGAGTAGAAATCGACGTTCGGGTAGAGCTTGCGGCTGATGAAGTAGTCGTCTTCCAGCGCGATCTTTTCCAGCGCCATGGCCAGCTTGAACAGCGGGTCATCGTGCAGGCCCAGGGCGGTCAGCACCTCGTGGCAGGTCTCGCGCATCAGCGTGGCACGCGGGTCGTGGTTCTTGTAGACGCGGTGGCCGAAGCCCATCAGCTTGACGCTGGAGTTCTTGTCCTTCACCTGCTTGATGAACTCGCCGATCTTCTCGACGCCGCCGTTGCGCTGGATGTCTTTCAGCATGTTCAGCGCCGCTTCGTTGGCGCCACCGTGCGCCGGGCCCCACAGGCAGGCCACGCCGGCTGCGATGGCCGCGAAGGGGTTGGTGCCCGAACTGCCGCACAGGCGCACGGTCGACGTGCTGGCGTTCTGCTCGTGGTCGGCGTGCAGGATGAAGATGCGGTCGATGGCGCGCACCAGCACTTCGTTGGGCACGTACTCTTCGCAAGGCGTGGCGAACATCATGCGCATGAAGTTCGCCGAATACGACAGGTCGTTCTTCGGGTAGATGAAGGGCTGGCCGATGCCGTACTTGTAGGCCATGGCCACCAGCGTGGGCATCTTGGCGATCAGGCGGATGGCCGAGATCTCGCGGTGCTGCGGGTTATGGATGTCGGTGCTGTCGTGGTAGAAGGCCGACAATGCGCCGACCAGGCCCGTCATCACGGCCATCGGGTGCGCGTCGCGCCTGAACCCGCGCAGGAAGAACTGCATCTGCTCGTTGACCATCGTGTGGTTGGTGACGAGCTTGGTGAAGTCGGTCTTCTGTGTCGCGTCGGGCAGGTCGCCCTTCAGCAGCAGATAGCAGGTTTCCAGGAAGTCGCAGTTCTTCGCCAGTTGCTCGATGGGGTAGCCGCGGTACAGCAACTCGCCCTTGTCACCGTCGATGTAGGTGATGGTGCTGTTGCACGAAGCCGTGCTCAGGAAACCGGGGTCGTAGGTGAACTTGCCGGTCTGGGCGTAGAGCTTGCGGATGTCGATGACATCCGGGCCGATGCTGCCCTTGTACAGCGGCAGATCCATGCTGGGGCTGCCGTCCGAGAACGACAGGGTGGCTTTCACGTCGGAGGGAATCATCGCGGCTAACCTTTCTTCAGTTCGGTAGGGTTGGTAAGGGCTGGCGCATCTGCGCCAGCACGTCCCGCACTTCGGCGGTGTCGACCTCGCCCTGCGGCTCCTTGCGGCGGAGCAAGAGGTCCAGCAGGTCGTTGTCGGCCAGGTCCATCAGGGTGGTGATCCCCGCGGCCTGCCTGGTCGTGATCGTCTTTTCGTGCTGCTGGAAGAAACGCTGGATGAATAGATCGTTCTCCAGCAGTCCGCGGCGGCAGCGCCAGCGCAGCTTGCTGAGTTCCCTGTCCCCCAATCGCGTTTCCATCTTCAGGCCTAGATGGTTCGACGAACCATCAACTCCTTGATCTTGCCGATGGCCTTGGTCGGGTTCAAGCCCTTGGGGCAGACGTCCACGCAATTCATGATCGTGTGGCAGCGGAAGAGCCGGTAAGGGTCTTCCAGGTTGTCCAGGCGGCCGGCGGTGTCGTGGTCACGGCTGTCGGCGATGAAGCGGTAGGCTTGCAGCAGACCGGCCGGGCCGACGAACTTGTCGGGGTTCCACCAGAAGCTGGGGCAGCTGGTCGAACACGATGCGCACAGGATGCATTCGTACAGACCGTTCAGCTCGTCGCGTTCCTCGGGGCTTTGCAGACGTTCCTTCTCGGGCGGCTGCGTGTCGTTGACCAGGTAGGGCTTGATCGAGTGGTACTGCTTGAAGAACAGCGTCATGTCCACGATCAGGTCGCGGATCACGGGCAGCCCCGGCAGAGGTTTCAGAACGATGGTCCCGGGCAGCGTCAGCATATTGGTCAGGCAGGCCAGACCGTTCTTGCCGTTGATGTTCATCGCGTCGGAACCGCAGACGCCCTCGCGGCAGCTGCGCCGAAAGCTCAAGGAGGGATCGACCGCCTTCAGCTTGTTCAGCGCGTCGAGCAGCATGCGCTCGTGGCCGTCGAGTTCGACCTGCAGCGTCTGCATGCGCGGCTTCTCGTCGGTATCGGGGTCGTAGCGGTAGATCTGGAAAGTACGCAGGGCCATGGAAATTGCCTCTTCAGAAGGTGCGAACCTTCGGGGGAACGGAATCAACGGTCAGCGGCTTCAGCTGGACCGGCTTGTAGTCCAGGCGGTCGCCGTCGGCGTACCACAAGGTGTGCTTCATCCACACGGGGTCGTTGCGACCGTTCGGGAACTCCGGGGTGTCACCGTAGTCGTCGACGCTGTGGGCGCCACGGCTTTCCTTGCGGGCGGCCGCCGAAACCATCGTGGCGCGGGCGCTCTCGATCAGGTTATCGACTTCCAGCGCCTCGATGCGCGCGGTGTTGAAGACCTTGCTCTTGTCCTTCAAGCCGATGGCCTTCACGCGCTCGGCCAGGGCTGCGATCTTGGCCACGCCTTCGTCCATCATGGCCTGGGTGCGGAACACACTGGCGTGCTGCTGCATGGTGTCGCGGATGTCGTTGGCCACGTCCTGCGCATACTCGCCGCTGGTGCTGCTGTCCAGACGGGCCAGGCGCGCCAGCGAGGCGTCGGCGGCGTCGGCCGGCAGCGGCTTGTGGGTCTTGTTCTTCTGGTTGAACTCGACAATGTGGTTGCCCGCCGCACGGCCGAAGACCAGCAGGTCGAGCAGCGAATTGGTGCCCAGGCGGTTGGCGCCGTGCACGCTGACGCAGGAACATTCGCCCACCGCGTAGAAGCCGTTGATGACGCTGTTCGGGTTGCCGTCCTTGGGCGCCACCACCTGGCCGTGGATGTTGGTGGGGATGCCGCCCATCTGGTAGTGGATGGTCGGCACGACCGGGATGGGTTCCTTGGTGATGTCGACGTTGGCGAAGTTGTGGCCGATCTCCAGCACGCTGGGCAGGCGCTTCATGATGGTGTCGCCGCCCAGGTGGGTCAGGTCGAGGTCGATGTAGTCCTTGTTCGGACCGCAGCCGCGCCCTTCCTTGATTTCCTGGTCCATGCAGCGCGACACGAAGTCGCGCGGCGCCAGGTCCTTCAGCGTCGGTGCGTAACGCTCCATGAAGCGTTCGCCGTTGCTGTTGCGCAGGATGGCGCCTTCACCGCGGCAGCCTTCGGTCAGCAGCACGCCGGCGTTGTGCACGCCGGTGGGGTGGAACTGCCAGAACTCCATGTCTTCCAGCGGCACGCCGGCGCGGGCGGCCATGCCCAGGCCGTCGCCGGTGTTGATGAAGGCATTCGTCGATGCCGCGAAGATGCGGCCGGCGCCACCGGTGGCGAACAGCGTGGTCTTGGCTTCCAGGATATGGACTTCGCCGGTTTCCATTTCCAGCGCGGTCACGCCCAGCACGTCGCCATCGGCGTCGCGGATCAGGTCCAGCGCCATCCATTCGACGAAGAAATTGGTGCGCGCCTTGACGTTCTGCTGGTACAGCGTGTGCAGCATGGCGTGGCCGGTGCGGTCGGCCGCAGCGCAGGCGCGTTGCACCGGCTTCTCGCCGTAATTCGCGGTGTGGCCGCCGAAGGGGCGCTGGTAGATGGTGCCGTCGGGGTTGCGGTCGAAGGGCATGCCGAAGTGTTCAAGCTCGTAGACGACCTTGGGCGCTTCGCGGCACATGAATTCGATGGCGTCCTGGTCGCCCAGCCAATCCGAACCCTTGACGGTGTCGTAGAAGTGGTAGTGCCAATTGTCTTCGGCCATGTTGCCCAGGCTGGCACCGATGCCGCCTTGCGCGGCCACCGTGTGCGAGCGCGTCGGGAAGACCTTGGACAGCACCGCCACGTTCAGACCGGCCTGGGCCAGTTGCAGCGAGGCGCGCATGCCGGAACCGCCGGCACCGACGATGACGACGTCGAACTTGCGACGGGGAAGGGAAGAAGTCAGCGGCATTTTTTCAAAGTCTCCAGAGCACTTGGATGGCCCAGCCCATGCAGCCGATGAGCCAGACGATGGTGAACACCTGCAACACCAGGCGCAGCGCCGCAGGCTTCACGTAGTCCATCCAGATATCGCGCATACCGACCCAGGCATGCCAGCCCAGTGACAGCAGGATGACGAAGGTGAAGACCTTCATCCATTGCGCGGAAAAGATGCCAGCCCAGCGGTCGTAGCCGAGCGGGCCACCAAACAGCAGTTGCGCCAGCAGCAGCGCGGTGTACAGCGCCATCAGCGTGGCGGTCACGCGCTGGCTCAGCCAGTCGCGCAGGCCGTAGTGCGCGCCGACGACGACGCGCCGGGAACCGAAATCAACCGACATGGTCTTGTGCCTCAACTCATTACAAACCGAAGAGCTTGGCGCCCAGCACCAGCGTCAGCACCACGCTGAGGGCCAGCGTGACGACGGCCGACTGGCGCCCGAATTCCTTGCTCACGCTGTGCGTGGCGTCCATCCACAGGTGGCGAACACCGGCGATGAAGTGGTGCAGAAAGGCCCACATCAGCCCGAGCACCAAGACCTTGACCAGCACGCCGGGCACGAAGCCGATACCGGATTCGAAGGCACTGGTGAAGCGCTCGTAGGTGATCTCCGAGGTGAGGCTGACGTCGAAGAACCAGATGATCAGCGGCAGCAGCACGAACATCATCAGCCCGCTGGCGCGGTGCAGGATGGACACCACGCCCGCCAGGGGCAAACGGTACTGGAGCGCGTCGACCAGCCGCATCATTCCGGGTCTTTGTTTTGTCATCTCAGGCATCTTGTTGCTCTCGAACCGCGTGAAACCATCTGAGTTTATTGCAATGCAGCAGCGCCAAACTTACAGCCGCGAATGTCAGCGATAAAAGTCAGATCAGCTCATTGCGGTAGTGGTGGGACGCGGTCTGGTACAGGCCGCGGCGAAGTTCGACCGGACGGTCGCCGTAGGTATACGACAGGCGCTCGACGGACAACAGCGGCGCGCCCAAAGGCAGTTGCAGCAAAGCGGCTTCTTCCGTCGCGGCCGGCACGGCGCGGATTTTTTCCTCGGCCCGGATCATGTGCACGGCGAACTCGGCCTCGAACAGGCGGTACATCGGGCCGCGCCAAGCCGCCAGGCGTTCCACCGTCAAGCCCTTGAAGGCCGCGCCCGGCAGCCAGATGTCGTCGAGCACCACGGGTGTGGCGCCGTTCAGCAGCAGCCGGCGGACCTGCACCGCCGACTCGGCCGCCTTCAGCCCCAGCAGCAGCGCCACATCGGCCGGTGCGCGCATGCGCCGGCAGGCCAGCAGCTTGCGCTGCAGCGCCGGCGGCGAACCGTCGTCGGGCGTCAGGCGCAGAAAACGGTATTGCGTGGCCTGCTCGGCGTGGGTGGCCACGAAGGTGCCCTTGCCCTGGCGCCGCACCAGCACGTTCTCGGCCGCCATCTCGTCGATGGCCTTGCGCACCGTGCCCTGGCTGACGCGGTAGCGCGCGGCCAGCTCGACCTCGCTGGGGATCACCTGCCCCGGCTGCCAGTCGCCCTCCTGCAGACGCTGCAGCAGCAGGACCTTGATCTGCCGGTACAGCGGACTGAAGGCCGGGCCAGCCGGCAGGTCGGTCCTTGCAAGGTTGTCGGCGCGGGGTGGCATGCAAGGATTGTCATCCATAAGACATAAGAGTGCAGTCAGGGTCGGCTGTCTAGAATCGCGGGCTCCGCCAGGCTGCCAGGCCAGGCGACCCGTCACACCCCCCCTCCAGGAGACTCGCATGTCCACCAAAAAGCCCGTCCGTGTGGCCGTCACCGGCGCTGCCGGCCAGATCGGTTACGCCCTGCTGTTTCGCATCGCCAGCGGCGAGATGCTGGGCAAGGATCAGCCGGTGATCCTGCAGTTGCTGGAAGTCCCCGTCGAGGGCCCGCAGAAGGCGCTGCGCGGCGTGATGATGGAACTGGACGACTGCGCCTTCCCGCTGCTGGTTGGCATGGAAGCCCACGGCGACCCGATGACGGCCTTCAAGGACGCCGACTATGCGCTGCTGGTCGGTTCGCGCCCGCGCGGCCCGGGCATGGAGCGCGCCGAACTGCTGGCCATCAACGGCGCCATCTTCACCGCCCAGGGCAAGGCCCTGGACGCCGTGGCCAGCCGCAACGTCAAGGTGCTGGTGGTGGGCAACCCGGCCAACACCAACGCCTACATCGCGATGAAGAGCGCACCGAACCTGCCGCGCGAAAACTTCACCGCCATGCTGCGCCTGGACCACAACCGTGCCGCCAGCCAGATCGCGGCCAAGACCGGCAAGCCGGTGGCCGCGATCAAGCAGCTGGCCGTCTGGGGCAACCACAGCCCGACGATGTACGCCGACTACCGCTTCGCCACCATAGCCGGCGCCAGCGTGAAGGACCTGATCAACGACCAGGTCTGGAACAAGGACACCTTCCTGCCCACCGTGGGCAAGCGCGGCGCCGCCATCATCGAAGCGCGCGGCCTGTCTTCCGCGGCCAGCGCGGCCAATGCCGCCATCGACCACATGCGCGACTGGGCGCTGGGCACGGCCGGCGAATGGGTCACGATGGGCGTGCCCAGCAACGGCGAATACGGCATCCCGAAGGACGTGATGTTCGGCTTCCCGGTCACCACCGAAGGTGGCACCTACAAGATCGTCGAAGGCCTGCCCATCGACGAATTCAGCCAGGCCTGCATCGACAAGACGCTGGCCGAACTGACCGGCGAGCAGGACGGCGTCAAGCACCTGTTGTGACCGCCCCCGCCGCCCCCCGCGACGCGTTGCTGGGCGCCGACGATGCAGCGCCTGAGTTGCCCGTCTGCGACCACTACTGCGGCACCGAGGCGCGCATGGCGAAAGCCCTGGCGCTGCAAGCCGAACTGGGGGCGGTGTTTGACATCACACTGGACTGTGAAGACGGCGCCCCGGTGGGCGCCGAGGCCGCGCATGCCGCGCTCTGCGCCCGCATCGCGCTGTCTGAAGCCAACCGCTTTGGCCGTGTCGGTGCCCGCGTGCACCCGGTCGATCACCCGGCCTTCGAGGCCGATTTGCACACCCTCGTCAGTCAGGCCGGCGACCGCCTGGCCTACTTGATGGTGCCCAAGCCGCGCGATGCCGCCGATGTGCGCCACGCCATCGCCCGCGTGCAGGCCGTGGCGGTTGCCACTGGAAGGGGTGCGGCGCTGCCGGTCCACGTGTTGGTGGAGACCCACGGCGCGCTGCGCGAGGTGTTCGCCATCGCAGCCGAGCCGCGCATCGAGTCCATCTCCTTCGGCCTGATGGACTTCGTCTCGGCCCACCGCGGCGCCATTCCGCAGAGCGCGATGAGCGTGACGGGCCAGTTCGACCATCCGCTGGTGCTGCGCGCCAAGCTGGAGATTGCCGCCGCCTGCCACGCCCACGGCAAGACGCCGTCGCACTGCGTGGTCACCGAATTCAAGGACACCGCCGCGCTGGGCGCCGCTGCCACGCAAGCCCGCACGCGCCTGGGCTACACGCGGATGTGGAGCATCCACCCCGACCAGATCCGCCCCATCGTGGCCGCCTTCGCGCCGACGGCTGAAGAACTGGGCCAGGCCCTCTCCATCATCCGCGCCGCACAGGCCGCAAGCTGGGCACCCATCCAGCACGACAAGACCCTGCACGACCGCGCCAGCTACCGCTACTTCTGGCAGGTCATCACCCGCGCCCAGCGCATGGCAGCCGCCGGCGGACCCGCCCTGCCCGCCGACCTTCCCACCACCTGGTTCGCGCCATGATGCAACTCTCAGCCCTGCTTGCTGGCTTGTGCCTGCTGGCCATCGCCACGCCCACGCCTGCGCAGCAACTGAAGCTGCGCCTGCTGGAATCAACCGACGTCCATATGTATCTCATGGACTACGACTACTACCAGGACAAGCCCAGCGCTGAATACGGTCTGGCGCGCACCGCCACGCTGATCAAGGCGGCGCGCGCCGAGGTCAAGAACAGCCTGCTCTTCGACAACGGCGACCTGCTGCAGGGCGGGCCGATGGGCGAATACGTGGCCCGCGTGAAGCCCTTGCAGCCGGGGCAGGTGCACCCGGCCTTCAGGGTCATGAACAGCCTGGGCTACGACGCGGCCAACATCGGCAACCACGAGTTCAACTATGGGCTGCCTTTCCTGAAGCAGTCGCTGACGGGCGCGACTTTCCCCTATGTGAATGCCAACCTTTATCTGGAAGACGGCGACGGCAACCCGGCCAACGACAAGAACGCCTACACGCCCTACGTCATCCTGGAACGCAACTTCACCGACGAGAACGGCGCGGCGCACCCGCTGAAAGTCGGCGTCATCGGCTTCGTGCCGCCCCAGGTGATGGTCTGGGACCGCGACCGCCTGACGGGCCAGATCGCGGCCCACGACATCGTCCAGACCGCGCAGCACTTCCTGCCCGAGATGAAGGCCCGCGGGGCCGACGTCATCGTGGTCATCGCGCACTCGGGCTTCGAGTTCGGCGAGTCGGTCTTCTTCGCCGAGAACGCCGTGGCCCGGCTGGCTGAGCAGGCCGGGGTCGACGCCATCCTCTTCGGCCATTCGCACGGCGAATTCCCGGGGCGCTACTTCTCGAACCATAGCAAGACCGACCTGCAACGCGGCACCATCAACGGCATACCGGCGGTGATGCCCGGCTTCTGGGGCAGCCACCTGGGCGTGGTCGACCTGGTGCTGCAAAAGACCGCCGGGGCCTGGAAGGTCAGCAGCGGCAAGGGCGAGATCCGCCCCATCTGGGACCGCGCCACGCGCAAGCCGCTGGTCGAGGCCGACCCCCGGGTGGTCGAACTGGTGGCCGACGAGCATGCCGGCACGCTGGCCTTCATGCGCGCGCCGCTGGGCGAGGCGCGCTCGCCCATCCACACCTACTTCTCGCTGGTCGGCGACGACCCCTCGGTGCAACTGATCGCGCAGGCGCAGCTGGCCTATGCCAGGCGCGCGCTGGCCGGCACGCCGCAGGCCGGGCTGCCGCTGCTGTCGGCGGCTTCGCCCTTCAAGACCGGCCCGCGCGGCGGCGGCTATGTGGACATCCCGGCGGGCACGCTGAGCCTGCGCAATGCGGCCGAGATCTACGTCTACCCGAACGCCCTGCAGGCCGTGGAAGTGACCGGCGCCCAGGTGCGCGAATGGCTGGAAATGTCGGCCCTGGTCTACAACCGCATCGACCCCCAGGGCCCGCCCGAGCAGAACCTGATCAACACCGCGGTACCGGGCTATTTCCTGGACACGCTGGACGGCGTCACCTACCGCATCGACGTGACCCAGCCGGCGCGCTACCAGCGCGGTGGCAAGCTGGCCAACCCTGAAGCGCACCGCGTCGTCGACCTGCGCTACCAGGGACAGCCCATCGACGAGCAGGCGCGCTTCGTGGTGGTGACCAACAGCCACCGCGCCAGCGGCGGCGATGCCTTCCCGGGTCTAGACGGCAACAACATCGTGCTGCGTGCACCCGACGAGAACCGCGAGGCGCTGGTGCAGTTCATCAAGACCGCCCGGATCGTGAACCCGGCCGCCGACGACAACTGGCGCCTGGAAGCGGTGCCCGGCGTGAAGCTGCGCTTCGTCTCGGGCAGCGGCGGCATCGCCCACCTGGCCCAGCAGCCGCGCGTCAAGCTGGTCAAGGACAACGGCGACGGCAGCGCCCTGTACGAATTGGCGCCGTGATCGGGCGCGCTCACCCTGGCCGGCCGGGGCCGCATCAACGCGGCTTCGTGCTGCTGACGGCCCTGCTGCTGGGTGCGCTGCTGCTGCTGGCCGCGCTGGCGCTGGGCGGCGCCTTCGCCTGGTACGGCCGCGACCTGCCACCGCTGGACAAGGCCACCGACTACCGGCCGCTGCAGCACCTGCAGATCCTGACCGCCGACGGCGTGGAGATCGCGCAGTTCGGCACCGAGAGGCGGCTGTTCGTGACCATCGCCAAGATGCCCAAGCGCATGGCCGCGGCGGTGCTGGCGGTGGAAGACAACGGCTTCTACAGCCATGCCGGCTTCAGCTGGCGCGGCATGGCGCGTGCCGTCTTCACCAAGCTGACTGGCGGGCGCACCGAAGGCGCTTCGACGATCACCCAGCAGGTGGCGCGCACCTTTTTCCTCAGCACGCGGCGCACGGCCGAACGCAAGATCAAGGAAGCCCTGCTGTCGCGGCAGCTCGAGAACACGCTCAGCAAGGAGCAGATCCTGGAGCTGTACCTGAACCAGGTCTACCTGGGCCAGCGGGCCTATGGCGTGGGTGCCGCCGCGCAGATCTACTTCGGCAAGACCCTGGACCAGCTCAGCGTGGCCGAGACCGCGATGCTAGCCGGGCTGCCGCAGAACCCCATCCACGCCAACCCCGTATCCAGCCCAGAACGCGCGGCCAAGCGCCAGCGCTGGGTGCTGCAGCGGATGTTGAAGAACGGGCTGATCACGCCGGCCGAACACGACGCGGCGCTGGCCGAAAAGCTGCGGGTGCGCCAGCCCAGCTTCGTCGATGTGCACGCCGAGCACGTGGCCGAGATGGCGCGGCTGGCCGTGGTCGAGCGCCTGGGCGACAAGGCCTACACCGAGGGCATCCGGGTGGTCACCTCGATCCGTGCCGAGGACCAGCGTGCCGCCTATGCGGCCCTGCGCAAGGCGGTCATCGCCCACGAACGCAAGCAGCGCTGGCACGGCCCCGAAGACCAGGACACCCTGCCCGACAACGCCGCCGAAGCCGAGCGGGCGGCGGCCCTGACCCTGAAGGACGCGCAGGACGATGAAACCCTGCGCGTGGCGATGGTGATGGCGGCCACGCCGCGCGAGATCACGGCCCAATTGGCCAGCGGCGAAGTGGTCAGCGTGCGCGGCGACAACCTGCGCTGGGTACAGGCCGCGCTGGCCGCCACCGCGCCGCAAGACTTGGCCATCCGCCGCGGCGCGGTGGTGCGCCTGATGCAGGTGCCGGCGGCGCGCGGCAAGGCGCTGGACTGGGTGCTGACGCAGTGGCCCGAGGCTAACGCCGCCTTCGTCGCGCTGGACCCCGACACCGGCCGCGTGCGTGCGCTGGTCGGCGGCTTCGACTTCAGCCGCGGCCAGTTCAACCACGCGACGAAGGGCGCACGCCAGCCCGGGTCGAGCTTCAAGCCCTTCCTGTATTCGGCTGCCTTCGAGACCGGCGTGTTGCCCGAAACGCTGGTCAACGACGCGCCGCTGACGAATGCCGACGGCACGCCTCCGAGTTGGGACCCGAAGAACAGCGACGGCAAGTTCGATGGCGAGATCAGCGTGCGCGAAGGCCTGGTGCGCAGCAAGAACCTGGTCAGCATCCGCCTGCTGCAGCATGTCGGCCTGGGCCCGGCGCGCGCCTGGATGGCGCGCTTCGGTTTCGACATGGCCCAGCAGCCCGAGAACCTGACGCTGGCGCTGGGCACCGGCAGCGTCACGCCACTGCAACTGGCGACCGGCTACGCCGTGTTCGCCAACGGCGGCCACCGTGTGACGCCGGTGCTGATCGAACGCATCAGCGACGCCCAGGGCAAGCTGCTCTTCGAGGCGCCGCCAGCCCCGGCGCTGAGCGAAGACAACCGCGCGGTGCCGGCGCGCAATGTCTTCCTGGTCAATTCGCTGCTCGCCGACGTGACGCGGCGCGGCACGGCGGCCCGCGCCCAGGCCACGCTGCAGCGGCCTGACCTCTACGGCAAGACCGGCACCACCAACGACGCGGTGGACGCCTGGTTCGGCGGCTTCGCGCCCGGCGCGGTGGCGGTGGCCTGGATGGGCTACGACGACCCGCAGAGCCTGGGCGAAGGCGAGTCGGGCGGCGGGCTGGCGCTGCCGATCTGGATCGACAGCATGGCCAGCCTGTTGCGCGGCGTGGCCGTGCGCCCGCTGGCCGACTACCTGCCGCCCGACGGGCTGGCGCTGGTCGGCGGCGAGTGGCGCTACAGCGAATGGGCCGAAGGCGGTGGTCTGGCCCGCCTGGGCGGCGCGGCCGAGCGCGGCGGCGCCAGCGCCCCCGCCCCGGCGGCGATCGCTTCGGCCGCCACGCGCTGACCCGGCCCGCAGCCTGGCAGCGCCGGGCGCGGCCGGTCGATCAGGCCGACTGGGTGTCGAACATCAGCAACTCGACCCCGGCCTGCGCGAAATGGGCCAGGTCGCCGGCGGTGGCCACGCCTTCGGGCGAGGTCAGCGCCGCCTGGATGGCGGCCAGGCTGTCGAATTGCAGCAGCGCCACCAGGTGCAGCCCCGAATCGCCCGTGGCCGAGGCCACCGGGCCGCTGCTGACCCGGTAGCTGCGCAGGCCCGGCAGGGTCTTGGCCAGCGGCACGTGCTGGCCGAAGTAGTACGCGTCGAAGGCCGAGACGTCGGCAGGCTTCTTGTACAGGGCGATGACTTGGGCCATGGTTGACGCTCCGTTGGGCAGCCGCGATTCGGCTGCCCCCATGCTCGGAGTGCGCCGCCACTTGCGCATCCGGCGCAACCCTGCCCCGCCGTCGGCGGCAGGGGCTCAGGGCCTGTCGGGTGCGATGGCCTCGCCGTAGTCGACCAAGGCTTCCAGCAGTTGCTGCGCACGCTCGTCGTCGTGCTCGACGGCGGCTTCGGCCAGCGTGTCGATGCGCTCGAAGTAGCGGGCCAGCGTCATCGCACCGCCGGCACCGTCGTGCAGGCGAGCGGCACGGTGCTGCAGCCAGCGGTCCTGTTCCTCGTCGCTCAGGCTGGTCGGGAAATTGCGAGCGCGGTAGCGGAACAGCAACTCGTCCAGCCGGGCGTCGTTGAAGACCGGCCGCTTGCTGGCCAGTGGGTCGCCGCCCAGTTCGCGCAAACGCTGCAGCGTGCGCCGGTCGTCGTTGTTGATGAAGCCGCCGTAGAGGTCTTCATCGACGTCGGGCGCAGCTTGCTCGGCCCGCGTGTAGACCTGCGCCCACAGCGGGTCCAGCGTACGGCCGATGGCGGCGGCGTGCTCGGCATGCTGCAGCGCCTGGGCCACGTCCAGCCCCCAGCGCGCCGCCACGCCTTCCACGATGCGCAGGTTGCCCACCACGATGGGCGACTTGTTGACGTGGATGGTCTTGATCGGCAGGCGCAGTTCGCCTTCGGGCAACTCGCTCTGCCGGGTGTAGAGGCGCCGGCGCACGGTGTCGGCGTCCAGGCCCTGCAGTTCGCGTGGGTCGCGCGACAGGTCCCAGACGATGAGCTCGTTCTTGTTCGTCGGGTGCGGCGCCAGCGGCCACACCACGGCCAGGTTGCCGCGCTCCACGGGGTAGCGGGTGGACAGATGGACGAAGGGCCGGTTGACCCCGATCTCGGCCCACACCGCGTCCTTCTTGTGCAGCCGCAGACAGAAGTCCCACAGCTTGGGGTTGCGGGTCTTGATCAGCCGGGCCAAGGCCAAGGTGGCGCGCACATCCGACAGCGCATCATGCGCGGCTTCGTGGCCGATGCCGTTGGCCTGGGTCAGGTGTTCCAGCTTGAAGCTGGGCCGTCCGGCCATCTCGCCATCGGTGTAGGTCGGCCAGGTGATGCCCTCGGGCCGCAGCGCCCAGGTGGTACGCACCACGTCCATCAGATCCCAGCGGCCGCAGCCGTTTTGCCATTCGCGGGCGTAGGGGTCGATGAGGTTGCGCCAGAACAGGAAGCGCGTCACCTCGTCGTCGAAGCGGATGCTGTTGTAGCCCACGCCGATGGTGCCGTCGCGCGCCAGTTCGCGTTCGATGACGGCAGCGAATTCGCGCTCGGTCACACCCTGCTGCAGCGCGTGCTGCGGCAGGATGCCGGTGAGCAGCACGCTCTCGGGGTCGGGCAAGCAGTCGGGGCTGGGTTGGCAATAGACCATCACCGGCGCGCCGATTTCGTTCAGTTCGGCATCGGTGCGCACCCCGGCGAACTGGGCCGGTCGGTCACGGCGCGGCTCACGGCCGAAGGTCTCGTAGTCGTGCCAGAAAAAGGTGCTTGCAGCCATGGCGGTCACGATAGCGCAAGCGCATGGCGCGGGATCGCAGGTCCTGGGCGGAATGGGCCTGCAGCCCCGACTTCGATGCGGTCAGCCCGCAGCCCGGTCGGCAGCCCTACTTCTTCTTGCCCGGCTTGCTCTGCAGGGCCTCCTGCATGCCGATCAGCACGCCGCTGACCATGGCCGTGTAGCTCTCGGCCAGCGCTTGCGCAGCGCGCACCGAAGCGGCCCGCGTGTTGCGCATCGCGCTGTGCATCTGCTCGGTCATCTCCTCGGCCGTGCTGGCCGCCTTGGCGCCCGACAGCGTGCCGCCGAGCTGCATCTTTTCCAGCACCGGACCCCAGGCGCCGGCCATCGGTGCGCCGGCGCCGGCGGCGGCCTTCTTGACCGCGCTGAACATCGCGTCTTCCATCTTTTCCAGGTCGCCCATGGCCTTGCTCAGGTGTTTGTCGCGCAGGTCGGCGCCTTGCGCCATCAAGGTGTTCAGCGCCGTGCGGTTGGCGTCCACCGCCTTCAGCAGGGCGTCGTCCATGCCGTGCACGGCCTGGTCCAGGAAGGCTTCGGGCTGGATGCCGCCCAGCGCGTTCTTGGCCACGCCGGTGCTGGCCGCCTCGGCCACCGTCTTCAGCGCGTCCTTGATGTTCTTCAGCGTCAGTTCACGGCCCTGCAGCGCCGCCATCGTGGCCTCGGCCGTGGCCTTGCGCAACTGTTCGCCCTGCTTGGCGGTGGCGGCCTCGAATTGGGCGATCAGGGTTTCGGCGTCGAACAGGGGCTTGGCCATAGGGGTCTCCTGGCGATTGGGTGGAATATCCCGATGCTCGCACCCCCCTGCCTCGGCGGCAAGTACGCCAGCGCACGGACAGCGTTCCTGTTGCAGGCAGCCCGCAGCGTCAGGCCGATGCTGGCGGCGCGGCTTCGTCCAGCGCCAGTTCGGTGGCCAGCGGCTGGGCCTCGCCCAGTCCGTCGTGGCTGACCACGACCCACGCCGTCGTGACGTCCTGTGCGCAGCACAACAGCCGCGCGCGCACGCTGCGCACCGAGCGCATGTCCAGCGCATTCAGCGGTTCGTCCAGCAGCACCACGGCCGAGCCGGCGGCGAAGGCCGCCGCCAGCCAGACCTTGCGCCGCGTACCCGTGGACAGTTCGCGCAGGCGCTTGTTCATGAAAGGCGTCAAGCCCAGTTCGGCCGCGACCGCCTGCGCCGCAGCCGCGTCGAAGCGCGGATACAGGCTGAGCAGGAAGGCAAAGTATTCCAGCGGGCGCAGGTGCTCGAAAGCGGTGGCGGCGGGGCCGCACCCGAAGACCTCGCGGCGGTAGTCCAGCGGCGACGCGGCCTGCTCCAGGCCGCGCACGGCGATGCGCCCGGCCAGCGGCGGCAGCGCGCCGGCCAGCAGCTTCAACAGAGTCGACTTGCCGGCGCTATTGCTGCCGCGGACCCAGGTCAAGCCCGGGCCGATGTCGGCCGACCAGCCGGTGAAGACCGGCCGGCCGGGGTAGGAAAAGCCGAGGTCACGGACCTGCAGAACGGGGGCTGAAGACGGGGCCTTCATGCCCAGACCCCGGTCGCCAGACAGATGCACAAGACCAGCGTGCACAGCCAGCGGCCGGCCTTGGTGGGGGATGCTGGCATGCGCTGCATTGCATCACAGCGCGCCCGGCACGCTGCGGATGTCAGTGCAGGACCAGCAGCGGCAGCTTGCTGCGCGCCAGCACGCTCTTGGTGTGCGAACCGAAGAGCAGTTCGCCGAAAGTGCTGCGGCCGTGGGTGACCATCACGATGAGGTCGCAGCCGAAGGTGGTGGCGGCTTCGACGATGGACTCGTCGACCGAATTGACGCGGCGGAATTCGCCGGCGAAAGGCACGCCCTGCTCGGCGGCCTGTGCCGAGAACCGGGCCAGCGCGTCGTGGGCATGGATTTCGGTCCGCTCGCGGTGCTGCTCGGCGGTGCGCATGTAGCTGCCGGGGCTGGTGGTTTCGTTGGGCAGCGGCGGCAGGGGTTCCGCCACGAAGGCGGTGATGCGTGCGCCCAATACGGCGGCCAGACCCAGGCTGGCTGCTGCAGCGCGCTCGGACAGTTCGCTGCCGTCGATAGGAACCAGAAGGTGCTTGTACATGGAGGGCCTTTCTGCGCGCCGGAAACGGTCCGGCGTCGATGGCTGCACTGTAGGCAGCGCCTGCGCCTTGCGGCTTGACGCCCGTCAATGAAGGCCGCCGGATAATCCCGGCGCACCCAGCCGATCCGGAGAGCCCCGCATGACCCGCGTATTCAATTTCAGCCCCGGCCCGGCCGCCCTGCCCGAGGTGGTGTTGCGCCAGGCCGCCGAGGAGATGCTGGACTGGCACGGCACCGGCGTTTCGGTGATGGAGATGAGCCACCGCGGCAAGGCTTTCATGGGCATCGCCGAAGAAGCCGAAGCCCTGCTGCGTGAATTGCTGGGCGTGCCGGCCCACTACAAGACCCTGTTCATGCAGGGCGGCGCCATCGCCGAAAACGCCATCGTGCCGATGAACCTGTTGCGCGGCCGCGCCAGCGCCGACTACATCGATACCGGTGCCTGGAGCCTGCGGTCCATCGAGGAAGCGCGCAAATACGGCGCCGTGAACGTGGCGGCCAGCAGCGCCGACGCGCGCTACACCTGCATCCCGCCGCGCAGCAGCTGGCAACTCGACCCGGCCGCCGCCTACGTGCACATCTGCAGCAACGAGACCATAGGCGGCGTCGAGTACGACCAGGCGCCCGAGGTCGGCGGCGTGCCGCTGGTGGCCGACATGTCCAGCAGCATCCTGTCGCGGCCGGTGGAGGTGTCGAAGTACGGCCTGATCTACGGCGGCGCGCAGAAGAACATCGGCCCGGCCGGCCTGACCCTGGTCATCGTGCGCGACGACCTCATCGGCCTGGCCCTGCCCTGCACGCCCAGCGCCTTCGACTACCAGATCGTGGCCGACCACGACAGCATGTTCAACACGCCGCCCACCTATGCGATCTACATCGCCGGGCTGGTCTTCAAGTGGATCCAGGACCAGGGCGGCCTGGCCGCCATGGAAGTGCACAACCGGGCCAAGGCAGCTCTGCTTTACGGCCACCTGGACAGCACGGCCTTCTACAAGACGACGGTGGCGCGCGATTGCCGCAGTCTGATGAACGTGACCTTCTTCCTGCACGACGCCGCACTCGACGCGGCCTTTCTGAAGGGCGCCGAGGAGCGCGGCCTGGTGCAACTGAAGGGCCACCGCATCGTGGGCGGCATGCGGGCCTCGATCTACAACGCCATGCCCCTCGCGGGCGTGCAGGCGCTGGTGGACTACATGAAGGCCTTCGAAGCGTCCCACGGCTGACCGTCAGCCCGCGCCGCCAGCGCGTGGCAGATCGGACGTTTCAGGGAACGGGCTTCAGGGCGCCGCCGGGGGGCGCAGGCGGGATTGGAACTTCCCGCTGGGCGGGGCCCTTGGGCGGCACCACGGTCGTCAGTTCATGCAGTTCGCCACCGGCCGCGACGCTGCCCGATACCCGGTACCCGACACCCGATACCCGGCCCTCGCCCTGCGCCATGCGTTCGCAAGCCGCCAGACCCGCTGCACGGGCCGGCGCAGCGAACCCGAGGGTCGCCGTCCGGTAACACCTCTTTACAACTCCGCGCCCTTTACCCGTGCCTGAGGGGTGCCCGAGGGGCGGCAAAGGCGGTTCCAATCCAGCCACACTCAGGAACCGTGCTCTGGTCGCTCCCCAATTCAGCGTTGTCATCTGCACGCGCAACCGCCCCGGCCTGTTCGCAGCCGCGCTGGAATCGGTCTTGCAGCAGCGCCACACCGACTTCGAAATCGTCGTGGTCAACGACGGGTCGGACGCCGCCTGCCAGGCCGAGTACGGGGCGCTGCTCGCAGCCGTGCAGGCCCGCATCGGCGATCGGCTGCGCAGCACGACCCTCGTGGCCCGGCCGCGCGGACACGGGTCGGCCTACACGATGAACCAGGGTGTCGAGATGGCGCGCGGCGAATACGTCTGCTTTGTGGATGACGACGACTTGTGGACCGATCCGGCCCACCTGGAGCGCGCTGCGGACGTCCTCGGCCGTGAGGTCGCCGCGGGCCGCCAGACCGACCTGTACATGACCAACCAGGACGCCATGCGCGACGGCAGGCTGGTCTCCCCTGCAGGCTGGCTTGGGGCCCTCGAAGGCCTGTTGCGGGCACGTGGCCGCCAGCCCGATGCTGCCGGCGTCTATGCACTCGACATCGAAGAAGCCCTGCTGGCGGGTGGCTTTTGCCACTGCAACTGCCTGATGGTGCGGCGGGATCTCTATGTCCGCGTGGGCGGCCGCGATGAGTCGATCCGCTGGGAAAGCGACCACGACCTCTTCCTGCGCTTGCTCGACAACGCACGGCACGTGCTGCACCAGCCGGCCATCACGGCCCGCCACCACGTGCCGAACGCGCGGCTTGCCGACAGCATCACCACCGGCCTGAGCATGGTCGAACGCCGCTTGTGGCAGGTCCGCATCATGGACAAGACCACGATCTTCCCGAAATCACCCCTGCTGCGCGCCTATGGCCGGCGCCACAAGGGCTATGCGCTCAAGCACATCGCCACCGAACTGGCGGCACTGCGCCTGTGGTCGCTGGCCAGCGTCTACGCTGCCCAGGGCCTGGCGGTCTTACCGGGCATCAAGTGGGCGGGCTTCGCGGCCAGCTGCTACCTGCGAAGCTGGCTGCCGGGTGGACATCACCACCCGGCAGCGTTGCAGCGCAACGGCCTGGACAAACTGGGCTCGGTGTCCACCGACTACATGACTCTGCGCTGAGCCCCGGCCGCCAGGCTGTCGGCCTGCCGGGACCCACCACCGTCACGGCCTACAGGCGCTCGAACACCGCTGCGATGCCCTGCCCGCCGCCGATGCACATCGTCACCAGCGCGTAGCGCCCGCCGGTGCGGTGCAACTCGTAGAGGGCCTTGGTGGCCAGGAAGGCGCCGCTGCAGCCGATGGGGTGGCCCAGGGCAATCGCACCGCCATTGGGGTTGACCTTGCGCATGTCGAACTCCAGCCCGCGCGCCACGGCGATGGCCTGGGCGGCGAAGGCCTCGTTGCTTTCGATGACGTCGATCTGGTCCAGCGTCAGGCCGCCCTTCTTCAGCGCCAGCTTGGTCGCCGGGATCGGGCCTTCGCCCATGATCTCGTTGGGCACGCCGGCCACGGCGTAGCTGACCAGCCGGGCCAGCGGCTGGTGGCCGCCGGCTGCGGCCACCGCGGCATCGGCCAGCACGAAGAAGGCCGCACCGTCATTAATGCCCGAGGCATTGCCGGCCGTCACCGAACCGTCCTTCTTGAACGCCGGCTTCATCTTGCCCAGCGTTTCCAGGGTGGTTGCGGCCTTGACGTGTTCGTCGGTGTCGAAGACGACTTCGCCCTTGCGCGTCTGCTTCACGATGGGAACGATCTGGCTCTTGAAGCGACCTTCGGCGATGGCAGCGGCCGCCTTGCGGTGCGAGTCCACCGCCAGCTGGTCCTGCTGTTCGCGGGTGATGCCCCACTTGGTGGCCAGGTTTTCGGCCGTGATGCCCATGTGGCCCACGCCGAAGGGGTCGGTCAGCGTGGCCACCATGGTGTCGATGAGCTTGGTGTCGCCCATGCGCGCGCCGCTGCGCATGGCGCTGCTGAGGTAGCCGCCGCGGCTCATCACTTCCACGCCGCCGCCGACGCCGTAGTCGCAATCACCGAGCAGGATGTTCTGCGCCGTCGTCACGATGGCCTGCAGGCCCGAGCTGCACAGGCGGTTCACGGCCATGGCCACGCTGTCCATCGGCAGGCCGGCCTGGATGCTGGCCACGCGGGCCACGTAGGCAAAGCGTGACTCCGTCGGAATGGTGTTGCCGACGGTCACGTAGTTGATGGATTTCGGGTCGACGCCCGAGCGTTCGACCGCTGCCTTCATCACGGTGCCGGCCAGTTCGGCCGGTTCGATATCGGCCAGGCCGCCGTTGAAGGTTCCGATGGCTGAGCGGGCTGCGCCGAGCACCACCACATCACGTTGGGCCATGTCTTGTCTCCTGAAGTTAGGGGGTAGGTTTGCACATCTGACACCCGAAGTGGGCGCCTGGCGGCTGGCAGCGACCTTACACAGGCCGCCGTCCGCGCATCATCGCATCAGCAATTGCGCCACCACCGCCACGGCGATCACGGCCGGCTCCTTGCCCGGGATACCCGCCAGGCCGATCGGGCAGACCATGCGCGCGATCAGGCCCTCGGCCATGCCGCGCTGACGCAACCGACGCTCGAAGCGGGCCCGCTTGGTCCGCGATCCGATCAGTCCGAACCAGGCAAAGTCGCCGCGGGCCAGGATGGCCTGGGTCAGCGCCAGGTCCAGCTCGTGGCTGTGGGTCAGCACGAGATAGCAGCTGCCCGGCGGCGCTTGCGAGACCTCGGCCTCGACCGGTTCGACGCACAGCCGCTCGATGTGGGGCGGCAGCGGACCCGGTGGGAATTCGGTCTCGCGCTCGTCGATCCACTGGACCCGGCAATCGATGTCGGCCAGCAGTTTCGCGATGGCCCGCCCGACATGCCCGGCGCCATACAGCTGCAAGGTGAAGCGCGGCCGCGGCAGCGCCCAGGCGGCCACGTCCGCGGTCTGCAGCGGCGCATAGTGCAGGTCCAGCGCACCGCCGCAGCACTGGCCCAGCGACGGCCCCAGCGCCAGGTGCTGGCGGTGACCGCCGGCAGCGCTGCCGATCAGGCCGCGGGCCTGCGCGATGGCCTGCAGTTCCAGGTGGCCGCCACCCAGGGTGCCCAGCACCGCGTCGGCCGACACCAGCATGCGGGTGCCGTCGCCGCGCGGCACCGAGCCGCGTGCCGCGCTCACCTCCACGACGACGGCCGGCGTCCCGGCCGCCTGCCAGCGCCAGGCGGCGGCCTGCAGTTCCGCCGCTGTCACGGCAGGCTGGGCACAGCCGACTGGACGGCGCTGATCGCACGCAGGATGGCCTCGCTGGTGGCCGGGGCCTGCAGCGGCGGGTCGACCCGGTGGCCGGCGACCGCCGAGACGGCGTCGCGGATGGCGAAGAAAACGCTGAAGGGCAGCAGCAAGGGCGGCTCGCCGACGGCCTTGCTGCGGTGGATGCTGTCCTGCACATTGGGCCGGTCGAACAGCCGCGTGGTGAAGACCGCCGGGCTGTCGTTGGCGGTGGGGATCTTGTAGGTGCTGGGCGCGTGGGTGGTCAGCGTGCCGGCCTTGGGCGAGCCGTCGGCCGGGTGCCAGACGAGTTCTTCCATGGTCAGCCAGCCCATGCCCTGGATGAAGGCGCCTTCGACCTGGCCGATGTCCAGCGCCGGGTTCAGCGAGCTGCCGGCGTCCTGCAGCAGGTCGGCGCGCAAGAGCTTCCATTCGCCGGTCAGCGTGTCCACCAGCACCTCGCTGACGGCGGCGCCGTAGGCGTAGTAATAGAAGGGCCGGCCCTGCAGCGTGGCGCGGTCCCAGCTCAGGCCGGGCGTGGTGTAGAAGCCGTCGCTCCACAACTGCACGCGGGCGAAATAGGCGGCGTTGACGACCTCGGCGAAGGGCAGGCTGTGGCCGTTGACGGCCACGCTGTCGTCGGCGAAGCGCACAGCGGCCGCAGCGCCGCCCCAGCGGCCGGCCGCGAAAACAGACAGCCGGTCGCGGATCTGGCGCGCCGCATCCTGCGCGGCCTTGCCGTTCAAGTCGCTGCCGGTGCTGGCCGCCGTGGCGCTGGTGTTGGCGATCTTCTGCGTGTCGGTGGCGGTGCTGCGCACGCGCTGCAGCGGCAGCCCCAGTTCATGCGCCACCACCTGCGCCACCTTGGTGTTCAGGCCCTGGCCCATCTCGGTGCCGCCATGGTTCACCAGCACGCTGCCGTCGGTGTAGACGTGCACCAGCGCGCCGGCCTGGTTCAGGTGCACGACATTGAAGCTGATGCCGAACTTGAGCGGCGTCAGCGCCAGGCCCTTCTTCAAGACCGGGCTGCGGGCGTTGAAGGCGGCGACGGCCCCGCGACGCGCCGTGTAGTCGCTGCTGGCCACCAAGTCGTCGGTCAGCACGTGGATGATGTTGTCGTCCACCACCTGACCGTAGGGCGTGACGTTGTGGGTGTCGGTGCCGTAGTAGTTCGCGCGCCGGACTTCCAGCGGGTCTCGGCCCAGGGCACGGGCCACGCTGTCGATCAGGTATTCGATGGCGATGGCGCCCTGCGGCCCGCCGAAGCCGCGGAAAGCGGTGTTGCTCTGCGTGTGGGTCTTGCCCGAGTAGCCGTGCAGCGCCACGTTGGGCAACCAGTAGGCGTTGTCGAAGTGGCACAGCGCGCGCGTCATCACCGGGCCCGACAGGTCGGCCGAATGGCCGGCGCGGCTGATGAAGGTGGCCTCGGCGCCCAGGATGCGACCGGCGTCGTCGTAGCCCACTTCGGCCTCGTAGTGGAAGCAGTGGCGCCGGCCGGTGATCATGAAATCGTCATCGCGGTCGACGCGCAATTTCACCGGCACCTGCAAGCGCGCGGCGGCGATGGCCGCCACGCAGGCGAACAGGCCCGACTGCGATTCCTTGCCGCCGAAACCGCCGCCCATGCGCCGGCATTCCACCTGCACCGCGTGCGCCGGCCGGTGCAGCGCGTGGGCCACCAGGTGCTGCATCTCGCTGGGGTGCTGGGTGCTGCACAAGACCTTCATGCCGCCGTCTTCCTGCGGCAACGCATAGCTGATCTGGCCTTCCAGGTAGAACTGCTCCTGGCCACCGACATCGAAGCTGACTTGCAGGCGATGCGGCGCCGCGGCGATGGCCGCCTGGGCCTGGCCGCGCTGCAGGTGCAGGGGCGGCACCACGTACTGCTGAGCGGCATGCGCGGCTTGCGGCGTCAGGATGGGCGGCAGCGGCCGGGCGCGGATCACGTCCCTGGCCTGTGCGGCGGCGCGGCGTGCGGCTTCGCGCGTGCGGGCGATGACCGCGAACACCGGCTGGCCGACGTAACGCAGCGTGTCGCCCGTCTCACCGGCCAGGATGGGGTCGTCGTGGATCAGCGAACCGCAGTCGTTCACGCCGGGAATGTCGCGCGCCGTGAAGACGTCGACGACACCGGGCAGCGCGCAGATCGCCGCGACATCGATGGCTTCGATCACGCCGTGCGCGATGGGCGACAGGCCCAGCGCGGCATGCAGCGTGCCGGCCAGTTCGGGCAGGTCGTCGGTGTAGGGCGCGGCACCGGCGACGTGCAGATGGGCCGACTCGTGGGGGCGGCTGACGCCAAGCTGCGAAAAAGTGGCCGTCAGCGGAGCACCCGCCGTCGGCTGCGGGGGCAGATCAGCGGGCTTGTTCATGCGGCCCCCTCGCGCGCCCAGACGCGGGTCGCGTTGGCGGGCAGCGGGTTCGTGGCCCGCGTCTCCAGCCAGGCGCGGCGCAGCAGGTTCTGCGCCACCTGCATGCGGTAGGCGGCGCTGGCCCGCATGTCGGACAGCGGCGTGAAATCGCGCGCCAGGGCGGCTTGCGCGGCCTGCAACGTGGCCTCGGACCAGGGCTGGCCCTGCAGTGCCGCTTCGGTCTGCCGCGCCCGCTGCACGGTGGCGGCCATGCCGCCACAGGCGATGCGCACGGCAGCGATGCGTTCGCCGTCGAGTTCCAGCGACAGGCCGATGCAGACCGCCGAAATGTCGCTGTCGTAGCGCTTGCTGATCTTGTAGCCGCGCACCTGCTGGGCCCGTGCGCCGCGCCGCGGCACCAACAAGGCCTGCACGAATTCGCCCGGCTGCAGCGCGTTCTGCATATAAGCCAGGTAGAAGTCCTCCAGCGGCAGGCTGCGCGTGGCATCGCCGCGCCGCAGCACGATGCGCGCGCCCAGCGCGATGAGCACCGGCGCGGCGTCGCCGATGGGCGAACCATTGGCCACGTTGCCGCCCATCGTGCCCACGCTGCGCACCGGCAGCGCGGCAAAGCGCAAGCCGACTTCGCGCAGGCTGGGCCACTCGGCGGCCAATGCAGCCCAGGCCGCCTCCAGCGTGGCGGCGGCGCCGATGTCGAGCGCGTCGTCGGTGATCTCGATGCGCTGCAGTTCGGCGACATTGCCGATGTAGATCAACTCACCGAGTTCGCGGAACTGCTTGTTCAGCCACAGGCCGATGTCGGTGCTGCCGGCCAGCACGCGGGCCTGCGGCCGGGCAGCGCGCAGGGCGGCGAAATCGGCCAGCGTGCGGGGTGCGTGGAAGGCGCCGTCCAGCGTCAGCGGGCCTTCTTCGCGCAGGCGCTGCAAGGCGGCGCGCACCGGTTCGCGGTCGAGTCTCACGGCGGGCACTTCAAACATCTGCTGCCCGGCGTCCAGGATGGGCCGATATCCCGTGCAGCGGCACAGATTACCGGCCAGGTCGTCGGCCAGTTGCTGGCGCGTCGGCACGCTGCCGGCCTGCTGGTGGCGCTCGTAGCAGGCCCACAGCGACATCACGAAACCCGGGGTGCAGAAACCGCATTGCGACCCGTGGCAGGCCACCATGGCCGCCTGGGCCGGGTGCAGCGCGCCGCGGGCGGGCGCCAGGTCTTCGACCGCAAACAAGGCCTTGCCGTCGAGCGTGGGCAGGAACTGGATGCAGGCATTGACCGGCTTCAGGGCCAGGGCGCCCTGATCATCGAGCTCGCCCACCACCACCGTGCAGGCGCCGCAATCGCCCTCGGCGCAGCCTTCCTTGGTGCCGGTGCAGCGGGCGTCTTCGCGCAGCCAGGCCAGGACCGTGCGGGTGGCGGGCACGCCCGCCACGTCGACGACAGCACCCTGGTGCCAGAAGCGGATGGGGCGTGGCGGTGTCGTCATCGTTGAGGTCTTTCTGAGGGCCAGCAGCGTGGCAAGGATAGTGCGCGGGCCGCAGCCTGCCTGGGGCCCAGCAAGTGTCGGGCCGCCGCGCTACCGCGCCGCCACAAGGGATGGCCAGCGGCTGGCCTACCATCTGCGGGCTTCCTGCTGCATCGACCCTTCCGGAGTCTGTCCCTTGCTCGCCATCCGCGCCGATCTCCTGGATTTCACCGCCACGCCGGCATGGCAAAGCACGGACAGCGTCGGCGTGCGCTTGCGCCCCGACCACTGGCTGCTGGTCGACGATGACGGCCGCATCCTGGGCGCGCAAACCGCCGACCCCGGCCCCGACTTCGAACGCCACGACCACCGCGGCCACCTGCTGCTGCCGGGTTTCATCGACACCCACGTCCACGCGCCGCAGCTCGACGTCATCGCCAGCTACGGCACCGGCCTGCTGGACTGGCTGGACACCTACACCTTCCCCGCTGAATTGCGCCACGCCGACCCCGCCGTGGCGGCCGCAGGGGCGGCCCGTTTCCTGGATGCCTTGCTGGCCCAGGGCACGACCGCCGCGGTGGTCTTTCCGACCGTGCATGTGGCGTCGACGACCGCACTTTTCGAAGCCGCCAGCGCACGCGGCATGCGCCTGATTGCCGGCAAGGTGCTGATGGACCGCCACGCCCCGGCAGGCCTGTGCGACGACGTGGCCGGCGCCGAGCGCGACTGCGAGGCCCTCATCGAACGCTGGCACGGCCAGGGCCGCAATGCCTACGCCGTGACGGTGCGCTTCGCCGTGACCAGCACACCCGAACAACTGGCCATGGCCGGCGCCCTGTGCCGCCGCCATGCCGGCCTGTACATGCAGACCCACGTCGCCGAGAACCGCGACGAGGTGCGCTGGGTGGCTGAACTGTTCCCCGAAGCCCGCAGCTACCTCGACGTCTACCACCGGCACGGCCTGCTCCACGAACGCGCCGTCCTGGCGCACGGCATCTGGCTGGACGCCCACGACCGGGCATTGCTGCGCGACACCGGTGCACAGATCGCCTTCTGCCCCAGCAGCAATCTGTTCCTGGGCAGCGGGCTTTTCGACTGGCAGGCGGCCGTCGATGTGGGCCACAAGGTCAGCCTGGCCAGCGACGTGGGCGGCGGCACCAGCCTGTCGATGCTGCACACGGCCGCCGAGGGCTACAAGGTGCAGGCCCTGCGCGGCACCCGGCTCACGGCCTGGGCCGCCCTGCACGCCGCCACACGCGGCGCCGCCGAGGGCTTGGGCCTGGCGCACGAGATCGGCCATCTCGACCCCGGCGCCTTGGCTGACGTGGTGGTCTGGGACTGGGCAGCGGGTCCGGTGGCCGAACACCGCGACGCGATGGCCCGCGGCGCCGTGCCCGAGGTGCCTGCGCAGCCGCTGCACGCCCGCGTCTTCGCCTGGATGACGCTGGGCGACGAGCGCAATGCCGTGGCGGCCTATGTCGCGGGCGTGCAACAAACGGGCAAGCCGGGATAACCCGCGCAGCCATAATCAACTCAAGTTACAGGGTCCGATTCTTGCTTCCAAGCCTGTCGGACTTTTTTGCAAACCCCGAGGAACCCCAACCATGCACCGCGCTCACAAACTGCCTTTGTCCATCTGCTTGCGCGCCAGCGCCATCGCCCTGGCCTGCCTGGCCGTCGGCGGCGTCGCCCAGGCCCAGAATTCCGTTTCGGCCTACGGCCTGATCGACCTGTCGGCTGGCCAGTTCCAGAGCGCTGGCGGCTTGAAGGTCAAGCGGCTGGACAGCGGCAACATGAGCACCAGCTACATCGGCTTCAAGGGTTCGGAAGACCTGGGCGGCGGCCTGCGCGCCAGCTTCCAGCTGGAGTCCTTCATCGGCGTCGACACCGGCGGCGCCGGCCGCGTGTCGGGCGTTGACGCCTTCTGGGCGCGCAATGCCAACGTCAGCCTGTCGGGCGGCTTCGGCACCGTGAAGCTGGGCCGCCAAGGCCCGCCGCTGTTCGTGTCGACCCTGCTGTTCAACGCCTTCGGCGATTCCTTCGGCTTCTCGCCGTCGATCCGCCAGTACTACAACGCGCCCTACGGCACGCCGCTGGTGGGTGACTCGGGCTGGAACAACGCCATCGGCTACAGCATGCCGTCCTTCGGTGGCCTGTCGGCCACCGTGTTGGTGGCGGCTGGCGAAGGTGCCGCCACCGCCAAGGGCAAGAACGTCGGCGCCAACGTGCTGTATTTCGCCGGCCCGGTGGCCCTGACGGCCGCCTGGCAAGACGTCAAGGCCGGTGGCGTGCTGGGTCGCCCGATCTCGGCTTTCCCGGGCTTCACCGACCAGACGGCCTACCAGTTCGGCGGCTCCTTCGACGCCGGCGTGGCCAAGCTGTTCGCGCAATACGGCAAGATCGAAACCAAGGCGACCAAGGACGTGAGCACGACGAACTACAACGTCGGCGCCAAGATCCCCTTGGGTCTCGGTTCCTTGTTGGCGCAGTACGGCAAGAGCACGATCTCGACCGCCGGCGCGGCCACCGACCAGGCCAGCGAAGTCGCCACCTTCGGCTACGACTACTTCCTGTCCAAGCGCACCGACGTCTACGCCGTGGTGATGCTCGAGAAGTTCACCAACGTCAGCCATGGCAGCACCTACGCGGTGGGCCTGAAGCACACGTTCTGATGTGATGGGGCCCCCAAGCTCGCTGGCGCTCGCTACCCCCCAGGGGGGCCGTTCGCCAGCGGCCCGGCAAAGCCGGTTCCGCGGCGGGAAGCTGGGTCGGGCCGCTCACTGCGACTGACACGCCGCATGCTCAGGCTGGAACTCAACGGTATCAGCAAGCAGTACCCCGCGGTGCGGGCCAACGACCGCGTGGGGCTGAAGGTCAGGCCCGGCGAGATCCATGCCGTGCTGGGCGAAAACGGCGCCGGCAAGAGCACGATGATGAAAATCATCTACGGCGCCGTGCAGCCCGACGAGGGCCGGATCCTGTGGAACGGGCAAGCCGTGTCCATCCGCAGCCCGGCCCAGGCACGCGCGCTGGGCATCAGCATGGTCTACCAGCACTTTTCGCTGTTCGACACGCTGACGGCAGCCGAAAACGTCTGGCTGGGCCTGGACAAGGCGATGACCTTGCCGCAGGTGACGCAACGCATCGGCGAGGTGGCCCACAGCTACGGGCTCGACGTCGATGCCCAGCGCCCGGTGCACACGCTCAGCGTGGGCGAACGCCAGCGCGTGGAAATCGTTCGCGCGCTGCTCACCGAACCGCAACTCCTGATCCTCGACGAACCGACCTCGGTGCTGACCCCGCAGGCCGTCGACAAGCTGTTCATCACGCTGCGCCAGCTCAGCGAACGCGGCTGCAGCATCCTCTACATCAGCCACAAGCTCGACGAAATCCGGGCGCTGTGCCACCACTGCACCGTGCTGCGCGGCGGCAAGGTCACCGGCGAGGTCGACCCGCGGCTGGAAACCAATGCCGGCCTGTCGCGCCTGATGATCGGCGCCGAGCCGCCGCCGCTGCAGCACCGCCCATCCCGGGCCGGCGCGGCCGTGCTGGACGTCCGGGCCCTCAGCCTCGTCCGGCAAGATCCCTTCGGCGCCGACCTGCACGCCGTGTCGTTCAGCGTGCGCGCCGGCGAAATCGTCGGCGTGGCGGGCGTCTCCGGCAACGGCCAGCAGGAACTCATGGCCGCGCTGTCGGGCGAAGACCCGCGAGCCGCCCCCGGCAGCATCACATTGGGCGGCACCGACATCGCCCGCAGCGGCCCGCGCGAACGCCGCGCTCTGGGCCTGCATTTCGTGCCCGAGGAACGCCTGGGCCGGGGCGCCGTGCCCTTGCTCAGCCTGGCGCAGAACACGCTGCTGACGCGCACGGAGACGGTATCCAGAGCCGGCTGGATCGCCACCGGCCGCGTGCAGCGGCTGGCCGAAGACCTGATCGCCCGCTTCCAGGTGCGGGCCGGCGGCGCCGGCGCCTCGGCCAAGAGCCTGTCGGGCGGCAACCTGCAGAAATTCATCGTCGGCCGCGAGATTGCGGCCCAGCCCAAGCTGCTGATCGTCAGCCAGCCCACCTGGGGCGTGGACGTCGGCGCGGCGGCGCAGATCCACGGCGAGTTGCTGGCCCTGCGCGACGCCGGCTGTGCCCTGCTGGTGGTCAGCGAAGAACTCGATGAGTTGTTCGAGATCAGCGACCGCCTGCTCGTCATCGCCAAAGGCCGCCTGTCGCCCAGCGTGCCGACGGCGCAGGCCAGCACGCAGCAGATCGGGGAGTGGATGTCCGGCTTGTGGGACGGCGCAGGGCTGGTAGAACCCTGACGATGTTCAAGCTTGAAGCGCGCCCGCAACCGTCCAAGCTGATGTCGCTGGCCTCGCCGCTGCTGGCGCTGGCCTTGACGGTGCTGATCGGCGTGCTGCTGTTTCTGATCCTGGGCAAGGATCCGCTGCGCGGCCTGCAGATCTTTTTCGTCGAGCCGCTGAAGAACCTGTACGCCCTGTCCGAGCTGTCGATCAAGGCCACGCCGCTGATCCTGATCGCGCTGGGCCTGGCGGTGTGCTTGCGCGCCAACGTCTTCAACATCGGCGCCGAAGGGCAGTACATCCTGGGCGCACTGGCCGCCGGCTGGGTGGCCATGCAGGCCGGGCCGGCCACGGCCTGGATGGGCCGCGGCATCGTGGTGCCCATCCTCCTCGCCGGCGTGCTGGGCGGCATGGCCTGGGCCGCCATCGTGGCGCTGCTGCGCGACCGTTTCAATGCCAACGAGATCCTGGTCAGCCTGATGCTGGTCTACGTCGCTGACCAGCTGCTGGGCTATCTCGTCAACGGGCCCTGGATGGACCCCGACGGCCACAACTTCCCGCAGAGCATCACGTTCCTGGCGGTGACGCGCGTGCCCAAGATCGTCACCGGCTTGCGCGCCCACATCGGCGTGTTCGTGGCGCTGGGCGCCGTGGCCCTGCTGTGGGTCTTCATGTTCCGCACCTACCGCGGCTTTGCCTTGCAGGTCGGCGGCATGGCGCCGGCGGCGGCGCGCTACGCCGGCTTTTCCTCGCGCAGCGCGCTGTGGACGGCGCTGCTGCTGTCCGGCGGCATGGCCGGCCTGGCGGGCGGGCTGGAGGCCGCCGGGCCGCTGGGCCAGTTGACGCCCTACATCCCGGCCGGCTACGGCTTCGCGGCCATCATCGTGGCCTACGTGGGCCGCCTGCACCCGCTGGGCATCGTGTTCTCGGGCATCCTGATGAGCCTGTTCTACATCGGCGGCGAACTGGCCCAGACGCGGCTGGGGCTGCCCAAGTCGCTGACCGGCGTGTTCCAGGGGCTGCTGCTGTTCACGCTGCTGGCTTGCGACACGCTGATCGCTTATCGCATGACATGGGCCCCCAAGCTCGCTAGCGCTCGCTACCCCCCGGGGGGGCCGTCCGCCAGCAGCCCGGCGAAGCCGGTTCTGCGGCGGGAAGCTTGATCGCGCCCCCGGAAACCTGAAGCATGGAATCCTTTGCACTCCTTCTGGCAGCCACGCTGAACGCCGGCACCGTGCTGGCCATCGCTGGCCTGGGGCTGCTGATCAACGAGCGCGCCGGCGTGGTCAACCTGGGTGCCGAGGGCTTGATGCTGATCGCCGCCATCGCCGGCTTCGCCACCGCCGTGCACACCGGCAGCGACACGCTGGCCCTGCTGGCCGGTGCGCTGGCCGGTGGCCTGATGGCGGCCGTTTTTGGCTGGCTGGTCATCTGGCTGAACACCAACCAGGTCGCGACGGGCTTGGCATTGAGTCTGTTCGGCAGCGGCTTCTCGGCATTCGTCGGCATCGGCTACGTATCGGAAAAGCTCGGCAAGCGGCCCGACTTCCATATTCCCGTGCTCGGTGACCTGCCCTTCATCGGCCCGGCCCTGTTCCGCCAGCACCCGATGGTCTACATCGCCATCGCGATGACGGTCGGCCTGGGCTGGTTCCTGTACCGCTCGCGGGCCGGGCTGGTGCTGCGGGCCATCGGTGAATCGCCCGAATCAGCACATGCCCTGGGCTACCCGGTGCGGCGCATCCGACTGGCCGCGGCGGTGGCAGGCGGCGCGCTGTGCGGCGTCGCCGGGGCCTATATCTCGGTGGTCTACACACCGCTGTGGGTGGAAGGCATGGTCGCCGGCAAGGGCTGGATCGCCCTGGCGCTGACCACTTTCGCCACCTGGCGGCCGGCCCGCCTGCTGCTGGGTGCCTACCTCTTCGGCGGCGTGACCATGCTGCAGTTCCACCTGCAGGGCGAAGGCGTGCACGTGGCCACGCAGTTCCTGACCATGCTGCCCTACGTGGCCACCATCGCCGTGCTGGTGCTGATCTCCAGCAACATCAATTTCATCAAGATCAACATGCCTGCATCCTTGGGCAAACCTTTTTTCCCCGGCGCCTGAACGCCTTCCCGCTTTTCCATCCACAACAGGAGAGAGTTCCCATGACCGTACACACCAAGCGTTCGTTGCTCAGGCTGGCCAGTTGGTCGGCTTTGGCCGCCACCGCCGCCCTCGTGGGCTGCGGCAAGAAGGAGGAAGTGGCCGTGGCCGCTGCACCGGCTTCGGCCGCGGCTTCGGCCCCAGCCAAGGCCCCGCCGCTGAAGATCGCCTTCGCCTACCTGGGCCCGGCCGGCGACCACGGCTGGACCTATGCGCACGACAACGCGCGCAAGGCCATCGAGCAAGAGTTCGGCGACAAGATCGTCACCAGCTTCGTCGAGAACGTGCCCGAATCGGCCGACGCCGAACGCATCTTCCGCGACATGGCCAGCCAGGGCAACAAGCTGATCTTCGGCACCAGCTTCGGCTACCAGGAGCCGATGCTGAAGGTGGCCGAGGACTTCAAGGACGCCCGGTTCGAGCACGCCACCGGCTTCAAGCAGACCGACAACCTGCGCAGCTACGACAGCCGCAGCTACATGGGCGCCTACATGGCCGGCATCATCGCCGGCAAGATGACCAAGTCGAACACGCTGGGCGTGGTCGGCTCGATCCCGGTGCCGGAAGTCATCCGCAACATCAACGCCTACACCCTGGGCGCGCAGAGCGTGAACCCGAAGATCAAGACCAAGGTGGTCTGGGTCGGCAGCTGGTTCGACCCCCCGAAGGAAACCGAAGCCGCGCAGAGCCTGATCAATGGCGGCGCCGACGTGCTGCTGCAGAACACCGACAGCACCGCCGTGTTGCAGACCGCCGAGAAGAACAAGAAGTTCGCCTTCGGCTGGGACAGCGACATGAGCAAGTTCGCCCCTGAAGCCCACCTGGCCTCGGCCATCATCAACTGGGCGCCGTACTACAGCAAGGCCGTGAAGGACGCGCTGGAAGGCAAATGGGCCGGCAAGACCGCCACCTGGTGGGGCGTGAAGGAAGGCGCCAACGACATCGTGGCGATCAGCGACAAAGTGCCTGCCGACGTGAAGGACATGGTCGCCAAGGCCAAGGCTGGCTTCATGGACGGCAGCGTGGACGCCTTCAAGGCGCCCCTCGTCGGCCAGGACGGCAAGGAGCAGCTCAAGGCCGGCGAAACCGCCGACGACAAGTTCCTGGGCGGCATGATGTTCTACGTCAAGGGCGTGGAAGGCAAGATTCCCAGCGACAAGAAGTAACCGAGACGCCGGTCGGCCTGCGAGCCGAACCGAGCCAAGGGCTGCGCGGGCAACCGGGCAGCCCTTCGTCGTTCTGGCCGCTCATGCGTGAACGGCTGCCGGGCGTGGCGCCTGTCCTTCGAAGTTCTCTCTCAAGTCCGGCCTAGGGCTACCGATAACACGTCGACATGTGCCGGTTTACGGCCAGCGTGACCCGCGTTGCCCAGCCCGGCGCCCGAACGAACAGAAGGACTGATCCATGGCCTCCATCATCTCGAACCTGACCACCGCTCAAGTCGCGGGGCTTTCTTCGTCCGTGATTGCCAGCTTGCGCACGGAAGACTGGGCAGCGTTCAGCTCGAGCCAGATCGTGGCGCTGACGACGGCACAAATGGGCGCCATTTCACTCCGCGGCATCGCCGCGCTGAGCACCGCCCAGCTCGCCAGCCTGGAAACTGCCGACATCGCTGCCTTGTCCAGCGCCCAGGTGCGGGCCATCACCACCGCCGGCATCGCCGCCATGGACTCCGCGCACCTCGCCGCCTTGACCTCGGTCGAGATCGCCGCACTGACCGCCAACCAGGTGCGCGCCATCGCAACGGTGGCCCTGGCCACCTTGTCCTCGGCCAGCCTCAATGCGCTGAGCTCGACCCAGTTCGCCGCCCTGACCACATCCGCACTGAATGCGCTGACCACCGCGCAGTGGGTCA
>Ga0136641_1000011_pt1 | contig 81463 bp, 67 predicted proteins | sample EliLak1302023Y_FD_115312 | JGI IMG/M metagenome (GOLD analysis project Ga0136641, IMG submission 115312) | Freshwater microbial communities from Elizabeth Lake, Yosemite National Park, California, USA - 13020-23Y | ecosystem: Environmental > Aquatic > Freshwater > Lake ...
GGTATAACTGAACAGTTGCCCACTTGTAATTGCTTCACCTCCAATTTTCAGTGATGTAGGAGACGCAAATGCAGTAAATGTTGCACTGCCGTCGATATTAGTTTGAAATGTTGGACTTGCTGTAGTTGCGTATGCACTCAAACTGGTAGTAGTTGCGTATGCACTCAAACTGGTAGTAGTTGCATAGCTAGACAAAGCAGTATTTAAATTGGAGTTGGTAACATATGCACCCAATACAGTGGTAGTCCAGGTTTGAGTAGCTAGTTTTCTTCCTCCCTGGCTAACGCCGTCCATCAATCGAATAGTGCCGCTGGTTAAATCATAAACCAAATCGCCGTTACTGTAACTTAATCTATCTAGATCGACGCTGTCGTATGCTTGTAATTTGACACTATGTACGGTTTTGCTCATGAAAATACTAGTCCTTTATAACTAGTATTTAACCGTTTTAGTCTTTGAAGTAGTACTCGTAATTGACGCTGGTCGGGTTTTCTTTACGAATTTTTGCACCGTTTTTGAGATGGAATCTTCGGGCCATTGGCGTGTGTGGGCTTAATGTCACGATGCCCTTGATATTGGCATAATCTTTCAACAACCACTCTGCGGCAGCTTTGAGCAAGGTAGCACCAGCACCTGGAGCATAACTCCAGATAGTGTAGAATACCGCAACTTCTTTGTCTTTTTGCATGTTGACCAGGTCTTCTTCTGTTTCCGGAACAGTACTTAACCATTGCATACAAGTGGCCGCTAGAACTTCTTCGCCGGCCATGAGTATAAGGATTTCAGCGGCTTCGTTGATACGTTGTTCAAGTGGAATATGCGGACGTACAGGATCGTCTTTGATCAACCGTACCAACGGATCTGTGATATCTCTGATATGATGCAATTGCATGGCCGCCACCTAGTTATTATACACGTACTTATCTCTTCTGGTCAAAAATCGTATTACAAACATATCACACGTCGTCTCCCGGTAAGTTGTTTAGTAACTCTCTCAGTTTACTACTTTCCACTTGTGCCTTGACCTGTGGTTTGGACAAATCAAATCCTTCTTTAGGCGTGGCACGTTCCCATGGTGGACTGGTATCTTCGCTGGCCACAGTTTGTCGCTGTTTGATACTGTTCAACAAACTTGAACCAGCACTTGGAGATCCATTGCCGTACCCATCTTGTTCATCTAAGTCACTGATACGCAATGTATCCACATTAAACTCAAGGTCAATCTTCATTCCAACACCACTGCTAGAGCGTGTCTTCATCAGTTGAATTTGATAACGTCCACGCTCACGCATGGCACGACTGGTAAAGATACCAAACACGTTATCCGCTGTCTGAATCTTAGAAAGTCCACCCGAGATATGACTGTGATCAAACTCAACTTCTTCAACTGCCCCACGATTTAACTGTGCCGCTGTGACAAACACACAGTTCTTTTCCACTGCCAAATTGCGTAATTCTTCACTCACATATTTGTCTTTCACAAACAAGTTTTCAGCACTGATACGCTTGCTGAGTGGCATCAACAAATCCATATAGTCTACTAATAACACGTCGACCTTACGTCCAAGTTTGACTTCATACTCTTTCAAATATGCACGAATGTCATTGGCAGTTTTGCCACTTGGCATGTACTTGACCTGCAATTGACCACTCTTTTTACCGATCATTTTGACCTTCATCTCAACGTCGTCAAGATTCTTGAAAATCTCTCTAGTTGGGATTCCAGTGGTCATTGCATCAATACGCATACACACCAAGTCTTCTGAAAGTTCAAGTGTTAGATACAACACATTCAGTCCAGCAAGAGCATAATTGACACCAAGATTAGCCAAAAATAGGGATTTGCCAGCACCGCTACCGCCCGCCCAAATGTTGAGCTCGCCACGGTTAAAGCCTCCATAAAGTTTGTCATCAATTGCTTTCCAGCCTGTCGAAATTTGTCCATTTTTATCCTTAATACGTGCTAAACGTGCTTTAGGGTCTAGGAAATAATCCGTGCCCATATCCTTTTGCAAACCAATTTGTACCGCCGCTTTGATCTTTTCTTCCACTGGGCCGTACTCACCTTTTTCAAGTAAGTCAGCACTTTCTAAAATTGCTCGCTCAAGACCTTTGTGTCTAATAAATGTTTCAAAGTCATCCAGTACCCATTCATAGTTGTTTTCTTTGACGCCTTCTGGTGTTTTAAAATTACTGCTAGTTGATGCATTTACAATGTCAAATGTGGGTAGCACATTGTATTGTTCCACATACTTGTTGATAAATTCTGCCGAGTCCTGTAGTTTGCGATCAAACAATGTGTGATCAAAAATACTTTGACAACGTACAAATGTTTCAGCATCACTCAGCATCATCTCCAAATATAATTTTTGTACTTCAAATCCGTAATTGATATTTTGTGCCATTTATTCTTCCTTTAATTCTTTAGCTAGCAATGGAGCATATATGTCGTTCCATTCTCGTTGTGTGCTTGCACTCAAGCAAAGTTCTACTGCTTGGTTAATTTGTTGTTCCGTAAATAGTCCTTTTTTGATAATAGAGATTAACTCTTCAATTACCTTGAGTTCTAATCCTTGACCATCTGGCCCACCATGTTTGGGTATTTTTACTGTTCCTGGAACCATTTCTTTGCTTTAAGTTGTATTTTGAGATTGTTAGATTCTTTAGCACTAACAATTAACCACATGGTGGCCAATCTTCCTAATTTGATTACTGCATCGTTCACGTCTTTAATACCATCCGGCCAATCTGGCATACTGACACTCCATTCCAGTGCCAATGCCTGCTCTAATGTTGCCTTACCTGCCGCATCTCTATCAGGTACCAACACAATTTCCTTATCCAATTGTCTTAATAACCAATGTTGGCTGTCTTTGATTTCTGCTCCCAACAATGCACAGGAATCTATACTTAGCGCATCAAACGGGCCTTCGCACACAAACACGAACTCTCTATCATCTGCTTGATTGTCAAGATTAAACACATATCCGGGCTGTTGTTCACTCAAATATTTGGGTTGTGCATCGTTAATGGCACGAGCAGTCCAGCCCACAATTTTGCCTTTGTATAGAAATGGAACAATAATTCTATTAGTAAATCCAGTCTTGGGAGTCCAGTAGAACGGATAACATTTTGGATCTATGTTTCTATCTGTAAGATATTCTATACATTTTTTAAATTTTTCAGGTATCGAAAAATCTGATTGCGCAATATTTTCAGCCCATTCCACCATGCTGAGAGAATCCATAGGCATAGCCCTGGTATCAAATTTAGGAATTACGCTACGGATTTCTGCGGTACTGTTGTTGTCTAATCGTAGTGCTTCTAATCTAAGCTGGCTGATGATATCATCCGGAATATTTAAATCCCGCATGAATTTATTCATGTTTTTGCTGATATGCCTGCCCGGTTGCCAACTGCATTTGAACCCACAATTGAAGCAGTGATAACTGACTGCATCACCGCCGTTCACAATGAAACCGCCACGTTGCCGTTTGTCATCACAGCATACAGCATTGAACCCAATCCAACCACTTGGAGTGTGTTTGCGTTTTCCGGGCAAGTAATTTAGTAGTGTATCCGCTATTAGGCTCATACCTAATTATAACAGATTAGTTGATTAAAATCAATAGGTAACGGTAACTTGATCAACCGTTCCGTAAGGATTAGTGGTTACAAAGTTGTAAGGACTGACACTTGGATACATCCAACTTATGCGCATGTAGTTGTAACTTTGTCCAGTGTTAGAATTTGTTACTGGAACTCCAGTAAAATTGAGTGTAGTTGTAGTTGCAACACTATATGTCATGCTTTGTAGCTGGGGTGCGCTCTTGAATGATTCAACACTTGCTGTCATATCTTCGGTTGCTTCCACATAAACTGTGCCAATAAAATTGGTAAGTTTTACACTAAAATCCATTACTGTAGTCGGGACTGCTTCGTAAAATTTGCATGGAATTGCGCTGGTATGATTGATAACATTGCCCATGAAGTTGATTTCGCCGGTAAATCTGTCGTATACAATATCATCTCTAAATTTAGGCATTGCATTGCCAATTACTTGTATAGTACCCACTGCACTAAATCTGCTATCACAATATAGCATGACATCATTGCCGCCGCTGACGGCTGTAACACTATATCTTAAATTTTGATCTGCTAAATCAGTTATGTCTTCTGCCGGGATAGTAACTGTGCCAATGCCTTTAATCGCGGTAGCAGTCACAGCGTACGGGCTTTCAGGCAGTGCATTGCCAGCCATGTCCATGACATTCATTTCAATGTTTGTTAATGTTGTTAGGTCAAGACGTTTCTGGTCAGCGTTCTGAATGTCGAACTGAATGACATTATCGATACCGTTATAGATTTTTACTGTTTTTGTATACACGATTGTGTTCTCCACGTTGAATCCTGCCAGATCGGCTATTAAGATTATTCTATTGGGGTATAAATAACTTTGAATTTTTTGCATTTGGCAAGGACCTTTAATAGTATTTATGGCAAAACTAAGAGACAATATAGAACAAAATCTACCGTTTATCAGTGTGATAAACTATGGCACGGACGAGTATGTGGGCATTATAATAAATCAAGATCAGTTCGTTACCAGTTTCTACGATTTGAATGCCATTAAAACTCCTGAAGAAAAAACATTGTTCTTGGAGATAGGCGAAATTTGGTGGTGGGAGTCAAATCGACAATATCCCATCAACATATTTTGCCGAGATCAAATAGGGCCGTTTGCTTACGCAGTTAAAACATTCAACAGCAAAGATACTAGAATAATCTTTGGCCCGGTAGTAAACTTAATGAACTTGACTTTGAAACGTGTAAAACGCAAAAGTGTTCAACTGGTCCGCAGAGTACGTTAACTATACTCGTAACTTATTTGTTCACAAATTAGATTCATCTGCACAACAATAGCATGAGCATAACCAATACTGTGACTTTTCTTAAAACTATACTCCGCAGTTTTAGTCCAGATTTCATCGGAGATTTCTTGGAACCCTTTTTCTTTGCATACTGGGATGAGATGTTTTTTACCTGGTCGGAGCAAAGCAAGGAACATGGCCATTTCGTCGATTGATCTGGGTTTTAAATCAGCAATCAAATTGTGATATCCGTTTACATGGAATATCAAATCACAAAATTCTTTTTGTTCCAGCAAATCCCACAGTGGTTCTTGAGATAACAATGTTGATAAATGTTCTTTATTTTTTACACCTGCATATATGCTGACATTTAAAAAATCTATTTTAAAATACCCACGATCTTCAGCAGATTTGTAATCAATAGTACTCATTCCTCGTATTGGATCGTAAGGGATACTTTGTACATAAATTCCAGTATTGTGTTTTTTATCCGAGTCAAGTCGTGCGTCGATATGTTTTAAAACATTCAAGGCTTGAGCGCGATCTGCAAAGTCAATATCAATATCTGGCATTATATATTACTCTCTTTAACCACTTGTTTAACTAGCTCCACATCCAGTGCTAGTCTTTTAAATTTACTAATCCAAAATGGAACGTCAATGATATTTTGTACACTTGCCAACTGCTCATCGTTGAGCTTCTGCAACATTGCCTTACCACTCGAACTATTTAACATAATCCACGGACTGATTTTTCCATCCTTGATATCGTAGCAAGCACGACTTAAACTAACATAATGAAAGTAATGATTCCATTGAGCGGTATTAGTTTCACCCCAGGCCATCATGTGACTGATACTGCGCTCCAATGCTGTTTCTACTGTTTCGGATTTGATAAGTTCGAGAACATACTGTTCATAAAGCTCGTCTCTACACCAATGATCCAGTTTAACGCCTGACTGCACAATCCACTGAATGAATCTTTCTGGATACAAAGGATTGACATTACTAACAAAGCTACCAAACTTAACGAAAGCATTATAGTAAGGACTTTTACTAAATTCTTCATATGTTTTATCCTGTTTGACACTGGGTTGATTAAATTTATAGAATCTCTGAAATGTATCAAACCCCAGTATGACGTGTTTGTCCTTGCGGGCAATATATCTGCGTTTCTGCTCACACACATGCACCGACAAAGTCTTCTCTTGCATGAAGCCTTTGCCACAATGTCCGCATGAATAAGGTTGTTCTACCAAGGCCATCATTTTAATTTTTTTGCAATAGTGGCTTCGTCCATGCCATGCTTACGGGCAAATTCTTTCACTTCTTTATCAGTACTTAACTTACCAATTAATTCTACTTCGTCCATTTTTCTGTTGGGCATCAGCTCTGCCAAAAACCTGACTTTCTTGCTGTTAGTTCCGGCTTTTCGTTTATAACCAATCCATTCATGCCAGAACACTTTCTTACCATCAAATCCACACATGCACAACAACAACCACAACAGTTTGGGATGTTTCTGTAGTTCATTCCAGTTCTTATTGAAATATTCGTTGACTGTGAGAATATAGTGTTCTTGTATTTCTCTTGTGGTATTTGCTACACTACTTACATATCTGTTGAGAATAAAGAATTCGTTTTTAAGAGCTTTTTGTTGCTCAGCATCCATGGCATCCCACAGCTCATGCATGTTTTGATCAACAGCTGACAGCTTTTCCTTTAGTTCAACTTTTTCACTCATATTTTATCTTTACTTAATTTGTATATCATTATAGCACGATCTAAGGCCTTTTGTAAAGTGATATTGGTCTTGGCTTCTCGCCGAATCTCGCCCCATAATTTTGAATCTTGTATATGATCACGTAGCGGCCTACCATCATCGGTTCGAGGATCGTAATTATAGCCTACTTCCACTCGTGTACTAGGATCGGAGCCAATTTCTCTAGCATACACTGTACCGCCATTTCTTTCGTACACGTAAGTGGCTCCAGGTTTAAGACTTCCCATTACTACTCCTTAGGTACTAATACAGCATCAAATGCCATAACCGTTCTATGACCCGCACCGTGCCACGGATAAACAGTGTGCGGTAAATGACTGGGAAACACTATCACAGTGCCCGGAGTAGGGGCATATTTCCAAGTGTCATTCATGATAAATTTACTGACATCTTTAGTTTGTGGCATCTTGAATAAAATTTTACTATCGCTGGGATGACTATGGTCAACCAGTTCAGGAGCACTGATGTAAATATTTCCACTTATGTGCCCCGCTGGATGGCTATGCATTTCTTGATAATCGCCTTGGTATTGTCTAATGGTCCAGATGCTGGTCACTTTTGGTCTGCAATATTTTAATTCCTCAGCTCCAGACTGAGCAGTTATCAGCTCCATGTACCCTTGACATATTTTTTCTAACCAATCAACTAACCACCCAATGTCCGACTCTATTTCAGTGGGAAATACTTGTATTTGTTGGCCACCCCGAATACTGATTAACGGATTTCCGGCATCATTAAGTTCAGGATGTTGGTGTAGATTTTCTGCCAGTGCATAAATCTTACTAAACTCAACAGGTGGAACAGTATCGATTGCCAGGGTTACAGGTTGAAAATATGCTACCTTTAAACTCATAATATTTTATCCAATTGAATAATTTCATTTTGTTTGCTGACTTCTTTAACAAAATAAACACAGTTTGGTTTGTCACCTCCGTGTGTGGGTGTTGCTAATAGTTGTCCATTTTTCATTTTTGGAAAGTACCATTTGACATCGTTATAAAAATTCACAATCTCAATTTTTTTAAATTCTACTCTAAACGAACTGAGTGGATTAAAACACAGTGCTTCAAAGCCCCTGTCATTCAAACTGGTCAACGGTAAAATTTCGATATCACATGCACTTGAACTGTCGCCTACTGCTATACACCAATCTATCGGCATGGCTATTTCGTCATTGCCGATACGTAATACCATTGCGGGTGCATTAAAACTTTCCAGAAAGATCAAGGGCATGAAGAAAAAGTCTGGATTGTTTGCATCACTGTTGTCCAGTACTGCAAATCTAGTATTTTCGTCTACCTCGTCTGGTAAATTGTTTAATGAAAACGTTTGATTGTCTAATGTTAATATCTGCATAATTCCTTATTTTTGCCAATCTATCTTATCGATAGTGAATGGATATTTGGCATCCTTGTAAAATTTCTTCCTCGCTGTGAGGTGGCGCTTGGCGAATTTACAAGTTGAAGTCACGTCCCAGATTTGTACAAAGTCTTTGTCTTCGGCTTTTCTAATGCCGCGACCAATTGATTGTATAACTCTAACAAAGCTCTTTCCAGGCTCGAGAAGAACCAGATTAAAAATACGGGGGATATTGATACCCACAGCGGCCACACCAAAAGTTGCCACGGTAATCTTGTTATCATTTGTTGCATGATCCTTGTATTCCTCTGCTCTTTTTGTACCTTTAACTTCACCTGATATAAACACTGCGCCTTCTATCATTTCTGTTAATAATTTGCCTGTATCAATTCTATTAACTAGAATTAACGTATTGCCTGAGTCCGATAAGCCTTGTATGAATTTGCTAAAATATGTAATCCTGTCCTTGTTGGTCACAAGATACTTTAATTCTTCTTGATATGTCTTGAATTCTGGTAGATCTATCAGTTGTAAAATGTTCACATGCAAGTTACTCAACACACCCATCTCTTGCAGTTGATGTGCTTTGATTCCGCCCACAACTGGACCAATCGATGCAAAGATAGGTTCGCTTTCAAAGGCATCTTTGGGCACAGTTCCAGTCAATCCCCAACGAATAGGAGAATTACACAGGTTTTGTGTGAGTAAATTCTTCAGCACTTCTGCTTTGGCCATGTGTACTTCATCCACAATGACTGTGCGTACTCCATCTAAAAATTCTGCAAGGGTTAAAGCAATATCTTCACTCCAGTTCTTGCTTTTCTTGTCTAGAATGTTCAAACTTTGCCATGTGCATATGGTGTGTGTACGACCTAAATCTTTGCGATCACCATAATACACGCCAACATCCAATCCCACATTGCGATAGTCTTCTTCTGTTTGCGTAACAAGATCTTTGTTGGGCACAATCACAATGGTGCGTCCATATTTCTCTGCACAGTGACTCAATGTTGCGGTCATAATTGTTTTGCCGGCACCTGTGGCAACTTCTTGCAGTGCCTGTGTATTGGTAAAAAATCTGTTTACAACTTCCACTTGGTCTTCACGCAACACAATCGGTTCACCAGCAAATCTATGACCTATAGGCCAAACTTTGCCTTGATCTGCCCAGTAGTGAGTGGTTATTTCTTCGAACTCAATCTTGCTGGTTGTACGCAGATCATCCAATTCGTCAATACTGATATCCATGTCTGCAAGTATGCCAAGACATCTTTCCAGCTGGCTAAGATAACCGTTGCCTCCCAGCCCAAACATCGACACTTTGCCATCCCAACGACCCAATTGATATGCTGGACGATATCTAGCAGTTGGATCTTCATACTTGAATGTGTTGGTCAGTTTCTTACGAGCATCAAGGTTCAGCCCTTCAAATTTAATGTTGACTTCGTCTCGTATAATCAGTTTTACTGTCATTTTAAAATTATCTTTTTATCAAACATTGGGTCAGCATCTGACCATTCAATGATGCAATCGCAACAATTAGAGTACACACTAGTTTTGCCATGACGCAGGCCCATTTTGGTGTCCAAGGCAATCACACTCATTGGCTTCCATGTGTTATTGAGGAAAAATTTAGGTATTTTTCCACTCATCACAGCCGCTACTTTTAAGTCAGCATCCAGTCGGTGGTTGTATTGTTTGTCTGCAATAAGGCTGTTGAACTGTTTGCCCATTGTGTCGTTGGGCAATCTAAAGTACACCCCAACACCGCTTGAAATATTGTTTTTTTCCAAAGCATCTGTCAGAATTTGCAAATTTGTCAGGTACTGTGCATTGACTATAGTGTCGAATACCACTAACAACGGAAACCTGTGTAAATTTACCAAACTGCATATGACTGCATCCATGCCATGTTGTTCTTTATCAACCCATACTCTGGATTTAGGTCTGTTGGCAATTACCTCGGTCAGCGTTTCACCATGATTTTTGGCATTTTCTGTGAAATACTGATATCGCATACTTCGGTCATTAATGATGCTTTGATTGATGGGTGTTTCAATGCCAAGGTCATCAGTTATGTGTCGTAAAAAGTTTTTATGTTCAATATTTGAAATAATGAACTGATTGCGAAATTCAGTTTCCGACCACATTTTTATGGTCTCATAGTGGTTTTTTATGGTCTCATCAATGTCAAAGTCATGAGGCTCAAATGCTTCATATAGCGCCACTATATTTTTTTCAGTCAGCTCGGCTTGCCATGTTTTTCCAGCCAATGACGCTACAAGCCCTTCAACTGTGTTTGACAAATTTTGCAGAATTTTGCGAATTTCTTGGCTATATGTCAATTCTATGAATAATACGGGCTCATGGTCTTCATTTTTCTTGATATAGAATTTTTTAACTTGTTCGATGTGTCTAAAACTTTTAGACCAAGTGGGAGCGCCTAAAGTGGAGGAAATTTCTTCAGAAAATTTAGGTAATTTTTTACTATTTTCCTTTAAAATCTTGATTAGCAAGCGACTTTGATTTTCAGTGATGAAAAAGTTGCTGGCAATCGATGCAGCCAGGCTACGTAGTACTTTGCTGTCCCGGGGTGCTATTGTTTCTTCAATGGTGGGTTCAGTAAAATTTATAATTTTTAATAATAGATTATCTACAGTCGTCATATAGTAAGTATACACTAACAATCATCAAAGGTCAACCTCTTAAAAAAAATAGGCCTATAATTATTTAAGGCCTATGGAGTCTATTTTGAGCAGATTGATTATAAACTGGCGTCTTCCATTCCAGCAATACGCAATTTTACAATATTAGTAATTTGCCATTGTTTTTGGTCTAGCCCCTTAGTAATACCCAACCATTTGTTTCTAAGTAAAGCAAATTCATTGATAATTTTTTCCATATCAATTACATCTGCTTCACCTTCGACAAATTTCTCACAATCTCTACTACTTAGAGCACGTTGGTAACTTTCGAGATACTTACGGAAAAAACCACTCTTCAGACGGCGAAGTTCAATGTTGAGGTATTCCAATATTGCTTCAATTTCCTGTAGTTGGCTGAATCTGTGTTCAACCACACCAGGTAATGCCGCACTAGCACGTTCCACGTTGCCGTTCAATTTGATCTCTTTACGGGCATCAATTAATTCAGCTTCAAAATACAATACTGCATCGGGAATGTTACTAATGTCTTTAGCAATATCGGTATACCAGCCCATTGTTATTCCTCGTCTTCGTTGTAGGTATCTTCTTCGTCTTCTAGTGCTTCATCAGATTCTTCATCGAGGTAGTATTCAATGGCAGCATCTAACACACTGTCAACTCCGGCAGCACTTCCCATTACACGATCGCTAGTGCCAAAGTCGGCTAGCAAGTCAACATAACGTTCTGCAACGCTGTCTACTACTTTCTTATCAACAAAATCTACGAAAAGTAACCAGATGTCACCAATTTGCGTTTCATTCAACATTTTCTTCTGTCTCCTCGGGAATGGTAGTTGTTGTAGTCTTGATATGAAATTTATTCATTATCATATCTAATTTATCATCTTTCCATTCCTTTCGGTAGAATTTGAATTCCTCGCCTGTCTCTGGATCAACCCACTTGAGTCTGTTGCCTTCTTGTTTTAACAAGCCAGCTTTCTCGCACATATCAACCATGCCTGAATAGGGATTCATGCCAGTTTCATATGGAATTTTAATTTGCACAGTTTCAAAAGGCTTGGCATAACGTGTTTTCATGATCTTGCAACTGGCACGAATACCCATGACATCTGAAATTTTATTGCCGTCCTCATCTTCTTTGAGTTTGAGTTTTTTCATGGCAACAACAATGCTGGATGCATACACAAAGCCTTGTCCGCCGCTGATCTTGTCATCTGGATCAAACATGTCTTGACTTGCGTATGTGTGATTTGTACAAACCATGCCCACATTGTAACTGCCAAACATGTTGACACAGTTACGAACCAAACTGGTAAGTGCCTTGGGTTTACGGCCCATGTCTCCCTTCATGTCGCCAGCTTGGAACTGGTTAATGTCAGTGGGAGTAAGCAACATACCTAATGAGTCTATGACAAATAACACTTTGGGACGCTCTGCCATTTCTTTGTACTCTTTCATGAATTCATGAATGGTTCGAGCCACATCATCAATCATGGCCATGTTGAGTTTAAGCAGTTTGTCTTCGCTGGTATCTACACCAAGTGCGTGTAGCCATTTTTCATCCAGCGCATTTTCTGTATCAATCAAGATGACATAAATGCCCTGTGCTTGTGCATTGCGTACTAGATTGCCTGAACAGATAAAACTTTTACCTGCGCCGCTTTCTCCAGCAAACACAGTGACTTTGCCTAATGGGATTCCTTTGTTGAAATCACCGCTGATCAAATAGTTAAGCGTGAAGTTGCCTGTGCTGACCCAATCTGTGGGATCGTTAAATCCCACACCAAGACCGTCAATACTTTTGGTCAAGGTCTTTCTAAATTTCGATAAATCGAAGGCTTTTGTAGCCATAAGTTAATTCTCCTGATTAAGATAACCTGGGCGTACAACTAGGTTGCAGAGGCCCAAGCTGTTTACGCTTTTTGACGATTGCGAATCATTGCCAAGATGTCTTGGGCACGTGAATCGCCACCTGCGGTTGCTTCAGCCTTTGGTGCTGGAGCAGGAGCCGCTTTAGGCGCTGGTACATCATCTTCATCGTGCGATGCCGCTGGCGCCGGTGCGCTGGCTTTAGGAGTTGCCTTGTTAGGATCACCAGTGTTTTGGCTCATTCCAGCTGGTTTGAAATATTGTCCCCAAAGTTCCATGTCATATGGCTCGCCATCAACTGATGCTTCGAACATTTCTTTCATAACCTTCAATTCCACTTCGCCTGGTTTCTTAGGCAAGAAATCACTCAAGTTATACAAGCCGTTGGTTTTGATAGCTGCCTGTTCTGCGTCATTTAGTGGACGTTCACGGCGTGCCCAAGAGCTAGTTGAGTAGTCAGCGTAACCACCCTTGCTGGTTTTCTTCATGCGATAGTCTAGACCATGCACATAATCAGTTGGCAAGTCTTCCAATTCTGGATCCACCAGTGCCGCACGAATTGACTGGAAAATCTGTGGACCAATAATAAATCTGCGGATTGGATTTTCTGGGATGTCGCTGGCTTGTTCGCCAAGTCCGTCTTCTGCAACGAAACCTTGGAAAATATAACTGCGTTTTTTCCAGTACTTACGACCCATATCTTCCAATGCTGGGTCTTTGAACCAACCACGAACTTCAGCCAAGATTGGGCATGTGTCGCCATACATTTCCACACATGGTACTTGTACTGTTACTGATTTGCTTTCTGATTCACCTTTAATGCCTGCGAATGGCAATTTGATCATTGCACGTTCGACCCAGAAAAAGGTGTTGTCGGAGTTACCGTCTGGTAAAAATCTAAGTGTAGATTCCCCGCCTTCTTTTAAATTCCAGAAGGGATAAATTGATTTATCTCCGCCTGTTTTGTTGTCTGATCCTTTGGATTCAGATGCCTTAAGTTTTGCTCTAATTTCTGCCAAAGTTGCCATAATAGTTCTCCTGTATTAGCCTTTGTGTTTTGCATTTCTGCTGTTTTTGCCTGTGTGTTTTATGCGTCTACATAAAACAAAAAGTGCATACATGTTATTGTACGCACTTTTATTTAGTAAAGCAAGAGAAATCTCGCCTGAAATGTGAGTATTTTACTCAATTACTTGTAATTAACCAAACTTACCAATCGATCAATTTCATTGTAGCCAGTTGATTCAGGTAGCTTTGGCAATGGCTTTGCTGGCGCCGCAGTATTTGCTGCCGCACTTGCTTTCTTAAAATCAAATCCTGGCTTGCTTGGGTCCATTACTGGTGCCGCAGGCTGTGTAGCTACCTTTGTATACTGTGTTGGATCAAATGGTTTAGCACCTTGTGCTGGAGCCGCTGGAGCCGCTGGAGCCGCTGGAGCCGCTGGAGCCGCTGGTTTAGCAGTGGCTGCGCCTGGTTTTGCCAACTCAGTTGTATAAGGCTTACCCTTCCATGTAAATTGTTTTTCACCTGCCGCGCGAGCTGCCGCAAATGCTTGACCAAACGGCATATCATCGCGATTAACTTTGGCTGCGCCACCTGCCGCTGTAGCTGGCCCGCCTGGAATTGTAGTTGCTGGATCAGCACCTGTTTTGGTTCCATCTAATGCCGCACTGCCTGCTGCCGCGCTACCCGCTGCCACTGCTGGTGCCGCGCTAGCTGTATCGATTGCTTTTTGTGCATCACTTAATGCTGCCGCAATTTCTGGTGAAGGATTTTCGTTATTGCTGTTGATCCTTGCCATGATATCTTGGATTTGTTTGATAGTTGCGGCTTTGTCATCGCCACCGGCCGCAGGTGCTGGCGCATCAGCTTCTAATAGTCTTACTGTGTTAAGTAAACGACTCATTGTTTCGTTTAGGCCTTCACCCATAAAATCTTTCATAGCTGGATCATTTTGAGGAGTTATCGGGGCCGCTGGCACTGGTTTGGCAGCTTGCCCTGCTGAGGCGCCCAATTTTGCAATCAGCGTTTTTAATTGAGCCAAATCTGCGGCAGTGGCCGCATCGCCGGCTGCATTTGCTTTCACTGGAATAGTGGCCGCTTTGGCAGTGCCGTCTGGATTTGCATCCGTTGCACCACCGCCGAACAGGCCACCGAGCTCACCCTTGGCCATTCTGCCAACAATGATGTTGTCAGTTGGATCAGCCATGCCAATTTTCTTTTGTACCATGGGACTTAGTTTTGCCCAGGCCGCTGCCTTGGCAGGATCTTTACCTTCCCATGGATTGGCACTGGCCTTTGGAGCGGCAACCTGTGGTGGAGGTGGAGTGCCGGGAGTCGCGGTTGGATCAGCTTCTGCCATGTATTCGCGTAGACCGCGCACACGGGCTAGTAATTGTGATTCAGTAATTTTTTGCATAATGGTTCCTTATCTTAATCCTGCAATTTTAAGCATTGCTGTTAGTTCAGCATCTTCATTCATTCCTGGCATCTTGCTCATGATACCTTTCATCATGTCTTGTGGGTTCATTTGACCGCCAGGGAATTGTATATTTTGATTGGGCATCTGAGCTTTGCCCATCATGCCTTTCATCATATTTCCTATTTGCCCTTGCATTGCCTGTGGATTACCGGTGTCAAATTCTTGATCGCCAAATTTAATCTTTGGCATTTGTTTCATTGCGTCATCGTAACTGGCTGGCTTGCCATTAACAGTGCCACTACTGGTATTCGATTGTGTTATCTTGGCATCTGGATTGGATTTGGCAAAGTTTGCCAACATCTGGTTAACGTCAACTCCGTTGTGTGAATCCAAAAAGTTTTTCATCATGGAACCAAAATCACGTTCGTCGTCTGCACTGTCTTCATCAACTGCATGATTGTGATTGCCGGACAGATGTTTGATACGACTCAGTTCATTATCATTACCGCTTGGATCCATCTTGTCGATTGTTTGTAATACCTGTTCCAAATCACCTTGGCTGGCATTTGGAAATTCGCCGTCTTTAAAGCCCTTAACAATTTTGGTTTTGGCCCTTGTTCCACCAATGGTAAAATTCTTTAGTTCACGATTCCAGAAACCTGCTACACTGGACAACATTTGATGAACGCCACTTTCGTGTTCATTTGCATCTGCTTGATCAACAAATCCACATTCCATTGGCGTTAGACCACATTCACGCATAGCATCATGCAAAGTCATGACTTTGTGACCAAAGTCCATTTCATGTTCTAACTTTGCACCGTGTGCCTTAGCTTGCATAAACTTGGCTTTTAATTTCGACATGTTTGGATTGCCAACACTTTCTGCTACAGGCGGTGGAACTGGTTGTTCGCCTTCGGGCGCTGGCGGAACTGCACCTGCTTCGCCTTCTGGTGCTGGCGGAACTGCACCTGCGTCTGGCGCTGGAGGTGCTTCTGGTGCTGGAGGTACTGCACCTGCGTCTGGCGCTGGAGGTGCTTCTGGCGGCAATTCTTCTCCGCCCACTTCTCCGTCCCCTGCAAAATTCAACTGTGGAAGAATACGTGCAATGTCTGCATTATCCTTGGCCATGAAATTTAATTCTTGCTGAATTGCGCTACGTGCATCTAGATCTGGGTCTAGGTCTTTTACTCTGTCTAAAAATTCTGGATCATCGATGAGACCTTTTAAACTATCAATAATGTTGATACCTTCTGGGCCACCTTTCAATTCAGTGCTCATGATCTGATTGAATTTTTCAATGGCGGCCTGCTGTGTTGATTTGTTTGGGCTGAACAATGTGTCTTCGCCATCTTGTGACAGTTCATCTTCTGCCACAATACTATCCATGAAACTTTCAAACGCCATTTCTGGATCGTACGATTCTTGTTCTTGATCAGGAATAGTAACTCCACGACGTTTTAATTCTGCTTCAGCATCTGGGCCGGTCACTAGTAAACGCAAACGTACACCGTTGCGCATAGCATTCACCGCCTTCATTAAATAATCGTTAGGCATGGTTGCTGCCAATGAATTATTCGGAGCTGGTGCTTGTTGCTGTTGTACTCTTTGATTTAGATTTACTTGATCTTGTGCAGTAAATGCGCCAGGAGGCATTGTGCCATCTGGGCCAGGCAATGTGATGCCGCCTTCGTCTAATAAATCATCTGGTGTTAGTTCTCTGATGGGCATTTCGCTTTCATCAATCAGTCGAAAAATATACGGAAATGCTGTGCGTAGATCTTCGTTAAATGTGCGTATAGTCAAACGGTCAATAAAGTCACTCATGATCTCTTCTGGAATCATTTGGTCATCTTGTGCCGTAAAACTTTCTGCAAATGCTTGATAATATGCTGGACGCTGTAAGCTGTGTACTTCTTTTTTAATTTCTTCAATGCGGTTAAACACCACATCGGTAATGCCGCCCATTGCTTCACTCAATGCTTCATTACGATTAACATAACCTTTAAACTTGCGTAACTGTGCCAGTTCCTCGCTCAAACTTGTGATGTGTTTACCAATAGCATCATAAGGAATGCCACCAGCTTTTAAATGTTCTGCCAATGCACGAGCACCATTAAGATGTTTTACTGGATATTTAAAACGTTCACCTTGGGAATTTTCTACATAAATTGCTTCAATGTGCATTGTACGACCAGCGGCAAGATCCAAGTTTACAGGCTGACTGTGTTTAACAACTAATCGTGCCTCGCCCAAATCCTGGTAACTGATCTTGCTAGTTCCATACATTTTGTTTTCCATTATAGGTTCCATGGGTGCTGTTTCCTTGTGCTTTGCTTTGAAATTATAATCACGTTTATCTAAACTGTCCTTGCCAATGTTTTGAATATCAAAATTCAACAAACGGTCTTTAGCGAATTGTCTAAAGCTACGGAAGAATTTAAATGCACTTGGGTGCTTGCTGTCTGCCAAGTCGCCGCTGAGTTCAACAACAACTCCGTCATCTTCATCCAGTGTGATAGCCACAGTGCCTAAACTCACACCCTGCTCTTTGTAGTCAAACTCAAAGAACCTAGCATGGGGAATGTCAGCTTTCTTGCTGAGCACTTCACCGCTTTCGTCCCCAATTTTGATGTTGGGAAAACGTGTTTGGATCTTGCCATACAAGTCTAACGCTATTTTATCTAAATTCGTGTTCATGATATATTTATCCTAGCCCATGGATATGTATATGGGCAAAGGTGGCACGTAGTTTTCATCCACAGCCCAGTCGCTATGCACTTTGATTTGGTCAAATACTGCTGGATCCCATTCTGCCAGCAACAATCCCATGCGTATGATCAGCAGGAATGCTGCCACCAAATCATCATGTTGCCCTTCTTTGGCTTTGAAACTGGTACCAGCGGCAATGTAGCTTTTAAGTTGGCTGATCAGTGGGCGGCTATGTATTGTACACTTGTCTTCTTCCACTAGAAATTTGATCTTGGCACAGGTGCTGATTTTTGAGCCAAATGTAGTGTTGAATCCTTTGCGGAATTTCTTAACATGGCCTTTGCGCATGGGTTCACTTAGGAACAACCCTGGAAATGTTTCTTCTCCCAAATTTTCAATAACCACTAGAGCACTTTCCCCCACAGTGTTATTTTCCACACTCCAGTACAGCTGATTGTAGTTTTCTGCGCCGATCTCGTCTTCAATAAACTTCAGCATGTCTCTAAGTATCTTTACCTGTTGCTGAATAGGTGTGATGTTGTGTTGCCATTCTGCTATCTGTGTCATGCTGGGCATTTCAAACACTTCGATAGCACCATAGTCGCCGCCAGTACCTAAACTTGGATCCAATGCCACTAGATATACCTTGTCTTTTTCAGGTTTTTTCCACCAGCGAACTTGTCCTTGTTTGAATGCAGGTTCGCGCCCTACTAGTTCAGCAAGTTTTATACTGTTGATAAGTGTTTCGTCAAATACTAAAAATTCGCAACCGTATTCTCGACGGAAACGTTCTTCACCAATGCGGCCCATTTCAACACGCTTCCACTCTTCGTCACGATCTGGATGTTCGTGCCATTCAGCTTTGAAACCGTGAAAGCCGTTGCGACCCAGGCCGTCATCCCTTGCATTGCCATACTCGTCAAATGAATCTTTGCTTTCTTTCCAAATAATAGCAAATTCATCTTCGTCACTGTTGGGTGTTGAAGTAATAATTGCTCTACCACCAGTTGCTAGTGTTGGCGATATTGAAGTCCAAAATTCTGTAGCGATGTTAGGTTGTACGAAAGCAAACTCATCGCAATATAGTAAGGATATGGACATACCACGACCGGTATTACCAGTAGTAGTAGCTGAAACAATTCTTGATCCGTTGTCAAAATCTATACTCCCCTTGTTATAACTCACAACACCTGCACGTATATAGTCAGGACATAATTCGTATCCATAGCGAATACGTTGCATGATTTCTTGTGCGCCTGTGTATTTGTGTGCGGCAACCAGAATAGTCTGATCCGGGTGGAACATGGCAAACCACAACAAGTAACTGGAAGCACAGGTAGTTTTACCACTTTGTCGCGGTAACATGTTTATGTTAAATCTGTAGTCGTGATATGCGCCCAACAATCTTTCCTGGTATTCGTAAGGTTCAAATTTTACCTTGCCTCTAACAGGATGTTGTATGTGAAAAAAGTTCTTTGCAAAGTGAAGGTATCCCAATTCTGGGTCCATGCACAGAGCCATGTCCATGACTTCTTGTTCAGTGAACTTTTCTTTTGTATGCGCCTTTTTGGTCAGTACGCCATCTAATGATTTTGCCATACTGTTATTTACACAAAAAAATAGCTCCCGAAGGAGCTATTTGGCACTGGTTACAGAGTGCTAACTGCGACGAATTTTATCCGTTTAATCTCTTGTTTAGTGCCAACATTTGTGATACGGACTCATCCAGTCTGCCATCTTTTTCTTTTTTACTTAATTTTTCAGTTTCTCTACGGGCTTTGTCACTTAGATTGGTAACCTTACCACGACCGTCTTTTTTAGCAGTAGATTTTGTCCACTCGCCTTCGTCTTTCCAGCTGGTAACTTCACCCTTATCGTTACGAGTTTCTGTGCGTTCTTCTTTGATTGATTGGTACATTTGTGATAAGCGACTTACTAATTCTTCGCTAACACTAGCCGGAGCACGTAGGGTATTACTACCCGGCACACGCTGTAGTGGGCTGGATTTGCCTTTGCTGTTCATGTCGTCGCCGCTGAATGTAACAGCATCAATGCCATGTGTGTGATGGCCGCTGGCACCATCTACACTGTTACCCCATGACTCCTCGTCATCGCCGACTGTTTCGCCAACTTCGTATTCATGTGTCATTGGGCTTTCTTCACCATCAGTTTCTTCATGCGCCAGTTGCGTAACAATATCGCCCATGATAGGTTCTTCAGGCTGGTCGCCTGGCTCACCAAACAATTGACTTACATCGTGTTGATGCGGGTCTTGATTTTTGCTATCTTCGATATTACGTAAAATTTTCATCAAGTCACTGATGCCCCCGGCGCCGCTGCCGTTCATGCTGACATTCATAGTAACATTGTCCTGTTGCTTGGGAGAACCTCCCATTGCTCCGCCAATTGCTATTGGTATACCACACTCTGTGTCAGCGGGTACGTTATCGTGGGTTGGCGCCATGGGAGGTATTGCGTTCTCGTCAATGCTCTTTAATTTTGTCATTAAGTCTAGTAAATTCATTTTATTATCCCTTTGAATGGATTTGGAATTTTATTCTGTGTTGTGCCCATGGCACTCTTTGTGCCAGGCTGTATTGCCACAGATTTTTTGTATTCAGACGCCATTCCAGGTTGGCTGTTGGCTAAAATATCATCATTAACACCTTTGTATTGAGTCAATATTTTTGGTGTTTTAGCCAAATCTTTCAATAGATCATACTTGTGTTTTTCGTTAACTAAATGGCCGTTGTCACTGGGTTCTTGCATTGTGCCGCCCAATGCTTTGCCGGTACGTTCATCAAATTCGTGGTTTAGTTCGTTTTCTAATTCTTCTGCAAGGCTACTAATTTTAATATAATTATGTGTCACAGCTAGTCCCGACGCAATGCGATCTCGGATTTGCAATGCTGTAGCTGGATAACTTGTAGAGATATCGTACACAGTCATTTGCGTATTTCTGTGCTCAGGAAAATCTGTTTGACGTTCGCTGATTGGCGTTGCGCGGCCACTACTTACGGTGGTAACATGAAACTCTGCCAATGCGGCTTTGATTTGCGCCACTGCATCTTTGGCATGGTCTCCAGCAATTTTTACCTTGAATTCGTAAACTCGCTTGCTTTCTGTCAAGTATTCTTTAAATGATTTCATAGTGTGATCCCAGTAATGTATTTATTTCATTTGCTTGAGTTTTTCTAGCAAACTGTTTCGATCAGACACAATGAAGCCGTCACCGGGTATACTGACACTGTCATCCACTCCCAGTGCATCCTGATCTAGCTTTTGTTTCTTTAATTGAAGATCTATCATTTTCAGTTTTTTGTCCAGTTTGGCAGTTTTGGCAGTGATGGCATGCCCCAGCATACCAGCCGCAACTTCAAACAATCTGCCACTGTATCTGGCCTCAACATTCATGCCTAGATCCATGATGTCGTCGTATGCATCCACAGCTTTCTTTGCCAGTTCATCCAGTTCAGAATCGCCCAAATCTCCCAATCCTTTGACTGGGGGCAGTGCCGCGGAGATTTTATCATACTCAGTCATGTCACGCAGGAAAGGTGCCGCAACTTCTGCTTTGGCTTGTTTCTTTTCTTCTTCCTTGACAATTTTTTTGCTTTCAGGTAAGTTTAATAGTTCTTCAAGTTTTTTGGTCATAACATTACTTATGCTTACAGCCGGCCGAATATATCATTTTCGTTAAGAATACGAAATTTTATGCCCTGCTGGCGACACCACAACGTGGCAGCGGCCCATTTAGATTGATTCTTGACATACTGTGCTTGATTGTATTTGTTCTTGCCCACACGCTCTAGAATAGTCTGGCTGGCAGGTTTGATTTCAATCAGTTCAGTAAGAATATGACTGTTTTTATCAGCATACTGAATGAAGAAATCAGGTACATACACTGTTTGTCTATTGGTAAGTGGATCTCTGTAGGGTATTTGTATAGCTTCACTGGCCCACTTTAGCACATTGTCGTTGTTGTCACAAAAGTTCATGAAACTCCACTCCCAACTGCTACGATATGTGGGACTTTTGGTTCCCACATATTTGTGAGGGTGTTTCATTGCGAACTTGCCGCGAGCAAATTTAGCCATTTTACACCAAAATGTTACGACTTTCGTATGTGTCAGTTACTACTTTGATTCTATAACCTAGCAGGCTGGTCTTTTCTCTGCTGTTGTTTAAAACCTGTGCAACCACTTGACTAAGTTGAACATCAGTGAGATTTTTTAAAGTGTCTAGCAGTTTGAACACGCTGACATTTTCTACTCTGGCCTGTGTTAGCATTATGATAGCTGTGCTTCTTGCACTGTTTTGATCAAACCCGCGTTTTAGAAAAAATCCCACAGTGGTGTCTATTTCTGCCGCCGGAAAACTCAAAGCAGTCTTGTAGTAGTTGTCAAAGAATGTTTTAACATCAGTGGCTCCAGAAACTGTGGTAGGTAAATTTATACTCATCTTATCGTCCCAACGTTATCGATTTGGCTATGGTTGTGTTGTTTCCAGCACTGGATGCTTGAGGAAATACAATACCTGGCACACCACCAATAGTTTGTAATGGAGCTGTGGTGCTGATACCAGCAGTTCCTATTGGTGCCAATGTGCTTTGTGTATTCTGATAAGCATTGATACTGTTGATTGTGTTGTTAAGAAAACTAGGAGCCGAGGCCTGTATGTCTAGTGCTTGTACAAAACTTGGATTAATCGTAGTCGAGTCGGGCACACCACGTAATGGACTTGGTGTTATGTCATAATGATCTAGACCAAATCCTTCAGGAGCGCCAGGTTCGACGGTGCCGGAATCATAAGTCACTGCTTCGTATGCAAGAGTCATACTAAACTCATGTGTTTTGTTCGAGTCCCAAGCCAGTTTATTACCATCCCAACTTTTAATGATAGGGTTGATCAATTTAGCACTGACCCATTCGTGTCGGGCCATTTGATAAATTGTGATATAGTTAAAAAACGGAGCGGTACTACTATTATCTAGGCCAAAAGGAGTTTTAATATAATCACTGTTTTGCGTAGCAGTTCTGCCGTAGGCACCTGTGGCTTTTGCACTGGTACTGTCTGCATAATAATAACTGTAATAATTTTGCCACAGCTGGTTCATCAGACCCATGTTGTCATCGTAACAAGTCAGTATGACGTCTCCCATCAAATGATGATATTGTATTTGTTTTTTTCTGTTGTACTGATTTACAATATCCGCTTTAATTTCAAATTTTGGAAGTGTCACGCCTTTCACTAACATATTAATTTCAGTGCCATAGCGAGTAACAATATTGGCATTTTGCAATGCAGATTTGTTAATATTAAAGGCCACATGGTATTGAAAATCAAACTTTGGAGCCAGTCTAAACTGCTGGTCTGAGAACATGCGGGCGGCATGTTGCCAGTCCCTAAGATTGACCTTGGGGTCTGCATGTAAATTGGGATTTGATGTAAAGCTCATACTATTATTTATCGATAGAATAATATACGCATTTAATGATCAGTCAATAAAAAGCCCACTTGCGTAGGCTTGTTTATTATGAACCCAGTGTGCTTACGCCGCGTACTGTTTGTACTGAAGTTGCCGCGCCCAGTGTACCGCCAGTTGTTTGGATAGCATTATCATAGCGAATGCTTAGTTCAATCAACATCGGGCCTTGCTCTTTGTAAGCTAGTGTACCGTAGTTAACTTTTTGCACAAAACAACCATACAATTCCCATGTTTCCAATACTGTAGGAGTGTTAGTTCCGTTGCCGCCGTCCAGCATTTCAATACGCATGGTAAACTTATAATCGCCACCAGCAGCCGCACTGCTTTGTTCAAAGAAGTCAAATTGGCGTTGCATTTGCTCGCCTACCAACTTGGTAACTGCGCCTGTGACATCGTCACGTAGCTTGATTGTACCAGGACTCCATTTTGGTTTGCCAGCATAGTAAATCTTGCTGTTGTAGATTTCTAGTGTTTGCTCATCAAATTCAACAGTAGGACGGAAAGCGTCAGACACTTGCTTGGTCATTTCTGTTCGAGGAGTGCTGATACCAAAGTTTTCAAAATTTATACGAAATCTGTATTGTAACTTTGGCATTAGCTGACCCTGTGAGCTTGCGCTCTGGTCACTTGCCAATGGTACTGTGAAATTCGATAGTGATGCGATTGCCATTATGTTCTCCTAATTATTTTCCAAGGCCTTTGATTGCACCAGTATTTTCTAAGCGTAGTGGAATGTAAATAAATTCAACTGCTTTGACTGGTTCAATAGCGATGTCAACGTGTAATTCGTTTCTATCAATGCGAGATGGTGTGTTGTTACTTGTGTCGCACACTACAAGATAATCATACAATGCACGTTCTGCTGTCAATTCTAGCATTAGTTTTTCAACCAACTGTTTGATTTCATTGCGTGTAATTGTGTCGTTTGGTTCAAACACAAATGGTTTTGCCAATTGATTCAATTGGTAACGCAAGTAAACTACCAAGCGTGCCACGTTGATACGATCCAAACTGCTGGCAATTAGTTGACGTGTTTTCTGACCGTACACAACTAGACCTGTTCCAGCAATGTATGTGATTGGATTTACATGTATTGCCGCTAGTGTATCGCGTTGTCCTATGTTCAAAGCCACTGTTACAAATTCGCCTGACTGTCCGTCAACATATCCAACACTACTTGCATTAGTAACCCCGCCACGACGTACACCAGCTGGTGCAAACCACGGATAAGAAACGTTATCGCTCAATGCAATTGTACGCAACATGATGTGACTTGGAGGAACAACAATGTTGTTGCCAAGCAAATCAGTTGTGTAGGCCCATGGATAATAAACTGCGGTATATGCATCTGTAACAATCAATCCATCCTCACCGTTATCTGCGGCAAGGCCTGTGTTGTTGCCCCAGTTGCTTAAATTTGTGGCATTTGGTTCCAAACGTGCTGGACTATCCGCAACAATGAATGCTGTCAATCCGTTGTCATTGTTTAGAGCAACCAACTCATCAGTCACTTCCAAATATCCAGGGCAACTTAACAAGTTGAAAATAACTGTGTCTGGTTGACGAATATTTTGATTGGCCTGTATTGTTGCATTCAGTGCTTTTAAAACCACACTGCGCTGTGCTTTGCGTCCAAACTGTCCAGCACCTTTGACATCGTTGGGACTGGCTGTGACCCAACGATCTGGAGCATAGTTGGTCATCAGTGTGTTCTGATACTGTGTGTTGTATGCCTGAGTATTTACATAGCCAACATCATAATATTTGACGTTGAAGCCAGAGCGGCGTAAATTCCATAGCAACATGCCCTTTGGATACAACTGTGGATTGGCACAATCAAAGTCCACATAGTTACTGCTCAACAGTGTGGCAATACTGGCTTGTGCCACAGTGCCAGTTTGCGGTGTGTTTGAATTTTCAATGCCCCAACGTGCATCATGGAACACAATGCCTGAGCCTGTGACTTGATCAGTGTTGTCAATTAATGCCCATTTCTTAGTCAAGTAATTGTACTTGTAAATCATTGGATATTGTTCCAAATTCTGCGGATCAATCCACAAATCACCATTTGCCAATGCTAGACCGCCACTTTGTGCAGTTGGCATGGTGGCTGAAATAATTGGACCCATTGGATCTGTTGTTCCGCCGCCCACAGCATTTTGCACATAATTTAGATAACCAACCCATTTGGTGCCGTCGTTGACCATGATGTCAGCATCAATGTTGCTGTCGTACCATAATGTGCCATCTGCTGGAGTAGTAGTTGGAGCCAGCAAACTAGCTGGAGCAAATCCGTTGCCTGCCACAGTGCTTGCCCACTGTGTGGCAATGTACTTGCCATCACTGCCGTTGCTGGTTGGGTCTGTATAGAAATTGCTTGTGGTACCAACGGTGAATAACTTGCTTAGTGGACTGTCTGTACCGTCTACCAAACGCATATCTCCACCAGCCAAGTGTGTGATAGTGATCACATTGGTGGTTGTGTTTAATGTGGTTGTGATCTTGGGATCAGTTACTGCGGCACTAAATGCTGTTAGGAATGTTTGTGCATCAGTGGATAATGCACTGGATGTGAATGACACTGTGACTGGCGTTGTCAATGCAGTTGAACCAATTTGACTTTGCGCAATTGTAAAACTGTATGCAGTTGTGTAACTTGTACCAGTAACTGTAACTGGGCTGGATACCAACTGGCTTGCGCTAACTGTATAGCTTGTGGCAGTTGTTGGACTTCCTGTAGCACTTTGATTAACTGCGTATGTGCCTACACCACCAGCACCGCTGATTAATGCATTGATGTATGTGCCAGCTGTTACTGATCCACCGCTCAATACTTGTCCAACGCTCAGTGTGCCAGTTACGGCTGTGACGTTCAATACGCCTAGTGTAAATGTCAATCCTGACAATGTACCCACAGTGGTTGTGATTGCCACGCCGGCCTTGGTTGCTGACAACTGGATACTGGTACTGGTTGGGCTACCAATAATAAAATATGTACCAGCACTGATACCTTGGCTGGTTGAACCAGTGATGTAAACTGGCATGCCTGCTGCCAATGTGAATGTGGCAAAGTTACTGATTGCAACGTTACCAGTAACTGAGCTGGTAGAAACCGCTGTCAATGTGTTGCTTACAGTGGCAGTGATAGCTGTTGCTGTGTTAACTGTGGTAATTGTAGTGCCGGCTGTAACGCCAGTACCAGTTAACACCATGTTGGCCGCATACGTGCCTGTTACGGTGCCTGTTGGCGTGAACACTGTGCCTGCGGCCAGTGTGGTTGCACCATTGCTGACGATACCACTTGCAGTGGCTGTACCAGTTGCAACTGCTGGGAATGTACTTGCTGTGATTGGGCTAGAAACAATGTTTGTGGCGCCAGTTCCTGTACGTCCATAAATCTTAAAATTGGAAAGTGGGCTGGCATATTCACCGTCATTGTATTTGACGTAAACTGCACCAACTGGAATATTGATACCACCGCCCGTTGCATCCAAGTCAGCCATGGCTGATTGATTATTGGCATATAGTTTGGTAGATTGTGTAATCCATGTGCTGGCAGCTGAGTTGTATTTTTTAACAAACCAGTTTGCACCCAAGTTGATTGGGGTGGTTTTGATCCAAACTGAACCAGTTGGTGCGCCATATACCGATGCCTGGCCAGCATTGCCTGAACCGTATGCGGCAAAACTGTCATAAGTTCCAAACAATGGAACTGCAAAGTGTGGACTGATTTGCAACTGCGGCGCAATGTATGCACCAGCTACAATTCCGTATGTGCCTGGACTTAGTTTTGTACCTGTGATTGACCCTGATACAACGATGTTTGCACCAGTTGAATAAAGTTGAATGGTGCTGTTAACATAGGCTGCTGTGACACCACTGATTGCGGCAGTGTTGATTAAACCAACAAATGCTGATGGACTTGAACTGGTACCGGTAATAGTTGTACCGTTTATGATCAATGTACCAGTGATGCTTGCATTACTAGCAACTGCTGTACTGGTAACTGTTGGCCAAGCCGCTGACCAGCTACTGGTTCCAACTTCCACCCACGTGCCTGCGGCTGTGTCTGTTTGAAACTTTTTTAGCCATAATTTGTGCAGAGTGGTAGTGCTAACAATGGCATAATCACCCAGTGACCCGTAACTGGTGCGCGGTGTTGTACCACTTAGCAAATTTGCATCTGTAATGACAGTTATGTTGTTAACTGAATTTTGATTGGTAAATGTTTGACCGTTTGTTGCAGTGGCCGCACTTGCGTTCCACTGGAATACACCAAAATTTGTATCAGCCACATCAAACCAATATGTACCATCTGCTGGAGGAGCAGTTGGAGCACTAGTGGAAGGAATCAACTGCATAGTGTTGACGTCTGCACGTACCACATAAGCACGATTGCTGACTCCTAGGAAACTGTAAGCGGCTTGCAATCCATATTCGTTCAATTCTCCAGCATTGATAGGATTGTTATTTGCATCAGTTTCAAAATAAGGAGTACCAAATGTTGCACCCAAGTCTGCTTGACTGGTCAATAGGTAAACTTTACCTGCGTTTGCTTTGGTTGTTCCTGGAGCAGTACCTGTGCCAGCACTGTTCATCTTGTCTTGTTCTGATACTACGATTATTAGGGGTACGGTACCAGGTGCCGCTGGGGTATAGAAACTTTCGTCTACTACTGTTACGCTTACGCCTGGTGAACTTAATTGAGCCATTGTGTTATCTCCATGAGTACATGTTCTTGTATGTATTTAGTGGTTTTGAACAAATTGTACCAATTATATACCCATGGAAAGGTCTTGAAAAGGCTTAAATAAAATATGAGACCACTATGCGGCTGTGGGCGGGCGCCTGTAGCAATTAACTACTATAAAAACAACAAACCCTACTACAGATCAGAGTGCGGGCAGTGTGTTCGCGGAGTTGTGGAACCCCGATGGATGAGTGCAGGCTATGCTGTAAAGTCCAGCTGTGACAAATGCGGTTATCGCAGTGTACACATCGAAGTGTTTAATGTGTTTCACGTGGATGGCAATCTAAACAACTGCCATCCTACAAATCTCAAAACTGTGTGCGCAAACTGTCAAAGGACTCTTCACAAAGAAGGTGTGAAATGGCGTCAAGGGGGTCTTGTTCCGGACTTATAAGTGTTTTTACCTGCGCATACAGATCGTCTATGCTGGTATCGTTGACAAACACATGATCAAATTTAGTACCAACCCAGGCAGTTTCGCTGGCATGAATTCCTAACTTTTCCATACGAGTTTTGGCCAGCATCCAATTCATGCAAGTGTCGCCTGCGTTCATATCTGCGGCATCTGAGTACCATTCAGGTTCTATGCCACGTTTTACACGAATAACAATTCCACCCGCATTTTTGATTGATTTGATTTCGTTAGGAAAACGGCAGTCTGAAATTACAATATCATCCTTGCTGTTGCGCAGTTTGTTTTCCAAACTGGCGATCCAAATATCATCATGGAATGCTTTACGGCAAACTTCTGTGCCCCAGTACTGTAGCACCCATCGTGGGGTCAGGTTGGGCATGTTCAAACGTTCTGCCCACCATGGATCAACTTGTTCGCGCCATTCACGAGCTTGTTTTGTGCGGCCTTCCAGCATGGTACGGTCCCAACCAAACACTTGTGCCACTGCATCTTTGAGACTGTTGGCAAACGATTCTCGTCTAAAACCGTGAAAGTTAGTAAGATAATCCGCAATAGTATCTTTGCCAGAACCAATAAAACCGCACACGCCTATGATCATAGAACCCCCTAAAGTACTGCTAGTATATAACAGTTTTATTACAAGGTCAAGATATTTTTAATCAATTATGGCATCTATGGCAATCGATATTCTGTCCGATTGTGGTAGTTTGTTGGCTGATACAGTATGCATGATCCAAGAAGGAAATATAATTAATTTTCCAGTTTCGGGCGGAATCGTGCAATGCCACGAATTGAATAAATTATTAAAATTTTTGTGTTGTTCAGGTATGGCATATTGGATAACAGTATCCAGCGGGGACAGCAAGACGATATTTCCATTTGCGGGAGTACCCGAACCTTTTACATAATACACTGCACTGAATACACTGCCAGGATGACAATGGGGAAGATCTATTGGATTGGAATTGTTAATATTTGCCCACCCTTTGGCAATTTTAAATTTTGTACCCGGTTTAAACCCCAGTTCCAAATGCATTACATCTAATCTATTTTGTATTTCAACAAGCAACGGCTGTAGATCGGCTGTCGTGAGATCCAGCGGGCCGCTTTGGTTTGGGTGACCTACTACATTGGTAATAGTTTTTCTGCAAAAACTTTCGAGGGCTTGATTATCTACTGATAAAAAATCCACCCCAATAGGTGTGGTGAATATGTGTTGGATGTCCATATAGTATATAACAATTTTACTGTACGGGCAAGATATTTGTTAGCCAGTTATGAAATAATAGCCAGTTCCACCAGCGATCAATGTTTCCAATTCTTTATCTAAATTGGTTAATTCTTCTTTTGCTTCGGCCAGTAATGCTGTGCCGTTTAAGGTTATGGGTGATCCCGGCCCAGCAATGGATCCAAACTTAGAGCGTGCTTGGCCCAGCATTTGTTTGCTGGTAGCAAGTGTATAGTCTTTTAACCATTGCTTGGCATAGGTATCTTGCAATAGAACCCAGTCTGGACGGAAATTATAACTTTGTACAAGAATTTGTTCTCCTTGAGCAAACGGACGTTGTAAAATATCTAGCAAATGACTGGTTGGCTTCCATAAAAATTCTATGTAACTGCCAAACATACGCCCTACTAGTTTTTGATATCCAGCAAATGCATCATAAGTTGCTAGGCCGCCCATCATGCTACCTGACATAAGATAGGTATTTGTGTAGGCTAAATTAAACGGTTCAAATAAAGTACCGCCCGCACCAATTCCACTTCTTGAGCCAATAGCTCTACGAAATACTTGGCGGACTGTAATAACTTCATCAGGCAGTCTGTATTCATTTTGATCCTGTATTAGTTCTAAGAACAAATAGCTTTCTTCAACAGCATTGGGACTGCGTTGTCTGTAACGATTTAACGCACGATCCAAAGCAGTTTCGTAATGTACGGGGTCTAATTCTACATCAATCATGCCGTCGCCCAGCATTTGACGTACATAGTCAAATACTTTGTTGCGTTCTGTTACGGAATTAGATTGCGTACTTGGGGCTAAATCATCCATGTTTTGTTCTCCATGTATATTTAGCTGGCGATAAATATCATATGCCACGCTTATCCCTATTCAAACCAGAAAAAGGACTTGATTACAAGTTCATAGACCGCCAATCCAGCGAGATGTTTCAAGCTGGCGGCACCGATGTGTATTTGCACAAATACATAGGTGCAAACACCACTGCTGACAACTCCAGTGCGGCACAACCTGTATATGCTAATCGAGATGTGGCCAACATACAAGATTTGTTATTTTTAGAAAATCGTGACGGCACATACGATACACAAATCTATAGAATTCGCGGACTTTACAATGTGGCAAACATTGACTTTAACCTAAGTCAGTTTGGCCTGTTTATCGACAATGACACACTGTTTATGACTGTGCATATTAATGATTTTATCAAATATATCGGTCGTAAACCCATAAGCGGTGATGTGCTAGAATTACCGCACTTGCGTGATGACTTTGCGCTAAATGATTTTGATTTTAGCTTGCCTAGATACTATGTTATTGAAGATGTAGGCCGTGCCAGCGAAGGATTCAGTGTCACGTGGTTTCCTCATTTGTACCGTTTGAAACTCAAACGTGTGACAGACAATCAGAAATTTGCAAGTATCTTTAATGAACCAGCCAAGGATGCCAATGGTGACCCAGTGGCCAACACCACCTTGCGGGACTTGTTGAGCACCTACAATGCGGAACTCAATATCAATGACCAAAATGTAGCACAAGCAGAAGCTGATGCTCCTAAAAGTGGGCATGAAACTAGACAGTTCTATACCATGGCCGCAGATCCAGCCACTGGAAAACAAATATTGTCAACTGCGGATGAAACAGACATACTTGCCAGCAGTGTTGCACAGAATCTCAATGCCAGTGCAGTAACAGGTGTACCACAACGTAGTGGTTATACAGGTTACTTGTTGGGTGATGGGTATCCAGACAACGGATACGAGTTTGGATTTGGAATACAATTCCCCAACAGTCCAGTAGCTAATGATTTTTTCTTGCGCACGGACTTCTTGCCCAATAGATTATTCAAATTTAATGGTAACGGTTGGATCGCATATGAAGACAGTGTGCGTATGAACATGACCAATAATGATACCAGAAACACATTGAAAACCAGTTTTATCAACAATACCGATTATCTCTATAACGATAGTCAGGCCAGTGATGCTGTCAAGCTAGTTGTAGATGCAACAACTGTTCGCACTCATGTGCCATTTACATTTGCCACCAGTGCATATGTGGTATTAAAATACCAAACAATCACACTGGCGTATGCATTGAGTGATCATGTTGGTCTATTTACAAGTTACCAGTATACAAATTTGGATGGTGTTGTTACCCCATGCATACAGATTAATTTACCACTGGTTCCAAATACAATCAACGTAGACGGCGGTGGAGCACTGCAAAGTTATCCGCCTTCTAACACACAAAAAGAAGATGGGGGCAGTGCAGCCAGTGATAATCCAAGTGGTGTATTGGATGACAGCACACAAGAAGTGATTCCATTCACTGGCATATGGACTATTACATTCTATAACAATAGAGAAGAACAGCGTCAAAGTATTACTAAGGTGCTTAAACCTAGGGCAGATTTCTAATGCAATTTTTTTACGATGGTCAAGTAAGACGATATATCACACAAGTTATTCGTGTGTTCAGTAACTTTGTGGTCAAATACGGCGACGGTAGCCTGCACAGAATACCAGTCATGTATGGTGATCCAGACAGACAAGTGGCCAGCATTATTCGCGGCAATAGCGAAAACAAAGTAAACAGTATACCACGTATTGCCATTTACGTGGAAAGCCTAAGCATGGACCGAGATCGACTAGCAGATCAAACGTTCGTGGACAAAGTACACATACGAGAGCGAGACATTGCCAACGGTGCGTATACCCAAGGCGAAGGTAAGAATTATACCATTGAACGACTAATGCCAACTCCGTTCGATCTTAAATTAAAAGTGGATATCTGGAGTTCAAGTACTGAACAAAAATTACAAATTCTTGAGCAGATGCTGGTGTTGTTTAACCCCAGTTTAGAATTACAGACCAATGACAACTATATTGATTGGACCAGTATAACTGTACTTAATTTATTAGATATAAGTTGGAGCAGTCGAACAGTGCCAGTGGGCAATGATAGCGGTAACGATATTGCCACGTTAAAAGTATCAACCCCCATATGGATCAATCCTCCGGTCAAAGTCAAGCATCTTGGTGTCATTACAAAAATTATTTCCAGTTTATATGGATCAAGCACCACTAGCGGCACATACATCGAAGGCCTTGGTCAAGATCCAGAAAGTTCTACTGTTAGCTTTGGTAATTTTATCGATGTGCATGTTGTGACCATAGCAGATTATCGAATAGAAGTATATGCAAATACTGTGCTTGCACTAGGCCCGGCTGGATCCTTGAGTCCCAACGAGCCAACCAAAGACCCCAATCCCACTAGATTAACTCCACCGATTGACTGGACTGAAATTTTTAACAGTTATCCTGGAAAATATGTTGCAGGATCCAGCAGTATCTATTTGACACAATCTGACAATACAGAAGTTATAGGAACAGTTGCCATTGATCCCATGGATACCAGTATACTGCGTGTTAACTGGAACCCAGATACACTGGTAAGCAATACTGGAATTGACAGTTCGGGCAAGTTAGACAACATGTTGGGATACAATGCGGTTGGTAGCAATCGTCCCAACAGTCCTGGAACGTTTGATGCTATCGTAAATCCATTAACTTACGATCCATTGCGTCCTACTGGCACTGAACAGACAGATCAAACTATCAAATTAGGATTAAGACTCTTGTTGATTGAAGACATTGGCTCCGTTGATAATCTTAAAAACACTCAATGGACCGGTACACCCGGCAGTGCCGCCACAAATTACAGTGTGGTATGGGGCACATTGGTAGCAAAAACAAACGATATTGTAGAATGGAATGGATCTCAGTGGAATGTGATATTTAATTCCAATCAGTTTCACGACACCATGGTCTGGCAAACAAATACATATACTAGTGCTCAGTACATGTGGAATGGTGTCTCGTGGAACAAGAGCTTTGAAGGTACATACAACGCTGGATCATGGAGAATAGTCTTGTAACAGAACGTATAGTTTGTAGCGGAGCATTGTTCTACGCTAAATCTACACGACGTTTCTTACTATTGCAAAAAGCTATCGGCAAGCATGAAGGCACCTGGGGGCTAGTGGGCGGCACAAACGTTGTTGGCGAAACACCGTGGCAGGGCCTACAGCGAGAAATTGCCGAAGAAATTGGCAGTATACCTACCATAATTAAAACAATTCCTTTGGAAACATTTGTCAGCAATGATAAAGTGTTTAATTTCCACACCTACTTGTGTGTAATAGATACAGAATTTGTGCCCCAGCTCAGTGACGAGCATCAAGGATGGTGTTGGGCTACTGTGGATCGTGCGCCAAAACCCTTGCATCAAGGCTTGCGCAATAGCTTTAGCTCAAAAACTATCCGCACCAAACTCCAAACCATATTTGATTTAGTAGATTTAATTTGATGCCAAATTCTTGGTATTGCACATGAGTTTATGATAAATTACAATACAATTAGTTTTGTTAGGAGAAAAAATGACTAAAATTGTACCTATGAGTGATCGTCTGGTTGTTAAAAAAATTGAAGACGATAACAGGACCAAGTCTGGCCTTAAACTCTCTGATGATACGAAAGAAAGGCCAACTAAAGGAACTGTGTTAGCAGTCGGGGAAGGACGCATGAATGACGATGGTAAAATATTGCCTATGACAGTTCAAGTTGGTGATACGGTAATGTATCCAAAATATGCCGGACATCCTTCCAAAGTTGACAACGAAGAATATTTAATTATCGAAGAAAAAGAGATTCTTGCAATCTTAAAAGAAGGAGAAATGACAAATGGCTAAAATCAGTCCAAGAATAGTAGTGTTTGGCGAACAAGCCAGAGATCGATTAGTCCGAGGTGTTAATGTGTTAGGTGATGCCGTCAAGGTTACGTTAGGACCTAAAGGTCGTAATGTGGTTATTCAACGTGCTTTTGGGCCGCCCCATGTGACCAAGGACGGCGTAACCGTGGCAAAAGAAATTTACCTAGCTGATAAACTTGCAGACACTGGGGTACGCATGATCAAACAGGCCGCCGCAACTACCAGCGATGACATCGGTGACGGCACAACAACTGCCACTATACTGGCGCAAGCGATGATTCGTGAAGGTATGAAATTTGTCACGGCTGGTCTTAGTCCTATCAATCTCAAAAGAGGCATAGACAAAGCCGTTATTGCCGCAGTAGAAGAACTAGTCAAGATGAGTAAGCAATGCGATGATGCTAAAACTATCAAGCAAGTGGCTACCATTAGTGCTAACAACGACGAAGAAATGGGTCAGTTAATTGCCGATGCTCTCATAGCTGTGGGGAAACGCGGCGTTGTTACTGTAGAGAATGGTACTGGGTTAACAGACGAATTTAGTCAAATTAACGGTATGACATGGACTCAAGGATATCTTAGTCCGCAGTTTGTTAATGCTGATAAACAAAAGTGTGTGTTAGAAAACCCATACATTTTATTGTGTGATCGTCCTATTTTGAATATGCAAGACTGCATGGATATTTTAGAAAAATTAGTACACACTAAACGTCCATTTTTAATTATTGCAGAAAGTATCGAAACTGATATCTTAGCTACCTTAGTTATTAATCATCTCAACGGTGCCATAGTTACTTGTGCTGTACGAGGTCCAGACTGGAAAGGTCCTAAACGTAGTCACTTGATGGAAGATCTAGCTATTCTAACCGGCGGTACTGTAATTTCCGATGCCACTGGCAAACGTGTAGACACTGCTGAAGTAGAAGATTGCGGCCAGGCCAACCGGATCGAAATAACCAGAGACAGTACTACAATTATCGGTGGTCACGGAGATAAAGAAAAAATCCAAGCACGAATAGACACGATACAACAACAATACGATGCCGGTGAAACTGATGCGTTCTTTGGTCAGTTGGATTTGCTAGACCGTATTGCTAATCTGTCAGGCGGTGTTGGGGTCATACGTGTAGGATATGCTACCAAAGTGGAATTAGGTGAAAAGAAAGATCGCATAGATGACTCACTTCATGCCACTAAGGCCGCAATTCAAGACGGCGTTGTTCCCGGCGGTGGTGTTGCTTACATTAGAATCAAGGAAAAACTCAAAAATCTTAAAGGATCTAACGATGAACAGACCGCAGGTATTCAAATTGTTCTACGTGCTATGGAAGAACCCTTGCGCCAAATTGCATTTAATGCCGGCGATAGTCCAGACGTTATCGTTAACAAAGTAACTGAAGGTGATGACGAGTTCGGGTATGATGCCGCAAATAGTGTATTTGGCAACATGTTTGATATCGGCATTATTGATCCTACTGAAGTAACAAAGTTAGCATTGATTAATGCCGCCAGTGTAGCCGGTATGTTGATCACAACCGATGCCGCAATCTACGAAGACGAAGAAGAAGTCGATTTGGGTATCAAAGGACCGTCACCCAGCGCTGGTCAGGACTTGGGCGAGCACTATAAATCAACCTACTAATTAGCAACTCAAACAAAAAAGGCGCATAAAGCGCCTTTTTTGTTTTGTAATATTATTAAGGTTTAGTTGGCCACTGTGGTTCTATAGGCCATCCGGGAACTGATGTAACATCACGCAATGCTTGTCTGTATGTTGCAAAATCGGTTTTTTGCTGATCGCTCAATCTAGCCTGTGCCGCTGGGGTATCAGTCCAGTCTGTTTCTAACAACAACTGAGCACGTTTAGCAACATTCTCTGCTTCTATTTCATTTGGATACAGAGGAATCCCGTTATAATGAGGTGCAACACCCTCGACCAATTCTCCAAATTCACCTGCATGTAAACGACGATACATGTCGGCTGAAAATTCACCGCCTTCTGTGTATCTTTCGGAAGCATAAAATTTCACCGGAGTAGTACATCCTTTGAAAAGAATACTGCACCAAACAGCTTCAACTGCCAGCATTTTTCTAGGCAGTGTAACTTCTTGTATGTCGTCAACTGTAAATTGTTTTGCCATGAATATCTCCTAACTATTATCTTATCAGTTATTTATCTATCAGTTGATTTACTTTTTTCTGATCTGTTCGAAATCCTAAATTTGGGCGAGTATCGTATGCCCAATCTGGGTAAAAAGGACCATTTTTATCAATATAGTGAAAAAATGCCTGTACTTGATAGCTGGTAGGCCCGGCACTAAACTCATCTCTCCAGTGTGGTATTTCGCATCCTCGATAAATTATGCCGTCGCCTACATTTTGTTTAATCAGTGTATCTTCTCCCACATACATGCCCCACCGATAGTTTTCATCCATTAGTGTATAATACTGACCAAAACAAACTGTGGTGCTTATTTCGCAAGCTGGTCGATCAATATGTTTTTTCAACGTATCTCCTGGACGATATACCCTATAATAACTGTATGTGGGGCATAATTGTTTGCCACTGGCTTGTTCCACATGTGGTCGTAGAAAATACAGCAAAGTTTCCATTAATGTATCACCGTATACAGAGTGTGCATCGGCCACTTGTGTGCCAGGGCCTTCCGGTGTAAACTCCATTTCTTCTTTCATTAATGCATATTTTGTAACAATTCTGCAAAGATCAACTGGAACTATTTTGTCAACCACAGTGTACTTTTGTTGATCAAATGTCATTTGAATGGTGCTCCTAAATTCCAGCAAACTAAACTGTATCGAGTACCTGTAGTAATCGGTGTCACTTGATGATGTACATGTGATGGAAATACCACAACCGATCCCTTTGGCCTTATCTCCGTAGCTGTATGAAATCTGTCAGGTCTATGCGGCCCTAAATCAAATTGTAAATTACCACCTTCGTATTCCGAAGGATCATTCAAACTGATAGTAACGCTGAGTTTTCTTGTTTTTCCCCACATGTTGTTGTTAGGAGTTTTGTTGTGAGACTCCGCCATGGGTTCGCCATGCTGATCTAGAAAAGGTGTGCCGTCTGGATTCATATGAATGTCGTCAACAGCCGGATCAAATTTTTCATAAAGATCCGCATTACTATCAGTGTGCCATCCATAAAACTGACCAACACCATACTTGGTAAATTGTAAATCTTCGGTGTAATCCCATTCAAAATTCCAACCAGCTTTTGCATTGGCTTCGTGGATAAATGGCCGTACCAAATCGTATAAGGAGGGATTGCTGAGGAAAACCACATTGGAATCTCTAACGTAAGTTTTTCCTAAATCGACGCCGCTGGCATGTAGTGTTTCAGCAGTATCATCGCCCATGGGAGTAACAGTATTACGGTCGCCTTTTTGTCGCCAGCCGCCAACTGATCCTGTTAGTGCTTGCTCCCCCCAACGTTCTTTTTGTTCGTGCATGGCTGTTAACCCCATTTCCAATATTTGATCGCAAATATGTGAGGGCACAGCAGACACAAAATAGTAGTAATAATATTTTAATATCACTTGAACACAGCACCGTGAACATGCCCCACAATTATGTATCGAGTGCCGCCGGTTACCGGGCTGATACTGTAGGGAAGATATGATGGGAAAGTCAAACATGCACCTTGCTCTTGTAAAATTCCGCTGTCTGTATCAACATTGAGAAATTCTATTTCGCCTCCAGTATATGTAGTTGGGTCGGACAAATTAATGATAAAAGACAGCTTTCTAGATATAGCGGATGGATTCAATTCAAGATGCATTTTGTAAAAATCGTTTTCAGAATATTTAAACACTTGAGGAAAATCCTGATCAATGATGCCCATCAAATTAAAATCGTAAATATCAACATTTACCTGTTTAGTAGCTTCTCTGATATCTAAAAATGGAAAACCTTGAATATTTCCACGCAATTTCTGACGCTTAGATCGATGAAAATCGGAAGAACCAACCACTGTGGACGGCAACCACAGTTCATCTATGCAGGTAGATAAAATTGTTTCGCATTGTTCTTTAGAAAAAATCTCTGTTTTGTTAATTGATAAAATATCTAAAGACGCTGTTTTTTCAGAAATTAATGCAGGGTCGGTAAAATTAGATTGCTCGGCGGTCATAAAAACTCCATGGTTATTTGCTTTACTTATCTAGTATTTTTAAATGCCTGAATGGATATTGATTTCTAATTCCAAGTCTCGTAAGCAATTATAAGTTAAATATTTAACTTAAGGAAAATACCCGTGTCTGAAAAATGGCTTAATAATTCAGTTGTAACACACTTGCCGGTTACTATCTATCCTTCTGAAAAAAAAGTTATTGATAGTGTATTCCTAGGCCCACATTTTCCGTGGTTTTGGCAGGAAATACAAACTACTGATCCTAGAGAAGTTACTCTTGCTGTAGTTCCCGAAGACCGCAGACACACCATTGATTTTTATAACGGTCCATTCCTGAGCCATATCTTGTTGCTTCGCACTGAGATTGAAACAGTGAAGCACACTGAACGGGCCGGCGATGACATTAACAAATACTGGGAATTTTTTCTCGAGATATTTCACAGGTTCATGACAGAAAATAATCTCAAATACACCAATATTTTCAGGGCTAACTTAAACCTAACATGGCATAACGGAGACCTGTACACCGCACCACATCTAGATCATACTTGGCCTCACTATAATTTTATCATGTATTTGACAGAATGTGCAGGCGGCGAGACTGTGATATGGACTGACGATTTTTCAACAGCTTATGAGATTCCTCCTGTACAGTACAGTGCGGTGACATTTAAAAAACACTATCATGCCCATAGATATCCCACGTTGGGAACTCGTCGGTTGGTGTTTGTGGTCACATACATATGAGCAATATTTTAGATTTAATTGTTCATAAACCTGCTACAGTATATCCACACGAACGAGAGTTTATTGAAAAAGTCGTGCTGGGTGGAAATTTTCCCTGGTTTTGGAAAAGCGAACAGACATTTGATACTGAATTTTTTTATAACAAGCATTTTCCTGATTGGTTTAGACAGTACCTGCCGCATTACAACTCACATTTTTTTAGTCACTCGCTGTTGCCTGTAGCAAAAGACAGCAATCAAAGTCATTTGGACTACAAGCCCGGTGAACTCAGTACGTTCTATGAATTTTTCCTTGAGCTTTTCCATCGATTTATGACCGAAAACAATCTCAAGTATACTAAAATATATCGGGCGGCTTTGAATTTCAATAGTTATAACGAATTGACCCATACTGAACCGCATGTAGATCATGCATGGATGCACTATAACTTTATCATGTACTTGAACTCCTGCGATGATGGGCAAACTTTATTATGGCCAGACGATTTTTCTAGTACAAATTTTATCCCTTGTGTGGAATATACCGCAGTAGCTTTCAAACAACAATGGCATGCACACCGCTATCCAAAGCCAGGACAACGCAGAATAGTGTTTGTAGTCACATATATATAACTAAAGGATCTAGTATGAATATAGTTATTGTTGGAGGCGGAACAGCAGGTTGGATCACTGCCTTAATTACAGCAGTTCGGCATGCCAATCATTCTATCACTATCATAGATTCTTCTCAAATTGGAATCATTGGAGTCGGGGAAAGTACTACAGGGTTCATAACGGATGTATTAACCAATCAGTTTGCCGAGTTGGGATGTGATATTAATGATTTTATCAAAGAAACAGGTGCTACATTAAAATATGGTATTAAGCACAAGGGGTGGACCAACAACCTTGACGAACATTATATTGGACCAATCGACGGATCGTGGACCGGAACTAGTGTACCAGATCCGTTTTTCAATTGGGGGGTAGAAAAATTAGATCATTATAATTTGCTATCAACTACCAGATGCGGATATTGGATCAAGCACAATGTTTCAAATTTCAATGCCTCAACAAAGACCTTCGACCCACTGACTCATGCAATGCATGTGGACGCAAATCTAGTAGGAAAATATTTTAAAAAACTCACGCTAAAAAATAAAAATGCAGTACATGTTGACCAAGAAGTAACACAGGTAAATCTTGACCACATAACTGGTAATATAAAAAATCTAATTCTTAAAAACGGAACTCAAGTTGATGGTGATTTTTTTATTGATTGTTCGGGATTTCACAAGATATTGATGAAGTACTTGCCCGCCAAATGGATTAGTTACCAGAAAAATTTACCACTCAATACTGCAATGCCGTTTTTACTGGAGTATGAAGAAAATGAAATGCCAGTACCCTACACAACTGCATGGGCCCAGAAGAATGGCTGGATGTGGCAAATACCCATGATGGACCGAAAAGGCAATGGTTATAATTTTTGCGATGCATTTACAACTCCAGATAAAGCTGTGGAAGAAATTGAAACAACACTGGGAAGAAAAATCAATTCTTTAAGAATTATCAAATTTGACACGGGTAGGCAAGAATCGTCTTGGGTTAAAAATTGCCTAGCTATTGGATTAAGTAGTGCGTTTGTTGAACCTCTAGAAGCAACATCTATACACTCTTCCATAGTTCAAGCAAGAGTTTTTGCTTATGAGTATTTGAAACCGACCCTTGAAGAAACATTAAATCCAGGATCAGTGAACATACACAATCAGCGTATGGGCAAAATGTATGATGATGTTAAAGATTTTCTAGTTATGCATTATATGGGTGGTAGAAGCGATAGTGAATTTTGGAAATATATTTCCAGTGGCGCAACACAAACAGATTTCGTGTCTAATTTATTGCAAATGGTAAAAACCAAAGTGCCAACTGTAAACGATTTTCCTGTATATTTTGGATCAGCAGGATGGCCACTATACAGTTATGTGATGGCAGGCCTACATTTGATTAGCAAAGATGTAGCTTCCAAAGAATTGCAATTCAACTTGCCTAAATACGGAAACTTGAAAGAAGTAACTGCCAATGCATACTACGACATGCAAGATCAATGGAAGCTGGAGTCAAGTAAATGTTATTCCTATGATAATTTTATAAAATATTTTAGAGACCTTAGATACAAAGATGGCATTTCAGATAAAAAATATTAAAGACGAGATACTGGTTATTGACAACCTAGTTCCACAATCGTTCCAAGATGCCATCATCCAACGGGTGCAGGGCGATCAGCATTTTCCTTGGTTCTTACTTCATCGTATTGGGCACCCAGACCATTTCGATATAACAAACACTCCAAAATATAAAGATCCAAATATCACAGATGATGTGGGATTATTCCACATGGCATATGACGGATCTATTACTTCTCCATTTTACGATTTTTTTAGATCAATACTGGAATTCTTTTCTGAAAAAACAAATATACAAGTGGGTGAATTATTGCGCATTAGATTAAGATACACACATACGGGCCACGATCACGACGAAACAAAGTACGCGGCGCCACATGTGGATTTTAATAGCAGTCAGCCGTACAGTACACTAATATACTATGTGGATAACAGCGACGGTGATACTATCATATTTGATAAGATTTTTAATCCAGATGAGGATGTATACAACCCCGTACTTGCTGAACCGTTGCCAGAGTTACTAAGAGTAACTCCAACAAAAGGAACAGGATTGTTCTTTAATGGACACAGATATCATGCTGGCAACTATCCTATAAATTATAGTTATAGAATTGTAGTTAATTTTGATTTTTTAATAGTATGAATACGCATCCATTTAAAAACTATCTTGTTGTGAGAGATAACTATTTTGAAAATCCTCAAGATCTCATCTTGATGTCAAAAGATCTAGATTACCATCGTTCAATTTTCTATCCTGGAAAACGCACAGGTAACTTGTTAGCCATGGAAGATCCAGAAATTAATAGATTTGCCAACTGGTTTGCTGACAAGGTCAGTTACAATGTTTTTCCTGGAATACAAGAATATGAAATGTTTTTATGTTTTCATATTAATGATCCCTGCCACAATGATAGATTAAAAAAAGGATTTATTCATAATGATCACGGTAACTTAGCTGGATTAATATATCTAAGTCAGGATGAATCTAATTTAGAAACTGGTACTTCTATATTTTCCGGTGACGGTGTCGATCAACAAACAGCAGGAATGTTACCAACTGATACTGAAGCCTGCAAATCATTTTATCTGGATGGTTTAATTACTCCAGAATACGTACTGGGTCTTGAGAACAACCGTAACATATTTGAGCATACTGAAACCATAAAAATTGGAAATAGATTTAATAGATTGATAGCCTACGATAGTAAAATGTGGCATCGACCCAACAGTTTTATAACTTCAAACAACACAGAAAGATTAACACTGTTGTTCTTTGTGTCGCAATTCAAGTATATAAGTTAAAATAAGATAAGTAACAACACATGAACTTTCATATGAATAAAATAGAAAAAATCACAGTAGTTGGCGGCGGAACAGCAGGTTTCGTTTCAGCTTTAATTTTAAAAACCAGATTTCCCAAAATCCGTATCAATATTGTTAGATCCAAACGCATTGGTATCATTGGAGTGGGCGAGGGTAGTACTGAACACTGGAATGAATTCATGCAGTACATTGGCGTGGCTTATACCACTGTTATACAGGAATGCGATGCCACATTCAAGTCTGGAATAATGTTCAGAGGCTGGGCCGAAAAAGATTATTTGCATAGTATAGGCTCGGAACAAGAAATTAAAAACGGGCAGTATCCTACCATATACGGCAAACTGATTGCTGAAGGAGCCGGCAACAAGCAGTTTAATCCGCCAATGGTGTGGGAAAATAAGTTGTTTTCTCATAGGCTAGAAAATTTAGAATCTGGGTCTCCATTCAATCAGTACCATTTTAACACCAATAGATTAAACGATTTTCTTACCAGAGTAGCAAAATTAAAAGATATAGACATTATAGATGATGAAATTGTGGATGTGGTGTTGAATGACTCTGGAGAAATAGACACATTAACTGGAGAGTTAGCCATCTATGATAGTGATTTTTATATAGATAGTACTGGTTTCAGTAAACTGCTAATTGGTAAATTGGGTGCCAAATGGCAAAGCTACAGTCAGTACCTTAAGATGAATTCTGCTATTACATTTCCCATGGATGATACCGAAGAATATAATTTATGGACTGTGGCACAGGCCATGAAGTGCGGATGGATGTTTAAAATTCCAGTGTGGGGACGTAGCGGCAACGGATATATCTTTGATAAGAACTATATTACTCCAGAGCAAGCCAAAGAAGAAGTAGAAGATTTCTTAGGGCACAAAATTGAAGTGGGGAAAACACTTAGCTTTGATCCTGGGGCATTGGATCGGGTATGGATTAAAAATTGTTGTGCTGTTGGGCTCAGTGCCAGTTTTGTAGAACCATTGGAAGCAACCAGTATAGGAACCAGCATTCAACAGGTATTTCTACTGATGCACAGATTAGTTAACTACGACGAAAAAGTTATAGAAAAATACAACAAAGATGTTAATGATATTTTAATCAATATTCGAGATTTTGTTATTTTGCATTATGTGACAAATAAAACAAATACACAATTTTGGAAAGATGTCTCTAATATGCCATTACCGGATACACTTAGAGAAAATTTAGCCAAGTGGAAGAAGAATATGCCAATTGCAGATGATTTTTCTGGAAGCACTGCCTACAAGTTGTTTAGTGATGGACATTATTTACAAATACTCAACGGTTTAGGATTATTTGATAGAGAAGCAATTGCACAAGAGTATGACGCAATGCATCATGCTGTTAAAGAACTGGCAGACAATCACATCAGAGAAACTAGAACTTTTCAAAAAATAACACCTACAGTAGGGCATAAACAATTTATATCCTATATAAGATCGTTAGCTAGATCCTAACAAAAATTCATTGCTATCGATATCCGGGGATCCGTATTGGTTCCCGGTTCGACCAAATGTCTGAGATAAGATCTAAATATTAACAAGGTTCCAGCAGTTGGCGCATACGATATACGACTGTAACTCAAATTGTTTTTACCTTTGATATTTTTTAAAGGAAACATGTCGGGTTCTTTGGGGTCTTCAAACACAATTCTGCCCGCGCCTTCGGGGGCTGTGACATAGTATGTGGCACTGAAAATACTGGCATTGTGTGTGTGAAATTCCTGATACGATCCTGCTGTTGAAATATTTGCCCAAGTTGACCGATTCTCGTATATGCCTTGACAATTGTGCGCACGGGCAAATTCGTGTACATGATAAAGTACCGTATCCAACAACACTTGGCATTCTGGATCTTTATTAAGTTCGTGTGTGCCATGTGTAGTATAAGTTTTTCCAAACCATTCGTCACCGCCTGACGGGATAGTTTTTTGCATGGATAAACAATGAGTTTTTAACTTGTCATTGTTTTCTTGTGATAGCAAATCGTCTGCTGTGTAAACTGCTACTGGAAACCAAAGTTCAATTTTTGACATCTGGTCCTGCCCATATGTTAAATCCTACAGAAATTCTGTTTTTATCAGACCGATTTTCCTGTACTGTATGATGCAGCCACGGCTCAAACATCAAAATTTCTCCTACTACTGGTTTGTATGTTACATGATTGAAATTGTATTCATTTTCTTCAGCTTTGACTTTGGTAAAAAATGTTTCAGTCATACGTCTAGTTTCCAATGGATTGTGGAACAAAATATCTCCGGAGTTTTCAGGTACATCTATATACAATACCGCACTCACAAGTGCTCCGTAATGGTCGTGGCGTACAAAATAGCTACCGGGCTGATTGAATTGCAACCAAGAGGTAACCTCTATAAAACACCGTTCGTCATAGCCCAACAACTTTATGTATTCACGGCAAGTGGTATTGATATAGTGTAACAATGACTGATCGTTCAATATTCCAAGAAAATTCTTTGTTTTATCTTTGTAAAAGGTAGTCAGTAGTTGACCTGGGGCAGCAGGGGATAAAAAATCCGTATCTTCAATATATTTGTAAATCAATTGTCTAGTGTTATCCACGATTTCTTTATCAACAGTGAATCTAGCAACAGGTATGGGGAAAATGTGATCTATTTTCATAGCGATTTAAAATTCATATTGATAACAACTCTTTTTGTTGTTTGTATAGGATTACTTGCAGTATGAAATTGTAATCCGTTGAGCCATAGTAATCTATTAGCTCGAGGAGTCACCCGTGTTTGTGTTGTAAATTCAGTTGGCCAGTTTTGTCTAAAATCGGTTGCTGTGAGATACTGATACCACTGATCAAATATTCTTGTATCCCCGTCGGAATCATTAAAATAAAATATTAAAGTTTCGTGCGGATAGCAGTAATCAACGTGCGGCAAATTGTAATTGTCCGAAGTAAAGTCTATTTTTGAAAATTTTGCTCCTAGCCTTGCCCGTATTAACTGGTCAAAATTAAATCCAAAAGAACTTTCTATTTTTTTAAATAATTCTTCAAAAAGCACAAAAGCAAAACTTTCAACTCCTCGTTCTTTTTCATACACTGTATGATCTAATCCCCAAGTCTCTAAAGCCAACTTGCTGTTGTTTGGAATATGCAATCTCGGGTCTGCTGAAGCGTGTTCTTTGTAAAACCAAGGAAATTTGTCTCCCAGCACCGCAGAGGACAGTTCTTCAAAATTGTCTTGGTCAAGAAAATTGTCAAATATTTGAAAACTACCTTTATTCATAGCGGTTCTAAATTTATATTAATAATTACTCTCTTGGTTCCTTGAACAGGATTACTGGCAGTATGATACTGTAAACCATCAATCCATACAAGTCTGTTGGCCTTAGGAGTTACTCGGGCTTGAGTAGTGAATTTTTCAGGCGGCGTAGGACGTTCTATCTCTGAATATGTGTGCCATTGATCAAATATTCTAGTATCGCCATCGGTATCATTTAGATAAAAAATTAAACTTTCATGCGGGTAAAAATAGTCCACATGCGGAATATTATAATTGTCGCTGGTAAACCCATCTTTTTGAAACTTCATACTTAGCCTGGCTCTGATAAGATGTTGATGTGTAAAACCCAATGTGCTTTGTAGTTTATTGAAGAATAGGGCAAGATTATTATATGTGAAACTTTCCACATTCCAATCTCGATCAAACGACACATGATTAAATCCCGAAGTTTCAAGTGCCAAAGGATCCGTGATCAGCTCAATATCTCGAGGATCGATGGATACATTTTCTATAAAAAACCAAGGAAATCGTTCACTCAATACAAAATCAGATAACTGTTTAAAATCCGTGGGATCGAGAAAATCATCAAATATGCGTAAGCTACTGGGTTTCATGGTGTAATATTTATGAAATGTTATCAGGGGTCAGAAAATATCATAAGTAATATTATGAAAACAGAAACTATTACCATTGTGGGTGGTGGAACCAGTGCATGGCTTGCGGCCGCCTTTTTATATCGCAACCATCCTGATATCAAAATCACAGTAGTTGACAAAGAAGTGGGTAATTCCATAGGCGTCGGCGAGGCGACCCTATTGAGTTTTGAACTTTTTATGGCTGAATGTGGATTTCCTGTAGAGGATTGGATAGTCGAATTAAGGGCCGGATACAAAACTGGTATCATGTTTACCAATTGGCGAGAGCCTGGAGATGACATATGGCATCCATTTTTCAAAGGTAACAGAAAAATTGATAAAGATTTTCACCTGTGGGACATATGGTCTTTGGTTCAAGACATGGATTTTAAAACATATGCTACAGGCTCGTATAGTTCTGCGGTGTTGAACAACACCGTGGATCCCAATAGAACTGATGTGGCATTTCATATCAACTGTGGCAAGCTGGTACTGTACATACAGGAAAAATTAAAAGACAAAATTAGGATTATTAAATCTGAAGTGGTTGGTGTAGTGAAATCCTATGAAGAAAACATTGATCATTTGAAACTTATAAACGGTGATGTTATTAAATCAGATTTGTATATAGACTGTACAGGATTCCACAGTGTCTTGAGAAAATCTACTAAGAAAGTTGATTTAAAAGACAGATTGTTTGTCAACACCGCAGTGGTGTGTCAAGTTCCTTACAAAGATCGTGCTGAAGAATTCAAACCCTATGCTGTATGTGATGCAGTAGAACACGGATGGATATGGAAAATTGGAGTTGCCGACCGGATTGGTAGCGGTATGGTGTTCAATAGACACATCACCAATATTGAAGAAGCTAAAGAGTATTTTGTCAACTATTGGCAAGATAGAATAGCAAAAGAAAATGTAAGAGCTATCAACTGGGATCCATTTTATAATACGGATCCGTGGGTAGGAAATGTTGTACAGATAGGGTTGAGTAATGGATTTATAGAACCACTTGAAAGCACAGGTGTTGGATTGATCACTGCGGGTGTTACACAACTGAGTAATGCATTATTTGAACAGTGGACCACACAAAATGATAAAGATTTTTTTAATACATTTATGAAATCACTGTTCGAAGACTGTGTGTCATTTGTCAGTATGCATTATGCCAACAACAATAGAACTGGAGAATTTTGGAATCATGTGCGAGATACATTTGTGCCCAGTGAAAGAATGATGATTTACCTAGATAGGTTAGAGAACCCTAATATAAAAGTACCGGTTGACAGCAAGTATAACTATATGTTTGGTGGCAGCAGTTGGAGTATGTTATTGCAACAGCTGGGTTACGAAATTGCTCCTAGAAACATTCCTTACTCAGCAGACTATGCTAGAGATTTATTGGTAAAAACCTATATAGATCACGAAAAACATAGGCATGTATGGAGTCGGCACCACAGCAGTGAAATAGACAGACTGATAGATCTACACAAATGGCTAAAAAAGTAAATTGGTCTTTTATAACTAGTCACATTTGGAACATTGATCATCCTGATTGTGTTAAACCATTACTAGCGGATGATTACATGCCGTTTGTAAACTTGTCACGACACATAACCAGTTCAAGAAAAGGTTCTACCTATTTGAAATGTCCGGCACATACTGATTTTTTAAAAAATACCTTTGTATTTTGCGCACCATTTGATTTAAATATTAATGTTAATGTTGACACTCGTACAAAATCTGCTGGAGTTTTTTGCGATAATATTGATCAAGAAATTTATCAGAACATCGTGGACACTAGATTTATACTAGATGCTGCCAGCAAAAAAGTCAAGTATCCAGTGTTAGGCATTGATTGGTTGACCGTACTGCAATCCCAAGAGCCTTGTTTGTTACAAGTGTTTCCAGCCTTTATGCATAGGAATGATTTTACTGAAAAGACGACTCTTATTCCCGGAGAGTATGATATTAGTAAATGGACTAGACCCGTTGAAACAGTATTTGAAGTTAGAAGCCACAATGAACGTATTGAAATCAAACGGGGTGATGCAATTGCTTATATGAAATTTAACAGTGAGGATACCGTTAAGTTGTTCAAAACTGTCACGCCTTGGGAAGAAATAATCCGGTGTAACAACATATGTAATACAGATAAATTTAGACCTTTAAAAGAACGCTATGCCGCACTAGAAGAAAAAAGGGCAACCAAGTGCCCTTTTGATATCAACCCTTCAGTTTAGTACCTAACAATAACCACACCTGAGCCGCCGGTTGATCCGTGAGCTCCACCGCCACCGCCGGTATTGGCTCCACCATTGCCGCCGCCGACGTGGACATTACACACTGCACCGTCATTTAAAGCCTGCCCTCCGCCAATGCTTTGATGTGGTGCACCGCCATAGTTGGATCCATGGTGTCGGCCGCCACCACCACCACCGCCAATGCCACCATTATTATATCCGTAGCCTACGTGGCCACCGCCACCACCGCCACCAGCCCAATATAAATGCTGTCCTAAAATGTCGCTGGCACGGCCAGCACCGCCAGCAATCTGATCACCTCTGAAACTGCCACGATAGTTTTGACGACCATCTGGAGCACTTGCTCCACCACCACCAGCTCCGCCGCCGCCTCCGCCTTGGTGAGTATTTTCGCCGTCGACATTGAATCTTACACCAGATCCTGCTGGAAATCCTTGGCCCGCAGTGCCTATTCCGCCATAACTACGTGTACGAGGATCAATGCCGTCTCCAGTATTTGCGCCGCCGCCCCCTGATCCACCCGGATTGCCGGCTGTGTATGTGCCCAGTTGTCCAGGACTTGAATGTGTCCATGTTCCGCCCGAGCCGCCTCCGCTGGCTGATAAACTTCCAAACACACTACCTCCGCCAGTATTGCCGGGGCCGTGGGTGCCACCGCCTCCTACTGACAAGGGAATTTGTACTCCGTTTGAAACTGGATAACTGCGATTCAAAATAGCACCACCGCCACCACCACCGCCACCCCATGAGCTACCACCACCGCCACCACCTGCGATTACCAACACTTGAACGTTGCCTGTAAATGCTGGAGTAAAATTGGAACTAGTCACGCTGGTAAACATGTGTACGATTCCGCCACCGGGAATGTAACTGATTGTGTCGCCACCTGTGCCTACTGTGCTTTGGCTATATCCAGTCACTGGGCGCCAGCCGCTGTCATAAAATTCCAAAGTATTCTGGCCGTTAGTGGTGTTGAATCTCAATTTGGCAGTGCCAGCCGCAGTTGCCGTGGTTTGATCACCCACTGTTATGTTGTTGCTTGAATTGATTACTGTGTTTTTTAGCGTTGCCATATTTTTCTCTTATTAGTACTTGACAATCACAATGCCGCTGCCGCCGTTACCTGCTTGGCCATATGCGCCGCTGCCACCGCCACCAGTGTTTGCACCTGCTGATCCTCCATTGTAATGGCTGCCGCCCGGGCCTGCGCCGTTGTTCAAGGCCATGCCGCCACCGCAACCGTTTGTGTGATGCGTGGCGGGCCATCTTGGTCCGCCGTGTGATTGTGTTCCACCACCACCACCACCGATACCGCCCGAAGTGGCATTGGTAGTGTTTCCGTGATGTTGTGCACCACCGCCGCCGCCGCCCCAGTATAGTGTGTAACCTAATATATTATTGGCAATTCCGGCTCCACCATCGCATAGTAGACCTTGATGGCAGTCGTCTTCTGCACTAAAACCAGGAGCACCAGCACCGCCTCCACCGCCGGCTTTATGGCTATCTTCGCCTTGACGATTAAATCTAATTCCTGCACCGCCGGGAAATCCTTGCCCCTGTGTGCCAAGTCCACCCAAATTCTTATTGCGACTGTCGTTTGGTCCAGTATGACTGTTTGATCCTGAACCATTTGATCCGGGGCATCCACCACCACCTGATCCGCCTGGGCGACCTGCGTATCCGTCCCAGGATCCGCCACCGCCGCCTCCGTTGGCAGTTATGGATCCAAATACTGAGTTGTTACCATTAGTTGAACTTTGAGAGTATGCAGGAGGTGCACCTGTAGTACCAGCTACTGTGATTGGTATACCTGATCCAGACGATACTGGATAAGCTCTGCTGAACGCCACTCCACCAGCTCCACCGCCAGCTCCCAAGTGGCCTCCACCTGATCCGCCGCTGCCAATAACCAGCACTTCCACAGTGCCAGTAAATGCTGGAGTAAATGTAAAATTACCAGAGCTTGTGAACATGTGGACCACACCATGATTACGTCCGTTCACACTGTTGGATGAAGCGTACAGTATGGTGTCACCACCTGTGCCGATAGACCCTTTGCTGATACCAGTGACAGGTCTCCAGCCAGTTGAGTCATAAAATTCAATCAAGTTATTTGCAGTATTAAATCGCATCATGCCAGCTGCCGCTGTGGGACGAGTTGAGTTATCACCTTTGGGCAATTGTAGGTAGCCAGGATCACTGAATGTTGTTGTTTGTAGCTGTGCCATTTATTTTCTCTTTAATATCTTACTATAACAATACCAGATCCGCCAGCGCCGTGATATGAACCACCATTACCACCACCACCGCCGGTATTGGCAGCGCCATTGCCGCCATATCGTGCATGGCCATCACTGTTGGTTGAATCGCCGCCACGATTAAGTGCTTGGCCGCCACCAAGACCATTGCCTAAACCTGGCCCCCAGTTTGGTACATAGTGTGCGCTTCCGCCGCCCCCGCCACCTACACCACCAAATCCGCCGCCGGCATCGTTGATATGTGCGCCACCACCACCACCGCCGCCCCAGTACAGAACTTCTCCAGTGATATCACTGGCAGCACCTGCGCCACCACTGTTGGTACTGGTCATTTTTCCGTTCATGTCGTTGGATGCATTGCCCGGTGCGCCAGCACCACCACCACCACCACCCATGTGATTATCGCCACCGTCGTCGTTAAAACGAACTCCGCTACCACCTGGGAATCCTTGGCCAGTAATGCCGGGGCCGCCTGGTAATCTCAATCTACTACCGTCAGTTGATGTTGGGCCTCCGCCTCCGCCTGATCCACCCGGGCGGCCTACAACTCCGTCCCACCAACCACCACCACCACCGCCACTTGCTGTGGTACTGCCAAAGTTGCTGTTGCCGCCGGTACCGCTGGAACTGCCGCCGCCACCACCCACGTTGAGTGGAATACCTACTCCACTACTAACTGGATAGCTACGTTGGAATAGCACGCCGCCTGCGCCGCCGCCAGCACTCCAACTAGTTGCGCCAGCGCCACCGCCACCTGCTACCACCAGTATTTGTACATAACCAGTAAAACTAGGAGTAAAAGTTGCGGCACCCACTGTGGTAAACAAGTGAACTATGCCACCGTTTTTTAAGAATCTTTGATCGCCTCCTGATCCCATTGTGCCACTACTGAATCCAGTAACTGGTCTCCAGTTGGTTCCATCATAAAATTCTACCAATGCAATATCAGTATTGTAACGCATCATTCCCGATGTAGGACTACCAGGTCGATTTGCCGTGTTTCCCTGTGGCAGAGTTAGATCAGTAAATGTTGATTGCAATAGCGTTGCCATTTATTTGCTGCCTTTCGTTTTCTTAGCAGTTGCGGTAACTGCGTTTTTGCCTTTTAGTTGGTCAATTTCTTCTTGTAATGATTTGATACACTCAATCAAATAAGCACTGACTTTGGTATAGTGAATTCCGTATGGTTTTCCTTTGTCATCCAATGCAACCAATTCTGGTACATGCTTGAACACATGTTCAGCAATCAAACCAGCTTCGTGTTTTTTAGTGTCTTTGCGATCATATGTTACACCAGTCAGTTTTAATATTGCATCTAACGCACCTTGGATAGGATTGATATTTTCTTTGAACACAATACTGGATGTTTCAACCAATCCCACTGTGTACAAGGTTCCGTTAATACCAACGCCGCCGCTAATCAATACCGATTGTCCTGCTGTTGCGCTGGCACCTTGTGTGGTGTTGGTAGATGATACTAGACCACTAGCTGCCAATGTGGTGAATGAACCAGTACCGCGTGTAGTAGCACCAATATTCACATTGTCCATTGTGCCAGTAACACTGGTTGGGCCAATAGTCAATCCGCCAGTTGGGCTGATTGTGACCGCTGCCGCTGGGCTGAATGTAACTGTGCTGTTTGCTGTTAGAGTTGTGAATGCACCTGTACCTGCTGTACCTGCACCAATACTAGTAAAGTTACCAGTACCGCGTGTAGTAGCACCAATATTCACATTGTCCATTGTGCCAGTAACACTGGTTGGGCCAATAGTCAATCCGCCAGTTGGGCTGATGGTGATCGCTGCCGCTGGGCTCATTGTTACTGTACCACTTGCTGAAAGTGTACTGGCAACTACTGGGCCGCCATTGCTGGATAAGATGATATAGTTGGTAGCGTCTGACCCTAACATCATTGTGCCGCCGGACACTAATGTCTGTGTGCTGGTGCCGCTGGCGCCCGGCCCTCGAAACACACCACCCGGTGTAGTTAGTGTAACTGCACCAGCGGTAGCATTGTAAACCATGTTTGTTTGGCCATAATATACAGTTGGATCTGGCAATGTTGCCGCATTGGTTGAACCAGTGAATGCTATTAATAAACCAGATGACGGCACCAGCCCAGTGCTTGGGTTTGAACTGATCGATGCCGTCGGGAATACTGTATTATAACGTGCCATATTTAATCTCTCTTATATTTCTAATTATGATGTTGATGTTTCAATGCCGTATACACAAGCGTTGACCACAGAACCTGTGCTTGCCAGTGCAACCACACTGTAACCAGCTTGTAACACAAGACCAGTACGCTCAAACACACCGTTGGCCACAACTGTAGTTGCCTGTTCAATTGCTTCGTTAGCGTTTGGTGTAGTGGACGATGCTAGAAACAATTTGATTGTGACTGCTGTTGCACTTGTGTTTGTAAGTGAAACGTTGAAAACGCCATAGTAACCGTTGGGTACTGTATACAGCGTTGTGTTAACAGTTCCTAACTGTATACCAACGCTGCCTGTGTTTAATCTACCTGATGCCATGTTTATTTCTCCAAAATTTTATCGTATGCTAAAGAATGCCAGAGCCACTGGGGATCCGTCAATTCCACCTGTAAACAGCATTTTACTGCTTACAACTATTTGATTGCCTGTTGTATTACTTATCGAATTATTGGCAATATATATTTGACCCGATGTGATAGTATTTACGTTCAAACTGCTTGATCCGCCACCAATTTGGGCTGTAATATATGCTTTAATTGCTTTTTGTGTTGGCAATATGTTATCGCTGTTGGCTGTGAAGTATGGGTCAGTACTGAATTGTGTAATAGTAGCTGATCCAATACCCAAACTAACTGCTCCCAGTGTCAAACTCTGCAAACCAGCCAAGTTAAATGCATTGGCATTCAATGTAGCAGTACCAGTTGACTGTTGAACTCCAAACAAGTTACCCACATTGAAGTTACCGTCTTGGTCAGTGCTGGTAAAGAACACACGGCCACCGCCTGTGCTGGCTGACTGGTTGGCCTGTATAGCATTGGCCGCAATCACATATGGGTAGTTGGTCTGTGTTTGATTACCAGTACCAATGTACAAGAAGTCATGCCCAGTTAATCGAACTTGACTGTATTTCAATCTAGTTGTGATCAAGGTGCCCTGTGGTGGTGCCAACAATGTTGACATGGTTGGGTTGATCTGGAATGTGGCTGTATAATTTCCAGCACTACCCAATTGATTTGAAATTGTGACCAATTTATACCACTGGCTTGAACCTGTTATAGTTGAGAACTGCACATTTGAGCCAGCACTTGGCATACTGTACAATCCGGACACGTTGATGTATGCACTATTTTGATACAAATCACCATAGCCATCGCCGCTTGTACTAGATGTAGCAGTGGCATTGTTTGTACCACGATTCAGGAATGTTGGATTGGCCAATGCGCCATCACCCATTCTAACACGTAGACCAGCTGTTGTTACTCTGTTTGGATCAAATTGTGTTGTTACTGCGCCTGCACGATATGTTCCAGCCAAACTTGTACCAGTTGTCAATACAACTGCGGTTGTGCCGCCAACTGTTGAACTAACACTGAACTGTGTTGAAGTCACAGTTGAACCAATCACGTAGTAAGTCACATTGGTAGTTAGGCCATAAGCATCCAACCCAGTAAATTCAACTGGCTGGTTGTTGGCCAAACTTGCTGTCAAGTTGGTCGTATCGTCTGCGGTAATTAAAGCAGTACCTGTAGCAGTAACGTTACCTTTTGGATATCCGCTACCAGGTTCAATTAATCTAGTTTCAGTAATCACACCACTAAATGCCTTTAGTCTTCCACTAGTGGTAGCACCAGTACGAATGCTTGCGGCTTGTGTGCCGCTAGTGCTGGTTACTACTGCCCATATTGGCTGTGCGCCTAACGTTGCGCTTATTGGTGTGCCAAGTGCCGCACCACTCCAAGAGGTAGTGGCTGGCATTGATCTTATGGTCCAGTTGATACCGTCTGGGCTAGTTGCCGCAAATGGTCCTTGACCAGTTGCAACAAACAACCCTTGTCCGTAGCTGATGCTGGTCCAAGTATTGCTACTTGAAAGTATACTTGTTGTTGTGCCCACACAGGTTGGAACTGATATCCATGCTGAACTACCAGCAGTGGCCAAGTTACCAACAAATTGCAATGCAATATATCCGTTTGCGGCCAGGGCAACAAATCTGTTATTACCAAATACAACACTAGTCCAGTTGGTGGTACTTGGTAAAGTTCCCGCGCTGTACCAGTTGGCACTGCTGTTAGGAGTATAACTGCTTACTGTGCTTGATCCAGTACATACTGCAACAAACACACCTGCCCCATATGCCACTGAACTGTAGAATGCACTTCCGCCCGGTGTTGTAATAGCACCTTTTAGTGTTAGTGTATTTGGAGTACTGGAAGCTAACGCAATACCAGTACCTGCACTGCCGCCTACTGCAACAAATTGTCCGGCGCCGTATGCTACATATCGTAAGTTTTGATTGGTTGCATATGATGTAGTTAACGACCATGCACTTGCAATGCCAGTTGGAGTTGCATATGCCACCGCGTTACTGCCGCTACATAAGGTCATAAAGAATGCACCAGAGTCTGCAATAGTAATACTTGGAACACTAGTATATCCGTAACCAGCCACACTCAGTGCAATAGCACTTATACCGTTATTGGTCAAAGTAGCTGAACCTTGTGCCTGTGTAGCAATATAATTCAGTGATGCTGTACCGTTTGCTACACCAGTAAATGTTGTGCTGGTATAATCAAAAGTGGGTGTTACGCTCACACTCGTAGTTCCGCCCGTTGCCACATAGTAGATTCTGCCAGCGGCAGTTTGTATATATTGACCCAAAGTCACTGCGGTATTCAATGCAAAAGCACTTGGTGTCAATCCCTGCGGTTGGCTGAATACTGTTGAAACGTTGCCGAGGGTAAAGTAATTCTTGCCCCAGGTGTTCATTGTCACGCTTGATACGATACCGGTTACCGCAGTGATTGTCGGAGTTGTGGTATAACCAGAACCGTTAATTACCATGGTTACCGTTTGAATAGCACCGTTGAGTACTGTACAAGTAGCTGTGGCGCCGCTGCCATTTCCGCCAGTAATTACAATAGTTGGGGGCGTGGTATAATTGTAACCGCCATTGACTACAGTTATACTGGTGATCTGTGTAGATGCAATAGTGTAACTGAATGTTGCGCCAGTTCCTCCAAATCCACCAACAACTGCTGTTGCTCTAGCACCTTGTCCGCCACCATATACCACATTGGTCCAAGTAGTTCCACTGCCCAAACTGCCGCCTGCGGTCCATGTTGTACCATTTGTACTGTAAGCTGAAGTTGTTCCGCCACTTGCAACTGCAACAAATGATCCAGCACCGTAGGCAACACCTGCGTATGCGGCACTTTGTATAGTTCTTATTGTTGCGGCATATCCCGGAGCACTGTAACTTATGCGTGGTTCAATGATGTAACCAGTAGTCAAATCTAGCGCATTTAGAACGGTTGTTCCTGGAACAATATGATCGAATCCAGCGGCAAATACCACAGTGCCAACTGTACCAGTTGCACTGACAGATCCGGTAGCTGTAATTGTTACACTTGGACCGCTTGGATATGTACTTACAGCAAATACTGAAGTGGTTAAATTTAATCCTAGTACATAGTAAATTGTACCAGCATCAATACCGTTAAAACCACTGTTAAATGTAATACCCTGACCTGCTACTAATGTGTTTGTTGCAGTAATCAGGTTGTTGGTTGTTGCTGTAGCTGTGACAGTTACGGTTACACCGCTCACTGCTGACAACGATGTTATACCGCCTGACGCCGCCGTGTACACACTGAATTGTGTAGCAGTAAAGTTAGTTGCTTGCACATAGTATAATAATGCAGAAGATATAACACCAGCGGTTGTGGCACCAGTAAGTCCGGCATAGGTTGTGTTCAAGTAGATTGGCATACCAGCATATAAACTGGCAGTGCTGGTCGTGTTAAACACCGTGGTTGTACTTGATGTGATCAAAATTGGTGTAAAGCTATCTTTGATTACTTGAGCAATTTTACTACCATTAACGTATGTTAAGATATTGGCATATTGTCCCACACCAGTACCAGCAATAATTTGCATACGCATCTGATTGTATGAGTTTGTCAATGCGCCATCAGTGGCCGCAATGGTAAGTGTACCAACACCGGATCCTGAAGTACCTTGACTGGTGTTGGTTGCTGTTACATAGCTTGTGCCGCCGATAGCTGCCACACTAACTGTACCAGTATCAATTAACCGTGCTTCGAATATAGCGGCATCGCGCAACTCGTCTGCTGTTACACTTGTATTATAACCCGAACCAGCAATAGTGGTTGTAGTATTTGTATAGTTGCTGCCAGCGTTGCTGTATTCTAAACGCAATACTGCATTGGTAGCATCTGTTACAGTGTTGGTAATCTGTGCTGGGTTATAACGATTGTTCAATGTGCCGTAAATTGCAACTTCTGTTGTGTCAACCCCTTCTGCAACAACTCCATAAACACCGTATGAACTGTTACCGTTAGTTGCACGGATACGTCCGCCTAGCTCTGCCAAATAACCAGAATAACCATAGTAGTTGAACACTGACACAAGTTCTGATAGTGAACCGGCGCCAGTTGTTTGCCAACCCACGCCGTCACCGATAATACAAGTGTAATCGTTAGAAACCATAGAACGGTTTCCACCTGCGTGTAATGCGCCGTCTACTTTAGCTCCGATTACAGCATAACCAAACATAGTACAGTTTTGCACATAACAGCTTCTTGAGTATACCCATGCATTGCTGTCGTTTGGTCCAAATCCTGGGTCTAAACTGGTATATGCACCACCTGTTGGGCGACGTGTTCCAAAACTATTTGATATACTTGGTAAAATACCAGTTAAACCATTCATAGTCATGTTGCGTACACCGCAAGCATTACGTACTAACCACATATTTTGTGATGCACTTCCATTGACTGCACTTAGTGATACTTGTGCAGTTCTTAAAGTTCTATAATTGCCAGTATATTGTAAGTCATAGATAATAGCATTCATGTAATAGGTAATATCACTGGTTATACTATTAACCCCAGTAGCAACACGATAGTATGCTACTGTCATTGTAGGACTAGCAACTACTGATAATGTTACTGGTGCGCCAGTACTACCTGTGTTGGCATTCAAATAACCTTCAATAGTAGTAATTGTAAATGTTGTATTTGTTGGAGTTGCTAAAACATAATACAATGTATTAGTAGTAATTCCGCCTGCACTTGTTCCTGAGAACATAACAGGATCGTTTACATTTAAGTTATGATTGGCACTTGTAGTAATTGCACTAGCAGAAATACTGCTTATGGTACCACCAAAGTTAGCCGCATAGTAGGCAATAATTTCTGCTGCCAAGAACGGGATGTTAGCACGTAGTATTTCAGCACCGTTAATAACACCTAGTGTGTTGTTATAGTTGATCGTACCGTTCATTTCTGGAGTGACGTTTTGTCCTTTGGTCAAGTAGTTGATAATTGTTACAAAACTAGCGGCCATTGCTGTAGCTTGTGTACTGAATGTTGCTAGTGTTGTTGAAATTAAACTGCTCAAATAATATAAACTAGCTGTGGTAGCAGTAAGTTCGTAACCTTGTACTTGATAGTCTTGTGTACGGTTGTATGCGCGACCAGCTTGTATACTGGCAAAGTTACTACCCAACATAACATCCAATATTGAAGCTAGTGTTGTGTTATTTGTATCACGTTGTGCGTAAATTGCACTATAAGTCAATGCTGGATAGTTAGTATTAATATAACTAACAATCTGTGTTTGATAAGTTGCAATAGCCGCACTTACTACTGAATATGCTTGTAGTGATGTAATGCTTACAAAACTCAAACTAGGCATATTGATAGTTTGCACAGGTATTGTTAAACCAGTACCGTTGGTAAATGATGTAATTGCAGTACCGTTATAGCTGGTTGCCAACTGGAACTGTGTGGTGGTCAATCCTGAACTCAATACATAGTATGGGGTTCCGCTACCAATGATAGTTGAAATCAATCCGTTAGTACTTGATTGCGGAATAATCATATCGCCGGCAACCAATCCATGATTAGCTGAACCAACTGTCACTGCACCGTTTGAAATTGCTGTTGCGCCGCCGCTAAATGTAATTGCAGTACCAGCCAATGCATTAGCCAAGGTGGTTGCCAATGTAACTGTTGTTGAATTAGTTATTGTAGCCGCAACATAGTAAGTTGTGCTAGTAGATAATCCACTAGTTGTAGTTATGCTAACGCCAGTTGCAATTGGTGTGCCTTGGATATAACTGGCCGCTGTTATTGTTACTGCTGTACCGTTAGTACTAGTGATAGTGTTAGAAACAGTACCAGTAGTAAATGTATTAGTGCCGCTAATGGTTACAATATTTGCTGTTGGAACACCTGCTGTTAATCCGTTAGTTACTATAGCTGTTACAGTTACAGCCAATTGTTGTATAATTGAAGCATGAATACTTCCACCTGTTAATCCGCTAGTTGTGGAATTAACTTGAACTGTATTAGTTTGCAATGGGCTGACCACAGTAGATCCAACTACAAGAATCTGAGCCAATCCGCTGATATAATTAATAGCACCAACAAATGCCGCAGTAAATCCTGTAGTGATTTGTGTGCCATACAATGCTGAATAGTAAGCCATACCAGCATTAGATGTTGCCCAGTTGCCACCGTAGATTAAATCATAATGTAATGCATCTAAAATAAAACCCATGTCGCGTTTGGTTTTTGCAACAGTGTATTGAGGGTTGGATGTAATACTTGAATAATTTGTATTAATATATGCAACTACTTCAGATAACAAGAATGCTCTGTTAGCATCTAACAATGCCGCTGCCGCATTAGAGTCAGAGTATGTTACATATTGAACTGCACCACTGTTGACTTGTGTTACGTTAATAACAAAATCGTGTGCCGGGCTGGTGCCACCAACGCTTGATCCTAAGATTTTAATCTTGCTAGAGGTTGTATAACTTGAGCCCGGAGTTGTTGGAGTGATTTGATAGTTATAATAACCATTACCGTTAGTTCCACGGATAATAGTAAACACTGCACCTGCGCCGCCACCACTTAGTGTTGATCCAGATACACTGGTATAAGTTGTTCCAGTTGTTAATGCGGCCGGCAATGCTGGCTGACTCCAAGTAATTGCATTTGGAGCGGCGCCACCTGATAGATATGCTGTTAAATCATCGATATTGTTTTGTATTTGTGCAATTGCTCCGCTTGTAGCAACAGTTTTCATCTTGAAATACAAGAAATTGATTGCACCAAGTGTTGGAGGTAACTGTCCACTGCTAGCGGCACGTAAATTGGTAGCACTGGTATTGGCACGATTAAATGCACGGCCTGCTTGAATAGCATTAAAGTTTGAACCAAACACCATGTCGTATGCTAGTGCGTTTGTTATCAATCCAGCATCACGGTTGATCAATGCACTATTGCTAAATGTAACTGCTTGATAATATTTTGAAACCCATACTGTAGCATCGCTAGCTATTTCTGTAGCATTTGATGTTATTGCTGTGTATGCATTTCGTAGTTCGGTATTGACCCAACCAGTATATGGCGCAACTGCTGTATCAGGTGCGGCATTATTGATCCAGTTAATAACGTTTTGAATACGATCTTGAATAAATCCGGCAGAAGCCGCATTTCCAGCACTTCCTGATGTAAGTTGTGTCACACTATTACCCGAAGTCACGCCGCCATTGGCTGAGACCAACAAGCCCTGCGCCACATAACCAATAACTGTTTTTAGACGTGCAAGCCCACCGGATGGGCCTGCAAATGCAAGCAGTTGATTTGTAAAGATTTGTAACTGGAACAACGAATAATACGAAGATCCTGCTACTAAACTTTGTGAATTTCCGCCGTAAGTTACATCGTATAAAATGCTGTCTAAGATAAAACGTAAGTCCCTTTCGCCTAGTGTTGGTAATGTAATGCTAAAGTTGGTGGTAATAAACTGTAAAGTTTCTGTAATTAAGAACTTGTAATTTTGTTGTACTTGTGCTAATGCATTGCCATAAGCTGTTGTAATACCAGTAGCATTACTACCAGTGGTAGTGGCATAAGCAATATTTGTCAACGCACTGGTATTATAGCCAGTGGGTTGCGGCATTACTATTGCTGGCTCATTGCCTAAACCGCTGGCAGTTAGTTCATAAAGAATGTTAAAACTGTTTTTCAAGTTGTTGCCAGCAATAAAACTGCCAACAGTACCTGTTCTACCGGCAGTAACTTCGCGTAGACTTGCACTTACATACGCAACAGTTCCGACTGTTGGCGGTAATTGATTTGAAATTACCAACTGAGCGGAAGTAATTGCTTTGTAGTAGCTTGCCGCGTTTTTAATTGACAGGAAATTACTTGCAAACATCATGTCATAGCATAAGGCATCAATCCAATAACCAACGTCACGTAAACATGTTGCTTGGTTATATGATAAATTTGGATACGCATTGTTGACCCAAGCAACTGCAGATGCTTGAATATTTGCAGTTGCATTTCTAATATTTGTATTGGCTGTTGTTAGTCCTGCCGCAACAAAACTTGTGCTTGGTGCAACAGTTGTTGGTGTTGTGCCAGTATTGATTGTAGAAGCAATTTCGTTAACACGAGCTTGAGCAAATATTCCAGATCCGTTACTACCAGCAGTACCTGATACGTCTTGAGTAGTAATGTTGCCGGAAGTACGTAATATAGCAACACCGGTTGCAATACTTCCAATAATTGCCGCAAGACGTGTTTGCACTGCTAGTATTGCGGTTTTTTCACCAGATGGATAAACAAATGTGCCAAGACTGTAATACGATCTTGCTTGTATAACTGTTGCCAAATTACCTTGATATGTCAAGTCATATTGCAATGCGTCAACTATATAACCAATATTGGTTAATCTTTCTGCTTTGTCGCCGGTACTTAACGCTGTCCAGATTGAATTGTAGTTTGCAATATAGTATGCTTGAACTTCGTCTTTTAAGAATTGCTTGTTAGCAACAATCAATCTACGACCATTAAAATATCCGGTATCATATCCTGAAGGATCTGTAATAGTTGCCACAGGAGATACACCAGTGGTTAACACACTGGTCATAGTAACTGTATTGGCGTAAATCGATGCTGATGCAGTATCTGGATTTGAATTATAAATCAAATATTGTTGTGGTGTTGTATTACCAGAAGTTGGAATAACTGCTGTATTAGCAATTAAATTTGGTATCAATGTTTTGATACGATTTAATGCAACTGTAGATTTTGGAACAACGGTAGCCAACTGCGGATCAGCCGCAGACGGTTGTACCACAGTACTACGTAATTCATCACCAACTAATGCGGTATAGCTTGGCACGTTTATAGGAAGAATTTCATTGTATGTACCAGTCTTGATACTGATTGTAGTATACGGTGTAATTGCAACTGGTGCACCAGTGTTTGTATAAGCAGTCAATGCATTGGTGATTAAACCAACTAGAGTTGTTATTTTGGTTGCCACTCCAGATTCAGTAGTATATGTAGTATTGATTTGTTGTGTTGCTTGAGCACTTGTAGATACACCATTCAATGTTTGATAATTTTTAGTAGGAGCTGTGTTGGCCAGTACTGCTGGTATTACAGAATTTGCTAGATAATTTTCGCTGGCAACAAATGGTGGAACATCATATTTGCTCACACCAGAAATAAATGTGCCGCCGCTGAAGAAACTGTCTCTATTAACAGTAGTTTGATATGTGCCGCCGCGTGATACATCAAATATGAATCCTTGGATAATTAAACCAGCATCGCGTTCTGTTTTACTCACACTGTAAACATAAGTGCCGACACCAGGAGTACCAGTACCCACTGTGAATAATACCGGAGAACCCGCAGTAGCATTTGCATAGCTAGTTGCAATGGTAAATGTTGTTCCGCTTGGAACAGTTGCTACCCAATATGTGGTACCTGCAACAATATTGCCCGAACTACTTGCAAACACAATTGGCATACCTTGATACAAGTTTGCTGTGGTAGTTTGCGAAGTTGTAACAACTCCACCGACTGTAACTACGGTTGTTGCAGTGCCAGTTACATTAAAACTGTATTGATTTAAAATGAAATTGCTTGTTTCTTTGATCAAGAACTGTTTGTTCATGGTCAATAACATTTTAGCATTGGTGTTTAAGTAACCGTCTTCAACTTGTTGGCAAGCATACCGAACACTCTGCCATGGTTTGTCAATGGTGGTACCTTGTCCGTTTGTAGTAACATCGTTGCCAGCTGGTGCAACGAACACAACGTTGTTGATCTGTCCATAATATTGCCATGCTGGAATGTTATTGTTAACACGAAGAATTTGGCCGTCTGTACCAATTGGTAAACGAGTTGGTCCATTTGCTCCGTAATAGAACATGTCACCTGTTGTGGTAAGAACTGCTTGCTCTGTACCAGATGCTAGTAAGTTCCAATAGGTGGCCGTTGTATCGTTATCTGGTCTGCTGCCGCTTGCAGACACGTGCGCCAAAGTACAAATATAACTGTTTACACCCCATAACACAATGTCTCCAGCTACATAAGTAGTTCCGGTTGCCCAGGTAACACTAATACCACTGGTGCTAACTGCGGTCACTGTATTTCCGCTTACACTAGTGACAGTGAGTGTAAGGTCATTGGCTGGACTCAACCCTCCTAGACTTGTTCCTAAGATTTTAATTGTGTCGTTGAGATTATAACCAGAACCTGCTATAGTAGGAGTTGCTGTATATGCTGTGTTTTTTGCAACAACGGTGAATACTGCACTGGATCCAGAACCAATAACATTGGTGCCACTTAAACCAGAATATGTTCCCTGAGTCGGTGTCCATTTTAAACCAGAATTTAACAAACTCCAATATGTTGCATACGGTGGGCGTGGGCTAGCAGTTAATGTTAAACTTAAACCTGTAGCAGTTCCCACAGTGAATTGTGAGCCGCCAACTGCGGTGCTTAACACAATAGTTGTGGAATTTAATACTAGCGAAACATAATAAGTTGCACTGGTTGACAGCAAACTGGCGCCCACTGAGCCTGCGAATGTTACAGGAATATTTACAGGCAAGTTAGTTGTTGATGTAACAGTAACAGTATTTGAAACTGCTGTGAAGTTTTGATTGGTATAGCCGCCAATTTGGCTGCCAGACATAGGCTGACTTAATACAAAATTTGGACTTGTGCCAGATACAATATATGTTCCTGCGGCAACGTATGTTCCGCTAACAACAGAACCGATTGAAGGAACTGTGCCACTGACATAGGTCAATGCTGTAACATTTAAATTACCTACAAAACTAACGCTAGTATTGGTGGTAGCAGATGCTGTAACTGATACTGGGCCATTGTCTGCAACTGCTAGGTATGTGTACCCATCATTACGTACTACACTTCCAATTTTGTAACTGTTTGCATTTGACCAGTCTCCTTGGAAGCTAAAACCAGTTGTGAATGGTTGCCAGTAAGTTGTGGCAGTACTGGGTGTTTGTGGACTTGCACTGGTGTTATTTTGAATACAGGTATATGTGTATCCACCATATGTTACAGTGTCGCCAATAATATAGTTGTTTGCTGAATTGTAAGAATTTAAAAATTGAAAACCGTTTACAAATATTGAAAACTTAGTGGCATCCAAAGTTGCCCCTGCTGATGTGTGTTGTGTTGTACAGATCCATAAATCAGCACCGTAGGTAACTACATCATTTAAACGATAACGAACACTTGATCCACTCCAAGTTCCTTGATAGATAATGCCGGCATTAAATGTGTCCCATTTAGACAAATCGTTTTCAAGACCGCCGCCAACTGACGCAGTGGTATTGGCAGATACGTGTGCGGCATTACAAAGATAAGTGTATCCGCCATATGTCACTAGATCTCGAACTTTATAGCGTGTGTTAACAGCCCACCCACCGTTGATCCAATTTAGATTGCTGGCAAATGCTGTCCAATTGCTTTGATTTAATTCTAAACCCAATTGACTTGGTCCAGAAACTGTTCCCAATGTACCTGAAGTATATGTTCCAGTCAGTGCAAATGTTACAGAAGTAGTTGAACAAGTTACAACAGTGAATGTTGAATTAATATTATTAATTACTGTGCTGGTCTGTGTTGGACTAAATCCAGCCAGTGTAATGGTTGCTCCAACTAAAAAGGGCTGAATTAATTGAGTTTGACTAAAAGTAATAGTACCGGTGCCGCTAGATACCGTAAATGCTGAAACAGCTAAACTGGCAGTACTGTTAGCACTGGTATGTGCAGTTGTACACTGATAAACTATACCACCGTACTGTACCTGGTCACCCAGTTGATAATAAGTTCCGTTGGACCATGTGCCAGTCCAACGTGAACCATCGGCAACCAAGTTCCAATAAGGGGTAATATTGTTTAAATCTGTAGCAAACAAACCTGAACTCGTATTGCTTATCACACAGATGTAAGTTTTTCCGCCTACCGTGACCACGTCGTCAACCACATACGATGTGCTTGAAGCCCATGCACCTTGGTACACAAACTTAATTCTACCTAGTTTAAATTCAGCCATTTTTTTCTATTCCTCTGATAATATTTATCTCAATGTGTTTTCTTAGGTTTTTAAGTGCTTCCAAAGCCAAACCCAGTCTTACGACTTAGATTTCTCATAAAGAAATCCAATGCTGCCATATTTCCGTCAACCCCGCCAGATATGTATACCTTGTTGGTCATAGTAACACGCGATCCAGCAACGCCACTGGCCAATGTGGACCTTATATAATTCGGGCCACCCACAACCACAGTACCTGCGGTCAATTGACCAGTAAAGGTGTTTGAGCCACCTTGACTCAAACGACTTGTCAAATATGATTTAACTGCTTTTTGTGTTGGTATCACCGAGTCACTATTGGCAGTAAATGTACTATCGGTACTAAATTGTGTAACTGTTACACCACTACCGCCAACACTAATCCCGCCTAGGCTCAAACTATTCAATCCAGTTAATCCAAACTGACTGGCGCTTAAGGTCACAATACCTGTTGCTTGTTGCACTCCAAACAAACTGCCAACTTTAAAGTTACCGTCTTGGTCGGTACTGGTATAGAACACACGGCCAAAGTTGGCTTCAACTGTTTGATTGCTTGGTGTACTTGTATAACCACTTAGTGGAAATCCTGGATAATTGCTGTTTGCTTGGTCGCCATAACCAATATTTAAAAAATCATGATTGGTCAACCGCACTTGGCTATATTTGCTTCGTATACTGACCGCAGTTCCGTTGGCAACAGAGTTGGCCACACTAACTGATGGGCTAACACTTACGTTGGCTTGTAACAAAGGAACTACGGTGTTGAAAACACTATATGCACTGGTTACTTTGTACGATACATTTACTCCAGCAACTATTAAATCGTCGCCCGGGCTTGGCAATCTAGTCAAATTATTCAATACTAGAACCAATCCAGTTTGATATGTGTCTGCAAAACCATTTCCAGTAATAATAACATTGGTGCTTGCACTAGTATAACCAGTTCCCCTATTATAGAAAGTTGGACTACCCAATACACCGTTACTGGTTCTTGCAGTTACAACAGCTAAAGTTGTTACGTTTGGATCTGTAAATGTCACGGTAGGCACAATTAAAAGACCTTGGCTTGAAACATATCCAGATCCCGGTTCCCACTCATTAATATAATTGATAGTGCCGGAGTTCACACTGGCGCGGCCTTTTGTTATACAGCCTGCTGATATAACACTACCAGTACTTTGTCCTGCTAGTGTAACAAATCCACCGTTATAAGTTATGCCTGCATAACCAAAACATACTGCGCTGTAGCCGTCGTTAGTCACAGTTCTTGTAATCCACTGTTGACCATCTTCACTTGTGTATGCTGTTGTGGATGCATTATTCAATGCAACAAATACTCCTTGGCCATAGGTTACTGAAGTTGCTGAAATAGAAATATTAGAACTAGCCCAAGTCGATCCGTTCATCGAATATGCACTTGTGGTAGTTGTACTAGATACTGCCACAAATATTCCTTGGCCATAAGCAACACTGGTCCAACGACCAGCTGGCAATGTGCTAGCTATCCAGGTATTTCCATCAGTGCTGTATGCGGCTGCGGTGCTGGACGCGGCATAGGTATTGTATGTTCCAGTAGCAAGAATAGTAAATGAGTTACTTAAAGTAATAGTATAAGGCGAACCTGATCCTGTTATATTAGTTATGGTTGTGCCTGAAGGCAGGCCAGCGCCTATAATCAATTGTCCAATGGCCATGCCGGTAGTAGCCGCAACTGTAAATGTGTTAATATTGGCCGCTCCGCCACCTGTCACTGCCTGACTACCAAGTACACCGCCCGTGCTTGACACTGCAACAAATATACCATTACCGTATGTTACACCGGTCCATCCTGCGGTGCTTGGAAGAGTACTTGCTGTCCAGGTTACTCCATAATTTGTGCTGTATGCGGCTGAATTTGTACCATTTGCAGTAGCAACAAATATGCCATTGCCATATGCAATGCTACTCCATGTGGTTGCACTTGGCAAATTATAGCTTCTCCAACCTAATCCGTTTGATTTGCTTACAATCGCTGTGCTATTGCCGCTACCCCCACTGCTGATAGCAACCCAATATCCATTTCCGTACACGATGCCGGTCCATGTTTTGCTAACAGGTAACGACAACGAAGTCCAACTTGACCCATCTTGCGAATATGCCGCTTGAGTATTTGTACTTGGGATTGCAATAAAATAACCATTTCCATATGCAACTCCTGCCCACGTTGTACCGGCAGCAAGAGTCACTGTAGTTGTTGCAACTGCTTGGCTAAATGGAGGAGTAGAATATTGTGTACGTGGTTCAATAAAATATACTGATGTGTTGTCCAAGACTGATTGTATGGCTGTTCCAGGATTGATATGATCCCAACCAACAGCCGCAACATTCATGGATCCTGTCTTGGTAAGCAAATTAATTGGAATAGCACTGGTTGATGTTCCAGAAACTGTTCCGGTCGCGAGTGATACAGCAAAGGTTGTTGTATTAGGTATTGCCTGCACATAATATGTTTGTCCAATGGCAGGATTACCAAACAACGATGTTGAGAACGTGCCATTCATTGATCCCACACTTAACGACAATGCTGTTTTGACCTGTGTAGTAGTTCCAGTCATGGTGCCTGAGGCACCGTTTAGTGCAAATGCGGCTGGGCAGGTGTATAATGTCATAGATCCAGTTCCGCCTACCAAATTAATTGATTGACCTCCCGGAGATTGGCTCACTGTGAATGTGGTAGCATTGTTAACTACTAAGATATAATAAGTAATTTCTGTTCTGATTGTTGAATCAAAACTTGTTCCAACAAATCTGATAGGTTGGTTGATTTGAAAATTGCTGGTATCTGAGCAAGTGATCAAGTTACTAATTGCCGCAGTTTGTGTTACAGTTTGTGTAATCAAACTGGCTGCAATAGTGAATGTGGTAGAATTAACAATGTTACTGACATAATATTTTGTGCTATCCACAACAGTATCAAAAACACCGGTGAATAAGATAGGAGTCATTGGTGCTAAGGAACTCGTACTTGTTACAGTAAGAGTAGGAATATTGGCTAAACTTATCCCCCAGTAGTTGTTGGCCAATCCAGCAACAGAGCCGGCGGATGTTGAGGTAACACTGACTGTAACAAGTGTGCTGGATATAACAAAGTTTCCAGAATCAATAATGTCTTGAATGTAATAGACTGTGCCAACGCTTAGACCACCCAGTGCTGTTCCAGTAAACTGTATGGGATAATTGACCACCATATTGGTAGTACTTGCCTGCAAGTAACTGTTATTTGACGGGAAGTTAATATTCATACTGGTTCCGATACCAGATGCCACAGTGGATAATTGCCATACATTTCCGTATAACTGACTAGTGATTTGAATTGTAACACTGTCTATGATTGCATAGATATAGTAATAATACCCTGTTGTAACTGTGCTGAATATATTACCCGAGAATGTCAGCGGCATATTCACATACATTCCCAATGTACTGCCCACAGTTAATGTATTGGTAGTTCCGCCAACAGAAGCTGTAGCAGTAGTTTGTGAAAGACCTGTTGAGGTTATACTAGTAGTATAATAGGTAGGAATAAATTGTACTGCTTGATTCAAATAAAGCGTACTGGTATTCAATCCACTTCCCAATGTTAAGTACCCTGTTCCTGAATTAGTACCAGTCACTTGAACGCTGGTAAATGATTCTTTTAAAACATAAGCATACTTTGGTGTACTACCGGTTGTTCTGCTGTCAAAATAACTGATGTATCCATACTGTCCTGCTCCAGTTCCGCTATTAACAAACACACGCATACCAGTATAGTTGCCAACTGTGTTGGTGTCCGATGACGATAGCTGTATGTACTGGCTTGTACCAGCCTGAGCATTGTTACTGGCTGTCAAGTAACCAGCGCCACCGGTTACTCCAAGACTATCAGTGGCAATACGTGTGTTGAATACACTGTAACTTCTAATTTCGTCAGCTATGGTTACTACTCCAGTACCAGAACCGCTGATATTAAAGTTGGCATACGATGTGTATTTTGAATTGATGGATACTTCTTGATAAAAACTAGGAGTCCATGAACCAGCATATGATAAACCTACGCCATAAGTCGCAGCCTGACCGTATCCTGATGTAAATGCGGGAGGTATTGCATTGGAAGTTCCGGTGGTAGATACTCTGTACACATTCACATCATAATACAAGTATTGACCTACGACGCTGTATGTGGTATTTGCAGTCCATAATGTTGAACTGTTTGTTGGTACATTGGAAAGTTCAACTTGACCTGCATAAACATAAGTGTACTGATTGATTAACCCAGTATAACCTCTTGGATATACTCTGTATTGTAATCTTGTCGCTAGTCCAGTGGTATCATTTGTTGCAAACCAAATTCTATACCATCCAGCGTTTGATGCAGTTGTCGATGTTTGTAAATTAATTGCGCCGTATTTGATCGGAAGATAGCCATTGCTAGCTCTGCTTGGAGTGACTACTCCGGTTAAAAAGTTAAAGTTAATACTGCTATAAACTGGATTAGATCCACCTACAGAAAATATTGCATATAAATCAATGCTTGGGCTAGATCCTTGTTTGACTTGCAAACTGCATGTGTAGCTAAGAGCACTGCCGTTTGGCACAGTCCCAGATACTGAAATTGTGGATATACCACTACCTGATAGTCCAGTAACGTTGATGATACAATCGTTAACGCTGTTGACGCCGCCCAACTGTCCACCAGCAATGTATAATTGAGATCCAGTTCCGCCCGAGTAAACAGCATAACCAGTTCCCGGAACATTTACAGCTACGGAATATCCAGTGCTGGTTATGGTAACATTGAATGTTGCATTGAGACCATTACCGCTGATATTAACCGCACTCAGTCCGGTATATGTAGTACCCGCTGATGGTATTGCAATATTTTGATAGATATAACTGCCGTCTGTGCCAGCTGTGCCACCAGTCAATGTCCATCCTTCAGTTACGCCGGTTGGCGCAACTGTTACTTTAGAGAACGATACGTTACCGTCACTGGCCCAGTTGGCTCCTAAGAAATTATTACTGTAAGTTAGCATATTGGTCACTGGCACAGCATAGTTACTACCAGCATTGGCATAAGTTAATCTTAACAATTGACTGTTTGTACCATACGCTTGTTGTACCGTTGCTTGGACTTGACTTGATTGGTTAAAAACAATACCAGTAGCAGGTGTTTCAGTTACATCGTATCCTGTAGCAATACACCCATATGTACCGTATGAGCTATTTCCGTTGGTTGCACGAATACGTCCACCAGCATCTGCCATGTATCCGGTATAACCGTAGTATGAGAATACCGATACTGCCTCGGTCAACGCTCCGGGGCCAGTGCACCAGATACCAATGCCATCATTAACGATATGTGTAAAGTCGTTTGTAACAATCGACTTGTTGCCGCCGTTATGCAACGCTCCGTCGACTTTATACCCACAACAACCATTACCAAATGCGGTAACGTTTTGTACATACGGACTGCGTCGGAAAATCCAAACACTTGTATCGTTTGGACCAGTACCTGGATCTAAACAGGCAAAACTTCCGCCAGATGGGCGTTGCAGGTAGAATGCATCAGGAGCACCCAATGTACCTTGTAGGCCGGTCAATGTCATATTTCGTAAGCCTGTGCCGTTACGTAATCTAAACATGTCTTTCAAACAATCGCCTGCAAAAAAGTTCATAGATAATGCCACTGTTGGAGACACTAATGTAACAGTCTGACCTGTTTGTGTTAAGAGAATGTTTGATGACGAGATTGTTGCGGGATTGGTTATCGTTATACTATAACTACCGGTAAGGGCTACAGAAGTAATTGTTGCAATTGTGGTATTTGATGGAATACCATTACCTGAAATATTTGCTCCAACTACTAAATTAGTATAGATACTTACATAGGTAATTGTTGTACTGTTTGAAGCAAGAACACCGGTGAAAGAAACAGTTGGTGCTGACACTACTCCAAAACTGGTAGAAGTAATTGTGCTGCCGTTAACATAATATGTTTGTCCAGACGTTACTCCCCCCATGGCCGAATATGTAAAGGTAGTGCTGATAAACGGATCAACAAATTGTACAGGCATTTGATCGGTTAATCCAGCAGTAGTAGATACTGTGAATGTGTTGGTAGGAGATACATTGATATTTGTAACTGTTCCGTTAATACTAACAGCCGGTTGAACTACTACACCGCGCAATTCATCTCCAACAATGGCACAATTTTCTGGAACATTGATTGGTAATGATTCTGAATATGTACCAGTCTTGACAAAAATTGTTGCAGTTGTTCCGTTGTTAGCGGCAGGTAATTGCAATGTACTTTGTGTAGTTAATGCTGTTATAAGGATATTCATCAATGATGAAATTGCAGTGGTGGCGCCGGCTTCTGCTGTAGTAATACTGGTGTATTGTGTGATAACTGGAGAAGCGCCGGTTAATGTTTGATAACTTGTACTAGGAGTTGTTTGAGGAATAGCATTGGTAGTTATAAGCGTTGATAAAAATTGTAATGAAGTTACATAAAAGTTTATTTGTGACAATATTGTTGTGCTAAACAATGTGCCAGTTGATCCAAACTGAAAATATGCCAAAGTGGCAGCAACTATTTGACTGTTGCCTCCGCGAGACAAGTCGTATACAAGTGCATCAATCACATATTCAGCATCCCTGAATGTTTTGCTTTGATCATATGTTGAACTAGGGGTATATCCATTGGTACTTTGAGATTTTTGATACTGCATCCAGTTCCACATTTCTGTAGTTAACCAGTTTTTGTTTCTGTTTAAAATATTCACTGCAATGGGATAATTAGTTCCAGCGGCAACTATTTGCACCGCATACTGAATCGATTTCCAAGGCTGATCCCAAGTTTTTCCATATGTTGAAACGTCCTGTCCTGTAGAACTGCACACATAATACACTGCATTGACAACAAAACTATTATTCCAAGTTGGAGTTTTGCTTATGGCTTTCAGCATATAGCTTTGTGTTCCAATTGGAATTGCCGCGTAGCCAGGGCCAGTAGTATATGTTTCAATATCACCTAATGTGTTCAACGCATTTTTTCTAGCGTGTGTAATATAAAATGTCCAGTAGGTATTTGTGGTATCAAGATCTGGACGATTGCCAGCACCAGCCATGTGATTTTGAATACAGACATAGGTACCGTTTTGCCATAATGCGATATCTCCAACCACATAGTTGGTAGAAGTGACCCACTTGCTAGTCCAAGAATTACCCGGTATTAATAATGACCAACTGGTATAGTTTACACCGACAAACGATAAAGATGCGCTGTCTACAATGGCACCATCTGGCCCTCGACTTATTACCAATGTTGTGGCGTTGGTCACACTGACCACAGCTTGACCTGCTGTAAATGATGAGTTAATAATATTCATACCAACTGAAATACCAGTAGTGCTCGCAACTTTTAATGTTGTTCCACTGCTACCACTAGCAGTATAAGTTGTCGATACCGAATAAGCCGCTGGATCTGAACTATTATTATCTGCGATTGCTACAAATAACTGTCCGTGCCTACGCACAACAGTTCCAATTTTATATTGCCCAGCACTAACCCATTCATTGCCAAATGCATATCCAGTATTAAACAATGTCCAGTCTACTGCATCAGTGCTGGGTGTGTTGTTTGTGTTGTTAACTGTATTACTAATGTAAGAATAGCCACCGTATATTGCAACATCGCCTGGTTGATAAATGACAGCATTAGACCAAGTGCCTTGATAAGTCTTACCTGGAAACCATAGTGTCCAGTTGGCTGGAACAAATGTAGCATCAGAGTTGTATACTGAACAAATATATAAATCACCACTGAGCTTGACAACATCGCGAACTTTATATCGTGTGCTGGCCGCCCAGGTGCCTTTGAATTCAATACCTTGGTCAACAATAGTCCAACTGCTTTGATTGGCTTCGAGCCCCAATGCTGTGGTTGCGGCACTAGTATGATTCGTAGTACATTTATAAACTATACCGCCGTATTTGACTACATCATTTTTTCCGTAAGCAGTACTAATTGTCCAGCTAGGACGCCATGCTGAAAATTCTGTGTACTGAGTCCATTTGGCAGCATCTACGGCAAATGTTGTGCTGGTATGATTGGTGTTGGCATAATAAACAACACCACCAAAAATTACCAAATTTCCTAAACTGTACACATATGAAGGGCTCCAAAGGCCCACAAATGTTTTTCCGTCTAATACCAAATTCCAATAAGGAAACGGGCTGGCATATAAATCTGTATAAAAATTTGAGCTAGGGGTGTTGGGTACTAAACATACATATGTTTTACCTTGATAACTAACAACATCGTCTCGAGCGTAAACTGTAGCAGATGTCCACACACCCTTCCATGTAAATCTTAATCTTCCAATCTTGAATTCTGCCGCCATTTTTAAATTCCTTGTGTTCTATTATACTGCACTAACAATTTGTGCCGGGCTATATGTATATGCTTGATTAATTCTAACTACCAGTTGACCTTGAGTGTCTAGGTAATAATAACAATTTTTATTGTCCCAACGATACTGATCAAAGTACAAATTAGGATATGGACGGCTGTGATCTGTTGCCAAACGGCCATCAAAGAAATCTACACCGTATTCAAAGTTTTCAAAATTTCCGCTATTAGGACCTGGCACGTTGACGGCTATACTTGCTAGCGAATTCAACTGGTCTACTTTATTAAAATACAATGTTCCATCTTCTGCTCTACGCAAACCGTAAAAATACCTAGGATTACCTTCTCCTAGTATATCACTTAAACTGTATTCATTACCAACATAGTATGTCATAATTTATCCTTAACTGATTTCAACATAGCTTAGTACCATATCTAAACTAGCATCGCTATTGACGTTTACTTTTACATTAGTACTTGCACCCAGCACTAATCTTTCTCCGCCGTTGATTAATCTAACACTTGTGTTAGGTGGAACAATAATATTTTGCACAAAATATGCACTAGTAGAAGCTACGGTATCTTGTAGTTGTACACTGACCAGTACAATCGCACCAGTAACATTTGTAAAACTAAGACCAAGTACAGTGGTAGTTGCACTTGCACTAGTAGCCAGTACAGTTGTTGGTGCTGTGCCTAAGCCGCTGGCCAGTTTATTTTTAAATACGGTTGACATGGTTTATCCTAATAATAATGCAGTTTGTACGCCAATATCTTGTCCGCTGGCCGCGGTAACTCCTACACTATTACCAGCTACACTTCCCCAAATTGTGCCATTATAAACTTCAACTAGGCCCAAATCTGTATTAAAACGAATCATTCCAGATTCTTCGTAAGCCAGAGCAGGACGTTGTGCGTTTGTTCCAACTGGAATTACAACACCATAAGTTCCTGTTATTTTATAATAGCCAGCACCGGTACTGGCAAATTGACTTACTGCATTGGTAGAAGTATTAGTTACGGAGTTTTGATAAAACTTAAAATTTCCTAGACTCACACCACCTGTGCCGCTGGTTACAAAACTGATATCAGTGTTTGGTGTAGTGGCAGTGATACTGTTTCCGCTAATTGTGAGATTGGGTGTAGATATCGATGGAGTGGTAAGAGTGGTTACTGTAAAATTGGTTACTGTTGCTGTTTGAGCATAAATTGTTTTCCAACGCAAACTAGTACTACCAAGATTATATGTGTTGGTGGTTGCTGGAAGAATATTACTGTTTACTTCGCCTGTAAAACTGATAGTGTCAGTAGGCTGATCGCCTAGCTGAATATTGCCGTCCGCAGTAATGGTTCCAGTAGCGTGTAAACTACCGGTAATCAACACATTGGAATTTAAATTAATTGCGCCAGTGCCATTAGCCTGTAGTGTAATTGCACCATTGATATTTGTTGAACTTAGCACATTTCCTGTTAAATTCAAATTGCCTACATTTACCACTGCTGACAATACAGTGGGGTTAACTCCGGTAGGTGTGAAATTAATTGTATTGCTACTGCTACTGATAGTGTTGCCACTAATAGTAAATGTTGCTAAGTTAGCTTGTGTAGTTGCGTATAAGTTGTTAGAGCGAGTGGTGCCGTTGACATCCAAGTCGTAGGCTGGCTGGGTTGTATTAATGCCAATGCGGCTGTTAACAACATCCAGATACAGTAGGCTCGTCTCAAAAGCTAAATTTACTCCGTTGCGAAGTAAATTGTCTTTTAAGAGCGGCCCTGAAATTCGACCAACAGCCATTATCACTCCCTTATACCCCGTGTTTCACGGTTAACCTAGTTTGGGAATCTCCCCGCATCCTTTCGGCTCTTTGTCGGTTTACCACAGTTGAATATCGTAAAAGTTTGGTCAACCTTTACAGTAAAAGTATTTATCTGTTTTGATTTTTAAGGGTCAGTTAGCCCAAAATCAAGTCCCAAGCATATACTACGTCAGTCACTTGAGGTTGGGTTAATACGTCAGCGGCGCCGCCAACTGGGATCCAAGAAGTACCGTTCCATAACTCCCCGTAACCCAAATCAGTATTGAAACGAAACGTTCCTGTAGGGCGAGATGCTGGGCGGGTAGCGGTAGAACCAATCGGGAATACAACACCGTTGGCACCGCTAAATTTGATATATCCAAATCCAGTACTGTTTAATGTAAACTCTCCGTTGCTGGCATTTTGAATATTGCCACCAATAATGTACTGTGTGCTGTTAAATTTAACTTGGCCTGTACCTGCGGGATTAAAAACAATATCATTCAACTGATTATTAATGGTGTTATTAGCAATTGAAATATTTCCAATATTGGCAGTTGATGCTGTAATATTACTAGCTGTACTGGCAGTTGCAGACAAACTGGTTGCCCATACATTGCCCCAATTTAAACTGCTAGATCCCAAATCATACAACGGAGTATAAGAGTACTGAGGAGTATTTGGCTTGACAAAAAACAACGATTCGTCATCTATACCGGCAAACAAATTTCCGCTTTGAGCCAGCAATCTGTTGGCACTGGGCAGTGTCAAATACTGTGTTGCTACGGGCAACAGATCTGAGTTAACTTCAGCAACAAATGTAATACGATCTGAAACATTGTCGCCCAGTTGAATATTGCCATCAAATGTGATATTGCCAGTTGCATGTAAACTTGCATTTACAGTTACGGCTACATTTCCGATATCGTTGGCAAAATTAATGTCTCCGCCTGTGGTGACCACTGATACAATGTTAACATTGTAGGTTATGCTACTGTATGTTACAGTTGCAAGACCTGGTATATAACCGTTACCCGAAGTTACAATATTTGCATTGGTGCCAATAACAGCGCCTGGCCCAAAATAAATTGTTGCATTACTGCCTCCTGATTGCACAACTGTCAATGTTCTGCCATAAATGGCAGACACATCAACAGATGCCACAACACTGGTAATTCCGCCATTGACACCGTCAGGTGTAATGTTTATAGGATCATTGGTAACTGTGGTAGTTATATTGTTGTTGCTAAAATATAAACTGGTGCTACTCAGTCCTGGAGTATTGATAGTTGGGTTGGAGGTTTGATTTGGGAGTAGAGTAATACTGCCAGTGAAATGCTGTACTGTATTGCCGCTTATGGTAAAATTACCAACGTTGGTGGTAGTGGTAACCATCAAGTTAACAGTATTCAATGCACCAGCTCCTGTGGTGCCGTCGTTGAGCAGTGTGCCAATGGCTAGGTCACTACTGGGTCCAACGCTGTTGATACCAATGCGGCTGGTGTTTACATTTAGATATAGTAAACTGTTGTCAAATGCAAGATCTGTGCCGTTACGTTTGAGATTATCTGCTAGTAACGGGCCACTGATTCTACCTAGTTCGCGCCCCATGATTGTGGTCTACCTTATGCGTCAAAGCCCAACAAGGCTATGACAACTTTGCCGTAGGGCACTGGAGTACTGAAATTTAAAAAGTATCCTGTACCGCTGGCACTTGTTTTTACAATAGTGTATGTGGTGTTAACTGCCACGGTGCCAGATATTGTGCCCGGACTAAACGTAACACTGACTAATGCATCTGTGTTTGGGTCTGTAACAAAACTGGAAATTGTTGATCCGGCCAAATTGGTTCCTGATATGGTTGCACCTATCAAATTCACAGTTGGGTATACTGCGCTGGCAGCATCAATTTCTCCACCGTTGTTGTAAGTTGCGGTAGCAGTACTGGTGAAACTGACGCTTGCTACAGTACTGCCTGTAACTGTAAACGATCCATTATACGTGCCCACGCCAGTTGAATTGATGCCAGTCACTGAGATTGTTGAACCAATTGCAAATGGAATCTGTGATTGGGTGGCAAAAGTTAATGTTACAGTTGATCCATTTCCGCTTGCACCTGTCACAAACAAACTGGTATTAAAGTAAAAAGTCGTGGAGTTAAGTGTTGCATTGAAACTTAATCTTGGACTATAGGTTTCCGCAGGCAGTGTAGGATTTTGTACAATAGTGTAGTTGATACCGCTGACCTGAATTACGTTTTCCACAATTACTAGAACGTTTTGTGCTCCAACAGTTGTGTTGTTGGCGTTGTTACTGGGATTGTAGTAGGTGCTGTTCAAAGGTCCAAAATAAGTATTGCTGGCATCGCCAGCACCTAAATTTTGTTGTACAATTGTTTTTTGTTCAACATATCTCAATGCTCTCCAACGTCCAGCCGAGTAAACTTCTACTTGTCCGTTGGTGACTGCATCAGTACTGTATCTCATCATGCCGTTGACTGGATTACCGGGTCTGGCAGCACCGTTTCCGCTGGGCAACACCAGGCTACCGTTGCCTTTGGGTGCAACATACACGTTGGCATTGGCAGTGTCCGAATACACAGTTGTATCGGCTATGTCTCTGCGATTGATGGTTTGGCGTTTAAGATATCTCATTATACTGGCAATGTGCTTATGGTTATTGATAGTACGCCGTTTACACTAGCAACTGCGCTGATAGTGTCATTTCCACTCAGCACCAGTTTTTCTTGATCTAAACTTACAGTCTCGCCCGGCGGCACTGACAACTGATACACTATCATGTTTGTGTTGCTGGGAGTTCCAAATGCTCCGCTGTTGTTGCCAACAGCATATAGTGTTACTGTGGCAGTGGTACCAGCGGTATAATTGCAAATTATCATGCTGGTAATGGCATTTCCCAATTGATTTCCAGAAATTGTACTGGAAAATACTGCTGTGGTAACTGTTGTGATAAGTGATGATGTTAGTGCCATGTTTGTTCCTTATAATAAGATGCTCAGTAGCACCGCTCTGTTTCTACTTATCAACTCATCCGGTGTCTGATTGCTGTTATTAGTAATGTATACCCCAGTTCTGCCAGGACCAATCGTGGGGCTTGAGTACAGTTTAGTAATGCCTGCAGAGTATGATGGTGCGCCCAACTGATCATCCAAGTGCATGTAGCCAGCAATTTCTATAATACTGTTAGCTGATGTCAATATCAAATTGTTTGATGTGATGTTACCGATGGTGTTGGGTGTTGCTGTTGCGCCAATTTTGATATTTCCCATCTTTGTACCAGATGAGTCAATTGTCATCAATGTGTTTTGCAACACTTGAAATACGATATTTGTACTACCGGCCACAATACTTGAAGTAGCGGTGCTGGTTGTGCCAGCTAGAGGAGATTGAATACTGTTGACTACTGCAATGCCTTGAGTGTTTCCACCAGTATAGTTGCTGTAAACATAGTGTTGCAAGTACTCTAGGGTTGGAATGTCGTTGGCATTTGATACATTTTGATAGTAATTTACAGAGTTGGCCACACGCAGTGTCACTGCTGAGTTTTGCAAATCAAATGTCAAATTGCCCGTGCCGTCAGTGACCAGTGTTCTCAACTGGATAGCATTGAGCGTACCGTTGGCTGTGCGAGCACTCCACGTGCCTGCTATGGTGGTGCCTGTGGTTGAATCAAAGTGTGTTAGTTGTTCATTGAAAATAAACTGTGCAGAATTGTAGTTGCCGCGCATGATTTCAATACCTGAACTGTAGTTGTTGGCGCTACTGATACCGTTGCCAGTTTGCCCATAGTTCAATTGCAGTATGTTGTCTTTGATTTCTGTGTTTACACTTTCAATGTAGGACACGTTGCCTTTGACATCAAGGTTGCCAAACACAGTAACAGTACCGCTGGTACTTTGTGTATCCAAAATGATATTACCACCAGTCTGTACCTGGAGTTTGTAATCACCGTTACTGATTTTAACTATTCTTGACATTTATAATCCTTGCGGGAGCCTGAGCTCCCGACTTTTATTAAGCGTTATCGATCTTAACTGAAACGTTGATGATTGGAGTACCAAACACCCAGTTAACTGTTGCACCGTCTGCAAACTGTGTACCAGTGGCACGTGTTAAACGGCAACGACGGTTAGTAATCTTAGTTACCCAATATGTTCCACCAGCAGAGTCAGTGGCGTTGATAGCCATTGTTCCGCCAACTGTTGGGAAAGCGTTAACTAACTTGGCGTAGAATACACCGTCGGCATTTTCAACACGGAAACGTTGTGTGTTTTCTTGTTTGATAATGTCAGTGTCTTGACGAACAACGCCACCAGTTGTAGCCAGTGCTTGTGCTTGAATAGCGGCATAGTTACCAACATAACCAGTTGTTACCTGTGCTTGGAATGTTATAGTTGCAACAGCAGAGCCTGAACCAAATGTGATTGCTGTGTTGCCACTAACTACTGTAGTTGCTGTGCTGGTAGCGGTTGTAACCACTGCGGCTGAGCCGCCTACTGAGCTACTTAGAACAATTTCAGTTGCTCCGTTAACTGCAATAATGTAGTATGTACCAGCCGTCAAACTACCACCAGTACCCGTAGTAACAACTTTGAATCCTGGAACTAATTGGTCTGTTGATGTAACTGTTTCTTTGTAAAGAACAATTGACAATCCAGTTACTGCACCTGCGGCGCCGCCTGACAATGCTGAGCCATCAGAACCAACAAATGTCAATGTACTGGTACCGTTGGTTGCTGTAACTATATAACTCTGACCAGTTGCATACGTATTGCTTTGAGCCGCTGTGCCGCCAATAAAGTTAGTGCTGGCTGTACCTGTGAATGTAACCACTTGGCCCACATAGAATGTACCAGCTGCCTGTGCTGTACCCAATGTGATTGTGTTGAATGGTGTAGCACCAACTGTGATTGTACCGTATGCACCTGAAGCAATAGTTGTTACTGTTGAACTTGTGATGCTTGGAGTCACTGGTACTGTGTTGATATAACCGTTACCAGCGTTTGAATATGTGACACCGTTGACAGCAAATGTTGCTGGAGCAATTGTCAAACCAGAGCCCAATGCGGCTGTTGTTGCTTGAGCGGCAGCTAAACCAGCTGTTACACCTGCTTGTGTATATGTTCCGCCTGAAACCACAGCAACTGATGCAACGGATGCATATGCTGTACCAATTACCAGTGTCAAAGTGCCTGTTGGTGTGCCGCCTGCAATAGTGATAGCTGGGCCGCCATAGGTTGCACTCAATGTTACAGTTGCACTAGCTGACACACTTGTAGTTGTGTAATATGTTTGTCCTGCTACTAAACCAGTTGTACCTGTCAAGCCCGCATTGAATGTAACACTTGTACCAGCTACCGCTGTAATCGTACCACC
>Ga0136641_1000012_pt1 | contig 80059 bp, 112 predicted proteins | sample EliLak1302023Y_FD_115312 | JGI IMG/M metagenome (GOLD analysis project Ga0136641, IMG submission 115312) | Freshwater microbial communities from Elizabeth Lake, Yosemite National Park, California, USA - 13020-23Y | ecosystem: Environmental > Aquatic > Freshwater > Lake ...
CTCGAACCACTAACACTCTCCGTATGAAGGAGGAAGACTACCATTGTCCTACAGTACCATATAGAAGACAACTGCGAAAACAATGTTGCTGGCACGGCGTTGGTCGCGAAAACCTTTCCTTTCTACTTGGCATTGTTAACTGCCAGTTACTAGACTACAAGGGCCCTTGTGCCTGTGTTCACTGTCAATTGTCTTTTATATGGTGGATTGCCAGGGAATCGAACCCTGAGTCTTACTCCTTAAAAGGGAGATGTTTTAACCGTTAAACTAGCAATCCCGTATTGGTCCCTCCGGGCAGACTTGAACTGCCAACCAGCGGATTAAGAGTCCGTTGCGCTACCATTGCGCCACAAAGGGTTAGTTGTATTAAATTGATTTAATGTGCCAACCCTAGACCAATACGGGATCTAGAGCGACACTAACGTTTAGCACGTTTCATATCGTTTCCTCTTTTGTGTTTAAGTTTAAAGTATACAACCTTTTGCAGTAGTTGTCAACTGTTTTTTTGGTACCAAGAGTCGGAATCGAACCGACCACACCCTATTCTTCAGACAGGTGCTCTACCAACTGAGCTATCTTGGCATTGATTGGGGTGAAAGCGGGAATCGAACCCTGGTCAACTGATTCACAGTCAGCTATGTTACCACTACACTACTAACACCATAAATAAGTGCATGAATAATATTCCTTTCCTACAGAAAGTTGATAATCTAGGACAATGGGACATTCCTAAAGTTATCAATGATATCCGAAATTTATTTCAGTTATCTGGTTGTAACTGGGATACATGGCAAAGAAATAACAAATTAACACATGGTCAGTTTGTAGATTCAAAGTTACACGATAACCAAGGTTACTTAAACCTAACATACAATCCTGGATTGTCAAACTCTATTGAAGATCGTCTATGGTCATTTTCCGGAAGAAAGTTCCAAGAACGAAATGATGTAGCAGACGGTGATCTCCATACTCTGCAACCTGAACTAGCAGGAACATATATTGAAGAGCTGTTTAAAAAACTAACACAAGAGCTAGGTCCTGTTCGGCTTCGTTTACATAACAAAGCGGATCAAAAAGGATTATATTGGCATCGAGATGAATGGGACGATGTCTCACAATATCGATATCATTTAACCTTATGGACTAATCCTGGACATTTTATAGTCTGGACTAAAGATGAATTTACTTGGCAATATGGATTTGATCCCAGAGAAACCAAGAAAGACATAAAAATCAATGCAGAATATATGCCAGTGAATGGCAATATATTTCAAATGGCTACCGGAGTATATCTCCATGGAGTATCTAGTATTGCAATAGGATGGAACGCTTCTCATCAAATGCAGAGTAGATGTCATCTTGTAGCAATACCTATGGTACCAAATAATAGGCATTTTGAATATACTTACAAATAAGTGGCAGGGGTAATCGGATTCGAACCGATGATACTAATTTCAAAGACTAGTGCTTTAGGCCAAACTAAGCTATACCCCAACAAATAAAACAGGATGCTTATTTTTGAATTAAAAGTTCAATTGTATAAGTTGCTGAACGCATCCTAAAAACTGGTGCTGCCTATAGGAATTGAACCTATGTTCTCTTTCGAGCCGCCTTATCAAGACGGTGCCTAACCATTCGGCCAAAGCAGCATTATATTGGTACCGCCAAAAGGAATCAAACCTCTATTCCCACGTTCGTAGCGTAGTGTATTATTCATTATACTATGGCGATAAAATTGGAAGTGCGGGCCAGATTTGAACTGGCGGTTTTACTGGTTTGCAATCAGTTGCCTTGGACCACTCGGCCACCGCACTATAATAAAACAGGATCAACTTTTTAGTTTCTGGATAAAAGAAAGTTGTTTAAGTTTGCTGAACTGATCCTAAAACTGGTCTCTCCTGTGGGACTCGAACCCACGAAATCCTCGCCCCAAACGAGGTGGCATAGCCGCTAACCGAAAGAGAGATAAAATTGGCATCCCCTGTTCGATTTGAACGAACCCCGGTGATTTTGGAGATCACTGTGCTGCCGCTGACACTAAGGAGATATAAATTGGTGGAAACGGTGAGATTCGAACTCACGGACCCCTTTCGGAGTCGACTCCTTAGCAAGGAGCTGCCTTCGGCCACTCGGCCACGTTTCCTAAAACTGTTACGACTGGTAGGTCTTGAACCTACAAAGGCTATGACTATGTCTTCGCCCCGTCCCCTGTCTATGCTATGAGCATAGCGGGAGGTCTTCCATATTCCACTCACAGTCGCATATATAATTATACACGAGTTAAGTAGAATGTCAAGTTATTTGGTGGAAAGCGGAGGAGTCGAACCCCACCCTGTTCTTCACAAGGACCCAGTTTTCAAGACTGGTCGGGGAACCAACTCCCCTGCATCACTTTCCATTATTTGGCGACTCGACGGGGAATCGAACTCCGATAATCGGATAGACAATCCGAAGTAATGACCTTTATACGATCGAGCCTAAAATTGGCGCCGTCGACGGGAATCGAACCCGCCTAAATCTGATAGACAATCAGGTGCCCTACCCAGAGGACTACAACGGCAAATTGGTATCGCGGACGGGAATCGAACCCGCCTAGCCACCTTGAAAGGGTAGTGACCTAGCCCAGAAGTCAACCGCGATGTAATTTGGTGGATCATGAAGGAATTGAACCTAACTGCCAGCCACCCAACAATATTATGGCAACGATTTTACAGACCGCCGTTGGGAACATGATCCAAAACACACTCTAGCAGTTTATCTTTCTGCCTCTCTGTACTATGTACTCGGAACGAATGTGTGTATTAAAATGCTCTACCGCTATGCGTTTAGACACCGTCGTAAGGTGAATGAAGAACACTTTAATACGATCTAATTTTTAGTCCCACAAGAGGGATTCCATCCTAGTCGCCGCCCGTTTGCTAGATGTTTATACTGCCTAGCGAGGACCTCGTTTCCTCATAACACAGTTTGCGATGTTAACGACCTCCGCAGAGTATCTCTCGCTTTCTCATAGCTTCATAACTTTGAGCAGCTCTTGCTAACTTGTTCTCGAACAACTGTTTAAGTTGTTCGGGGGTTAGAGTGTGCTGTTTAAGCCAATTCACTTCTTTGATCTTTTTATCGTCCATTTTCTTAATCGGAAAACAAAAAACCCCAGGGTTCTTAATCCTGGGGTCCTTGGAAGTTAAAATGTAATCTAGTTACACTTTGGTCTCCTGGGACCCCGAGTTAATCTCCGGTGTGCGATCATAACTTGACAGACTATTAATCGCTAACCAGCCGGCGGACATGCATCCAACCTGTTTGGCTATCGTATTAAAATGTTGTCTTTGTTGCGATTGCATTTTGTTTTCTCTTTAAACCTTTGTTTACATCGACAGCACCATTGCTGTCTATGTGTTAATTATACATTTATTTAGTCTCGTTGTCAACCACTTTTTGCAATTTTGGCAAAATATTTTAAAGTATTTTGTCTAGTTGCCTACAATGCTTGCTAACTTAACTCCATTGTACAGGTATTTACCTCACCTGTCAACCACTATTTGCAAATTTGGAAACATTGTTTTTGTAACTAATTCTGTTACATTTTTTGTTACCAGCTGTTTTCTAGCAGTCCACCAATTGTAACACCTATTTCTCAACTGGTCAAGTCCCACAGGATCTTGTATGTATTGATGTACTAGCGTAGGAACCAATGCCCAGTTGTCAATCTGTATAGCAGGAAAATCTAAACCATGCATGTTTGCCCAATAGTCACTGCGCTCAACTATAGGGATACATCCTGCTTCTAGAGCTTCTGTTACACGGAAGTTATCCATGATGATAGCACCACGAGGACAAGGAACAAACATACTGTCCCTATACATTTTGCTCATTTCGGCAGGAGTTAGTCTAGGACCATGATGCCCTGCAACATATAAATTACCATTAGGTATAGAACTCATAGCCTGTGCCATGTTATTCCTATTTTGATCCCATCGTGCTCCCACGCAGGCCCATATAAACTTACGTTGATCGGCTGGTGGATTTTCAGTATGTGCAGTGAATCCCGTATTGTAACCTAGCGGAATGTGCATGACATTATTGGGCACTGAATTGCGGTAGTAGTTTCTTAATACAAACTTGCAATCTTTGTAACTAGAAATGTCGTCAGCAGTAGATTCATCTGTTAAATGCACCATGCCAAAGTTTAAACCACGACGAGTCATTTCTGCAACATATTCATTATGATACGGTGCCCAGCAAATTGCATCAACAATTACACTGTTGTCAATAAACTGTGTGTGATCTAGATTTTCAACTGTGCGATGTGGAATATCTTGGAACAAGTATTCAACCCATTCATCTTCCCAAACACTACTTCTAGCACGTTGCCAAACAATTGTAAGTTCTTGCATGTTAATCTTTCTGAAATGCCCAAGTAACACCGTCAACTATCTGTGCATCTGGAACTAGTTCTTGAACAGCTTGCATAACACCGGGCCATGTGTGGTGATAATCGTCACCAGATAGTATACCACCGGATTTAACTTTTGGCATCCACGCTAGAATATCTGCCTTTACATCTTTGTATTCGTGGCTAGCATCTAACATGACAAAGTCTAGACTGTTGTCTTCGTATGAAGCTGCCGCTTCCAAACTGGTCATGCGTTTAGGATTATAATATCCTTCAACTGATTTCATATTGTCGATGAAATGATTATATAGTTGGTCTTGTTGAACCATTTCGTCATTCTGATGTTCTAGAGATCCCGCCCATGTATCAACAACATCGAATTTAATATTCTTACCGCTGTTGGCAATTGCCACAGCAAGGTAAGAAGTGCTCTTGCCTTTCCATGCCCCTACTTCAACAAAGTGGTCGCCTTCATCTGCATTTTCTACAGCATAGGTGTAGATTGAGATGTAGTTAAACCATCCCTCGATTGTGTGATAAAAGTGATCCATTATATTTTTCCTTTTATTTTATGTATAAGATTTCTTAATAATTCTTCAGTTGGTGCAGAACACAGATCATGTGTGATTGTTTTTACTGTTTCAACAGGTATTCGACCCATTCATCTTCCCAGACACTATCTCTAGCACGTTGCCAAACTAAAGTTAATTCACTCATGGTTTTTTATAAATCCAGCAGCCATTTTCAATTTGGCAACCCGGAAATTGTTCGTCAGCGGCTTTCATTACTCCGGGAAAGTCTCTTTGATAGTCGTCCCCTGCTAGAACTCCGCCGGACTTAACTTTAGGTAACCAAGCCAAAATATCTGCTTTAACATTTTCATAATCATGGCTAGCATCCAATAGAACCATATCTAAGCTGTTATCTGCATATTCAGCGGCAGCTTCTAAACTAGTGGTTCTTTTTGGTGTATAATACCCTTCGACAGGTTTCATATTACTTAGAAAGTGTTCGTATAATGTATCAGCAATAACCATAGGATCAGTACAATGATACACTTCATCCGAACCACGCCATGTATCTACTACATCAAATTTAATTTGTTTGCCACTGTTAACAATTGTTGTAGCTAGATATGCTGAACTTTTACCTTTCCATGCACCAACTTCAACAAAGTGAGATCCGTCAACTGCTTCTGCAACTGCTCTGTTGTAGATATTGTGGAACTGAAACCAGCCCTCAATTGTTTCAAAAAAATGATCCATTATATTTTTCCTTTATGTTATAGGTATTCGTTAATTGATTCTAACTCACCAGTGACAATATAGTCTTTGTATTTGTCTTGATTTTCTAGAATTGTTTTGGGGAAGTAATCGTCTAATGCAACTTTGACAAACGGACGGCTATCTAGTGGATTGAATCCCACACCCTTTTCCATCATCTCGTCAACGTTGATCTGTGCCAATATTTCTTCCTTGTTTAGTTCAGCGTGTGAAGACTCCTTGAGTTTAGTTTTAACCCATTCAGTATCGCCCATGTAGGTAAAATGCCAACCTGCGTGTTCGTACATTTTAATTCGGCCATCATCGTACTCATACTCGAGATTATTTAATCCGAATCGTTGTGCTCTGAAATCTTCTGGCTTAATGACAAACTTCTTACGACCGCCTGTGATCCAAACACAATAGCTTTCGTGGTTGTCAACTAACATGTAATTGAACTTGAAGTTAAAATAAGGAGTTCTGAATCCGTATAGGTCTCGAGGGTTTGCTCTAATGTCATCCATAATTTCTGGGCGTAGGATTTCATCACAGTCACATACAATAACAATATCGTCATCTTCTGCACTAACTAGGCCTCGGACAATAGCATTACGTTGATGGTGGTCGTTGTCCCATGGACCTGTATTGGGCATGTCATCAACAACAACATAGATCATTTTATCATGCCATTGTGCAAATCGTTCCCAGTTATTTTTAAGAACAAGATCTTTTGGTTCACATTGGAATGTATGCGTAGCTTCTACAATAACAAAGTGATCAACATGATCATAAAGTTCACGTAGTCGTAGTTCCAATAGGTCTAGTTCATTTCTGAACAGTGAGCAGTCATATATTTTCATTTAATAATATCCATTCTATAAAGTTCGGGAGGGAATTCTTGCTGGTAATGATCTACATTACTATCAAACAAAGAATACGGGTTTAAGTTTGATTGTCTACCATACCAAAATTCAATATCGTACCTATAAAAATTCATAGGTGAAATAATTTGAGGATAAAATCTTACTGTACTTGGTAATTGTATTTTAGGCCAGCTGGCAATAAATTCAGATTTAGCCCAGTATTGATTACCGCTAAAATGAACAACTGGATCATACAACAAATTACAACCAACAATGTTATATCCGTTATCTAATTGGTAGATGCATGACTGCCAATTTTCAATGCACCAATAGTCCATTAACCATCGCCAATGAGCCATTTTTTGCTCTGCATCAGTACCTACGGCTGTTATACCCTTTTGATGTAGATACAATGCGTAGAATGGTTCATCGGCATCTACCGCATGAGTTTGCATTAGTATTGCAGTAGGATGTTCGTATTCTTCTTTTGTTGCATCACAATGCACCCAATGAATATTTGGATGTGATTGTGATTTTATTAAATCGTTATAAGATTCTGGATCATAATGAAGATACACATACAGTTCTGCATTATCTAGTAATCCACTAGATGTTAATTTATCAATACGTTCAGTTACTAACACTTCCCAGCCCGGCAAATTAGTAACCTGATAAAATATTTTTAGTTTCATGTTAGTTGGTTGTAAATGTTTCTTTTACAAAATCAATAAACTTTTCATTGTGTGAAAGAACACCTAACCCTGCCGAGTGAGTAAAAAATACTTTATACATTGGAATTTCTTCAAACACTGCCATGGTCTCGGGGAACAGTGCAACATCGTGCATAATAATAACTGCATTGGGTCCTGATAGGAACTTTGACCAAGTTTTGTAATCATTCTTTACGGCATCATATGTATGTAATCCATCAATGTGTAAAATATCAATAGGAGTGGACCAGCCTAGTGCCACATCGTCAAAAAACCCTTTGATTAGTTCTATGTTATTATATTGATTTTCTTTTATAACATTTTTTACAACTTCATAAGCATCCGGATGATGTCCGGCATGTTCGTCGCCTTCAAATGAATCAATACCGTATACTGTGCCAATATCTGGTTCCGCTAGGCAGAATAGACTATACCCGTAGTCTACTCCTAGGTCAACAATAACTTTAGGTTGTAATTGCTCCACTAGCCAGTTGGCAAAGTATCTGTGGCCTTTCCATGCGCTATCTAATGTTTCTATATCAATCATTTAATTTACTCTATGCTATTTAATTTTTCAGAGCATAGGCCCAATAGATTATTGAAACCTTGTTCTTGTAATGTGTTGGCAAATGCATTTACCTTGCTGTGATCTTTCCAAAAGCGAGTTGGAAGATTCTCTATGACATATCTAATGTCAGATTCTTTAAAAAATCTAGGTATGTTCCACGGACCATGGAATCCAAATGTTGGACCTAACCATTCATTCTCAGTGGCAAACTGTCTAGCTAGATCAACCGGAGCATACTCTATTCCATATTCTTCTTGCAACAGTTTTCTATGATCTACACAGATGGCAATGTCTTCGTTATGTCCTGCAAAGCCACCTAGCTGAACACGCTGATCCCGGAGTGCCTCAATCAGCTTTCTTGAGCGCAAACTAAACCCACCATTACCCATTACAATACCCTGTTGAGGCCAAGGCCAGATTGCACCAATGTAGTCGTACTTTAGGAAATCGTCAGTCCATAGTTCCTGATTGACAGCCATAGCATCCCATTGTATGACCAATGCATGTTCAGTTTCTACATGCAGCCAAAGGTGCTTGATCATAATCTCACTGTAGTCGTGTAGATTGATATTGGGCCTAATGGGAATGTGTTTAGCACCTTGGATGATCTCTCGGTCGCTAAACACCAATACTTCTTTACAATCTATAGTCTTTAGTGTTTGTTCAATAGCAAACTTGGCCAGCGTATGACTAGCGGTATCTACAATGACCAAAGAGATGTCTTTACTCACTTCCACAACTCCGGAACACTGTCCCACAATGCATCAAAGTCTAGGTAAGGGTCTTTGCCAGACGATTCCATGATGTGAAATGCAAGTCCGGGAATAGGACTGAATAGCATGACATCTGGTTTGTTCCAAACTAGATTAATTGATTTGTTCTCAACCCAAGCTGCGTTCTGTGCAGTAAGTGTAACGACATCCTGAAAGTGATTAAGGTACTTGTCGTAAATTGCTCGGCTAGCTAAACAGGTGTAGGTAGTATGCTTGACTGTTCTATAATGACGATATGGTCCTAACAACAAGATGCTTTCGTAAATCTCACTAACATAACGCCATATGTCATCATGTGGATTCATCGCAACCATTTGTCCAGTATTGCTTTCAAATTGGTCAACAGTATCAATCATGTCTTGGATTGTTTCGGGCTTGTGTATATAATCGTCCTCTACGTGATACCAAAGGTCGGAACATTTTTGTTCTACTAATTCATATACCTTTGACATAGTATAAGCATTGCCCGTGCCGCCCTTGACGGGTATAAAGGTCACTGGAACGCCACACCGATTTATTATAGTATTAATGTCTGCTATGCAGGTGGGATCGCTATGGTCGTCCAATACAAATAGTTCTACATCGTGACCTTCAACCTGATTGATACTGTTAACCAAACTGCTAACACATACATTAATAATTTCAGGTTTGGTTTTATTAATGTATCTGCCGCCGTGTTGGGCAAATACCTTGCCACACGTTCTCAATATTATTGTTAGTTTTCTACCCATTACATTATTCTTTCAGACCATGTCTTTGGAGTTTGATCATTAATGATTTCCAAAGGATAGCTGTAGTCAAAAGGTCTTGCGCCGCGTGACTTAATGTAATCAATTGTACTGCGAATACCTTCGATTAATGTTGTAGTTGTTTTATACCCTAATTGCTCTCTTGCTTTAGTAGCATCGCAAGTTGCATAACGAATTTCTTTAGGGCGAGCCGGAAGATAGATAATTTGATCTTTAGGAAAGTTCATCTCATCACAAATAAGTTCAGCTAAATCTTTAATGGATACAAATTCTTCGTCTGGACCAATGTTAAAGGTATCGTTTTTAATGTTGGGATCTAATGCTAGTTTTTCTAAACAGTACACACAATCGTTAATAAAGCTAAAACATCTCATCTGACCACCATCACCATAGACAATAGGAGCTTTACCTTGTAAAATACGATTAATAAAGATGCTCATTACATTACGGAATGGATCGTCATATCGTTGCCTTGGTCCGACAATGTTATGTGGAATAGCAACTATCCATTCCATATTATTCATCTCTGCAATACTCTTCAGAACATCTTCGCTTGCCACTTTGGCAATAGCATACGGATCAACCGGGTGTGGAATTTGTGTTTCTTTGTAGGGGTATTCTTGATTACCAAAACGTGCCATACTTGAGCAATAGACAAACCGTTTTACTTTATTTTGAATAGAAGCGCTGATAGTAGCTACACTGGCTTGGAAATTATTCTTAGTAATAAAGTTAGGACTAAAGATACTAAGTCCTTCGTGTGCGGTGGCTGCGGTATGGAATACAACATCGCATCCTGCAATGATTTTAGCCATTGCATCAATATCGCAACAATCAGCTTGATGGAATTCAACTCTCTTTGGTACATTATCTAGATAGCCTCCAATTAGAGTATCATTGCCTACAACTTCATGTCCTAGTGCTAACATTCTGTCAGCTAAATGACTGCCTAAAAATCCTGCAATCCCTGTAATAAAAATTTTCATATTTGTTGTTATTTTGTTTGGTCCGCCCACCAAGAATTGAACTTGGAATTAAGACTTAGAAGGTCCTTGTTATATCCATTTAACTATGGGCAGTTGTATATATTATACAGGATATTTAATACTTGTCAAGTTATGTGCGTATATTTCTATTGTTATATGCCCAGTAAATACACTTGAGGAGAACAAAATGGGTGAATTTTTTAAATTAGTAGCAGAGTTAGGCTTCCCAATTGCAGGAGCAATGGCTGCGGGCTACTTTGTTTTCCTAACCCTGAAGTTTATTCTAGCTGGTGTGACTAGCAGTGTAAATGGTATGGGCGGCATTATCAAAGGCTTGGATGCTCGTGTTGACACTATGACTAATCAGTTGGTCCGTATTGATGTTAAAGTAAGCCATGCATTGGGCCTACAACCTGACTACGATAGATTAAGTAGAGCGGACCAAGCAAGCCAAAGGAAAGACTAATGGACAGTATTGCAGATCTAATAAACAGATATGGTTTTCCAATTGTGGCGGCGGCTGGGATGGGCTACGGAGTATTCTACGTATGGACCTGGGTGACCACAGAAATTAAACCCGTTATAGGACAAGCTAATGGAACACTTATTGCTCTTATTGATCGTATTCGTATGCTTGATAATGACCTTATACGACTTAACCAAAAAGTAGAAACTGTTATGGAGCTGCGTGGCAAGACTATCGAACGTGAACGTATTGAGGCTGAAAAAGATATCAATACTACTAAAAAGAAAGATGATACCGATATTCCAATCGGCAAGCGTAAAGCGTCCGCTAAAGAAATTAAAGAAACAGCAGGCGACGACTAATGAAAAAAACTATTGCCCTGTTCTTACACCAACCAATGTGTAGCATACAGTCGGGAAATGGGATCATTAACGCATTACAATCCCATTACAATTTTAAAATTTTTACCAAACACGAGTTAGAAGACAGCTTCTTTGATGATGTTGATATGCTAGCCTTTCCCGGGGGCTTTGGCAACTCTGATAGCTATGACTATCTAATGAAGATCAACAGTAAGCCCATTACCAACTTTATAAACAGCGGTGGCTATTACCTTGGTATATGTATGGGAGCTTACTGGGCAGGTAAAAATTACTTTAAACTGTTAGAAGGTGTTGATGCTGTCCAATACTACAAAAGACCCACAGCCTGCACTCGTCGTCCACATACTAAAAATATGCCAGTGACTTGGCAAGGAGTAGAGGATAAGATGTTCTTTAATGATGGATGTACATTTGTGGGCTCGGGCAAGTATGAAACCTATGCTACATACTCAAATGGTGAGCCTATGGCTATCATTCAAAATAGATTAGGATTAATAGGTTGCCACCCAGAGAGTGAGAAGTTTTGGTATGATAGTTATCCGCAGCTTATCGGACAATATCACAATGGCGCTCACCATACCCTACTACTAGACTTTGTTAATACTTTATTTCGAAGTAGCTCTGAAGGTTCCGTCCCAGTCACTAGGTAAGTCTTTGTTACGCATATCGGCAATGCGATCAATCCACAGTTCATAGTAGTGATCCATATTGCCATCAAAGCTACCTGTAAGTTCTTTACATAGCGTGATAGCTTTATCCCAATCCTGTTCGCGATAGTATTGTAACATAAGCTCATGTTGTTCTCTAGCACTGTTCCATGCTTCTGCTACAGTCTCATCTGGCATGTAATTCACTGTAAAGATATTAACACCAACTGTCTTACCTTTAACTGCAATACAGTCCAGAGGTATTGTAAAGTATATATCGCTAACACGTTGCTCTGTGCTTTCACTAATAATGATCTTTTGTCCGTAATTCTTTGTTTGGCTTTCTAATCGTGCAGTTAAGCTGACACTGTCACCTAGTACGTCATAACCAAAGCGGTCCTTACTGCCAATATTACCAATTAGAGTTTGCCCAGTATTAATACCTAGTCCCATACCCACACGTGGTTTGCCTTCTTCTTCTAACTCAATGTTGAACAAGTCAACAGCATGAATCATTTCCAATCCAGTACGAACAGCAGCATGGGCATGATCAGGATCTTGTTCTTCTTGAATAGGAGCACCATGAACGTGCAATGATGCATCACCAATGAACTTGATCAAACAACCGTTGTTGCGTAGAATAGGTTCAGAAATAGCAGTCATGTAACGATTCATTGTATTGGTAAATGCTACAACATCCTCGCCGTAGGTCTCACCTAGGCCTGTGAAGTTACGCATGTCGCTCATTATAATAGTAAGCTCTTTCTTTTCACCGCCTAGTTTAATAAAGCTAGGATCTTTCTGTAGACGTTCTACAATAACAGGATTGACATATGATCCAAACTGTTTTTTGATTGCAGACTTTTGTAAGTATTCGCTTACAAATTTGACACTATATGCATGAATGTATACCAAACTAGTAGCAACAATAAACCAAGTGGCGTCCAATAAGATTCTGGAAGTTTCGTATAGGTATGATACAGCAAAGTGACTAGCACCGAGAAAGATAATAATAGGAAGAAAAGCATAAGTCCACCTTGATAAAAATAATACCAACAGTCCTGCTACAAGAACGGCAAAGATCTCTGCATCATCGGCCCACTCCGGTCTCTTGATAGATGTTCCGCTCATTAACGTGCCCAACAAAGTAGCCTGCATATATTGGGGCCATACCTCGCCTCGAGCAGTAGCAACGGGATTAACAAGCCCAGCAGCACTTAACCCAACAACAACAACTTCACCGTTAAAGGTTTGTGGTAGTTTAGCTAGACTGTATTCTTGCGGAGTCCTGCTCCAATCAATCCATACACGGCTTAATGCATCTGTTTCAACTTTTCCAAATTTAGGAACACGTAGAGCTTCTACACCCATGTCTCCAATCTTAATTTGGAACTTGGGATCCTTGGCTGCAACACGCAATGTCTCCAATGCTAGGCTAGGATGAATGATGTTATCACTCATAATGACCAAAGGCATACGGCGAACAACACCATCAACCTCTGGGAATGTATTAACAACTCCAACACCTGCGGCAGCTTGTTCAACTGCTGGCACGTTGGCAATGATACCAGGATACTCTACTATAGCACCACCCGGATCTGCACCTACTACTTGGGCAACACTCTTGGAAGGTATGTTCTTATCCTTGGCTCCACCTAGTTCAGGCAGGACCACGGGCAACTGACCGAGTACCCTAGCCAGTTGGCCATCTTGACCAAATCGGTCTGGCTCTGGCATAAGAATATTAAACACGACAAGGCCAGCGCCACGGTCGTAAAGGTCTTTAATAATAGCCCCATAGGTTGCCCTTGGGAACGGGAATTGTCCATATTTTTCTAACGCCTCTTCATCTATGTTAACTGTGTTTACGGGAATGATTTCTGCCGGCTGTGCGGTGACTAACTGGTCAAAATAACGGAGTCTAACTGACTCCACAAAACTAGGATCGGCAAGTCTAATGCCTAACATTAAGGCCAGTGTCACTACAGCCAGCCACGGTGATAATAATATTTTCTTCATTTCTTCTCCAGGGTGTATACACCTATTATCATTGTATTTAACATTAACCCATAAAGCGGGTAAAGAATACCCAGGATAGTGCAACAACAGGAATTAGAACAGCAACACCGCCTACAAAGTATAGGAATACTTCCACAACTTTTGCTAGTTCTTCTCGCTTGATACGCTTCTGTCTTTCTATTTCAACAGCAGCAGCGGCACGCTCTTTGTAGATACGAATACGTTCTTTCATCATATCTTCCCAGACATCTCCATTACCGGAATAAATCAGTATATTTTTTAGTGCCCTTTCGTCTTCTCGAAGTTTCTTAGAAGCCATTGCTACCTGAAATGCTAGACCTCGAACATCTGAATCGGACCTGTTAGCACTTTCTATACGCAATTTGGCATTTGCAGTATGTACCTCATCACTAGAACTAAAGAACTTACTGAAATCATTGTATAATTGCGAGATATCTTTACCTAGTGCTTGAGCTTTCTTAATGCCATCTACTGCGCTCCTGGCTGCTGCAAATGCTAAACTGATACTAACGGGATCAATCATTTTTTCTTGTCCTTATCCTCTTTGGGCTTGCTCCACTCTAAGCATATGGACACACGGGTATAGTCTTTGCCTACCCAATACCACCGTAAGCATCGAGGCTCTGCTAACAAATAAATTGATAGCATTGCTGCGGAAAGCATTATTTGTTCCTTATAACGGAAACACTACATCCAACTGGATTGGTGCAAATTTGTTGTAGGTTGTAGGCATCACCTGCGCCTGTTTGAATAACACTCACTGTATTAGCTCCACCTGCATTTACAAGACTCAATACAGTCCCGTGATTGTTGCCAGTTTGTGATACGGTGGCCACATTGTTGTTTCCGTATAAGTTTGCTGCTGCAATGTTGCCATTACCAGTTTGCCCGAAAGATAAAGAATTATTATTTCCACTTATAGTACTGTATACTTGATTATTGTTACCAGTCTGGGTAGCTAATAATGAATTATAAGTTCCTGTAGAACTAATAATGGCGCTATTACTATTACCAACCTGTGAGTTGACTACTCCGTTAAAATTGCCCGATACTGCTACAGCCGATAAGTTGTAGTTACTGGCATTGGCAGATTCTGTGGATGCCCCTGTAGTGTTGAATGTATAACCTTGTCCCAGTCTAACAATATTGTTAGACCCACCCAGACTAACACTTTCATAGTTGCCACGCCCACTTTGATTGGTAGTTACTTTATTGCTAGCACCAGCATTTGTTTGTGTTATGTAAACACTGTTTTTATTTGTGCTAGCATTGGGACTAACTGGAATAGTAGTAGGTCCAGTAACTGTGTAGTTCCAAGTAGTGTCGCTAGTAGTTGTAGGAGTACCTCTCGAAGTAGTCTTACTACCATCACTATATGTAGTAGTTGTTACAGGAGTAGTAGTTGTTGTAATTGTTGTGGGTGTGCTAGTTCCTACTACAGAATATGTGCCGCCGCTCCATTGATATGTGTTAGATGTAGTTTCTGTAGGACCTGTAGAACTACTTGACCCAACTTCGTTAGCTGTACTAGTTCCTGTTACAGTCGGCGACGCGGGTGCAGATGGTTGTGCTGTCTGTCCGGCGGCCAATGGGGTTGTACTACCATTGGCAGCGTATGCGTTAACCTGTGCTACGGTAGGGTTTAATGTTCCAGTCCAAGATACACCGCTAGTGTTGGAAAATCCTTGTGTCATACTAAACAACTGTCCAGTATTATTATCATTGCCCACAAAGAAGAAATAATCGTTGCCCATGTTAATAATATGGCCAGTACCCAATACTGCCTTCTGTGCTCCGTTGGCAGAGTATTGAATAGCATTGAATGGGTTAGTACTGTTACCTGTGGTTGCAAAGGCAACGTAATCACCTGCAGCCCATGTTAATTTTCCACTAGTCCACGGAATCTTGTATACTGTTCCTGGATTCTTACTATAGATTTGACAAGTTGCTGTTTGTGTACAGGCACTGACATTCCATTGACTATCTGCTATTTGTGCTTGCCCAAATTTTAAATCCGACAAGCTGGTTGCCTGTGCAGTTAAACACATCATTAATGCAAAAATAAATGATAGAAATTTTTTCATTATTTGTAGCTCTGGTTAATGATGATACTGCCTTGAGGCTTATTATAACCACCTGCAAAGTTATAGGCATCTGTTACACGATCCTGTGTTACTACGACTAATACTTTGTTGTCGTTAATTAAAGTTATGGCGGTAAAGTTATTACCGTTAGGACTCAAACTCATATATCCCCATCCTAGTTGGTTTAAATTAGGGTTATCGTTTTTATACATTCCAACAACGTGTTCATTTTCATAAGGTTTATCCGAAACCTTAATGCCTTTGTTCTTGAGTTCATTTAACAGTGATAGGGCTCGATCTTCAGCAGCCTGTGCAGCCGCAGTCTTTTGTTGATTATCTTTTTGTTGATCAGCTGATGCTTGGGCTTCTGCTGCTGGAGGTTCTTTATTCTCTTTATCCCCACCATCCTTTTTAGAGTCGCCTGTCTTTTCAGCAGCTGATTTTGCAGCCTGCTGTATGGCAATACCGGACATTGTCGATGGTGGTTTGATGATTAGATTATTGCCAATTGGTGTATTGCTTAAATTAACAACTACAGGAGGGCTTGGGGGAGTGCTTGCTGTCTCAACGATAGTAGCCTGGTATGGTTTGTCTAAACGGATTATAGTAGATCCACTATCTACATCAATTTTACCACTACCACATGTTAAGCCTTTTAGGTTAATGTTTTGGTCAACTTCACATGTTGGCATCAACATGATCATACTTTTGCCAGTTTCGTCAACAGCCATAACAAAGTCTGTACCACGTACAGCAATGGCCGCTGTAGGAGTATTGATTTTTACACTGTTGGGATTGTTGTGTGCGATATTACCAGATACATAACGTACAGTTCCGGCAGCAGCCTTAAGACCTAGCTTGCCGCCTGCAGCATTTTTAGGATCGTATACAAAGTCATCGATTATTAAAGTAGAGTTTTCTGTGACCTTAACGGTAGTATCGTCTTTGAATCGAATATTAACAACACCGTTTTTGGTTTCTACTTTATCATTGGTTTCGATAGGAGTACCGTTGGCTACTGCAATAGTTTCTTTGCCGCGTTTAATAACCGCTGTGCCTTTTAGTTCAACAACTGAACCAATATCGGCAACAGCAGCCGTAGCAACTAACCATAACAGGATGGCCCATTTTTTCACAATAGCCCCTTATTAACGGCTTTTCTGAATGATGTTAAAACTACCACCGGCGGCAGTTGCTTGGATATTAGCTACGTTAGAGAATGTACCAGTTTGGCTAACATTGAATGTTGTGCCGCCTGATCCATTCTGTGCCAATACCAAACTGCTCATGCTTGCGCTAGTTTGTAATACATTTACCGTATTATTATCACTACCGGTTAAGTTGATCAACATCTGTTGACCAGCTGTGCTATCTTGTCGTAGGTTAAGTGTATTACCATTGCCAGTAACATAAACAGCAGCCTGTAGCTGTGATCCATTGCCAGTATAGTTTGCAGTGTTGCTATTACCGCTGAATCTTAAGTCTAACAGTGCATTAGTGCCAGCTTGTGCAGACCCAGTTGTGGTTACTGTTTGACCAGCACTTACATTAGCTGTGTTGCTATTGCCCGATTGTAACAAATAAACATTGGCTTGATCACCTTTAACTCGTAATGTGTTAATAAGGTTGTTGTTGCCAGTTTGGTTAAGTGTAATAATTTGACTATCACCTTCTAACTTCATACTGTTAATTGTGCCAGTTGCATCGCTACCAGCACGGTTGCTATTACCGTCTTGGTTGATACTAACTGTTGGCGCACTACCAGTCTGCTCTAGATAGATAATGTTAGTTGTAGCAGCATTGCGAGAAGCAGTTACGCCAGCCGCAAAACGTGTTGTCGATTGATCAGTAATAGCAGGTGCTGATGCCTGTGTAGGTGCTGTGGGTGCAGTTTGTGCATAAACAGATCCTACGAATATACCTGCTAGTAGTGTTGCTAGTAGTTTTTTAATCATAGTGTTTTCTCCGAGAGTTTTCATTTTTACTCCTGTTTTTTGGATCATCTGATCCCTGTACTTTCTTCTTTGTTTCCTCCAGCATCTTTTCTGATGCTGGGCTGCTGCGTTGCCTTGGTAGGTGTTTTGGTATCCCCTTCGGACGCGGTTTTACTTTGAACCAACTCATTAGACGCCTCCTTGTATTTCCATAATCCTAACTTCTCACCCTTCTTCACCATTTCAACAACACCTTGTTCAATTGCCGAACGAAGTGCATAGTTTCCAGGTTCATTGAACGTCTGGCTTGAATCAAACTCAAACGACTTTGTTCCCTGATCGTAAAATCTCATTGCAGTAGCACCATCTTGTGTACTCAATAAGTTCTTTTCAATAGTCACAGATGATAAAACTTCACCTGTTTGAACACTGATCAGTCTCAAGCTGATAACAACTTGATCTTGTGTATAGCTAGTATATGGACCGATACCTAATATAGCAAATCCAGTACCACCTGTTAGCACGTTACTATTGTAATCAATAACGCCACCTTCTAGGATAACACCTGCTAATGTTAGTGGCGGAAGCATTTTAGCTTCGGCGCCTTCATAAATTTCACGAGTTTGTTTGATCATCTGACGCTCTTTTAAAAGATTGTCTAGATTGCTACGTTCTACAACTGTGAACCATTGACGGTTTCCAGCTTCCTGTAGACTCTTGATTAGATAACTTTCAGCACCCTGTGTAACTGCTGTACTGAAGGAACTTAATGTTACACTTGGCTTACGTTGACCGGTAAGATCTTTGAAACTATAAACTGCCACCGCAATTTTTTGACCTGCAGGTGCTGGTAGTGTATTGATCTCTTTAACAATAGTTGTTGAAACTTTTGGCGCTTCAGTTAGACTAATGTGTTCGCCCCATGGACGAATTGAAGAACAGCCTGTCATTGCGGCTAGTGCTAGGGCAATAGTTGTTAATTTTAGTAATTTCATCTATTGCTCCTTAAAAACTAAAACTTGAAATTGGCACAGTGATGGTCTGTGTAGGACTTTTATTTGCAACAAATGCACCGTTGACCGTTTTACCGTCGTATACAGTTAATGTAACTTGACCGTTTAATTTGGTCCATTGGATTTGTTGTGCGTCAGCAACCATAAAGTTGCCGGTACTACATGCACCTGTGGTACACTCTTTGAATAAGTTGTTAGTTAGTTGAGTTGCCAATTGGCTATAAACTTGTCCAGTAAACAATGACATAAATTTCGCTAGTGGAGTATTTGCAGCAGCAGCACCGATAGCAGCGGCATCTGCAGCCTTTTTAGAATCAACAGCATTTTGTGCGCTGTTACGCATCTGTTCTACCGTAAGGACTTGACTAGCCCAACCTTGGCCACTAAATGTTGGATCTTTAAATTGTTGAACTAATTCTGCTTGTGCTGTAGCTACAATCACTATCAACCCAAGGGTTGCTAAAGTTTTTTTCATTGATTCCTCCGAATGACCTTGTATTGTATTTACAGGGTTATATAGCGGAGTTATGTAAGCGGTTAATGCTGATTAAGGAACTAACAAATACCATACCATCCACAGGTATGTTGCTTGGTGTGCTAATTGATCTAGACCAAATTGCGTCCAGAAGATAGGTTTTGTTTGATCTTTGCTTCCATATTTTACTTTAGTATAATCTACAAGGTAATGGATTGCACCCTCTGCTAATATCAAAAATACTACAAGAAATGCATTAGTGGGTACAAAGAAGCTAAACAACAGCAAAGAAACGGCAGAGCAGATCATGTGCTCGGTAGTGTGGCTCATTCCAATTGGATCTAACCACACTCCTTTTTTAATGGTCTGCATATAGGTCTGCAATACAAAGTCGGCATAGCAATGCTTAACCTGTAGCAGTAGGAGTAAGAGTAATATATCCATATTATTATTTAAGAGTATTTAACTCTTACCTAACAATTTCTGATATTACTTTTTAGAATCTAAAAGCTCCGCTAGTGTAGTAGAAGTAGTATTTTCTGTCAAATTTGGATGAGGATCAGCTAAAGTGAATGCATTTTGGAGTTCTTTTTCCATATCTACAATTACTATGATTTTATTTAGATCTTCGTTCATACTGCTGGTTCCTGTGGTATTGGTGCCGATCCCATTGGGATTTTCGGTCCTAGCGGCTTTTGAAGATTCTGGATACTGGCCGGAACTGGTGCTGGCGTCGGTTGTGCTGGGACAGGAGCTGATACTGTAAGATCATCTAACCACTGTACTTTTCGAGTTTCGTTCTTTGTATTGGTTTCTGCTCTAGCATTCTTAAGACCTAAATCTGGACGATCAGTCATAAATCTAACAGCGAGATACGGCTCGTATAAACCTGTAGGAGTTTTACCATTAAGAAATACAGTATCGGCGCCTAATTTAAACACTCCCTGACCTGCTGGTTTTATGGTAGCGTAACCTATTAGAACAGCATTGACATTAGAAAAGCCAAACGGGCCTCCAAAATCTTTCCCAAAGACGATTTTATTTTTAACCACATCATCTTTAATGTGGTGGCCAAATGATTGTTTTGGTCCTAGTACTCCGCCTGTGATTTCTTTTATCTTTGAAATCCATGCTTGTATTTCTGGACTCGTTGGAATCAGGTGTTGAAACCCGCCCCACTTTTTAAAATTAGATCCTTTTAGGCTAACCCATGCAACAGCAGTACCATTCTCATCATATACGCTCATATCGCTCTTTGGTTGCTTGCCACCGACTAACTCGACGGTTTTACCAAATTTAGCAGCGTGGACTATTTTTCTGCCAAAAGCTAATTTAATAAAAGGTTGACCTTCTTTTAGTTTTTCTAATTCTTTAGATAAGCCGTCGATCTGTCCTTGTTCTATACCTTCTCGAGATCCGGCATGTTCGCCGCCGAACTCTTTTGTTTTAATGATAGATCCAAATGGAATTTCTTCTTGAGAATCTTTTAACTTTAAGGATAATGATTTACGAGGAGCAGGAGTTTGTATCCATGCCGTAACCTTATCGAGCTCGTCGGGATCGATTACAACTTCTCGTCCGTCTTTTAGCTCAAACGGAGTACCTAACATAATTTTTTCAAGAAAGATAGGAACTCTATCCTTGGGAGTATTTGTATACTTAAACAGTCCCGGACCACCAATTGGTGCCTTTTCTGTAAGTTTAAATTCATTAAATCGCATAATCTAATATTTATGCCACTTCTGGGAACAATACTTCACTTACAAATTGCTTCATAGTAGATTCGGGGACTCCCATAGCAACCATACTCTTGATCACGTGAGGATTCTGTTTTTGCCAATGACAGTAGCGATTCTGCGCCATATGATAGTCTGCACCACTTTGTTGGTCAATGCCCACATTCTTAAGATAGAAATCTAATGTAGTCAATGCTGTAGCACACAGTTGATCTATCTCCGCTTCTTCCTGTAGATTACCTGCGGCAACCATAGCGGTACTAAAGATTTGTCGAGCCCATTCTGGAAGTTCTCTGGGCTTATTCCACTCTAGTACATTGACCTGCGCCTTGAACCAAAGATACATGAAGCTGGTAGGATCGCCCGAGATACTGAAGTCGTGGAACGCACCTGTTATTTTATTAGGTCCACATACTGCATCAAACCCGTAGATAGGGCTAGGATCGTTATAATGTGGGAATACAGTGCAGTGTAGAATGTAGAGCTTGTGCGTATCACGCTTGTCTACAATTTCAATGTGTGCTCTACGGAATCTAGGACTTGACCAAAGTTGGTTATGCCAGTCGTAATCTAGTTTACCCTCGATAGGCTCGCCGGCGGCATTGAATCGTTCTTCGATGTCTTTGGCCAGTTTGCTGATCTTATCCCAAGCTAGAGTCATAATCCCTCATCATGCGGATTGCCCAGTCAAAGGCTATATTGGCTTCGTCGCCCATGCTGTCATCTAGTTTAGCACGAATATTGGTCATCAGTGTGCGGGGATCTGCAAACTCTAAATTGCGGTGTGCGCCCGGAACAATCTTCTTAATCATCTGCCCACCGAACATATCGCCCATGTGCCAGGTGTATAGGTGTGCCATGATCTTGTCGGGCTCTTTGGCAATAGAAATTAAGTATTTGTAGTAGTCGACTACCACAGGACGAAACTGATGCTTCTTACTATCAGTGTTCATTTCATTGTAATCCATGAACAGGTAAAATGTTCTGCGTAGATCTGGCAAATCACCTAACAACTGATTAGCACCTGCGGCACCTTCGATAGCTCCGTAGAACAACCATTTCTGATATGTCCAATCTATCCATAGGTCTTGGGGCAGCGTCTTGGCAAACACCGCTTTCATAAAGGGTGTTGATTCAGCTTCTTGATGTTTTTCTACTGTAAGGTCTTTGAGGCTCATTCGGCCTCCGCTTTTAATACCAACGGATAGCCATTTAGCTTGGCCATGTTGGTAGCATCGATGACCTTTTGTTCGGCAATTTCGTATGAGTAGATACCTGCGACAGCACTACCTTTGTTGTGGATTGCCATGGTTAGCGAGATAGCTTGACGTTCTTCATGACTGAATACAGAGACCAACATGGCCACTACAAACTCCATAGGTGTGACATCGTCGTTGCAGACAATGACCTTATACTTACTAGGCTCTTTAACTTTTCGAGAAGTGGTTGTTTTCTTTTCGATGATGGTATCAATGGTCATAATTCTATTTAATAAAAGTTTATAATGGGGGGCCGGGGCCCCCAACGCTTTACTCGGCTGTGATTTTCAACTGACGCGGCTTTAACGCTTCAGGAACAATACGAGTAAGGGCAATAGTAAGAACACCGTTCTTGATCTTGCCTTCACCTACCTCCATGTGTTCGGCCAGTGTCCAACTACGAGTAAAGTCTCGTGTTGCTAGCCCACGGTGTAGGTATTGTGGTTCGTCAACTTCACGCAGACGTTGCCCCTTGATTACCAGTTGATTCTGGTCGATCTCAACTGTAACTTCCTCTGGTGCAAATCCTGTGACTGCAACTTCGATCTCATAAGAGTCTTCGCTGTGCTTTAGGATGTTGTATGGGGGATAGTTGTCTTTGATTTGATTTGCAAAACGACCTTCAAAGTCGTTAAACAATGTGTCAAATCCTAGTAGGGCTCTGTTTAGAGCGTTCGTGTCGAAACGTACGATTTGTTGATTCATAATTTTCTCCTTAATAAGTAAGAATCAGGTGGGACCCTTTATAGGTATCCCACTTGTATTTATTATACAGTCTCTGTGACCTCTGCGTCAACGATGTTATTATCCTTATCAGCTTTGGCTTTTTCTTCAGCCTCGTGCTTTTTACCAGTAATAGGACCCATAGCTTCGTAAAGTTTTGGAATACTATCTTGGATGATCTTTGCATCGTCGCCTTTGATTGCATCTTCAACTGCTTTTACAGCATCTTCCGCATTGGCTTTTTCTTCAGCAGTCACTAGATCGCCGTACTTTTCTACATCGCCTTTGAAGCCGTGTAGTGTGCCTTCTGCGCTGTTGCGAGCTTCAATCAATTCACGTTGCTTCTTATCTGCTTCTGCATTAGCTTCTGCATCTTGAACCATACGTTCGATTTCTTCCTTGCTCAACCCACTGTCGGACTTGATAGTGATCTTGTTCTCTTTGCCTGTGCCTTGGTCTTTGGCACTGATCTTCATGATACCGTTGGCATCAACATCGAATGTAACTTCAATCTGTGGTGTGCCGCGGCGTGCTGGAGGAATACCATCCAACTTAAAATCACCAAGTGCTTTGTTGTATTGGAACAACTCACGCTCACCCTGTGCCACTTTGATATCAACAGCAGGTTGATTGTCTTCAGCAGTGCTGAACACTTGACTTGCCTTGGTTGGGATAGTTGTGTTCTTCTGAATCAACTTGGTAAACACACCGCCCATGGTTTCAATGCCTAAACTCAATGGAGTAACATCCAACAATAGAACGTCAGTGCGGCCACCGCCTAGAACATCACCTTGGATAGCAGCACCTGCGGCAACTGCTTCGTCTGGATTAACATCCTTACGTGGAGCCTTGCCGAATAGTTGTTCAACAACTTCCTGCACCTTTGGCATACGTGTCATACCACCAACTAGAATAACTTCGTCAATATCGCTAGCACTAACACCTGCATCTGACATGGCAGTCTTGCAAGGGCCGATACTGCGCTGGATCAATTCTTCAACTAGCTGTTCTAACTTACTGCGTGTAAGTTTAACATTCATGTGCTTGGGACCACTTGCATCTGCTGTGATGTAAGGAAGATTAACATCTGTCTGGGCACTACTTGACAGTTCAATCTTGGCCTTTTCAGCAGCTTCTTTCAAGCGTTGCAGGGCCAACATGTCTTTCTTAAGATCAACACCGTTGTCTCGTTTGAATTCATCGACCAAGAAGTCCATGATACGTTGGTCGAAGTCTTCACCACCTAGGAATGTATCACCGTTAGTGGATAGAACTTCAATTTGTTTGTCGCCTTCAACGTTGGCAATTTCAATAATGCTCACATCAAATGTTCCACCACCCAAGTCATAGACTGCAATCTTACGATCACGCTTGTCTTGTTTATCAACACCATAGGCCAATGCAGCCGCAGTTGGTTCGTTGATGATACGCAATACTTCAAGACCTGCAATCTTACCTGCGTCTTTGGTTGCCTGACGTTGGCTATCGTTAAAGTAAGCCGGAACTGTGATAACAGCCTGTGTCACTTCGTGGCCCAAATAGTCTTCCGCAGTTTTCTTCATCTTGCGTAGAACTTCGGCGCTGATCTGTGGAGGTGCTAGTTTGTCGTTGTTTGCTTCTACCCATGCATCACCATTGTCCGCCTTGATAATCTTGTAGGGCATCAAGTCAATGTCCTTCTGAACAGCCTGTTCAGTGAACTTTCGTCCGATCAAACGCTTGGCTGCATAGATTGTATTCTTTGGGTTTGTGACTGCTTGGCGTTTTGCACTGGCGCCAACGAGGATTTCGTCATTAGCATAGGCAACAATACTTGGTGTAGTGCGAGCACCTTCTGCGTTTTCAATGATTTTTGTGATGCCGTTTTCGATAACAGCTACACAAGAGTTGGTTGTACCTAGGTCGATACCGATTACTTTGCTCATTAATTTCTCCTTAATAAGTGAGCGGGCTTTGTGCCCATATAGAAGCCATAAGGTCTTCTACAGCTTTATTTATTATAGTAGCATACTATATAAATGTCAAGTGAGTGTATCATCTATATGATCCGATGCCCGGGGCACTCGATCGATGAACTGTTCTTTATATGATTGTCTAGCCTTTTCTGCATCGTAAGTAGATTTAACGTTAGATATTGCTTTGTATATAGGGTGCATGAGTTTATCCATAATCCTACGTGCCATTTGTTCTAACACTTGATCCATATCTTTGCCCTGTGCAATCTGCATCATAGCATGGCCGTGTTCAAACATGCGAACACGTTCACTCCAAGACTCGTAGCTTTCACCCTCATTGATTTTCACTGCAATAGTTTTCCAACATGTTCCACTGTGAGCTTATCATCTGGAACAATTTCGGCATTCCACATGATAGCCATAACCAATGCATCTTTGTTGCTGTCAAACGTAAAGTCCATATACATCTCGTTGGCATGGACAAAAAACTTGCCGCCAGGCAAACCAAATCGTTCAACGGCCCATGCACATACTTCGTTCCAATAGCCGCCCTTATCTGTTTCGATAGTCCAGGGTATTCTTACGGTTGAGCTCATTTTGTAATCTTTATATTTTTAACATCGGCACACATATTGATATTTTGATCTTTTTCTAAAAACACTTCATGTAAAAAATCAAATTGATATAACTCGTAATTGTTCAAGTCACCTTTAGGTACAATCTTTCTTATCATAGCTTGGTCAATGACAACATCATAATGTTGATAATCATAGGGTTTATTTTTCATGTGTGATTTTGTATCAACATACTGAACCGGTGCTGTATAGAAGTTTACATATGTATCGTTTTGTATTTGTGGAGGATAATCGTCATACCGATTATCAAAGAGTGCCCACAAGATTGCAGAATATTCATCTGTTATTTTGTTGCGAACGTAGATTCCTGCTGATAGTTGACCGATACCCGTGCCTGAAAAACTACCGACCTTTGCATCAAAACTTAATACGTAACGATCATTTGCCGGCAATAATAAATTGGCGCTAAATGCTGTAGCATTGCCGCCGCCTGTTATCGTTTGAAAATCACTGTAATTTTGTTTAATACAACTACTATAGGCATGTGGTTCCCAATGTATTTGGGCAAGGTTATTTTTAGCGGTGTATCTATCTGATGTTGTAAAATATCCAAGATAATGTGCATGGGCGTTCCAACGATATAGTTCATCACCATGTAATACATCTCCAGAATTACGAACCTGCAATTCTGGATTAACATCATACGGTATATTCAGTTCTGTATTACCTCCACACGAAATCAAAACAGTAGATAACAATGCCAACAATTTTTTCATTTTGTTTCCTTAATATAAATGTGGTTCTACTGTGTGTTCATCTTTTAGAATCAGCATGACTTCTTCTTTGTTGGTATAGATCAACTGATTGTACTCCAAAATAATCCTACGCTGTGCTGGATCGATACCGCACCAGGCATTGATCTTGTCATAACTGCCATGTGCTTCTTCCGGCACAGTATCTCGGATCCAACCTACTAATGCTTTAAATGCTTCGATAGTATTGCAAGGATGGCTACGTGCTATTGCCTTGGCAAAGTCGTTGGCCAGTACTGCTTCAAAACAACTGCCTGGCCTGAATCCCCACACTAGGTAGTTGTAGAAAGGATCGGCAAACTCCTTGGGCACATCCCAACGTTCAAATGTTTGCATCAGTTTGTTTTTACTATATTTTGTCAAGTTCATTCTTCAACTCCGAAATGTTTTGTAAATCTTTCTTGCCAATCTCGCAACCATTCAATATATTCTGTAGGTCGTTCGCCGGGCTCAAAACAATGATACGCATCGTCCTCTGCTTGTTCCATCAACCCACACATTTCTTTCACAATCAACTGGGCGAGGATTTCATCATAGATACTACGTGTTTCGCTACATTTACGGTCAGCCTCTGCCATTAGTTCTTTAATTCGTTCGTTCATTCTTCAACTCCGAAATGTTTGTTAGGGCGTATGTTTAACATTACTCTATTGATTTCATCAACAATATAAAATGCATCGGGTGTACCATATTGTTCAACGATTCCGACACATTCTCTCACAATCAACTCGGCGAACTTTCCCTTGTCGAACTTATAGTGTTTAACAGTTTTGTGATTATATTGATCAAAAGTTTCGTAAGCAAGTTCCGTAGCCTCATCAGCAAGTTGTCGAATTCGTTCGTTCATAATGTTTTACAATAGTCCTTAACTGCCTGGTCAATAACTCGGTTTATGTTGTCGAACAAGTCTTGAGCTTCTTGTGACAGTGCTTTTTCGTATCCACTTTCCCATAGCAAGTGTCCCCACTCACGCCAGAACTGTACGGTACGGTACAATCCCTTGCGGGGAATCTTGCCAAACTCTCCGTAGCCGGAAAATTCACCATCATCGTCCCAGCCACGAAACTGTGGACACTCGCACATGGCCTCATAGCAAGCATCGTGTAATTCTTGTGCTGTCATTCTTCAACTCCGAAATGCTCTTTAATCGTTCTAACACATCCATTAGCGGCACTACGCACATCATTCAATCGACCATCTTGGATAATAGCAGTAGCACATTCTCGCACAATCAACTCGGCGAACTTTTGATTGAATTGTGTATGCCAACCCACGTGTCCATCTTCCCAAATCTTGCCCGGAGTTTTACTTCTAACAGGTCCGGTATATGTTTCATTCACATAGTCACCAGCCTGTTTACTAAGTTTTCTAATTTGTTCGTTCATTCTTCAACTCCGAAATGTTTTTACATTTATGAAATGGCATAATGCGGCCAAGCCAGCCAATAAGTTCGCCACATGTTTGGCAACAATATGATGGATATTTGTTCATTCTTCAACTCCGAAATGTTTGTTAGGGCGTATGTTTAACATTACTCTATTGATTTCATCAACAATATAAAATGCATCGGGTGTACCATATTGTTCAACGATTCCGACACATTCCTGAACAATCAACTCGGCGAACTTTTCTCTATCAAATTTAGCATAGGAACTTGAATAACCTTGTGAATTAACCGTATCTACAATGGTAGTAGCCTGTTCAGCAAGTTCTCGAATTTGTTCGTTCATATGTCATACCTCAAAGTAAAAGCCAGGAATAAATTGATCACCTTCCCAAGGAAGGTATCCCCTAGGATTACTAATGATCCGTGTAGAGCCAATCATAAAATTTACCGGGTCATGCATGTGCCCGTGGCACCACACCTTGATGTTTTCGTTGTCAAGGATGAACTCACTCATGTCACTGGCATAGGCACCATTGCTGGTAGTTTCATGTTTATACTTTTCATTTATACTCATGTAGCTGGGAGCCATATGTGTAATAACCACAAAAGGTTTATCTCTGTTCATTTCCAACACAGCCTTAAAATACTGTTTGGTCTTACGATGAATAGCCACTGTATGTTCCGGTGTCAATTTATGATAGAGACTTTTAGCAGGATAGAAGTTTTGAATAACCTGGTAGTCATTCATAAAACTTCTCATAGAATGAACAGTGATAGGATCACCCTTGTTCATATCGGTCCATAATGTAGCACCCATGAACATAACACCTTCATACTCTACTACCTCATCTTCCAGAATGGTCACGTTGGGGGGCATCAAGGATTTTAAATCATTATAAGTTTTATCCAATCTATGATGATAGAATTCGTGATTTCCCAGCACATAGAACACTTTCTTATATTTGGCACATTCGTGATAAAAGAAATCATAGGCATTCAATCCACCGGGAGTATAGGGAATTACTCGAGTGCTATGAAAGTCCTTTTTGAGAGTTCGGTATTCACAGATATCTCCGGCCAATATCAATAGATCTCCCCCAGGAAGTGATTGGTATCCAAACTCAAGGTGAAGATCGGAAACAAGAGATATGTTAAGTTTAGTGTGCGTCATGTTAATATTATACAGGAAAACCACAAAAAAGTCAAGTCTGATTTTACCAAGTTAAATAGTAAAAAGGATCTATTATGGACAGAATTAAGCGTGGTATTTGGTTTGCATTAGGGATGATCTGCTTGGGCATTGCCTATATTGGAGTAGTAACACCCGGAATTCCGTGGTCAACTCCCACAGTCGGTGCTGCCTACTGCTTTGCCAAAAGCAATAAGAAGTGGCACGATTGGATTATGAACCATAAACTGTTTGGACCCTTCCTCCGCAATTGGAGTGAGAAGCGTGTATTCCCCACATATGGTAAGTGGGCCATGGTCATCACTATGGATGTTAGTTTGATCATATTGTGGTTTACTACCTACAACTGGAAGTTGGTAGCAGGTGTTGGCCTAGGAATGGCACTCTGCGCTGTATGGGCATTACGTTATCCTAGCAGCCCAGAAGAGTATGACCAAAGAAAAGCCAATGGTCTACGCATTGGCTGGTTCAAATAAAATAGGACCCGAAGGTCCTACCACTGGTTACGAGAATCCAGCGACACTCTATCTTGTGCCCGATTTAAATATGCTTCCAAAAAAACTTCGGAAGCTGGAAATTACTTCCCCAATAGCGTATCAACCTTTGCTTCGGCAACATCTAAACGTGCTTCGATAGTATCCAATTCTGGATCAGCTGGAGTTGCAATTGCTTCGGCAATTTCAGCGTGTACTTCGGGAGCAACTTCTTCACCTGTTGCGGCAGCAATAACTTCAGCAACTGCGCCTGCAACTTCTTCTGCAACTTCTGGAGCTGGGGCTGGCATGTCAGCAACTGCTTCCATGATAGCGGCTGTGATTGCTACTGGATCTGTAACAACTTCTGGCTCTGCTGCAACAACTGCTTGAACTGCGGCTGAAACGATATCAGCAACTTCAGTATTCATAACTGGGTCTGCTTCTGCTTGTGCTGTAACAACGTCAGCAACAATGTCAGCAGCTTCTGCGTGGTCAGCACTAGGAGATAGTGCAACTACTTCTGCAACTGCGGCTTGGATGCTCTCAACAGCTTGTGCTGCTGCGGCAACAATAGCATCAACGTGTTCTTGAGTTTTCACAGAGATCAATTGATCAACTGTAATTTCAACAAGTGTTAATCTTGCGTCTAGTTCAGCAATGCTTGTGGCATTGTCTGTATTAACTGTTGTGCCAGTTAGGTTTGCTAACTTGGCTTCTACGGCTACTAATCTTGCGGCTAGGTCTTCAAATCTCATGGGTTGCTCCTTGTTTTATGAGTGTGTGCCACTTCGGCACGCAATTATTTAACCATGTACATATTACATTGAGATTACAATTTAATGTTTTTCAACCAAATTGTCACGAAATATTTCCCAGGCTCGTTGCCAACTCCAACGCTGACTTACTCTATGCACATCAGCTCTATCAATTTTCAAACATTTGTCAACAGCTACAGCTAGGCCTTCGCGATCTTCAACCATAAATCCAGTAACGCCTTGATCAATAACATCTTTGGGGCCTTGGCAGTTGTATGCCGCCACAGGTGTGCCGCAGGCCATTGCTTCAATCATGACTATACCAAATGTTTCCCACTTGCTGGGAAATACAAATACTTCAGCATTGGCATAGTATCGTGCTAGATCTACGCCGGTCTTGAATCCTGTGAATGTAACATCTGGATATTTCTTTCGATAGATTTCTAGCATCGGTCCATCACCTACCATAATCTTTTGGTATCCAGGGTAGTCTAATTCCAGGAATGCTTCTAAATTCTTTTCCTTACTAACACGGCTAACACATAACAGATACTTACTAGGTAAATTTTCTCTTAACTCCGGTTTAAAAACATTACGATCAACACCACGTGTCCAAGGAATAACTTCACCCTTAAATCCGTGTGCTTGTAATTCTTTGACCATACTATCAGTAGTGGTCAACACCTTGCCACTATGCTTGTGAAACCAGCGCACAAAATGCCAGGTAAGAGTTTCGGGAATACCAAATAACAATTTTAACCCTTCAGGAAAGCGAGTATGATAAGCGGTATTGTGCCTAATACCAGCCAATGACAAATACTTTCTAGCCCAACAACCAAGAGGACCTTCTGTCGCGATGTGTATATAATCCGGAGAAATCTCCTCGATCTTCTTGCCCATGTTGCGCGGCCAGGCAAGTTTGACTTCGTTATATTTAGGGCAATCAATGTAGCCGAACCACCCGGGATGCAGCACCACAAACTTATAACCATCCAGAATCGCACATGCCTCAATATTCGTGTAGGTCGTGACCACGCCATTTATTTGCTCCGGTAAATTATCTGTTATTATCAGTATAGTTTTTGACACTTGCCGTCTACCTTAAAACTCTTAAACTTTAGATTCCACTTCATTGTGCTCAATACTTGTTCGCAAGTTTTTTGATCCTCGAACTTTAGTTCTATCCTGCCTGGTTGATCCTGCGGATCCGTCAGGTGTACTGCTATTAATATCATCAGCCACATCGTCTTTCTCCTTGGTCCAAGTTATGATTTCCCAATGACCATCCCAGTGTTCGACTAGGGCAGTGCATGACTCAACCCAGTCACCGTCATTCATATAAATGATGCCATCTATATCTTTTATTTCAGCATGGTGTATATGTCCACATATCACACCATCGAATCCACGCTTCTTGCAATAGGCTGCTAGATTATGTTCAAACTTGAACATAAAATCTACTGCCTTCTTTACTCTGTGCTTAAGATATTTGCTAATACTAAAGTACCCAAAACCAAAACGATGGCGTATCCAATTGAACTTACTATTGAGCGAAAGAATGACATCATATGCTTTATCTCCTAAAAATGCTAGCCATGGCGCTAGTCTTGTAATGCCGTCAAATAGATCACCGTGGACTACGAGGTAGTGCTTACCGTCAGCACCTATATGTTCTATTTGATTATGTATTTCTACTAGACCAAAACTGAAACCGTATGTAATTAATGGACGAAGAAATTCGTCATGATTTCCTGCAACATATATAACACGGGTACCACGCTTACTGTGCCCAAGGACACGCCTAACAACATTAGTATGGCTTTGTTTCCATCTCCATTTGTTTTGTTGGATTCGCCACGCATCAATAATGTCTCCTACTAAGTAGAGGGTATCACAAGTATTGTGTTTAAGAAAATTGTTTAACTTTTCCGCTTGGCTATCTTTGGTTCCGAGATGAATGTCAGAAATGAAAATGCTACGATAAGTTTTGGTTTTCATACCGTATTTATCGTAGCAATGTGTGTAAAATATTACAGTTGTATTACACCTGCACTATTGTCCATTTAGTTGTAAATGGTTTACCTTCGGCCTTGTGTTTCAAGATCTTGGCGAATTCCTTCTTGCGAAGTTCAAACTGTTTCTCGGCATTGTGGTCGAAGCAAGCCTTATACACTTTTCTAACTAATTTAGATTGTTTCATAGATTGTCCCTCCTTGAAAACTATTTATACTGTTTTGTCAAACAATTAAAATCTTTCAGCAAGACTCTTGTATCCAGCCCAGCTTGGGTGAATCTTGTCTGCCTGCCAGCGTGTTGTGATTAATACTGTGTCCCCAAAATGTTCTGCAACTTTACGGACATGCTGCACTGCTTCGAACTTACTTTCACGATTTGGCTCGATCCAGAACACTTTAGTATCCCCTTTAATTTTCGTGCGAATGTTTATTAACATACCATAGGTATCGGCTTTTTCCCAATCGTTGGTACTTAAACTAATGATAACAGTTTTGGCAGTTAAATCTTTATTACCAAACTTCGTGTTCCATCTGTGGCTAGTAATCCCACCCTGTGCGTAGGCTACACAATCAGGTCGGAACTGGTGTGTGCCCACTGCAATGCTATCTCCTAAAATTAGGCACTCCAGCATTAGATGGTCTCGTAGTCTTCTTTGCCTACACCGCATTCTGGGCACAGGAAATCATCGGGCAAAGAATCCCATGCGCCTTCTAGTTCTTCACTGTGGACATGGCCACAAACAATACAAACGTGTTCCATTATAGTGACTCCTTAACTTGTTGATACGCTTCTGCGTGACGCTGTTCTACTCGCTTCAATGCGGCAAAACGCTTTTCAGCTTTGGCTAGAACTGCGGCAAACTGATAAGCGTGTTCTTTACTTTCTTCAATTTGTGCTTTAGCTTCTGCTACGGCATTATCGTGGCCTTCGGCATTGGCGGCTGCTGCGAACTCTGGATACATTGTAGTGAACTCATATGTTTCACCTTCGATAGCCATTTCCAAACACTGCTTAACATCCGGCTTGCCGATCAGCAATTCCAAATGACCCCAAGCGTGTAGCAGTTCTTGGTCTGCGGTATGTTCGAAATGTTGGGCAACTTCTTCAAAACCTTGCGCTCTTGCCATCTTGGCAAAGTAGCGGTACTTGGTATGGGCCTGACTTTCACCTGCGAAAGCGGCCTCTAAATTTTTAATTGTAACAGACATCAGAACTCCTTTAATTTTTTTATGTCTTTGTGCTTAACAATTATAAGATTGTGTATAGCACCTTTATACTTAATCGGAAGATCTAAATGAATAGAAATTCTTGGACCTTCAATATCGTTTATCTTTGTATCATTACCGACAGTACCAACAAATGGAATTTTATTCCAGTGTCCAAATACTCGTTCACCTATCCAGTATTTAGGTTGGTATCCAATTTTGTTAAAGTAATCAGTTTGATTTCCCATACACTTCTCAACATTTGTTTATACAAATATACCAACTAAAATTACAATAAATCCTATGGCCAGTATAAGGCTTAAAAAGTTAATAAACCAAAGTTGCAAGATGCCGTGCTCCGATGTACACCAAGGACAGCGTGTACTAAATGCAGGAGTAGACTTCGTGCATCTTGGGCAAATCATATAGCTATTCCAATTACTTTATAAATTAACTGATCCAGCTCTGTTTGATAATCGTGATTACCTACTCTGCGCTTTAGCCAAATCTTTTCTACTAAATCTTTGGCATTGATATCTGTATCTGGAGGCAGCTCTCCACGAGATTCTAGTTCTTCCTTAAGGTCATCTGTGTCAAAATCAGAGAGATCAACATCAACTTCGACTTCTGTGTATACTGTTTTATAGGTCATATTATCTTTCTCTTATTTTAAGTTTAGCGTAGATGTTTTGCACACCTACTGACTGTCGGATAGCATCTTGTAATGCATCGTGTTTACTACCTTGAGGCATCTCTGGATCATATCCTAGATCAAAAAGGGTGCGAGTATCACGTAGTTGCCAATAGCTCCAAGGCAATGGTTTGTTCAATTGCTGGAAAATATCTTCAATGATAACCAAATCGAATGTAGCACCGTGACTCCAAAACGCTGAACAACCCCAAGCAAACTTATGAAACTGATCCATAGCATCTACTAGGCTAATGCGATTGTCTGGGCTAAACGCTTCTTCCATAACAGTAGGGTCTTGCTTGCTCCACCACAAAAGTGTGTTAGGATCAATTTCACGACCTAGCTTGTCTTGGTCGTCGATGCTGATACGGAAATACAGTTTATCTCCGTAACCATTTCCATAGGGATTAAAATGAACTGCTCCCAGGGATAGGACTACCGCCTTTGGAGACACTGCCATAGTCTCCATGTCAATCATCAAATGTTTTGCCATTTTGGCTTTCTATATGTAAAAGTATAGTTTAACAGGTTACAAGAAGTTTGTCAAGATTTAATTTCTTCAAACATACTAGGATTGAGTGTCGCTGGAACTTTTTTAACTTTAGGAACCTTTTTCTTTTTATGATTAGGAATTTCTCCACGTTCTTTAACACTTAAATGTTTTCCCTCAAGTGCTAGTTTAGCATCTAACACAGCAGAAAAATCTTTAATTTGCTCATTCTTAATTCTGTCTTCGGCAGTAGTACAGTAGTCGGCACTCAAGTCTATTCCTAAATAACGACGACCTGTTTTTTCTGCAACAAAGGTAGTCGTTCCTGCTCCATTGAATGGATCTAGAATAACATCATTTTGAAAAGAAAACATCTTTAATGCCCTGTATGCTAACTCTGTAGGGAACATAGCAGGATGTCCGTAATCTTTCATTTTGTGTTCCGGTGAAATACTCCATTTAGCATCTGCCCAAGTCTTGAATTCATTACCTGTAATATCTGCTAGCTTGCTATCACCTTCGTGTTTGAGATCACCTTTGCAAAATACTTCTAAAAATTCCCAGGTATATTTAAAATAAGGACCACTTGGACTTTTCCAAGAGCCCCAAGCGCAGTAAGCACAATTCCTATGATTCTTCTCCCATAGGATTTCTGCCTTCCAAATCAATCCTCTCTCCATAAATCCTTTAGAAATAAGATGATGACTGGGAATATATTCACTGAACAAGGGTTGTGTATTAACAATGATTCTACCACCGTGTTTAACTACACGGATACATTCGTCAAATATAGCCCACAACATCTCAAAATATTTTGGCCAATCTGTTTTGTCATTATGCGTATCATACCCCATACCAAAATTATAAGGAGGAGAAGTGAATACCAAATCTACACAATTATCTGGTAATTGCTTTAATACAGACAAACTTTCTGCATTGATAATTTTATTTGTGAATGCCAGCGGAAATTCGTTGTTTGTTTTTGAAAATTCTTTAGTGTATGATTTGTAACCTTCTGCCATAATGAATCCTTAATTGTTTATTATACTGTAATATTTATATAGTGTCAATGCGGCATTATAGGTATTGTGTTAGTTCCGGCGGAACGTAAACTCCATTGGAGTCAATTTGAGCTCGAAGGTACACATTACTACTAGCAGTAGATATTTTAATCAAGAAGTCTTCTTTGGATTTATTGGCCAAATAATTCAAACATATTTTTTCTACCAACTCGAATTTATCTGCATTGAGTTTAGGATATTTCTCATATACACCGTTAGTTCCACGTTGGCATACCAATAGGCCGCCTGCACCGAATACGTTTTCAACTAAACTAGTTTGACCAACACTTACATTATTGTCAGTAATACACATGCCCAATACATTGGGGTTCATTGCCCTTACTCGACGCATAATTCCGTCAACTCCGGTACATGCTGTTTTACAAAAATGACCAGTTTTATCTTCCGCTACAACAATGGGCATGATGCATCCGTGGGTAGGATCTACTATACCAACACCGCCGTCGACATCTTTAAAACTTGTGGGACCATTGCTCCAACTTTCGACTACTTCTGTATTTTGAATAAGAGCAAGACTAGTGTTCCATTGGTTCTCAAAGGATTTCCTTACACGTTCAAACACAGGAGCCCATAATTGTTCTGTCCAGCTAGGACTAACTTTAATTTTTTTATAGGCAAAAATATTGGTTTTATCGCCCTTTTGACTTTGTTCCCAAACAAATTGATCATATGTTTCGATACTTTGGCAATACTTTGCCCAATCACCGTCAACGACTGCATTCAACATAGCTTGGGCAACGACTGGATAAAGTTCTTCAGCCTGCCTAGCAAGAACATGATCATTGGCTGTTCGGTTATAACCTGTGGTAGGTTTTTTAACTAAATTGATATGATAGTTTGTATCCATTTTATGCCCTGTATTGTTTCCGTATGTGTATATTATACACGATTTTACCAGAGCAGTCAAGAGAAAACGGACCTAAAATAGAATCCGTTTTACCAAATATTAGAACATTTTTTTAGGTAGTTCGTTATCGCGTAGCTTCTTTAGCCAACGTGCCCTTGCAGCACCTTTCTTACGCTTACGTTCGGTAGTGGGTTTTTCAAAGTGAGTACGGGCTTTAAGTTCTTCCAACTTACCCGAATCATCTACACGTTGTTTAAATTTGCGAAGTGCTACAGGTAAAGGTAAGTCTCCTACCACTATTTTGGAGCCCTGAATTCCTTTGTCTTTATTTCTGCTCATTTGCTTTCTTATCAAATATCATTGTAGCAGGCTTTCCGGCTACGGTATCTTTAGTTATCACAATTTTGGTTAAACCACGTTCTACAAGATTAATAGCATCAAATTGATAAGGTAGCAATGTCTTTTCCAGGATATTTTTAAGACCACGGGCATTAGTTTTAAGTTCTTTGGCCTTTTCTGCAATATAAGTCAATGCCGAATCTTCAAATGTTAATTCAATACCATCTAACTCAAAGATATATTGATACTGATTAATTAGGCTATTCTTGGGTTCTTTAAGTACACTGACAAGGCTTTCTATACTCAATTCATCAACATTGGTAATAAGTCCAAATCGACCAATAAATTCAGGAATCAATCCGTATTGGATCAAGTCTTTAGTAGTAGCCTGTTGATACAGATCGTTTGATTTATTCTTATCAATGATAGCAGAGTGAAATCCCACACTGCGAGCATCTGTGCGCTTTTCAATGATCTTATCTAGTCCAACAAAAGCACCACTGCAAATAAACAAGATACTACGGGTATCGATCTCTTGCATGTCACTTCCCGGATGTTTACGTTTTCCCGAGAAAGGCACACGCATAATTGATCCTTCGACCATCTTTAGTAAAGCCTGTTGTACACCTTCACCACTAACATCGCGGGTAATTGATACGTTTTCGCCTTTACGGGCAATCTTATCGATTTCATCAATATAAACAATACCGCGTTGTGCTTTTTCGATGTCTCCGTCAGCTTCGTTCATTAGGCGTGTTAGGATACTTTCAACGTCATCACCCACATATCCCGCTTCTGTAATGCCAGTGGCATCACAAATAGCAAATGGAAGATCTAGGTATTCGGCAATCTTACGTGCCAACATGGTCTTACCACAACCAGTAGGACCTAACATTAGTACGTTGGTCTTTTCTAGTTTGATTGTTTCACTTGGATTGTTTACACGTTTGAAGTGCTGACTAACTGCTACACTTAGTGCAATTTTAGCATCGTCTTGCCCTATAACATATTCGTCTAGGAAGTCCTTGATCAGTGATGGATTTAGTGTGGCGGTATCAGATGGAAACTTTTTGATTTTTTCATCTTTTAGTATATCGACACATAGCTCAACACAGTCGTTACATATTGCACTGTTCTCACCTACAATAAGTTTCTCTACATTCTCTTTGCTTTTTCCGCAAAAGTCACAGGTATGTTCAGGTTGTTTGGCCACTTAATGCTCTTTCTAAAAATTCTTCTATCTGGTGAACACGGTTACTATTAATATGACTATATACTGCCGCAATATTTTTGTCTGTAGTTTTATAAACGAAATTATTCTTTCCCAGCACATAACCACTTAACGCGGAAGTAACATAATTATTTCCATCTAGGTCTATATACTTATGTTCACATGATCCAATGGCATGAAAAAACCACGTGACATTTGGTTCACCGTTATAGAAATAGATGTTGATGTTTTCATCTATGTTAGTATCGGACAACCATTTACTAACTGCATCCTGATCTTGTTCAGATAAGTTTACGAACAGTAGACTAATATTACCGTTCTCAAATATGTCCGGCGGAGTGATTAGTGTAATTTTACCGTTCATACTCTGGCCTTAACTTCTGCCATCAATGATTCGGGTACTTCATCCATTGTCATCTTACCTTGTCTAACCAATTCTGCAATTTCATTAACGTGCAACTCAATCTTATCTTGGCTGGCCTGCATATATTCCTCATGCGATATAACACCTGTCCATAGACTACTTTCTTGTTGTTCCTCATTCTGAACAAACAATGGCTCATCTAGATAGGTGTCGTCCACTAGTGGGTTATGTACTGCTGAACGATCATCCATACTGTCGAGTTCTGGCTTGTATACTAGCGGCGTAAGATTTTCAAAATGTGCGAAACCTTTTGTCAAGTAAGGGTGTTGTTCTAGTAGGGTTGGTTCTCTCACCGGAGTTAACGCTTCTATAACTTCTTCAACCTCTGCATCTGTACCAGGATACGGAACAGGGATTTCATCGAACATCCAACCTATGGGATGTGGATCGGATTCTGTGACAGTGGCTGTGCTGACTACATAAGATTTCTTTTCAGGGCTGTCACCCTCCGTGGCTTTTAGTTCTTCCGCAGTGGGTTTTTCAAAATCCTCAAATGTGTATCTTCCTAGATTATCTTCTGCGATCTGATCAAAATCGCGTTGTTCCAACCGCTTTCTAAAGTCCTGGAAACTGATCTGACTAGACAACAATAGGATAACAGCCATAGGATCAAACACTACAATCAATGTAATGATAACCCAGGTCACTGCTTTCTCTAGTATGCCTTCATTAGTCTCACCATAGACAAATGCTGCAATATATTTTATCGGACCAACTTCTGCTTCCACCTTGCGTACTTCAGCGGCGATGGGTGCCCGTTCTTCACTAAGCTGGGTAATTGTTTTCTGTTCGGTGGTAATCTCATAAAGTAATCTAGTGCGTTCTTTGGCCTGCCCTCTACGGAGCGCAACTGCCTTGTCCGCACCCTTTTCATCTTGACTTCGACCCATAACTTGGTCCACAGACTCATCCATCTGTTTGAGCGCCTTGCGATTAGCATCGATATTTTCCTTTGCTGTTTTAATCTTTTCGTCATACACACTAATCTTTGCCTGGACATCACCACTGACTAGACTTTGGTCACTGTGTGCTTTACTCAAGAATCCAAAGATACCCATGCTGGTGACCATCATGAGTACTATGATAGCGGCAAATAGATAGCCTCGCATAGTCCACGGGGCAATCTTCCAGTTTTGTTTTAGCCACAATGTAGCAGTGACTTTACCCAGGCCCAATGCTATTCCCATAATAACAACGGGGATAACTGCGGCAGAGAAAATAGCGGTAAGGCCGAGAATACTATAATACTCTGCGACCAAGGATAGGAACAGTCCGCTAAACAGTGCTAGGTAGGCGAGGAACTTTTCATTTAATGTTGGTTTCATAAGGTTATTTATAACCAGTCAAACAATCCCGTAGATCTCATTAGGGGAGTCTTCTTGATAGCAATAGTTTGAATTTTATTTCCTATAGGTCTATGCCCGTGATTTTTTACGTGAGACTCAACTAATTCGTCTTCGATACGTTGCAGTTCAGCACGAGGATTGTCAATTTCAAAAGGAGCAAGAGTATAATCCATCATAGTTAGCACTACATCATTCTTGTCAAATACTACATTAAATGTAGTTTCTATTTTGTTGATAATTTCGTCAATGTCTGCTTTTGTAGACGGCCCCCGTTTAAGATTCGGCTTTTCCCAACCGGGCATGTGTCCTGCCTGTGTATATGCACGTTCACCGTAATCATTTCCGCCATGTCCGAATTTATGTTGGATACCGTATTTTAATATGTAACCTTTCCATGTAAAACAATAAACATAGATTTGTATATCTTGTGACCGACAGAACCTCATGATATCTGTATAGTCATTGATATTTTTAAAATCTAAAGTGTAGGTAGCCGGAATATATTTTGTAATCATCGTCGCATCCTTGAAATGTTAATTGCTTCTTCATCACTAAACACTGGTACAGCGTTTGACTTGTGCATGGTTCCGATGCCTAGAATTTTAGTCCCAGTGTACTGGGGAATATCTTTGGTGCGAACTGCACCTGTATGTCCTGTATCGCGACTAGGCATACGAGTGGTCTCGCGGCCTGACAGCGTATAGACAAGTGGTTCGGCCGACATGGCTCGCTTGCGTTTTTTATCTTCGGCCTCTACTGCCCACTTCTTCTGTAGTTGTTTCCAGGCCTCATCTAACTCGCGGGCCTTCTTTGCCTCTTCGGCATTGCGGAACTTGACCTTGCCACGCTTCTTACCAACGGTAGAGAGCCAAGGTCCTTCAAGATGCATTGTCATTATTCGTCCTGTTCGTTTGTAAGTTGATCTCGAAATACCTGCAACTGCTGAATCAAATTATCAACACCTGTCCTATTCATTGTAAGCTCACTATAGCCTACTTGTAAAGATACAGTATTGTCATCTGTCACGCCGATACGATAAAAGACTTTTGTTTCGGATTTGGGAGGCGGCATCTTCGGCGGCTCTGGAAACTTGACTACATTACTGTATTCACGTTTTCTAAAAAAATCAAAATCAAACATGGGCTTCTTCTAATTTGGGGAAGTCAATAGGGTTGTTTGTATTTGTTGAGTGAGGTTCGAATGTCATCTGAACCTTACGGGGCAGGCCTGTCCAACGCTGGATTACACCGTTCGGAGCAATCTTAATACTTCCAGCTACTACCCAAATCTTACTACCACTGGCATCTGTGCCTGCTAACTTTCGTACTACCCCGTTGATCAGTCCGCTTGCAGTATCCTTGCCGCGATTCCAATGATAGGTAGTACCCTTGTTTGTCCAAACTTGCTCATCGCCACTATCGGCTAGGCAATGTTGTTTAACTTTGTTCAATGTGTATTCAGCGTTCATAGAACCTCCTAATGTGTATGTCTATGTTAATATTATACGGTAAATCCAGTATTCACGCAAGAGGAATTTTTACCAAAAGAAAACCCACCGAAGCGGGTTTAATTGGGTTTCTGATATTTTAGAAACTAACTTTTAGACCTAGGCCCAAAGCGTTTTCTTGGATGTCTTGATAGCTCTTGCTTGCGTTAACATTAATTGCAACATTCTTGGCAACTGGAATGCTGTAGGTAGCAAATGCCAAAGTCTGTTTTGTGCGAGTGTGCTCATCACTACCGACACGAGTCTTAACACCAACTAGTGCAAAGCCTGGGCCAACTGGCAAGCCAGCAGTAGCGCCAACTAGACCGTATGTGTAAGGAGCGCCCTTAACACCGTTGAAGCCATTGTCATGACCAACACCAACGAATGGAGTAACACCTGCAAAGCCAATTTTGTTGTTAGCGGCAGTTACTTCTGTGCTGTTTACCAAACCACCAGTTTTGAAGTTAGCAGTGCGAGACTGTAAACCCAATTGGTAGTCGCCGAAGCCTTTACCAGCACGAACATATTGTGCTGTGCTGTCTTTTCCACCCTTAAGACCTGTGACTGCATCAACGTCGACAGATACATAATCAGCGGCTGCTGCCATACCGGCTGCTAGAGCAATGGCTGTTGCGATTGCGATTTTTTTCATATATGAAATTTCCTTTAAAGAATGACTGTGTGTCATTGAACTATTATTTACTCTTTAGGCATAAAGGTCAAGAAAAAAGGCAATAAAATTGCCTTCTTTGAGCAAATTTGGATTAAAATGCGTATTTTAATCCAGCAGTTACTCTATTACCGTTAAAGACACTAACAGTAGACTGTCCGACCTGACGAGTAAAATCACCTGTCAAGTATACGTTTTTCATAACCGGAATGTCAACTCCGAGACCAGCAGTGGCTGCAAGTCCGGTATGGCTGTATGTATTATGTGTTAGAGAATACCTAGTGCTAACTGGATCAGTAACTAGTATGGCGCCGCCTACCTTTGCCACTAGTAATACTCCACGTACATTGGCTAGATCGAATGAAGTGATTAAACTATAACGATCTTGTTTAATATCTGGTAACAGCCCATCGCTGTCAACAGTTACGGGGTAACCCCCGGTTGATCGGCTATAACCCGCAGTCAATGCAAATCGTCCAATCTGGTGTCCTACAGTAATTCCAAACTCGTTACGATTAGCACCTTGGTTACAACTCCTTGGGCCAACAACAAATCCACAACTGCCAGTAGCAGAAGATAAATCTCGACCACCGATGATGCCAACTTCAACAGCATTGGATGCCATTGTAAATGCTGCCATTAACGATGCGATAATTAATTTTTTCATTATACTTCCTTTGTAATCTATACAGACTGTATAGTGTAGATATTTAATCAAAAGAAAAGCACCCAAAGGTGCTTTCTGGTTGTTTTGGTAACAAGGTAAGTCCTACCTCGGAGATCAAGCGGCTAGCGCCCAGACCTCATCGTTAGATGCGTTTGCATTTAGGTTTTTTGTGTCTTTGACCGGGTTCCCCCAATCCTAACGGCTTCTACATTGCCGGACAGTCCATTTCATTACTCTTGACCCAATCGATCCTGTGTCATCCCCACCTAAATATACAGCATACACTTAGGTGGAGATGTCGGGCACTGCCCCCGAGTCTTGAATCCTTTTCAATCTACTTCATACCATCATAACTTTACTTATCATTTTACAAATCTCGGCATACGATCTTCGGTGCCAGCGTATTGAAAGTTATCCAACATAGGCACAAGACTGGCCATGTCACTGGCAGGGTGGCGATAAATTTCTTTTAAGTCGGCACCGTCGATCAACATGAAATACAACTTGGTTGTACCTTCATCAACTTGTGGCTTAAAAATATATTCCAAATCTTCTAAAATCATAATGTTTCCTTAATAACACACCAAATGAAAGAGCACTTGCATACCTTCTAGGGCATATACAACCCGTTTACAACTATACAACCTTACGCCTCTTTCCTGACCCAGGCTTCTCAGTGTGTGTTAAATTTACTCATCATAGGGTTTCAAAAAATCGTCTCCCTCTGAATCTTCATCAAACTTTGACCAATCGTAAGTAGCTACGGCGTAGGCCCAATATCCTACCAATCCGATCATTATTACTACCAGTAATAGATTACTGAGAACAGGTGCGTTCACGGTAAATTGTTCCATCAGAATTTTGTATCTCTCTCCATTCTGTACAAACGGTTTGACGTTGAATAATCACCGACTGCGGTTGTTGCACCACTACAGGAGGTTGTTGGACTACTACTGGAGCAGATTCTCTGGCAATTACTGCACCTGCAATACCGCCAAGGATCAAAGGTGCAACCCAACCACCTCCACCATAGTAGCCGCCGCGGTATCCACCGTAGCCATGATGGTGCCACTGTGCCATTGCGGGCAAGGTGGCCAATGTCAATACTGCAACTGCTAATACTTTTTTCATAACTATCTCCAAAAATGTGACGGAATCCGAAGGGCTTGTGGAGTCTCCGCCTAACCTTCAAGGGCCTCTCACCCTGACAACCTGCTACGCAGATTTACCCCTTCCGGCGTATATTATTTAACACTTTGCGTCTCTGCGGTCAATTTACACATCAACATAAAATGATCATATGCTTTACGCACAGCCTCATTTTGTAATAACTTTTCAGCTTCTACTGCCATGGCCTTAACACCTTCCTCGGCAATCTCACGAGCACTAGGTATTTCGATATAGTAGCGATCGTTATCAAATGCTTTGGCCAATGCCGCCCAGGCCTTGCGTTGTTTTTCAGTAATGGGCTTGTTATGTGGCCGCATTTCACTAGCCCGGACCACTGCCTTACTGATAGCATCCTCTGCAACACGACCGGCAGCAATCATTGGAGCATATGCTGCATCAATGTTAAAGCGACGACTAGACCCCCCAGGATAACACATAACCAAGTGATTACCTTTTGGAAAACTGTCGAGGTAATCATTGTCGTATTCAGCCACTGGAACATATCTACAACCAATTTTTTCATAGTAGATCTTCTTTGTCATTACTCAATCCGTTACTGTGCCGATCTGTGATCTTTTCCACATCTTGGAAAAGTCGTCTTTCCTGTAGTGTGGGCTCGTTAAAAAACTTTCGAGGATTGCCGCACATAACACAGTTTGGATCACCACAGGTAGTTCCACTTAATTTGTGTAAACGATGCGCTTCATCGTTCTTAACTGGAAAGCCGTGTGCTTTGGCAATCTTTACCTGTTTGGCAATATGTGCATCGTCCTTGAGTAGACGCTTACTGTGTTTGAACTTGTCTTGCTCTATACTCATCTGCTACCTCTTTCATATAGTATAGCATCTTGTTGGTTGTTGGTCAACCGGCTAGTACATCCTGGCTTCCGCCATTTAATACTCTGCCTTTGGATGTAGCGGCACCCTCTACAACTAAATGTTTATTTTCCACAAATACAGTTGTCGGGCTACTGACAAATACTCCGCTACCTACTGTGTTCCCACCTTCGATAGCAGCTTCTTTATTATTAATGAACACAGTCTTTGCGCCAGTAACAATTAAGGTACCGGCAACATCAACTCCTACTCTACCTGCCGGATGATCAGCCATATTATACCAGGTTAGAAATATCAGGAGTGCCCGACAATGCTGCTGCATTGTTGGCAATGGAACTAGGTTTCTTGAAGTTAAACACAGCAAGCAATCGATCTTTCTGTTTCTTCAACCAACCAGTAACTTCTTGATATATTGTCATTTCAGTAATCCAGGTACCTATCGATTTCATTGTATCTGTAAGTTTCTGATTCAAATAATTTCCAGCTACGGCCTGCTGATGGATCATAAACCCGTCTTTTAGTGCTGTCTTTATTTGTTCTATCACTGGGGGCATTGTTGGAACAGTTTTGCCAGCATCGATCAATCCTTGTTTAGTCACAGCAGTCTGAAAGTTGTTGGTTTGGATAACACTTGCGGCCATCATCTCTTGAGTTCCAGCAGCATCGGCTATTGCTACCTTAACACTACCCATTGCCGAGTTAAGATCGCTAACAGCTTTACTAGCACCTTCTGAATTTTCTTTTATAGCATTAAGTGGAACTGCAAGATCAGCCAATGTAATTCTAACTCTTTCTAATTGAGCCAACATGGCGGTATGCTGTAAAGCCTGCACTGCATATTGTTTTTCCATAGATGCCATTAAGGCTCCGACAGCAACAGCAGTTGTATCGGCAATAGTTAATGTTCCGCTGCCGCCTGGCGGGAATACGGTGGTTATGGTAGTTAAAGACATATAAATGCTCCTAGTTTAGAGTATTTATATGTGGATTATTAGGCTAATGCAATTCCGGTAGTTCCCTGCATGTATTGATCAGCTGCGTCTTTCTTGCTGGGCAACATGACAAATACATGTTCTCTCTTAAGAGTCATTGTTTCTTTGTCAGCTAGAAAGATCCACGGCATCATGCCTAGTCCGCCACCACTCATTGTCAGTGCTAGTGGGCGATTAATGGTAATACCATTTTGATCATCTTTTTCCAAACGAGCGATAATTTCGTCGCCGTTGACTAGTTTGATACTGACTACATCGCCTTCGGCGATTGGTTTGCTTAATAACATTTTATTCCTTTGTTTCTTTCGGTAAATCGCACAAGGCTTCTAGAGTCTTGTAATTGTTGTAGGCTTTTTTCAATGCCTCAAAGTGTTCTAACTTTGCAGGGTCCGGAACCAATATGGCTAACCGACTCTGTATATCATCTAATATTTTGGCAATACTAACACCTTTGATCTTAACATCTCCTTCAAAATCTGCATCGCCTCGGACACTTAATGATGAAGGATTAGATGATGATGTTATTATGCTTGGAGCAGTACTCCAAGTAGTTCCATTCATGCCGTTATATAGATATGATCCTGCACTACCTATAGCGCCAGCTGTGGATATAGTAAAAGAGCTCGAACTCCATAATGACGAGTCAAGAGTAATAGTATCAGAATCTATTTCTCCAGTCTCCTGCGCTATAAAACCTGGTTCATCTGACTCGTCTTTCCATTTAAAATCTTCTGTTTTAATATTGGACAGAGCCTCTTTGATTTTATCAAATCCATTAGCCATTTAGATGCGCTTTCAATTCATTAACTCCGCCGATTACTATACCGTCAATAATAATTTGTGGAACTGATCGAGCAGTTGGGATTTCTTCTAGCAATTCTTCTCTGCTATATCCATCACCAATTTTACGTTCTTCAAATTTAATATCACGCTGGCCTAACAATGTTTTGGCTTGATCGCATTGGGGACAATTGTATTTTGACCATACAACAACTTTCATTTTTATTTTCCTTTATAGATCTGGTAGTTCGTCATATGTCACAGAGTCCGACATGGCCCCAATGACATAATTTGTACTTTCAGTTTCCTGTAAAGCACTTTGCTTTTTTCCGATATTGACATGCTTATTAAACCATGGGATAGGGTTAGATTTAGGATGCTCTCCTTGATACTTAACGCCAATGTCTTTGAGACGAGTAAATGCAGTATAATCAACAAAGTCACTCAAGATGGCAGCATTAAGTCCAATGACTGGACCTAGTTTAAACAAATAGGTGGCCCAATCTTTTTCTTCTTGGATAACAGACATATACATTGCATATACTTCATCAGCACATTCTTCAACTAAATTGGCAAAATCTGCATCATCTTTGGTCACATTGTTGATTAACCAGGCAGTCCATTCTGCATGTAGGATTTCGTCCTGTAGGATTAGACTAATAATATTACCATTACCAATATAAATCTTATTCTCTACCATGGCTAGACTAGTAGCAAATGATACCATAAAGCGGAATGCTTCTAGTGCATAGCTGGCATGTAGTGCTAGCCAAATTGCTCGCTTGTGTTCTCGTATTGATATTTCCTCACCTAACTCTTTACGACAGTTAAGAATATGAAGGTCCTCATAGTAGCGACCAATGTTAGCAGCCATACTAACAATTTCGCTTGTGTCGTGAATCTTGTTAAATTCTTCTTTAGGTACTCCATATACGTTCCTAATAATGTGACTGTATGACTTGCTGTGAATATTAGTTTCAAAGAAACTCCAGTTACTAACAAGTGCTTCTAGTTCAGGGATACTGATAACAGGACTAAACACTTGATTAGGCGCTCGCCCTTGAATACTGTCCAGTGCAGTTTGGCGCAGTAGGTTGCTGGTGAAGATATGCTTGATTGCATCACTGGAATCCTTGTGATCCATTTTGTCTTTGGTAAGACTAATTTCCTCTGGCACCCAAAAGAAACCACGTGCTGTTTCTTCATATTTGGCGATCCGAGGATACTTGACTTCTTCAAACCGCTGTACAGTGACCGGACCTGCTGGATCCAAAAACATTGTGCGTTTTAGATAGTTTGTTTGTTTTGTTAAATTGTATTGTGCTTTGCTCATTGCTTATCCTGTTTTGTTAGTGTTGGATTGTTCCAAACATTTCTATTGTGTATTACACTGTCTTTCAGTAACCGCCAAGTGCGTTCTTGGAGTGTTTCTGTCCATTCAAAATACAAACTGTTCAAAGGCGGTCTGCCAGTTGATTCATCGTATAGGCTTTTGTGCTGGAGGTAGTATTTAAGCCAAATACATTTTCCACTAGTTACTTTGGTGGGTAACCAGGCGAATTTTTTATTTTCCATTGCACATTGGCTTTCTAGTAGTTCTGCCGCAGGTACATGTACTCATAGTTATCCTTTGTAGTATTGTACAATGCCTAGGAACCATACCGAAGCCAGCATGCCAAAGTTTGCGGCACTGGGCCAATCTCTTGTGCGTACAGCAGTGGCTAACCAAGCGGCATTGCCTATAAACAATAATTCAATGCCTAGGATAGGATCTAGTTGAAAACTAACCACAGTAGCGCCTGCTAGCATGACACTAAAGCATAACCATTTGATTACATTCATATTAGGCCATGGTGATGGCAATAAATGCCAGCATAAAACTCAACACTGCTCCTACGATGGGAATCACAATGTGTATGTGTTTTACCACATCTTCTACTGGATCTTCTTCTTGATTTGGATCTTCCATATTTTAACTTTCTGTTATTCTTTTCACACGCACAGCCCAGTTGCCACGTAGGGCAAAATACAATCCACCAATCCAAAGACTGAAGTGTAAGTAGTCAGTGAGAATAAACTGTAGGATGCTTTCTGGTTTCAACACTGTCCAGATCACACCAGTGGCCACACAGCACATCACAATGCCGCTGAATCTGGTGACAACATCGCCCAGTTCTGCCAAGATGCTGATGTCTCTGATTCGGGGCAGGGTTGGCACAGCACCTGCCAACAGGCCCACACCAGCGCCAATCTCACTCACAATAACAAACAGCCACACCATGGCGGGCAAGCCAAATGCTTCTCCACCCCCAGCATCGTAGGGCAGTTTGCTGAGACCCTGCGTAATGAATACAAGGGCAAGTGGTATGCGTAACAAGATGTGGCTCCAGTCAAAGTCTGGTAGTCGTTGCCAATAGTTTTTAAATATGTTTGTCATGGTTCAACTCCGAATAGTTTCACTGGGTGCCCATTCATCTGAACAGTCCAATGATTCTTATAAAGTATAGGGACAAAACACAAGGTCATCCCAATCATGCAAAATACAAACGCCTTTAATAGTTCTTTCATTTTGTTTCCTTAATTGCTATATTTTGCGGCAAATGGCCACTGCCGCTCTACTGCCCACACCAATCATGCCACACCATGCGCTTAGTATGGGATTGCTACTGACCACTCTAGCGCCAGCATCGTCCCTGTGATGAATCTCATCTGCTTGACACTTGATCAGCACCTCAAGGATCTTGTTGTGATCCCTATACTCACTCAACTGATCGATCTGTTGCTGATAATGCTGGTCCACAAATGTTTCCACTGCTTGAATAGTGGCATACACAGTATTACGGCCAAACAGGGCAGGCACAGCACCAGTGAGCCAACCTGCCACTCGCCAAGGTGTTTCCAGTCTGCTACGCTGTTCACCGGGCACCAACTGGTTCATCATGGTCAAATGCGCCTGTTCTACAGCACCGTGCTCATCAGCAAACCGCATGAGTTCATGGTCACCACGCCAAAGAGCCACGGCTTTGATACCACGATAGATTTCCACAGCACCCACTTCGCCAGCATGATCCGAACGCAGTTCCTGCTCTATGTATTTGGAGTCAGGATGTGTGTTCATGTTATTTCATTGTGGCTGTGTAGGCCGCAATGTTTTTAATATCGTCAGCGCTCAGCGCACCAGCCATACCCCACATGAGAGCACTTTGTGGACCACGCTGTTCTTTGTTTTTGTAGGCTGTGAGTTTTTGTACAATCACTTCTGGCTTCTGTCCTGCCAACTTGGGACCTGCTCCGCCTTGACCTTGAGCACCATGACAGGCCGCACAGGTGGCATATTTGGCCTTGCCCAGATCGGCATTCTGTGCCTGGGCTGGAACTGATAACGCTACAAGAGAGGCTACTACGAGATATTTCATTTTGTTACCTTTATTAAAAATTAATTACGAGACAGCATTTGGTCAGCTCGTGTTACTGCGGCAAGTCTTTGATCTTCAGTCAGCTCATCACAGCGACTGGAACGATCTGGTGCTCGCAACCAATCCACACCTGTACGTGGTGCATAGGTTCGTTCCACTGAACGAAACACAGCCCATGTGCCAAACACCATACTGATAATGGCAATGTGCCCAATCATGTTGTAACCGATTGTAAGCAGTTCGCCCACATATAAACCAAATGCCAAACTCCAAAAGCAACCCAGCAAGATTGAGGCAAAGTATTTGATGTGTGCGGGAGCATGTCGTAGGGGATTGATGTTGGGATTCATGATGTTCCACGAGGAACGAGTCACTAACCAGAAAAATTTGAGTATGCTAAACATAACAGTCCTTGAATGTTAAAATTTAATTATACTATGTTCAAGTACCTGTTGTCAACTGTTTTTGATAACAAATATCAATATCTTCCGCTGGCAAGAACTATGCGGGCAATGTGCTCGAGGCGTTCTATGTGCTCATATGCACGCCACGGACTTGTGTCAATGGCCACAACGCCATGTCCTTTGATACCCACAATGTCGTAGGCAATGTTTCCGTCTTTATCTAACTGTAAGTTTTCGTGACAACGATCAGCAAGCTCTTGGCTGATTGGAGCAACATCACCTACGTTTGGTGCTACTTTTGTATAACGATTGAGTTCCGGGAACGCATCGCTGATAGTACTGAGATCAATGCCGGCATGCATAGCTGCAATGCAGTAGGTAGGGTGAACGTGTACCACTACACGAACTTCACCACTATGCTGACCCATATTCTTTTGTAGGCCAAAGTGTAATGGAATCTCGCCGCTAGGTTCCAAGTTAGAACTGATATTAGTATAAAACTCTTCTTCCCACGATTTTGTTAAAAACGGCGGGGCTATATTAAGTTGATCTACTAATTTAATCTTCTTAAACTGGTCAGGCTGTAGTGTTTGCTTGCGGACGCCGCTGGGCGTGATATAAAAGTGATCACGGTCGTGATGACGAATGCTAACATTGCCATCACGACTGGTAATCCAATTGCGCTTATATGCGTCTTCTAATACTTCACAAATTGTTTCTAACATTTTTATACTCTAAAACTTTCACCACATCCGCAACGGTCACGCTCGTTGGGATTTTTAAATTCAAATCCTTCGTTCAATCCATTTATTACATAATCTACTTCAACGCCATTAACATATGGAGATGATCTACCATCCACCCAAACTTTAACTCCGTAGCTTTCATAAACAAATTGATCACGTGTAACAGGCACACTGTCTACATATTCTAACACATAGGCAAGGCCAGAGCAACCGGTAGTTTTAACACCTACCCTTATACCCAATCCCTTGCCGCGTTTTTCAATAACCTGTGCTACTTTTTTGGCAGCACGTTCTGTCATTGAGATCACAACTTGCAGGATTCGCAAGAATCATCTTCCAATTCAGTGTATAGTATAACATTATCTACGGCATTGATTGCAATAGGTGTGAGTGAATGTGTGCCGGTATCCGCCTTGGCACCAACTTTGTTGATCAAACTGTAGTAGATTGTTTTCAATCCCCACTTGTAGGCTAACATTAAATTCTTGGCAATCAGTGTGCCGGGAACTTTGCGATCCTGTTGTGTATCACTACTAGTGAAGTGTGCAGGATTGTAGAATGTATTGGTGCTTAATGATTGATCAATATACACTGCCAGTACCGCCGATGTCTTCAAATACTCGACACAATCCTTTTGATCCCACATCAACTGATAACGATTCTTTAGGCGTTTGTACTCTGGTACTACCTGTACAAACGATCCAGCCTTTGATTCCTTAACACTAATTAATTCCATCGGCATTTCAATTCCGTTGGTACTGTTTAGAACAACTGAGCTAGACTCTACAGGCGCAACTGCCATCAGTGTAGCATTACGGATACCATACTTCTTCATACGTGCTCGCAATGGTTCCCAATCTAGACTAGGAGTAAAGTCTGTTAGCTCATTAACACCGGGCGCACGGCGCTCCCAGGGGAATACTCCCTTACCGTAGTAAGTGTATTGGCTACGCTGACATGGTCCACGCTCTTGGGCCAGTTCAACACTCGCTTCAGTGAGGTAGTATGCTTGATGCTCCATCCACCGCTTGACTTCTGCAAGTGCATCAGCTTCGCCGTACTTAAAACTCTTACGCGCATGCCAGTAGGCTAGATTAGTGATGCCAACGCCGAGAGGTTCGAAGTCTGTGTTGGCTAATTTACTTTGTACTGATAAGAAGTCTTGATAGTTCAACAAGTTGGATAACGAGCGAACTAGCACACGACAGGCTTTTCTCATTTCTTGTGGGTTACGGAATGCGCCCCAGTTGATTGACCCAAGAGTGCAAAGAGCAATTCGTCCCTCTGGATCTTCAATTCTTTGGAAAGGCTTCGTGGGTAAAAGTATCTCTTGGCATAAGTTTGATTGATATATAGGGTCAAGCTGTGTATCAAACGGCCCCTGGTTGATAACATTGTCGATATTGACAAGATATATGCGCCCAGTATCAGTACGTTCTTTAAGGATTCCAGCTTTGAATATCGCATCCGCAGATACAACTTTCTTTTTAATTTTCTTGTCCTGCTCATATTGTAGATATAACTTCTCAAATTCTTTACTGTCTCTGTAGTAGGCTTCGTATAGGTCCGGGACCTCGTGAGGATCAAATAAAGAAATCATTTCGTTATTCTTATAACGATTCCAGAACATCTTATTAACTACAACACTATAGTCCATTTGTCTTACACGAACTTCTTCAGTACCTTGATTGTTCTTTAGTACAATAAGGTCCTCAAATTGATAATGCCAAACAGGGAAGGTAACTGTACAACTGGCGTTGCGTATGCCGCCTTGGCTGCATGATCTCAAATCAGCAAACCATTTCTTCAAGAATGGTATCATACCCGTATGTTTGATTTCTCCGTTGCGAATTGGAGCACCTAACGGTCTGATTCTGCCTATTTCGAGGCCGATTCCGGCTCGTTTTGAGGCATATTTGGCCATCATTTCCCCGGCCGCGAAAATACTGTCCAAAGTATCATCCGAACTAATGAGAACGCAAGAACTAAATTGTTTTGTAGTTGTTCCAAGCCCTGCCAAAACTGGTGTAGCCAACGTGAAGTGGCCTGCACTAGCACATTCATAATATTCTTTAACATATTTTAATCTTGTCTCTTTTAATTCATTATGGAATGCTGTTGCAGCCGCAACAGCATAACGCACCTGCGGTGTTTCATAGATAGTATTATTGGCACGATTTTGTACAAGATATTTTTCACATAACTGTGCGATAGCCGCAAACGTGTAAGTTTCATCTTTGTCGTGGTCAATAAACAGGTCAATAATGTTCCATTCATCTTCTGTGTACCAGTCTAGCAGTTCACTGGTGTACATACCTAGTTCTACATTCTTTTTAACAATATGGTAAAGTTTAGGCGGATCATATTCACCATATACTTCTTTACGCAACATACTGACACGTTGGCGACCTGCTACGTATTGATAATTAACGTTGTTGATTTCTGGGTTTTCAGATTCATCTATCAAATTAACCATAGCGTTGAGTAATAACTCATCTATGGTCTTTGTGCTCATTCCGTCGTGCAATTCTATTTGTGCTTTAATTTCAATCATACTAGGACTAACACCGTCAATGCCTTTGCAAGCATGGGCGACCTGTCTCTGTATTTTAGAAATGTTTAGTGGGACTTTTGTCCCATCTCTTTTGATCACGTTGATCATTGTTAGTTGAACCTTCTTAAATGTGTCGAGGAAGATATTTACCTAGCGGGCTCAAGTTCCACTAGATTTTCTAGTAAAAACGAGTCTGGTATATTTTCTATGGTTACAGGGCCGTTATCAATATAGTTAATTGCCCATGTATCGTCAACACATACTACATTGTATTGCCTAGACTTTGATTTGTCTACATAAGTTTTAACCATGATTACAGATTTGTTAAACCTATCAGTTAGCTTTAATGTCCATGCTATCATAACAGCTTTGGTAAAATCATCGTATTTGTTGTCCACAATGATTTCCCAAGGGCTAGGCCAACTAGCTTTATGGTAAGGGTCAATTTTGTTGTTGTAGGGGATATAGGGAGCCTGTTTCCAGAATGCCCATACATCCTCAAATGGTAAAGTGCTGTTATTTAATTGGGCACGGTGCTGTGCCCACAATGACAATCTGTCATCGATTGATTGGCTAAACATCAATTATTGTAAAATGTTAATATTAAATTCTATGCTAGAAATTGTTGCAGTTGAAGTCGAGTCATTCCTAGCAGTTAGTGTGACATAATTAGTAGTAGTAGACGATGTTGTATTCACATCTATTACAATAGGGCTTGATACAGATCTTGCCAAAATATATTGATTTAGATTATCAAATGTCATTACTGGAGCAGACTGTGTATCAAATACTGCAACGTTTCCACTACTGGTATTAAAGTAAGTTATCTGTGCAGCATTATTGTTATTGGCTGTGTCTACAAGGAACCATGTTCCATCTGTTTCAACAGGTGTTCCCGGATACGGCTCACTAACTCCGATGATGTCTCTAAAATTGCGATGGTCAACTAAATTAACTACAAATTGTGTAGGACTATGTAGTACACCTGTAGATGTTGATATGTTTTCTTCAATAACAAGATCGCTAGAATTAAAATTGTAAGTATCTGTTAATGATGCAAATGCTTCCGTTGAAGTACTTGATGATCCTACATTAACTACAACGTTACCTTTTCTAGACAACACAGTATTAACCAACTGGTACTGAATAGTAACCATCTGGTCGTAATCATTCAAACCAATTTTCATTAAGTTTTGAATTCCGTGTGTAACTGAAGTATATGTTCCAATGGTTGCAGTGAATACAGCACTATCATCTATAATTGCTCTGCCTTTTACTAATGGGTAGTAATAAAATGCCGCATTGGTTGTAGAGTTAGCAACTGTTCTTCTATGGAAATAGTCATTAACAGTTTTGTTGCCTTCGGAATAAAAAGTGATAACAGATGTTGCTGTAGAATTAATAGTGGTGTGATCATCTAGTTCACGACCGTTGCCAACCTGTACAAAATAATTATTTTCGCTAACATGCATAGTCTTGTTGGTACTGGGTCCAACGAAGATAGCTTCACGTACAATACTCTTAAATCTATTAGAGCTAATCAATCCGTTAGTTGGACCTAACAATGCATCAGATGCATATAATGATACACCTCTATCTAGATTACTAAACACGTTGTCAGTTATAACAGGACGAACAATAGTACCTGTACCTTCTACACCTGTGTACAACCTATCAAAATTACATCTGTGGATCTGTATATTTTCGCATAGGTTAACATCACCCGATTCAATGCCACCACCTGTTCCTCTAATAGAAATTCCAATACCACTACCTACAAGACTATATGTAGCTGTGCTAGTTGTATCAATAGCTGTTCTAAAAGATACATTTTCAATAATAGTATTCAACACATTGTCGACAGATATCAATGCAGGACTAGCGGCATTGTTAGTTGATGTAGAATACCGCAATGTCATACCTTTGATGGTGACTTGTCTTGCACGTTTTACACCACCGCTCATACCCACTTCATATGTATGCCCTTCTGCATCAACAGTTCTAAACATGTTGGTGATAGTAGATGCTAATGTTAATGTAGTTAATTCCTGTCCTTCACCTTCGATAGAAGTATATGGAGGCAAATTTATAACTTCATTAATCAAGTAGTTGCCTGCCGGAACAATTAGTTTACGTCTAGCATCTCTTCTTTGTAGATCACTCCAGTTTCCATTCTTAAACAAATCATTGACTGCTAGTTGAAATTTAGCAGTAATATCAGTAGCTGTGGAACTTACTCTAACATCATAGTCTGTTAAGTTAACTGTATTGTCTGACTTGACGGCAACTGAAGAAATAGACGAATGTATAAAATTTACACCATCTCTATATTTGTATGAGCTAGTAGTAGCATCTTGACTATGAGGGCGGAATGTACTAAAAATACCACCTAACTGATCAATAATATCAGCCTTGTCATTATCAGTTAAGATACGCGAGTTGTTATCGTTTGTAGCACCTTCTGATATGCGCTTACCAATATATAAGTGTTCAGTATCTTCTGCCCATCCAAATTCGCCGGGTGCTAGTTGCGGAATGCCCGTTTGATTTTCTTGTCCTCTACGGATTTGTATCTTCGCTATTTCTAAAATTGCCATGGAAATATCCCTTGTATGGGATATTTATCTTACTGTGTGAGCAATTGCTTCAAGCCGTTCATGCCTGTAGTATAGTATTCTTCTACTTTACCCAACCAAATATCTTCATATTTGTTAAAGTTATCTTTAGTTAAATCAAATTGTTGATACTGTAGATCTCTGCTACACATAAAGATAACACCTCTACGAATGTCAGTACCATATACTTCATTATGTGCTAGGATATAGGCAACTAACTGCACATAGTAATCTTCAACCCACTCTGCTTTTTTTGCCTTGTTTGATTGTTTGTGGTCGCAAACTGCTGGTTCACCTTCAAACACTCCTACCAAGTCTGTAGTTCCGCTGTACAGTCCTGGGAAGTATAATGACTGTTCCATGGCCCATACTTCGTTCATTTTGATTAGTCCGTTTTCGATAATAACATCGGCCATTTTGTTAGCCTGCACATGCACCGCATTATTGCCGGGCTGTCGTTGTTCGCCAATTAGGAAACGTTCTAGGTTGGCGTGCATACTTGTTCCTACAGAAGCGGCTTCGGTGGTAATTTGTTGTGCCTTTTCAACACCTACTCGTTTCTTCCATTCATTTAAATGTGTCATATCTTTTGTTGCACCTAGAATAGTTGTTACGCTAGGCAACGACTCACCATCCGGAGTTTGATAAACACGCTTCCTTGTTACGGGATCGTTTACCTGTACGCAGTTTTTATATTGGAATCGTTCAATGAACGGAGGAGGAGTATATATAGTCATAAACTTAATTATAACTATATATTCTCATGATGTCAAATTTTAGGAGTAAGATCCGAATTTGATTTTGCCATTTGATCTACGCTAGAGCCCGAAGATTTTTTAACAGCCGGATCTTGTGCATCGCCGGGCACTTTTGTTTTTAATACCACTGTGCCGTTGTCTAAAATATCTTGGATTACATCACCAGCTGGATCAACTTCATTCTTAAGTGCAATTAGTCCGTCCGGTGTGCTGATGCCTAAACCAAATGGACGGATCATATTCATCACTGCAGGAAAAGGCAACTCTGATGGTTGCCCTTGCTTGTTTGCTAGTCCTTGGAATACTGCTAGAACATCTCTAGCAGATCCCAAATCTACTTCCAGTAATCTCATTACTTGGCTAGTTTAGACATGATGCTGTGTGATTCAGCTAGCTTGCGAGCAAACTTGCTTTCACGCATTGCGCGACCACTTGTCTCTGGTCCACCGGCAGCAGCATCAGCAGCGCCAAATTCATCACCAGCTGGCATTGGATTCATTTCATCAGGAGCACTCATGTCCATTCCATCTTCTGGAGGCATACCTGGCTCCATACCCATTGGCTCTTCTGGCATACCGCCACCTGCTAGAGCAGCAACAGCAGCACTGATAGTTTCACGTTGTTGTGTTAGTACTTCTAGAGTAGCACTTAATGCAGGAGCAACTGCGGCTTTGAATGCTTCGGATTCAGCTTGACCAAAGTCTGCCTTGATACTATCAGCTAATTCAATCATGCTCTTGGTTTGATATTGACCAACACGTTGCATCCAGCTTGTATAGTCATTGACCATGTCGCCAGCAGCAGTAATAGCTTTAGCTTTACCTTCTTCGTCTTCTGACAACAAGAACTGTAAGCTCTCATTTACAAAACGTACATTGTGTTTAAAATTGCTTTCTTCTAGTTGACCAGCTTTTTTCATCTTTTGGAATTGTGCGCCAGCAATTTTCTGACCTTTTTCACCTCCACCCGCTTTCTTGGCAAGTGCTTTGAAACCAGTAGTCTTGTTGTTGTGCTTGCCCATGTCGCCTTCGTACATGCCCATACATTCTTTGCAGTCACAATCATTAGGATGTGCTTTGCCTTCTTTCATTTTCTTATCGCTGTCAGGAGTCTTTGGAGCATCCTTGCCACCATAGTTCTTACCAGCAGTGTGCTTTAGGCCAGTAGCAGTCTTTGTGATTTCGCCACCTGTGCTAGACTTCTTCTTCTCGCCAGCTTTCATACCAGCTGTACCAGCGGCAGCTTTTTTAGCATCGTCAACAGTTGGGAAGCCTTCCTTAACTGGATATTCTTTACCGCCTACTTTAACTTTCTCGCCAGGTTGAATACCATCTTTCTTTGCGTTGCGAACAGCTTGGCCAAAGGCGTTACCTTCTAGTTCTTTTTCATCTTTCTTGATAGTCTCTTTGACTTTAGCACTCTTGGCCGCGCTTTTCATCGGTTCGGCCTTGTTACCGTCTTTGTCTAAATCAAGAAAGTCTGGTTTACTGCCTTTAGCTTTCTTGGCATGTTTGATGTCGCGTACACCTTTTTTGGCCTCGCTTAATTGATCCATACGATCGCGTAGTTGTTGCATTTGTTCGCCTAGCATTTCTTTAATCCTTGTGTTTAGCAAATCTAACATTGCTTTATCTTTTTGGTATGTCTCGTTGGTCAGCAGGTCATTAATACCAGCGGCACCTTCCTGTTGAAAAATACGTGTGCGTAACTTGTTACGTATGTCTTCTAGCTGTTCTCTGTCATACTTGGCTAGATTAACACGAGCACCGAAACGCTTTTCCAAGTCCTCTTTGAGTTGAGCACTTGTAATTGCTTTGTTAAAATCTGTGGTTTTCATGTAAGTTCCAAAAAGTGTTTAGTATTATTTATACGAGTTTTCGAAGTTTCTCGAAACTCTTGTTAATAGTAGTGCGACATTGTTCTTTTTTGGCACGAGCTACAGTACATTTACCCATCATTACTTCAAAGTGTTCTAATGATTTCTTCTTGCTTAATCGAACAGCACGTTCATGTACCATTTCATCAAACAGGGCATAACCATAGTTTTGATCTTCTTTAAGTAGCGCATCATCCAAAAACTTGCCTAGTGCTAATCCGTTGGCTAGCAAAATAGCAGTATGGGGTAAATTAATTTGATCAACAATTGCATCACCACTGCGATTAACTATAGCATAAAATCCATCAGAATCTTTAGTTATAGTGAAATTATCTAGTGTTATTGATCCGTCTTTATTTTCTACAGGAATTACAAGTCCCTTACGGCGAAAATCTTGTTTGACTTCCGTAGAGACTTTTATCAACTTCTTATATAGTTCGTCAGTTAGTGGTTTCATTTACATTATTGATCAGTGTAGTGCTGTCTTTACTTATTGCGTAAATGCCCTTACGAACTAAACTCTGGGCTAGCCACTTATCATGCTCGTCTAGGCTTGTTAGTCTAACATCTTTCTCAAAACGTTCCATGAACTTTTGTTCTTCGTTAGTGACTGGGATTCTTACACCCGATAGGAGCTGATGGATTTTCATGGTGTAGGTTGTTGCATTTGCTGTTGCATCTGCTGTTGTTTCTGTTTGAGGCCTACAATCTGTGCTGCAATTTTATCAAGGTCTGTCATTGTAGTTTTCATACCTTGTTGCAGAGCTGGATTGATAGGAACAGGTTGTGATCCAGTAGCTGTTTGTTGTTGCGGCTGTTGACCAATTTTAGGAGCATTGGGGTTAGGTGGTGTTGTTGCTACAGGCTGTGTTCCGGGCGCGGGAGGAATAGTTCCTGCAGGAGCACCAGTCTTGGGCAATCCATTTGGCTGCAAAGGATCAGTGGTAGAACCAATAGTTCCTATAGCTTCGAATAACTCTTTAATTTTCATGTTAACTCATTTTTGTTAGTATAACAAGAACTACGCTTATAACACCAGTTACTACTGTACCTGCTGTACCTACTAATACTTTGAACATGCTATTGTGGCTGTCCTCGATTAGTTTTTGTAAAGAACCAACTTTGTTTTCAATAGTGGTCAATCTATTTTCTATTTGACTATAGCGTAATGCACACAGTTCTACGTGTGTTTCTAAATTCTCTTTTTCGATTTCCGTGGGTGACGACATGTATATGCTCCAAAATGACGCGCTAATAACCTAACTAACCGTTGCCTATATTGCGCCTTTGAGAGCCTTGATGATTGTGTTTTTATATTGACTATCTTTGAGATCGAAGATAGCCTTGTCAATATTTATCGTTTCTAAAAGATTTTTGGTAAACGGCACTTGATTGAGGTCATTGACTAGTTCACCGACTGGATCATTTCTATCATCTGTATATACTCCTTCGCGATCTGGGGTAATTCTAAATGTCCATACAGTATGTTTGCCTTTGTATGCACTGCCAAAGCCCATGTCTTTAATATCAACGGTGTCAAATGCAGGACGACTATCGTAGCTGACAATAGATCTAATCTCAATACACTGCATCAGTGTGATAAAGTTTCGTTGTTGATCTAACTGTAGCTGTGTGCCTTGATTGGGTCTTATCACTCTGGTGTTAGTGATATCAACTAGTGTTTGAATTTCTATGATCTGCATAATATACCTATATAATATATTTATGCCACAAAAAAAGGTACTTAAAAAAGCACCTTCTTTGTTTTCTAACTTTTAATATTAGAATGCGTTACCACGAACACCAGCAGCTACAGTAGTAGAACCGTTAGCAATACCTTGTAAGGCACCAGTAACTGTACCAGAAGCCTGGATTAGAGTAGTTAGACGTTGAACAAAAGTCTGGCTGCTATTACCGTCATACATTTCAGTACCAAAGTCGCCGCCAAGTGCTGCAACAGCGATTGGCAATGTTGTTGTAGAAACTGTACCGATCAACTCAATGCTAGCAATTTGACTGATAGCTTCTAGAGCTTGTGCAACTGGACTCTTAACACCCGCAACAGTAGCAGTTAAAACACCACTAACATCACCTGGGAATGTGATTGTAACGAACTGTAGAGATACACCGTTCTTATAAAAAGGCGCTACAACCTTTTCGTTTTTCTTAATAATTTGAGCCATTTTGGCCTCCTAATCTTTTTATTTTTGAGCTTCCCTATGAAGCTCTAGTGTAATTATTTATCAAATTGATAAAATAATATCCAATATGGGTATAAAACTGATCAATCGTCGTCTTTAAGATCGCCTTCTATAATGGTCAAATGACGGGCGGTTTCTTTACTATCACGTAGTCTGCGTATGCTACGGACAAATTTGCTAGAATCACCACCTTTGATACTGTTGAGCAATCTACGTTCTAACTCGTAGGCCTGTTCTAGTGGAAAGTTTTCTTTGATCAGTGTCAATAAATTGATGGCACTGTCAATAACATGAGTAGCCCTAGCTTCGATGATAGCTTCACCATTCTTCTTTTCGGATATGGAATTAAGTTCTTCTAATAGACTTTTAGTGGCTCGTTTCAAGTTAGTGTCCTTTTTGATATTTAGTATTATTATAGCATAGATATTGTAAAACTAACATTAGTATTGGCTCACTAAAGAAAAGACTTTTGCGGCGGCGCAACATATGTTATACTAAATACAATATCAGTGTTTACCATGAGTCGATACTGATAAAACATAACACACAGGAGAAAATTATGTTAAATGAATTAGCCCTATACTTCCAAAAGATGTTTAGCGCATTTGATAAGCCATTAACCTATGGCTCGGCACTAGAAAATTATATTGTTAGCCACAATCCACAAGACGGATGCGATGTTGACCGTCTAACTAGAGAGTTTGATCTAAAAAATTCAACTCGTACCACAGCAGGGTGGCCAGTATGATTATGAAAATATTAACTGCTATTTTTGATTTCCTAATAGAACTTGGCGAATATCGTTATGAAGTTATGAAGTCCCATGGTTATAAGGCATGGTATTGATATGAGTAAAGATTGTTCTTTATTTTCAGTTGGTATTATGCTGTTCCTTTTTGGTATGCTTGTACTAGTAGTTTAAATGCCACATGCTACCGTTAGACGGGTATTGCCACACGAATACCATAAGTATAGATCACACCTTAAGGCCTTGGATGCGGAATCTAAGACACTCCGGTTTGGTCATCCTGTCACTGACTATGTGATAGACAACTTATGTGATAAGTTTGAAACAGATATCAGCAATCATGTATTATTTGCTATAGAAAACCGTAAGTTAGAATTTATTGCCGTGGGACATATTGCATTAGATGGAGGTATGGAACTGGCATTTAGTGTGCTCAAGAAACATCAAGGCCGAGGCTTTGGTAATTTATTAATGAAGCGTTGCATACAATACTGCCGCACACACGATATACTTAACGGCAACATGATCTGTTTAAGTTCCAACTCTGTTATTCGTCATCTATGCAAGAAGTATGACATCAGCATAGAAAATGATCACGGCGAAAGCCTTGCTAACATTCAATTGCCGCCTGCTGGCATCGATACCTACATCAGTGAAACTATAGACAACAACATGTCTGCATTAGACTACATTACCAAGCGGGCAAATAACAACACACTATTTTTATCGTAAAGATTGTTTTACACAGATAGTCTGTGTATAATAAATACATAGACAGCAATAATGCTGTTTACACATAGACATACACATAAGGAGAATAATATGTCAAATACATTCAATGCACCAAAACTACCAGAAGTTAAATTTAACAAGAATGGATACGAACTGAGAACAGATATCTTGGGCATGGCAAAAAGCCTAGTACAAGATGACTTTAGTGCTAAGTTCCAAGGATGGGAAATGACTGCTGCTCGTGATGAGAAGACTGGTCAAATCGTTAGTACAGTTAAGATGCCAGAGTTCCCAGGACTTGACAAAGTTCTAGAAACAGCGGAAAAAATGTACGCATTTGTCAACGCTGGCACAAAGAAATAATATAATAAAAATAATATTAGGGCATAGCCCAAAAATAATATAGTAAGTAATGAAAAAGGACCTTCGGGTCCTTTTTCTACGAGTCCGGAGTAATTATATAATAATTGGTTTAGAGGATAGATAGTTTGGGTATTGGCGGTTAAAATGGCGCATGATAATCCCCGCCATTTGGTTTGCTTGATTTTCTTCCGGACTACCTGTGACGCCGCTTTGGTCGTTAAGTTGATGCTCCGAGTCCTGCTTGTAGTGAGTTAGTTCGTGTGCCACTGTGCGTAGTATGTCATTAGGATGACGGTCTGCTAGTGCAACATATAGAGTATGTTCACCATTGACATACATACCAAACGTTGGTTGATGTACGTCTTTAATATGCGAAGTGAAATGCATCTTGGGTAGATGATCTAACTCTAAATAGTGCATGGCTAACGGCAAGAATTTAGAAAACATTTCTACAAAGTCTTCTTTACTATTACCGTGGACGTTTTCAGTGAGGAATTGTGCAGCTCGCATACTTGTATTTAGTTGCCGCTTACTTTATGCGGCACCGCGTTTTTTAAGGCCCGGTAGTGTAATTACGCCAAGTGCTTACGGCACAACTCGGACGCCCGGAGCAAGCTCCTAACCGTTGCGACAACGATCCCAAGGTGGGTGTTCTTTTAGTCGTCTGAAGCGTTTGCTCCGCAACGGGCCTTCTTCGCCTTGGTCAACGCACCGAAGTCAACTGGCCATTCTGCACCAGGTTGTAGTTCTTTAGCACCTGCTGGATATGCATACTTAACACCAGCAGCGGTTTCAATCTGTGCAATAGGTAAACGGAACTTGGTCAAGTCATTGCCTAGATTAGGATACGGAGCTACGTGTGGGAATGCCCATCCAGCAACTTCATTAGTTTGATTGTTGATAACAATCTTGTAGAAACCATGTGGAACAACTACGCCAGTACCGATCTTTTTATCGTTAGCATCATAGACACCGCCTACATAAACTGTATAACTTTGGTTATGTTGTACAGTCCATCCACGTACACTAGTTTCAAGTAATTTCCAAATGCCGCGATTTAATGAACCTGCTTGTGGGCTCATGTTGGTCATTAGGAAACTTTCAAACTCTACTTGTACATCCCACGACAAGTCACCATCTGGACTCATGTGTCCTTTGTCATAACCTGTGCCTGCATAGTCATCAGGACGAGCACCGTTCGGCACTGACTGATCAGCTACGAACGCATTAGTACGAGCAACACAGCCAAGGGCGTTTTGCGGTAGTAATTGATATGTAACAAACTTTGGAAGTTTGGCAGGTGCATCATAGCCTACTAAATAGGCCTGACGGCAAATAGGCTGAACGCCTAATGTTTGTGGGAAGCCATATGGTGCGTGAACAGCACAGGCCTGAACCGGATTTGGAGCACGTTGTGTCCATGCATGTGCTAGGCCAACAGCCATTAGCATCAATGCGGCGAATAATTTTTTCATAGCAGTCCTTTAATTAACTGCTATTATTTATTATCTACGCATGAAATGGTAATATCTATCCATCTCTGTTCTATAGACAAATGTATAACCTTGTGCTGTTAGCCATTGATCTACTTCTGCGGTAGTAGTGTCAAAGAAGCTACGCTCAACAATGATCCCAGGATGGAACTGATTGATAGTGTCGGCTGCACCCTGTAGTACTTCTAGCTCGTGTCCCTCTACATCTAGTAATATTAGCGAACAGGCCGTTAAAATCAACCTATCAATAGTAGTCACAGGCACATTGATATGTTGTTGCACAGGAATAGGATAAACTGGTCTGGACTCGTTCAATATTCTATGCTGTCCACTAGTGCCCACTTCTTCTAATACCAGTGTGCCTATAGTTTTTCCCAATGCAGAATTAAACTTGTGTATGTTGGCTTTATTACAGTTGGCTAACAGACATTCAAAGTTTGCAGGGTGTGGTTCAAACGTGTAGACCGTATCAAATATGTTACTCAAACATCTAGGATACAATCCCTGATGCCCACCTGCTTGCACCACTGTATCAAATTCTAATGTAACACGATCTAGATTGCTGCGTATTTCGTGCCAACCTTGCACTATGATGTCCCAAGTTTCCTCACCTTGTCTAACATCACTGACAGCCCAAGGACCTGTATTGTCTACAAGTTGATCACGGGTATATATCATCTTCTAACAAAGTGGTAATCACCATCCGGACCATTGTTGCTGAAAATGCCACGGCAGTCGTAGCCAATGGAATCCATGTAGGCAATGACTTCATCACGTTTAGGAGCACCTTTGTTATAGTCAATGACCTGTAGTTCTAGGACTATGTGTTTGACAGTTTGCAGTGTTTCGAGCGCACCTTTCAGCACATCCATTTCTGCACCCTGCACATCCATCTTGATCATGTCCGGATCTGGAAACTGCTTTAATCTACGAACTGCATCCAGTGTGACTGTGCGTAGTCTACGTCTGTGAGATTCGTTGAAGTAGTTGACTGTCTCTGGATTGACTTCTTCGTTTTCTTTGTAGTAGCTGTTGCCACCCGGATGATAATCGTTTTGGTAGAAGTCAACTTCCTTGCCGCTGACATCGCTTAACACACCCATGTGATATTTTAGTCCACGTTCTTGGTATAGGAACTCACTGGCATCCATAGCTTCAAAGGCAACAAACTCGGCCCGGTCCCAAATACGTTGGGCTTCATTGGTCCAGTGTAGAACACAGGCGCCAATGTCGTAGATCACTCTGGGCTCGAATCCTTCGTTCTTTAACTGTATCAAATACTCAACGTGATCACGTGGAATTAGTCGTTGACTGCCTAGGTCTCTCAAACGTGCTTTGATATCAATTACAGGTGCCTCTTCTATTGCGGGGATGGCAGTGTCCACGTTGAATGTAAAGCTGCCTGTATGGCTGCACAGCACATTGGGATCTGCCCAAATCTTAAATCCTTTGTCTCGGGCTTTCTTACAGAAGTCTACATCTTCTGATACAGTGTTTCTATGCTCAATAGCACTGTAATACTTAAACTGCGGATAACCTATATCACGTAGGACTTCCGCTTTGACCAATGCGCAGCCAAAGCCGCATCCGGCAACTTCGACTAGATTGCGTCCTTTGAGTTTAGGATAAGGCATATTGACTACACCGCCATTCTCATTAGGCTCGTATATTTCCAGGATGTGTAATCCGGGCTTACGCTGTATATATAGTCCGCTAACAACATCTACATCATGTGACAACAGGCGTTCTAATGTATTGGAAGGAAAACTGATGTCGCTGTCTACGCTGAATAGATAATCAAAGCCTTTGACTACCCAATCAGCAATTAGGTTTCTTACTTGGTCAATATTATATCCATAAAAGTATTGGAATGTGGCTTCATATCCTTCGGGTATCTTTAGGTCATAGATACTTTTAAAAGTTTCGGGCTCAATATTACGAGCCGTTGGAATTGCTATCAGTATCTTTTTTTTAGATGTGTTCATTTTTTTAATAATTGTCTGTGCGTTGACATTTTGCTCTACTGCATTGACCTTGTAATCATTCAACGGACTAGCATCATTGTAGTTATACACTATGTCTTGGAGGCATTTAACTTTGTTAGGATCGGCTGCTTCTATTAGCGCATAGAATATACTGCCATCCCCACCAGCTTTAAACCAACGACCTTCTGCATCTTGGAACATGCTGTCATCGATATCATTTAACAACGACTTCTTAAATGTGCGTAAGTGTGTATAGGGCAAGATCCAGTTGAAGTGATGATTCCTATACTCTCTATTCTGTTTTACATGTTCAGGATAGGGTTGGCTGATTAACGGAATGTCATCAACCATACTCCAACATGAGCCATAGGTAAATTCAGTGGTTCCATCATAGACTGTGTTGTAGTAAGAAAACACTGTGTTGTCATTGATCAAGCTATCATCGCCATCGAGCAACATAACAATGGCACGGTCATCAACTAGTGCTCGAATATTTTCTATTTGATTTCTAACAGCACCTACGTTTGTGCTATTTGAGATAACTGTATATTTCTTTCTGATATCTTCGGGTAAAATGGCTATTAGTGCATTTATTATTGCCAATGAGTTATCAGTTGAACAATCATCAATTAATATATGTCTGTAGTTATCGTAGTCCTGTGTGGATACACTGGCAATACACTTGGCAATATATTCAGCGCAGTTGTAGAAGGGACTGACAACAACAATCTCTTGTTCTGTATTTGTTTTGTAGTCCTCTAGTTCAACGGTATTGTGGAATTTTCGATTGTAGATTTTATGCACTCTACGATTAATTTTGGCAACAGTTTGATACTCATCACGTTTTAGATATCTACCTAAACTCTTCACCATCAATTGTTTCCACTGTAAGGCCACACTGTCCCAACCTGCTGTATCTTTGACAATGTTGCAGTAGTATTGTTTCTGTTGATGTAGATAAGGGTTGCGATATGCTTCTACTGCTGTCTTAACAAACTGTTCAATCTGTTCAGGAACGCTGATGTCCGGAAACAGGCTATTGGGTTCAATAGCATAGTCAATTAGGTAGCAGGCACCTTCGATGGCAATTTCTTCCAGGGCTCCGAATCTGCAGGTCACGATGGGTGTATTGTAGCACAGACTTTCCATTGAGGAGATACCGTAGGTCTCCGGGAAGGCTGCTGGATACAACATGAAGTTGGCTTCAGTTAGTATATCCGCAATTTCTCGTTGTGATATAACACCTGTAAATTCTATGCCCTGCTGGGCCAGTTTAGGATCAGCAGCCATCTCACGCCAATCTTTTTCCTGTTGGTCGGGCTCACTGCTGGTGCTGAATCTGTAGTAGCCTCCGATTACTTTTAGACGGGCTTCGGGGATGTGATTCTTAATGTGTGGCCAAATCAATTTAACCAACGGAATCATACCCTTGGTCACTGATGCATTATAGACAAACAAGTTTTTATCTTTGGCCTTGATGTCTACTTCCGTATTGTAGATACGAACACCGTTGCGTGTGATAAAGAATTTATTCTTCAATACTTCAAAGTTACGTCTACGTCCGTGATTGCAGTTGGCAACATAGGTTAGATGGAAATCACTTAATGTAAAGATGTTGGTAATGCGATTGTCTAATGCCAGTTCTTCAATTAGATTATCACCTAGGCAGAACGTGTCGTGCATCCATAAGATACGCATTTTAGCCGTGGCCAGTATCCTATTGTATAGATCCATATTTTGGAATGGCTGCGATCTATAGTCGTTTAGTTTTGGGTAGTCTTCCGGACGGGTAAATGGTATAACTGTGCGCGAGCTTATGACAACGTCAAAGTAATGGTCATTGGCCAGTTCAGTTAGTGGGCGGTAGGTCACATTGTTGTATACGCCCGCTTGTGCATGGTCAATGTTGCAGTTGTTGAAAACGGTGACATCAAATCCAATTTGGGCAAGTTCCCTGCTCATTAGGATAACAGCACTTTCGCTGCCACCTAGTCCTTGTTTATCCACTGTGGTTCCATCATATGGAATACCAATAATATCAATAATAGCGATCTTCATGCTATTAATTATACACTCGTTGAGTGTATAGTCAATGATATTGGATTATCGTGGTTTAGGTGGCGTCGTAGGTGGCGTAAAGGCAGTAATGTAACGTACTGTACCATTAGCAAACCGTAGATCGTCGATATAGCCATTCCAAAAATCAGTGGGTGTATTGGAATCTGTTGCTCCTACAAGCACCGGAGCGTTTGAAATACCAATTGTACCAGATGCAGTACCCGTAGTTGCATCTACAACGCCATTTACAAATAATCTCACCGTCGTGCCAGATCTAGTAACAGCAACATGAGTCCATTGATTGGCTGAAACTGTTGTTGTAGTACCGGTTAATGTATTAGTAACGCCAAGATACCATACCAATACTAATCTGCTTGACACTACTTTAAAAATGAATTGTAGATTTGATGTCGCCCATCGAGAGATAATAGAATTATTAGCACCGTTAAGTGTAGAATAGACCCATGCTTCAATAGTAAAATCACCAGTCATGAGAAACGCTGGGTTGCTAGGTATAGTCAAATAATCCCCAGCACCATCAAAATACATAAGACTAGAATTATATTTCTTAATTGTAGTAGTCAATGATCTAGCATCGCCTACTGTGGATAGATTACTCTGCATACTGGCATCGGTGACCGCAGCATCAGTCATGTTTAATAACAATGCAGTGTTAGGTGCTGCCCGTAATGGTGCAGTTGTTGGTGTAAAGTTAGAAGTGTAAAGTGCAGTACCGTTAATGACACGAAAATCAGATAGATAGAATACTCCTGAGCTACCATCCGGTCCTATAATTCTATTGGCTGTACCAGCATAATTATTTGTGTCGGCCGCAGAAAAAACTTGCACTCCATTAATAAATCCTTTTGTCACTGAACTAGCTCTGGATATTGCGATGTGCGTCCATGCATATAATGGAACTGTTCCGCCGGTTTGTAGATTACTGCTGTTAAATTGCCAATATAGAGCATTACCAAATACTACGACTCCCCAAGAACTCGGTATTGTATAGGAAATATTCTGAGCCGATGCCGATGCATATATCCAACATTCGACTGAAAAGTCTCTAGTACCAAACACTAAAGCAGGAGTATTTGGCACATTCAAATAATCTCCCACTGCATTAAAATATGTACTGCCGCCAATAACACCTTTGTTATAGCCTTGGTTAGGGAATGGAGTGAATCGACTTATACTAGGGGTACCTGCTGTGGTAAAGGTAGAAGTATTGCTAATAGTAACTCCACTGACATCGTTAAATCTGTTTGAGGCACAGGCTAATAAAAATATATTTGCTGGTAGGTTAAGTGGTAGAGTAGGAGCAGTAAATGATGTAGTATAAAGTGCTGTCCCTTTTAGAATACGCAGATTGGATATATAACCATTAAATGTGGAACCTGTGTTATCCCCAAATATTCTACCAATTGTTATAACCGGCGTAGCTGACCAAGTTGGTGATACACTATTTGTAAACACTGATACACCATTTAAATATAGTGTGTTTGTAGTGCCCGAACGCACAAAAGCAATATGTTGCCATGCATTAATAGTTATACTATTAGTTGTTGTATATACAGTAGTGTTACCGGCAACAAAAAATGTTAGCTTTGCAGCGGTTGTTACATATAGAGCAAACCCGGCGGCACTTGAACTAACTGTGGCATTAATGCCAATGATACCCTCTTGGGCCGCCACTGATGTTGTGTATATCCAGCATTCAATAGTAAAATCGGCGGTCAATTGATTTGCTGCCGATGCTGGCGATGTCAAATAATCCGTGCTACCGTTAAAGAATACACTCCAGTTTGCCCCATATGGTGAGAATGAGCCTTGAGCAGGAGTACCTGTGGGTGTTACTAAATTCTTAAACGGACCATAGTCGAAGACTGATGTGTTCTTGGCTGCGACTGATGTCTGCAGAGTCAACAACTGTGTAGCAGTTGTAGCAGTTAACGGTAAGGTTGGGACTACAAAGTTTGTGGTGTATAGGGCCTGACCTCGTATGATTCGAACATTTGACATATAGCCAATAAAGACACTAGCACCACTAGCATCTGAACCAACTCTTACCGGACCATTATTGCCTAGCGTGGCTGCATTAGCATCAGTGGTTCCTAATACAACACCGTTTAGATAACCTCTAATAGTTGTACCAACCCTTATAACAGACACATGTGTCCAAGCGTTGATAGGTATAGTGCCGCCCATTGTTACAGAACCGCTGCCGAATATGTTAGTTACTAGCGCACCGTTTGTTATAACAATCACGTAACGAGAAGTAGCTTCAGTTCCAAGTGCTAATAAGTTAAAGGACCCAGTAACGTTGGTTGGATAAATCCACATCTCAATTGTAAAATCAGCGGTTAATGTAATATTAGATGTTGCAGTGGTTACAATTAAGTAATCCCCAGTGCCGTCAAAATATGCACTACCAATGTTGGTTGTCACAGCTCCTGTAGTATAACCAAACGGGTTGATATCCACAGCCTTTGCACCGCTCACAACTGTCAATGTATTACTAAAGGTACTGACGTCGACTATTCTATCAGACTGAGCAGTTAGCAATACTGTAGCAGTAGTTGCGGTCAATACTGCGGTTGGTGGAGTAAAGTTACCTGGTGCAAATGAAATAGATCCAGTTGCTGTGAATATGTATACTATGTTGCCGCCAGTGTTGGCTATTGTAGGACTTCCAGTAACTGTCGCAGTTGAGATAGTGTTTGGGTGAGCAATGATTACTACACCGGATCCCCCCGCTCCACCACCGCCTTGACTATAATTGCCACCACCACCACCGCCACCTGTAAAAGATGTTCCGTTAGATCCCGGGGCACCACTAGTTGGCCCACCACCTCTTCCACCACCTCCAACGCCGCCAGATGCGGCAGGCGAACTTCCAGTGTATTGAGCACCGCTGCCGCCGCCGGCGAACCAAACTGTTCCACTACTAACTTGGCCAACACTTAAGGTAGTTGCCAATGATGTAGAAATAATAGATGTGTATGTACCAGCACCGCCACCGCCTGATACGCCGCTGGCCAATCCGTCTACACCGGGACCGCCTGCACCACCACCGCCACCTGTTGGATATGAATTTAAACCCTTACCACTTCCACCTGCATTGCCCTGCCCGGCAGTTCCGGCCGCGCCCGGATAAGTTGTGTTGGTTTCACTCGATCCAGCACCACCACCCGATCCACCAATTGATGGAAGATTAGTACCGGCACCAATGTACGATCCGCCGCCACCTCCACCGATTGCAGTTATTGAAAGTCCGGCGCCTAAAATAACACTATTAGTGCCAGTTGAACCAGCAGCATTATTTACTCCGGTAGCTGTGGCTCCTGCACCCACCGTGATAACAACTGTTCCACCAGATGAAATAGTAGCACTACTAGCTAATAATCCACCAGCACCGCCACCACCAGCAAGTGATCCGCCACCACCACCGCCACCTGCAACCACTAGGTAGTTAATAGGAACTGACACACTAAGTGGTAGCGGATATAATGCTGTGCCTTTTACAATACGCAGATTGGAGATATATCCCGGAATATAGAATGCTCCAGTATCAAATCCTCTACCAATATATATTGAATTATTTCCGTTGCTCCAGTTTGTAGAATCAGTTCCCGAATAATATGAAATTCCGTTAATGAATATTCTTAAAGTTCCACTAGATTTAGTAGCCGCAAAATGAAACCATGTGTTAGCAGTAGGCGTTATACCACTAGTTGCTACATGTGAAGTTCCGTTATACACAGTAAATGAATTTGGAAATGCTCCGCCGGCATTGAATACGTTAAATGCACCCGGGATAGCAGTTCCCGAACCCCGCAAATCTAGGAATGTACCTTGCGTAGGAACGCTTGTTAAATATGCCCAAAATTCAACTGTCCAATCACCTGTTCCAAATACTAGATTTGTATTTCCTGTAAATGACAAATAATCTGTATTACCATTAAAACTGATTGCATAACTGTTCGCTGCTCTAGTTATAGTGCCCGGAACCAGGAATGGAGTATTCTGTGCAATCTGCGGAGTACCGGCTAGGGTTAATGTTGTTACTATAGTTGCATAACTTGTATCGATAAATCTACTGCTTTGAGCAGTTAATAGTGATGTAGTAGTTGTGATAGCAGCAATGTTTGTACCAGAATTCTGAGTCACAGTCAGTGGGGCTGTTGGGGGAGTAAATGTCCCAGTGTATACTGCGGTACCTTTTACTACTCGTAGATTGGATATGTAACCATTAAGTGTAGAAATTGTGTTATCTCCATACATTCTACCAATTGTTATAACCGGTGTAGCTGACCAAGTCGGTGATACACTATTTGTAAACACCGATACACCATTTACATATAGCGTATTTGTGCTACCTAACCGGACAAAAGCAATATGTTGCCATGCATTAATAGTTATACTATTAGTTGTTGTATATACAGTAGTGTTACCAGCAACAAAAAATGTTAGTTTTCCAGTGGTCTCTATATATAGAGCAAAACCGGCGGAGCCTGAACTAACTGTGGCGTTTATGCCAATGATACCTTGTTGAGTTGTTATTGAGTTTGGGTATATCCAGCATTCAATGGTAAAGTCGGCGGTTAGTTGATTTGATGCTGCTGCCGGCGATGTCAAATAATCCGTGCTACCGTTAAAGTAGTTGCTATAATAACCGTGATTGTATGGATTAAATGTGTAGGGGCGTGTGTCGCCTAGAATAGATATCAATGCTGTGTTGGTGCTGGCATCAGTGACAAATGATGCAACGGTTGATTGATTGCTCAACAGTAATGTGTTGGATGTAAAGTTTGGATCATACGGAACAGTATTAGGATTGGCTAGATATCGTATGATAACAATACCACTACCACCATTACCTCCGACAGTTGTAGAAGAGCCATTTCCGCCACCGCCACCACCGGTATTTGGTGTAGCGGAGGCGCCATTGGAAGAGGCGCCGCCACCTAGACCACCAGCTAATCCAACACCACCACCAGCGCCACCGCCTGCGTAATAGATAAGAGCACCTGCTAATGTATAAGGTAATCCTGCACCACCTGCACCACCTGCTGCACTGGCATTGGAACCAACTGCACCAGCGCCACCACCACCACCACCATTACGATATGTGCTACTATCAGTACCACCTTGACCACCAGCATTACCTTGTCCTGCGGTGCCTGCGCCGCCAGCATAGTTGCCCGCGTTTAGATAAGCGCCACCGCCACCACCAGAACCGCCAGCACTACCGGGCAACGGACCAACACCACCTGCACCACCACCTAGTGTGGTTAGATAGGTAGTGTTAAATGGACTCAGTGTATTAATACTGGGACTACCAGTAAGTGTTAAGTTATTTCCGCCAGCAGTATCTACAGGCACAGTAGATGCAGTTGTTGGGGCAATTAATAATACGGTATTAGTGACAGATGTTAATGGAATTGTGCTCGGGGTAAATGTTGCAGTATATAATGCTGTTCCATTTATTATACGAAGATTGCTAATATATCCAGTCCAATAACTAGGTGTGCTCATTGCACCGACAGTAAGTCCTCCCTGTGATAAACTATAACCACTAGGAGTTCCACTAGTTGTAAATGCTGTAGAAACACCATTAACAAATAGTCTCATTACGCCGGCGGCTCTAGTTACTGCAACATGATACCATGTTCCTGCACTAAAGGCAGTTGTTGTAACAACACTGAATCCGCCGCTACTATGTGTTCCAAAGAATAATCCACCACCTGCAAAAGCAAACCACCATTTGTTGTTTGTAGATGAACCTAAAGCATCACTTTGGGCTATGGGTAAATTGGCACCAGGAGCCACCGAGCTATTGACCCATGCCTCAACGGTGAAATCACCTGTGCCAAAAGCAAATGTAGCATTACTTGCGGCACTCAAATAATTACTGCCGTTAAAGGCAACACTTGTGGCACCTGTTACAGATTGTAGAGAAAAAGAACTATTGCCACCGTTGGTAGCATTACCCCCACCGGCACCTACTGTAATAATATAGACACTGGACGCAGCAAATGTAAACGTGCTAGAATACAATAGACCACCTGCACCACCACCACCACCTCGGTTATCTTGACTTGCACTACCCGCAGATCCACCACCACCACCGCCTGCTACCACCAGCATTTCTAATGATGAAATAGCTGTGGTTGCAGTCAGTATGCCCGATGATGTAAAGATGTGAGTATTGTAGGCAACTCCGTTAACGTAGGTTGCGGTAAATGTTCCACCGACCAATGTGCTGGCCGCAGGTGGAACGTATCTCTGGCGTTTGATGATGCCTAAATCGTAAGTCATCGAGTTAAACTGTTGGGAATGTAACTGCTACCCAAGTTAGGGTATTTTCGTCCCATGTATAAGATGTATTTTCTGTTGGAGTGGGCATTGCTACAGGAGCAGTCCAAATACAGGTCTCTTCGTTTAAGATCCAGCTTGCGAATGGTTGTGGTGCATAAAACGCATCTCTAGTGCTATCGTATATATATCCAATACCTGCATAGTTTTTACGCAGTGGGCGCCCTTGAGGGTGCTGACCGGCATATGTATTATAACTAGTTTGTACCCAGTCACTGGGGCTACCTACTAATCCTGTATCGATGAAATCTTGTTCTGCAACAATAACCTGTGTTACGATTCCATTTTCTACTTTTGCAAAATGACTCATTTGTATAATCCTTTTAGATGATCTTGTTATAGTGTTATTTATAACAAGATATCTTCATACTATTGAATTATTGCAGTCGAAGTCTCTTTATCAATTGTCATTGTGCCTTCGCAGGCAAAGTTCCAGTCATCGTTTCCCAGTCCATCACCTGTAATTTCATCATGTACAGGAACGTTGATTTTAACGTGTTTAAATAGGTATTCTTTACCGTCCTGGAATACACGCCACACGTGATCTCGTGTGCCACGTCCGTTTTGACCTCGACTTTTGTTAAATCTTATGTGGAACTTGCTCATACAATCACTGGTGCATCAGATACGGGCTGCTGTTGCGGCGAATCAACTACTGTAATATTGAAATGGATAAATCTCACAGCTTTAGATGAAGCGTTTCTAGTTATTGAATGTGAAAGCCAACTGTTGGCAAACATTAACAATCCAGGTTCCGGAACAAAGTTAATACTGCTACTGGCATAGGTAATATCAGTCATGTTAAGTTCGGGCAAATTGATCTGCTTTTTAGCCGGACGAGGATCGTGTATTAGAATACGCTGGCTGTCTTTGGGAACATCTAGGAAATAAAATCCAACAAGTTGAGATCCTAATCCATGTACATGTTCGTCCATTGCAGAATGTCTGTGATGCTCTTGACACCACATTTCCGTGAACACTACATTTTTAGTCCGCATATCGTGTCCCTGACTTTCTAATATGTTCCAACCAGTTGCACCAATGTAGTTGACAAATTCAACCATCCTGGGATCGTTGAACAGGTTATCTGTTTGATACAGTGGATAGATTGGATCCATCTTTGGCTGCTCTTTCTTTCGTTGAGTAAGAGCTTCAGTTGATACAGTTCTAACTGTATTCAAGTATTCTGGTTTCTTAATTGAATAGATATTAGTGGGAAAATACGAAGTGATCTCTAATTGATTGTTGGTGTCTGCAGAGGGCTCATAAGTGTCTCCTACAATCACAGGCCCATTATTTGCTAACTCTATGCTAGAATTTCCCACAAGTATAGAGTTATTGGTATCGTTCATTATATTCCTTTATTGTGTTACAAGATTTCCGTATTCGTCTAATTGCGGTGGAGTAGGAAATACCACCGCAAAAGGATCTGTAACTGTAATAGATTGTAGCACACTTAAATAGGTTTGCCAAGCAGTTTGGATATCTCCAGTAGTTTCGGCAATTTTAGCAGTGGCCAGTTCTGATAGAGCAGTAATATCATTGTTTACAATTACTCGACGATCAGCAATAGTTTTGGTTTTTTCTGCAAGCGTCATTTCTCTGACACTCCAGGTGTCTTTGTAAGTAACACCATCTTCAGCCAATTGATAAGTGCATTCTGCTACTTGTAGATTGCCAACGGGCATTACATCTAGACCTGGACGTTCTACGCGAACAAATGGTGCAAAACCTTCAGGTGGATTTTCTAAATCAAATCCCGGAAAAGCCTGCAATAGGTTATCTGGCAAAATTGGGTGTTGCCACGGTTGGCCATCACGGACCTGTATGAATAATTTCATATGTTAAACTCCTTTAATGTGTTTATTTAAATTCTTTCGAAATGCTGTGTTAGAATTCTGATTAGCCTAGGCCTGCGCATACCTGTGTGCTAGGGAATTTGCGGGCTTGTCCTGGCCATACAACACGAACTGCCCCACCACCACCGGCACCACCACTGGCGGCACTGGTACCTCCAGCACCTACTACCACAGTATATGCAGTACCAGAAGTTACAGGAAACGAATTGATATAAGCTAATCCACCGCCGGCTCCACTGGCAAAACCTATGTTGGTTGAGGGAGTGTTGCCTGATCCACCACCACCACCGTAGTTGCCACCTTTACCGGCACTAACAGTATATGGCGAACCATCAGTTCCGCCACTGCCCCCATAACCGCCAGCATGTCCTAAAGTGATATTTGATCCCCCTGCACCATTACAACCTTGTCCAAATAATCCAACACCGCCACCGCCGCCGGGGCCGCATACACTAACTCCGCCAGAACCGCCAGCACCGCCAGAGCCGGCAGTACCGTTTGCACTAGTGTTACGTACACCGTCACCACCTGCACCACTATAACCACCGGCACCGCCACCAGATGCAGCCATTAAGCCGCTACCACCGGCACCAAAACCGCCATTATATCCAATAAATCCTGTAGCACCTGTATTGAGTCCGGGGCCGGCCCATGATCCGCCTGCAGTACCACCGCTGCCGATGCCAGTATTAGAGACAGTACCTTGTTTTCCCGCGCCTGCTTGTAGTATTGAAGTACCGACAAAATAACTTGGACTTCCTACACCAGAAAAATTACACTGGGTTCCGTAACTAATAGCACCTGCTCCGCCACCGCCCACAGCAACAATACTGACTGAAGTTACGTTAGCAGGTGCGACCCAACTATATGTTCCCGGTGTAGTATAGGACGTGCTGCTTGATAGAACAAGAGTAGTAGCACTGTTTGACGCTGTAGAGAATGCACTGTTTCCCACTAGATTAGTTGCATACATTTGGAAAGTGTATGTTGAAAATAATGGCAGTCCGGTGAATACAATAACACCACTATTAGTAAATGACGTCGTGGTACTTAATGTAATATTGCCCGGAGTCGATACCGCAGTGTAAGAAATAATTGGTAAAAATCCTGTATTCTGCGGACCAGTAAATGAAACAATAATTGATCCGGTTGATGTATTTGCAAATCCTGCAGCACTTGTTATTGTAGGTGCATCTGGCACTGTATATTTAGATAATAAACCAGAGTTGATGTTAGATACACAGAAGGATGGGAATCTACGTAGATTGCCCGGCCATACTATACGCACTGCGCCCCCGGCTCCGGCAGCACCGCCGGGGTAAGTTTGGCATCCCGGAATGCCACCATTGCCAACAGTTACGGTATATGATCCTGAAACTGTGTAATTATTAAGGTAGACTAATCCTCCTCCACCACCCCCTGTGTCACAAGCGCGGCAGGTCGAGCCGGCGCCGCCGCCACCGTATAAACCACCTACTCTAGTAGTATGTACGCCAACTCCGCCGCCTTGGCCGCCTGAACCTCCGCCAGGTACACAAGTATTGAGGTGTTGAGCTAGACCGTTTGGTCCAATACCGTATATACCAACACCGCCACCACCACCGTTACAATTTCCACCCCCACCACCACCTCCGACACCGCTAGTAGCATTGGCAGTTAATCCGCCATTACCGCCGGGTCCCGCATAACCGGCCGCACCACCGCCACCAAACCTGTTTGCTCCAGATGAACCACCACTATTGACAACTGTTCCAGCAGGGCCGGATCCTGAACCGCCAGTTGCAGTTACGCCCATGGAGCCGCCGGATCCCGCAGATGCTACTAATATTGTAGTAGCAGACGGGGTATAAACAAATGTGCTAGCAGCGCCGGTAACCCCGGGAACCATCGCGGTGCTAGGGCCCTTTTGCTCGCCGCTGCCGCCGCCACCAACTAGCAATAGGCTAACTGAAGTTACGCCCGCAGGTGGAAGCCAACTGTATGATCCTGCTACAGTATAAACTGACTCACCAAATGCATATGGATATACAATAGATGCTGTACTAATTGTTCCTGTTGATCCCACAACGTTTACTGCATATACTGTAGCTGTGTAGGTTAATGTATTATCAGGGATACCAGTAACTATAACGGTATTGGACGCAGTTGTAGTAGTTGATAACGATGCTGTATAATTGCCAGGTTGTACTCTAGCAACATAAGATGCTACCGGACCGGCTCCACCCGAGTTATCTGGACCAATAAATGTCACAGCTATGCTCGAAGTGCTGGCAAATGTGGAACTTGTTATTGTGGGAATCCCGGGAGCAGTAGGAGTATATGCGGTAGTTGCACTTGGACTATTTCCCGCAACGTTTGTTCCATATAGGGTAATAGTTGCACTGTTGGCAAAGTTAAAACTATTGTTTGAGATTACCAGTGTAGCCGAACCACTGGTCAATGACGATGATGTTGTTATGCTGTAACCACCAACAGCCAATGTGTAAGAACCGTTGTATAATTGTAGGTTAGTGGTCAAGCTGGGAATGGTATATGTTACAGACAAGCTGGTTGGACTTGATACAGTGTAACTTGAGATAGTCGGAGCAGCAGTGACTGAATATGAAGATGTTGTTAGAACACTGCAATTAACTACCTGTGTTAATGGAAATGCTCTGTTTACACCCCATAATACTCTACCACCGCCGCGAGCACCGGATACACCGCTAGTAGAACCACCCCCACCACCAACTACCAGTGTGTAAGTATTACCCGGAATTGTCCCATAACCGTTTGCATAGGCTAAATTGCCGCCACCACCACCTACACCAGTAGTATTAGATCGAGCGCTGCCGCCACCATAAAGGCCGGGTGTTCCGCCATTGTTAACACCAACAAGGCCGCAACCTCCCACAGTTCCGCCACTACCACCCAACCCACCTGACCCAGCGCCGCTGGGGTTTACTGCGCCGCCGGCGCCGTTAGCGCCTTGTCCAAATAATCCAACACCACCACCACCACCACCACGGTTATCAGTGGTGGCATAACCGCCACCACCACCACCACCACCGGTGCCTGCTGATCCATTACCAAGGCCGCCCTGCCCTGAATATCCAGCAGCACCTTGACCACCAAAGCCGCTACCGGATGTGGTATTATTTGTACCACCGTTATTTCCCCCGCCCGACAGTGCAGATCCACCGATTACGGCACCAGTGGCGCTGGCAGATCCAGCACCACCGCCGCCCCCACCAGCATTTAGTACAGTTGCGCCGTTAAATGTACTAGCACCTCCATTGCAGCCGCCAGTGTTGCCATAGCCACCGCCACCGCCACCTACGACAACAACAGCTACTCTGGTCACACCAGCAGGAGCTACCCAACTGTTACTGCCAGCCGCAG